>Ga0318567_10000878_pt1 | contig 12121 bp, 7 predicted proteins | sample GRESIP088b5f20_FD_203691 | JGI IMG/M metagenome (GOLD analysis project Ga0318567, IMG submission 203691) | Tropical soil microbial communities from Luquillo Experimental Forest, Puerto Rico - GRE.SIPMG.088b5f20 | ecosystem: Environmental > Terrestrial > Soil > Tropical forest > Bulk soil...
AATCCAAATTAACACTAAACTCATTGATAGATTTACCTCGTTTCGTTTCAACAAAAACAGAGGGTGTACTTAATGATTTAAGTCGCTCTAAGATCCGATCTGGACTTGATATATTGATAAATGGATTCCCGTTTAATCCTTCTTTTAGATTAACTGACAAATCTTCTGCACAATCACCTCCACAAAAAAATACCGACCAATAAGAAGCCAACAGATCATACCAACTATACCGGACTTGTTTTGCTAATGGTGGTAATTCGTTATTGACCAATTCTTTTATCTTAAGTCGTTCAAACTCATTTAATACATAATTTATCCCTCCAAATGGAGATATCTTAGAACTTTTTACTACTTTCATCCGCCTATTATTGTTTGCACTAAATTAAGTGTATTCCCGCAAATGGCAAGGTCTTTATTTACAAAGTTCTACAAGTCTTTTGTACCAATACTTGCGGATTTTAGGTGCAAACGAGGGGTCAATGATTGAGCGTTTGCAACGCGAAAAAAAATCCTCATTGCAAACAAGGGAGAGGAAAATACCACATTTTGCACAGAATAAGCATACGTAATTACAAAAAAGAATCCATCATGTTTGAAGACGACGAAGACGACGATTACCAAATGACGGAAGCCGAAGAATGGTATGATAACAATTTAGGATATTTCGACTGGAAGAACCGACCCGCAGGAATGCCCATGGAGGTGGAATTATTTTATTATTCAGTTTACCGTCCATTTATGTCGGATCTGAAAAAGCCACTTCAGGCAATGATTTCGCGCCATTACCCGTATATTGGAGGCGAAACCCGCCCCGAAGTGCTTGAAAAAATCCAGCGATATATTGATCGTGTGGGTCATGATTTCTTATTGAACTTGCGCAGAGCTATAGAACATCAGAAAACCGGTGGGGACTTGCGGGAATTGTATCCGGAATTAGACGACTGGGCAAAAAAATACCCCACCTACCGTCAACCAAGATATACGGATGAGTCTTTTTGGGACAATATGGAATGGCTCACCCCCGAAGTAAAAGCGGAATTAATAGCAGAAAGCAGAAAAGAGGCTGAAGAAACCTTTCAATTCAAAGAAAAACCTCGCTTTGAGTTTTTCTCGCTACTGCAACAACTTGCTTTCGGATATTACCCCGAAATACAGGATATCGATAGCGATGGCTGGACAATGTATGATGTTTTCCTATACGACGAATACATAAACTATCGATTAGACTTTGAACATTACGACGAATTCATTAAATACGGGTTTGGGGTCGAAGACCTGAATTTACCTTACGCCGAATACCAGGCCAAGTTTTCAGAGAGATGGAAGCTCAGGCATGATGAAGAAATTCGCAAAAAGATGGAAGAAGAACAAAACAAACCGGGGGAAGAATGATGGAAGAACAGAAAAAACCTATTGGGCACGAACAATAGCATTTAATTTGGCAAAACAACTATTATCAACAGTATAGTGCCTTAATTATATTGTAATAAGCAAGGACAATCTATCTAAAACCGGAGGGGCATTTCAATTGTTATGAGCGTGTTATTGTTGTGTAAATGGCAGAGGCCTACCAGCCCATTGAGTAAAGCAACTTTCTCTTTTAGTATTGCCAGTTGCGTGTGCTTTTCGGAGGATAAAAAGTAGTTTTCAAAGCTTTTGCCATCTTCGGTAATGTTGAATATCAGCATGTCGTCTTCCACATCCAGATAAATATCCATTTGAGTAGTCTGATTTTTCTGCAGAATGGTGTTGATAATTTCCTGAAAGATATTGAACAACGCAAACGAACGGTTTTTTTCAAGTTCTACCTTATCCACCCGTGATGTAAACGTACAAGCAATGGTTCCTTTTTTCTGTATTTCTTCCACACTAAAAGTAATTGCTTCCACAAGTCCAAACAGATAAAGCACTTCGTTGCGCATACCGTTCATAAGGTTCAACGAACGTTCGATGGCAATACCTGTTTGGTTATAGGTAGTTTCCACCAAGCTGGTTACTTCTTCGGGTACTGTATGAACGGTTGTTATGAGCTTTTTCTTCAATGCCCCCAAATTCAATCGCAACGACGCCAACGACTGGTTTAGGTTATTGTCAATTTGAGTGGCCAGATTAATTTTTTCAATTTCGTGCTCTGTCTGCTGGTTTACAATCAGATTTTTCAAAATGTCGCGCGAAAGTTTTAATTCTCTTTCTGCTTTTTTCTTTTCGGTGACATCATTAACCACACTCAACAGACATTCGGTTTCGTCCATCGTTATATTAATGCAAGATATTTGCCCGGTATATACTTCGCCCGAACTGACACGAAACTGAAACTCCATATCATTTACCTCGTTGTTTTTCTGAAGCATCGACAACAATACATCCCGCTCAACGGCATCAACCCATAGCTTAATTTTCTCTTTGGTTTTCCCTATCACTTCATCCCGGCGATAACCGGTAATTTGTTCAAACCCTTCGTTGACATCCATAATCATCCCATCGTGTTTGCGGGAAATAAGAATAGCATAAGGTACAGCATGATAGGCAATCAGCAGCTTTTTTTCTTCCTGCAAGATATCGTTTTTGAGGCGTTTGTTTATCATATGGATAATGACGAAACTCATGATTAATAACGAAATCTGATAGAGTAATAGAATGTATAAATCAAATTTGGACAATATCAAATGATTCAACGAATTGTTTCTTGCTACAGACAATTGTTCAAAGAATCTTGCCAGATTTATACAAAAGAATATAAGGTAGATGAATCCGGTTTCCCGGGTTAGCTTTCGCAAATGTTTGGGAGTTCGATACAGCAGCAGCCATGCCGACTGAAAACTAAAAAACATAAATCCAAAAGCGATATTGACATTTCTTATAGCCATATCAGGAATAATCCATGTAAAGTAAGCCTGAACGGCAACAAACAAGGGAAAGTACAAATAGCTGATATAATGTTTGGAACGAAGACCTACAAACATCTCGAGCCCTAATAATCCACAGAAAACACCAATCATTGAGATAGTGTTGGATAAGACAATGGAAGAGAAAGCGGATATGCAGCCCCGTAAAAAAATAAGAATGATATTGAGCAGATTAAATGCGTAGCAGGCTACCAACAGATGCAGTCCCTTATATCTGTTTTTGTTATGCAACCACAATAGAAAAATGAAAATGAGACTTATGCTGGCTGTTAGCGTAAAATCAAGAAAAAGAGTCTTCTGGTCGATTGTTGGCATAATTGTAATCCTATGTCAGCTTAATAAAAGAATGATTCACCGGGCTGCTCCAGATTATGTTCAAACAAGCCCAGAAACATTTACAACAGTTTTTGCTACAAAATTAGTGTAATAAGCGGATTGGCAAAAAAATAAATGAGTTTTATTGAAAACTGAACCCTGCAAAATCAAAGAATCAGTCTATTGTTGAAAACAATCAACCGCTAATTATTCCTTGCAAACGAGGGAAAATAAAAACCGGCGATTGAATATCTCAATCGCCGGTTTTTATTTTAAATATAGTCTGAGCAATGCTGGATTAAAGCAGTTCCACGCTTCGTTTTACAAAGTTAGCCAATGCTTCACCTTTCAACATGTTGTTTGCTAGCAATGCCAGGTCAACAAGCTGACGCACTTGTTTTGTTTCGCCCGCAAAAGATTTCAAAATTGCTTTTTTCTTGTCGGTCAGTTCCTGGATTTGTTTTTCAAGATCCTCCAGTTGAGATTTCTCTGCCGTTGGAATTTCTTCATCTTTTTTACCTTTATGGCGATCTTTCAATGCCGATTTTTTACTTTCGGCAAGCGCTATTTCGGTATTGAACGGAGCCACATTTGCCCCGCAAGCAGCTTCTTCTTCGGTCAATAGTTTTTCAATAACCGGATGAGCCGTGTTTACCACCAAATTGTAGCTATCGGGCATTTCGCCATAGAAGCTCATCATGCCGCCTTGCATGGCCGACATTTCTTTCATACGGCGCATAAATTCGTTTTGTGTAACGAAAACCGGATTGGCTGCAGGAGAAAGCTGCTCGAAAGTAACAATAAAGTTGGTTTTGTCCAGAGCAGGGATTTGCGAGTCGAAGACAGTTACCAAAGCATCGCGTTGATCGTCGGTAAGCGTCACCTTGTCGTTGTCATCTTTTTGAATAATCTTGTCAATCACATCGCTATCCACACGCACGAAACGGGTTTTCTCAAATTTTTGTTCCAATTGGCTCACCACATGAACGTCCAATTGCCCATCCATAATCAACACATCGTAACCTTTATCTTTGGCATGTTGAATGTAGCTGTATTGTTCGTCGGAATTGCTGGCGTAAAGGTAAATCACATCGCCGTTTTTGTCTTTTTGGTTTTCGCCAACCAAGGTTTTATATTCTTCGAAGGTGAAGTATTTTCCATCTACATTTTTGAGCAATGCAAACTTTTCGCCACGTTCGTAGAATTTCTCATCGCTGAGCATTCCGTATTGAATAAAGAGTTTCAGGTTATCCCATTTTTCTTCAAAAGCAGTACGGTCGGCTTTGAAAATTTCGTTCAGACGGTCGGCCACTTTTTTGGTGATGTGGCTCGAAATCTTTTTCACGTTGCCATCGCTTTGCAGGTAGCTGCGCGATACGTTTAGCGGAATATCCGGTGAGTCAATCACACCGTGCAACAATGTCAGGTATTCCGGCACAATATTTTCCACGTGGTCGGTAACATAAACCTGGTTGCAGTACAACTGGATTTTGTTCCGTTGCATGTCGATGTTATTTTTTATTTTCGGGAAATAAAGAATCCCGGTCAGATTGAACGGATAATCAACGTTGAGGTGGATGTGGAACAACGGATCTTCGCTCATTGGATTCAACTCACGATAGAAAGCACTGTAATCTTCATCTTTCAGGTCGGCAGGCTTGCGTGTCCAGGCTGGATTAGTATTGTTGATGATATTATCCTGGTCGGTTTCAACATTTTTACCATCTTTCCATTCCTTTTTCTTGCCAAAAGCAATTTCAACAGGGAGGAATTTGCAATATTTGGTCAACAACTCCTGAATTTTTGATTCTTCGAGGAAGTCTTTGTTTTCATCGTCAATATGTAAAACAATATCCGTTCCGCGTTCGGCTTTGATAGTATCTTCCAGGTTGTATTCCGGACTTCCGTCGCACGACCAATGTTGGGCAGTGGTGTCTTCCTTATGCGATTGTGTAAAGATTTCAACTTGTTTGGAAACCATAAACGACGAGTAAAAACCCAATCCAAAATGGCCGATAATAGCTTGGGCATCATTTTTATACTTTTCCAAAAACTCTTCGGCTCCCGAGAAAGCAATCTGGTTGATGTATTTATCTATTTCATCAGCAGTCATACCAATTCCACGGTCCGAAATGGTTAATGTACCTTTCTTTTTATCAACAGCTACCCGCACAGTAAGATCGCCCAGCTCTCCTTTATATTCGCCCACTGCAGCCAATGTTTTCAGCTTTTGCGTGGCATCCACAGCATTCGACACTAATTCACGCAGAAAAATCTCATGATCGCTATACAAGAATTTCTTGATAACGGGGAAAATGTTATCACTCGTAACCCCAATGTTTCCTTTACCCATTGTTTGTTTTATATTAATTAGTTAGTTATATTGATTAATTTATTGTTTCACGGGAACAGTATGAATCAAAAAAAATGCCAAGCAAAGTTTGGTGACAGAATGACAGGACACCTTCAAAAGCAGGAAAAATCAGTGATATTTTGTCCGCACAGCAATTCAAATTTATCCCAAAACCATGGCTTCCATCTCAATAATTTATTGTATATTTGTCTGTTTTTCGAGATAGTACGCTTTTTTGTAAGCAAGAGTAAAAAACTATCTTCAAACAACTGTAATCAAATAACTTAAAATAAAAAATGAGCGAAGAAGAAAAAGCAAGAGAAACTGTAAGTGCCAATTATGGTGCAAGCAGCATTCAAGTGCTGGAAGGTTTGGAAGCAGTACGTAAGCGTCCTGCAATGTATATTGGCGATATTGGCATTAAGGGTTTGCACCATTTGGTATACGAAGTGGTTGACAATTCCATCGATGAGGCTATGGCCGGACATTGCGACACAATCAACGTTACCATTAACGAGGATAACTCAATAACAGTTATTGATAATGGCCGTGGTATCCCAGTGGATATGCACGAAAAAGAAGGCAAATCAGCATTGGAAGTGGTTATGACTGTACTTCATGCAGGAGGTAAATTTGACAAAGACAGTTACAAGGTTTCGGGAGGGTTACACGGTGTGGGTGTTTCGTGCGTAAATGCACTTTCAACTCTTTTACACGTGGAAGTATCACGGGACGGAAAATTATATATGCAGGAATACTCATGCGGTATCCCTAAATTCCCGGTTAAAGAAATCGGCACTTCTACCACCAATGGTACATCTGTTACTTTCTTGCCCGACAACAGCATTTTCATCGAATCAACCTACAAATACGACATTCTGGCCGGCCGTTTACGCGAGTTGTCTTACCTGAATGCCGGAATCACACTCACACTCACCGACAAACGTCATCTGAACGAGGATGGAACCCCAAAATCGGAAGTATTTCATTCCAAAGAAGGACTGAAAGAATTTGTTGAGTACATCGATGAAGCCCGCGAACCGCTTATCGACAGTGTGATCCATATCTCTACCGAGAAAAACGGAATCCCGGTGGAAATTGCGATGACTTACAACACTTCGTACAACGAAAACATACATTCTTACGTAAACAATATCAATACGATAGAAGGTGGAACACACTTGGCCGGCTTCCGTAGAGGATTGACACGTACATTGAAAAAATATGCTGAAGACAGCAAAATGCTTGATAAGCTGAAAATCGAAATCAGTGGCGATGACTTCCGCGAAGGACTGACTGCCGTGATTTCCATTAAAGTTGCGGAACCTCAATTCGAAGGCCAAACCAAAACCAAACTTGGTAACAACGAAGTAATGGGTTCGGTGGATATGGCTGTGGGTGAAGCCCTGGGCAATTACCTTGAAGAAAATCCCAAGGCAGCCCGTGTCATTGTAGAAAAAGTAATTCTCGCTGCCACTGCCCGTTATGCTGCGCGCAAGGCACGTGAAATGGTACAACGCAAATCACCGCTATCAGGTGGTGGACTCCCAGGAAAATTAGCTGATTGTGCAGACAAGGATCCGGAAAAATGCGAACTATTCCTGGTCGAAGGGGATTCGGCAGGCGGAACAGCCAAACAAGGCCGCAGCCGCCAGTTTCAGGCTATTTTGCCATTGCGCGGAAAAATTCTGAACGTGGAAAAAGCAATGCAGCACAAAGTGCTTGAAAGTGAAGAGATACGCAATATATACACCGCTTTGGGCGTTACTATTGGAACAGAAGATGACAGCAAGGCATTGAACATAAAAAAACTACGCTACCACAAAATCATTATCATGACCGATGCCGACGTGGATGGTAGCCACATTGCCACACTAATCATGACTTTCTTCTTCCGCCACATGAAAGAGTTGATTGAGCAAGGATATTTGTATATCGCCACTCCTCCACTCTACTTATGTAAAAAAGGGAAAGTGGAAGAATATTGCTGGACCGACGTTCAACGTCAGGTTTTCATTGAAAAATATGGTGGCGGCGCAGAAGGTGGCATTCACACTCAACGTTATAAAGGTTTGGGAGAAATGAACGAAACCCAGTTGTGGGATACCACAATGAATCCGGAAAATCGCACACTACGTCAGGTAAACATCGAAAACGCAGCAGAGGCCGATCACGTTTTCTCTATGTTGATGGGAGATGATGTTGCACCACGTCGCCAGTTCATTGAGCAAAACGCTACGTACGCCAAGATCGACGCTTAATATTGGAAATTGGTTGATCGATAAGTTTGTAAAGTCTGAGTGGCTAATCAATCAATAACCCAAACAACGAAAGAACAAATCAACCTATCAACCAACCATGAACATTGCGGTTTTCTGCTCTTCGAGCAATCATATACCTGATCATTATAAGCAATCAGCTTTCCACCTCGGAGAGCTGATTGCCGAAAGTGGGAATACACTCGTATATGGTGGTGCAACTGGCGGATTAATGGACTCGGTGGCACAGGGTGCCCGGAGTAAAAACGGATTGGTGGTCGGCGTGATTCCTCAGGCAGTAATCAAGATGAACCGGCAAAGTAGTTTGCCTACACAGCTCATCACGGTAGAAACTATGAATGAACGAAAAGCGCAAATGAAAATTTTATCGGATGTGTTTGTAGTTCTTCCCGGAAGTTATGGGACATTGGATGAAATGCTGGATATAATTGCCTCGGGCATAGTAGGCGAACATAAAAAACGACTTATAATTGTCAATCAAAATGGCTTTTACAATCATTTTCTTGAACAAATAGATTCTATGCGCAGCGAACTCTTCATTCCTGTCGAAGAAAAATACAAACCACATACTGTTTTGGACATCAATCACTGCATGGAGTTAATCAATTTATCAATAAAAAACTCATAATATTTCGTCTATGAATCTGTTTTGGAAGAAACTCTTTGGAGGGATTACTCCTACAGCCAAACTTGAGAAAAACGAAGCTGAACTTGTAAAAGCCATGCATCGTTACGCGGAAGTAGAAAACTCTGTTGAGTTGGCTGAATATAAAAAACTATACCACGTAGTTAAGTCTGCCAAGTTTCAAGAGAACAAAAAAATTCTCAAAAACCGAAAATACAAGGATACAGAAGAATACAGAAGCGCCACAAAGTTGAAAAAACTTCACAACTCACCTGATATCAAACTTTACTATCATGTACTTGAGTCGGATATTCTAACTCAATATCTGGCTTTCAAAACAACTTCCGATTATGAATTGCTTGGGGACAAAAAAAGAGTGAAGACCTCCGAAACACTAACAAAGTTTAAACAATTCGAACATTCCAAAGAATACAAAACATACATTCGTTTTCATGATTCTTATATTATCAAGGAATATGAATCCCTGCTAATTGCAGTTGAGAAACCGGAATTTATCAAGGCAAATAACTTTTGGGCTAATGAAAACCGCTGGCACACAACACCTGAGTATGCCCAACAGCAACGGTTTCATGAATTAGCCAAGAATCAAGATATAATTTTCTATGAAAATGAAAAACCAGAGCGTTTTGAGAAATATCGTTCTTTAAAAATTTCATTTCAGGAAGAATTTGAATGGAATACATTGGACAAATCCCGTTGGAATTTTGGTTTCCATTACAAAAAAGAAGAACTTATTAGCAGCCACTCATTTGCCAATGAAAAGCAAGCCAATAATTCCGGAAAAAACATCTCGGTAATAGACGGGATATTAAAGATTTCCACGAAGCATGAGACCACAACAGCTCGCGCCTGGGATGTCACCAAAGGATTTATCGACAAAGAATTTAACTTCACGTCCGACGTACTCCAAACAGCTGAAACATTTCGCCAAAAACGAGGAGTATTCCGGGCTAAGCTCCGTTGTACAGGTAATGTACAACATGCGTTTTGGCTAGGAGCCGATGGTAAATTGCCACACATTAATATCTTTCATTTTGATGGCAAATCAATCACACTAGGCAACGCCAACAAAAATGTGGTTGACGGTATAAAAGTAACCGGACTCAATACTTGTCAATTTTACATTTACACTTTATTGTGGTCCGAAAAAGAACTAATCTGGTTGATAAATGATTTTGAAGTATACCGCACTGCAAGTAATATCCCTGCGGAATCAATGTATTTGGCATTCAATTCCTTTATCTCCCAGAAACAAAAAGGAAGCGCTGGAAATCTGGAAGTAGACTGGGTTCGGGCTTACACTACTGATCAAATTTAATAATTTTCAATGCTAACCAAAACCTGCAAAATTAATGTTTCTAATCGCTTTGACATCGGTGCAAACAACCGGTTTGTGCTAATTGCCGGGCCCTGTGCTATAGAAACTGAAGAAATGACCATGGAAGTAGCAAGTACTCTTAAAGATATTTGCAACGAACTGGGTATTCACCTCATATTTAAATCGTCTTTTGACAAAGCCAATCGTTCTTCGGTAAAATCACCCCGAGGGCTTGGCATGGAACGCGGGTTGCAAATTTTGCAACGTGTAAAAACCGAATTGAATTTGCCAATCGTTACTGATGTTCACGAAGCATGGCAATGTGCCGAAGTTGCGAAAGTAGCAGACATGTTGCAAATTCCAGCTTTCCTTTCCCGCCAAACCGACTTATTAGTTGCTGCTGCCCAAACAGGCAAAATTGTCAACGTAAAAAAAGGACAGTTTATGGCACCGTGGGACATGAAAAATGTGATTGATAAATTGCGTGACTCGGGAAACGAGAACATTTTGCTTTGCGAACGCGGCTCAAGCTTTGGCTACAATAATTTGGTTGTAGACATGTCCGGTTTGGTAGAAATGCGCAGTTATGGTTTCCCTGTAGTTTTTGATGCCACTCACGCAGTTCAAAAACCAGGCGGACAAGGAACTTCAACCGGAGGAAACCGCGAGATGGTTCCTTATTTGATGCGTGCTGCACTGGCTGTGGGCGTTGATGCCATTTTTGCCGAAGTACATCCCGATCCAGACCATGCTTTTTCCGATGGTCCGAATCAAATCTATCTTTCGGATATAAAAGAAATCCTGCAACAAGCTATTGCTATCGACAACATCACTAAAGGCATTAAAACCCATGAACAAAAAACAGGAGATCAGGAAACAATAAAGCACGACATAGAACAAAAAAAACGGACTATAAAACTACTTCTGACGGATGTAGATGGTGTTCTAACCGACGCAGGCATGTACTATTCCGAGGCTGGAGATGAATTAAAGAAATTCAACACACACGACGGAATGGGGTTGCAGTTGATTCGTGAGAAAGGAATAAAAACAGGAATTATTACTTCCGAAAATACCAAATTGGTTGAACGTCGTTTTCAGAAATTGAAATTAGATTATTTATATCAGGGTAAACGCCAAGGCGGAAAACTTGCTTCTGCCAAAGAAATCTGCGAAAAAGAAGGAATAACCCTAGCTGAAGTTGCCTATATTGGAGACGATGTGAACTGTCTTGAGCTACTCTCTCATGTAGGCGTAGCAGCTTGCCCTGCGGATGCATTAAATGCAATAAAAAATATTGCAGGCATTATTCAGATGAAGAAAAAAGGCGGCGAAGGTTGCGTACGCGAATTTGTGGAAATGATTATGGATAGTTATTGCTAGAAAATGGATTTTATACAACGGAGCAAAGAGATATTTAATCTTGAGATCACTGAACTTCAAAAATTAGCTGACAAAATTGGCCCTGAAATAAACGAAGCTGTAGAATTAATTTATAGCTGCAAAGGGAAACTTGTCATCATGGGTATCGGGAAAACAGGCATTATCGGACATAAAATTGCGTCTTCACTTGCTTCGACAGGTACTCCTGCTATTTTTATCAATGCCGCCGAAGCCATGCATGGTGATCTGGGAATGGTCAACAAAAATGACATCGCACTTCTTATTTCGAATAGCGGACATTCTTCCGAGATTTTAAATGTGGTTGCCCCTTTGAAAGAAATTGGCTGTAAAGTCATTGCCATGATTGGGAACATTAAATCAGCTCTGGCCCAAGAAGTTTCATTGGTACTCAATATTGAGATTTCTAAAGAAGCTTGCCCGCTGGGATTAGCCCCAACCACCTCTACAACCGCAGCATTAGTTATGGGAGATGCATTGACCATATGTTTAATGGAGCGTCGTGGATTTAAAGCCGAGAATTTTGCCCTTTATCATCCGGGAGGTGCATTAGGCCGGCGATTAATTTCGCGAGTGAAAGATGAAATGTTTACCGACATTCCAAAGGTGTATGAAACTACAGTCTTCAAAGATATTATTTATGAAGTGAGTAACAAACGGCTGGGAATGACTATGGTCTACAACAACCAAGAACAAGCAGTCGGGATAATTACTGATGGTGACATACGTAGAGCCATTCAAAAGTTTGACGAATTGAAACATCTGGTTGCCAAAGACTTTATGACGCATGGATTTAAACGGATAGATCAAAATGAAATGCTTACCAAGGCTCTCGAAATAATGGATATAAACGAAATTACCACGCTGACTGTTTTGGATGAATCTGAACAAGTAGTTGGTATT
>Ga0318567_10000880_pt1 | contig 12106 bp, 15 predicted proteins | sample GRESIP088b5f20_FD_203691 | JGI IMG/M metagenome (GOLD analysis project Ga0318567, IMG submission 203691) | Tropical soil microbial communities from Luquillo Experimental Forest, Puerto Rico - GRE.SIPMG.088b5f20 | ecosystem: Environmental > Terrestrial > Soil > Tropical forest > Bulk soil...
GTAATTGACTACTAGCGAAGTCAGTTTTTTTACACCTAAAATTTTATAATATGGAAAAATTGTAAGGATTATATAATTCCTACATTATTTGAGCTTATCCAACAACTTTTGCAATAACTCGTTCTTTTCTTCTTTTTCTTTTAGCAACCTTTCATACAGTTTTTTATTTTCTTCAAAAAGATCTACCAATTTATCTAATGGATTAAAATTACATTGGTAGTTAAAATCCCCTTTACTACTATCTTGAAATGTATTTATGTAACTCACAGCGGCGTCAGCATCAAAATTCTTTATAGCTTCAGCTGGCACTTTAAGCGCATTAGCAACCAACTGCAGGATACTCTCATCAACAACTTCCTTCTGCTCCAATGCAGATACTTTACGCTGATCCCAATCATCTCCTAATTCATAAGCTAATCCCTCTTGCTTTAAGCCAAATACTTCTCTGAATCGTTTTATGTTGCGGCCGTGGTGTATTGTTTTTTCCATATTGGTAGGTTGTTACTATTACAAATATAATAAACGCTATCCGTTATTTACGCCGTAAAATACGGACATCGTACCTAAGATACGGGTTATACAGAATATAAAACGCCATAGCAGTTTTAAACTTTATAGAAGTTAAAACGGAAAGCGTATGAAAAGTGGAGACATTCAACAACATGCATTTCGGATTTCTCTTTTGCCTGACGGCAGGCTAACAGGTGAATCCCTAAAAAAACAAACGGGTGGCTATCGTTACAGAGGTGAATGGCAAGATCCTTGTCTTAAGTTTATTTCGTTTGAAAATGGCGCTCTTACTTTACGCAATACAAGCAATGATGAAAATTACACCTTGCAATTGCAACTAAAACAGAATAAACTACTGGTCGCCTGTGGTTGTGGGCATAATAACAAAACAATTTGCAACCACGCTTATTGGGCGCTTAATGAAATCCATTGGAAATTCGGTGAGCGTTATTTTACAAAATTTGCTCCGGGTGGCATAATGGAACTGGCTTTCAAATACCCCATGCACTTTGATAAGCAGGAAAGCAATACCGGCCTCGAAGTTTTTCCAAGAGAAGAACTTAAGTCTATTTATCAGCTGGCTCCGGCTATTGCTATGCCGGATATAAAAGCCATCCTTAGTCTTCCCGAATCAAAGTTTAATATAGATAACCCGCTTTTTTCCGTTCCATCTCCCACAGTTCACATTTCCGAAGAAAAAGTGATAGCCTATCTTATGATCATTTCCTACCGCTATGAACATTTGCCTTCGGTGATACCCATTGTCGGACAATTAACAGCTAAAAAAGACGCAGTAAAGACCTTCGATAGTTTCACGAGTGGCTTGCAAAAATTAAATACAACTTCACTTAGCGATGAGAAAAAAATATTGCATAAAAAATGCCTAACCCTCTTCAAGCTTACCGAAAAAACACCAGGGGAATTATTAGCCGACACCTTGTATAGCAAACGATTGGAAACACTTAACACAATTTTTGATCAGTGGGCGGAAGTATATTCAAGCCTGCTGGCGCAGCCTTTTGTATGCACCTATGTGTTATACGGCAAAAGACAACTTCGAAAAAAACCGAGAAGGGATGCCTGGTTACCAGTAACATTATCTACAGGCATCCCCGTTCTTTCTTTTGTGCTGACAGATAAAGGCGATCACTACCGCTTTTCCTTACAGGTTCATATAGCCGGGGCGTTGCTTGAAAACATAAAAACCGATATACCTCTGTTTATCACCGAAGGTGTCGACTCCATTTTCCGGCTGGCGTCTCTTCGCGATGCCTGTCTCGTGGAATGGCTGAACCGTTCCGGCGATAGGATTACCATTTTTAAAGAGCATTTTGACGCTTTTCAAAAGGAAGTACTTGAACCCTTGCAAGAACACTATGCTATACAATTTGACTGACACATCCATTAACCTAAAACAACTAATTTGAAACCTTTTGCACTATATCATACTTTCAAGGAACTTGTTACCAGCGGTGAGGAAAAATTATTACAGTTGATTGCCGAACTGGTAAACCCCGATGCGGTATATCTTCTCGGTGCAACGCTCAGCAGAAGGCGCACGGAAAGTATTTTTTCACCATCCTCACCAACGAGCGGGCATATTTCCGAATACTTTCTTCTCGTAATAATAAACGACACCAGTAACAAACCACTTTACGAATGGCAGGATCGAATCGAGCAACATTTAAAAAACTTTACAAACGTCACCGTTATTGTACAGGAAACAATCACGTTTCAGCAATGGCTCAATACCTGCCATCCTTTTGCCGTAACGATCGCACAAACATCCGTACCCATTTTAAAAAGAGAAAACGTCCTAATCTCGACGCCAGACATTGTAAACATTGACCGGCACAAACAAGAACAGAATTTTAAAGAAGGCTTAACCAAAGCAAGGTCATTTTTGGCAGGAGCGGAAGTTTATATGGTTAGGAAAGAATACAAGCTGGCGGCCTTTATGTTGCACCAAACGACTGAGCAGGCTCTCAACGCAATTATAAAAATTGGTACAGGGTACTATACACATACCCATAACATTGACAGACTGCTTCGATATAGCAGTATGGTTTCTTATCAAATACCTGATATATTTCCCCGCACTACAGATGCCGAGAAACAGGTTTTTAAATTACTACAGAATGCCTATTCTGATGCCCGCTATTCAGAATCCTATGCAATTAACTATACGGAGCTGTACTCCCTTTTTGATCGGGTTAAACAAATCATTGCAATACTGGAAATGCTTAAGCCAGAAAAACAGTTCAGCACTGCGATTTAATTAACAAACAATCATTGACATCATGAACATATTAAGAGATTATTCAGAGCCTGCCTGCATACTAGCTTTGAAAAATGGAGAAGAAAAAGCCTTGGCCTTTTTTGTCAAAAAATATCATCCTGCACTGACTTATTTGGCATTTTGCATAACTGCGGATGGCTGTTTTGCGGAAGAAGTAACAAGCGATGCGTTTATTAAACTATGGGAGCGCAGAGAGAACTTTAACTCAGAAGCCGCACTAAAATCATTTTTGTACAGGGTGGTTAAAAACGCCTGCTTTAATCATTTAAAGCAGCGTAAACGCACTCTCGCCAAGGAAAAAGAATGTATTTACTTGGCCGAATCTACCGAGTCGGGTAAATTAACTTTGTTGATACAGGCTGAAACCTATCGCCAGGTTTTTGAGGCGTTGAAGACTCTCCCTGAAAACTTGCAAAAAGTAGTTGAATTATTTTATATAGAAGGCAAAGGCTATCCGGAAATATCCGCCCGACTAAATCTCACAATCAATAATATTCGCTTGCAAAAGATGAGAGGATTAAGACTTTTGAAAAATCTGATTTCAAAATAAAATATAAGAATATGCATGGTACTTTTTTCGCAGTTTGTCTATAACTGTCGACCCATTGTTTTATCAAATGTTATAAGTACTTCCATCAAACTGTCTGCGGCGGCCAGCACTTCAGTACCGTCTTCCAAGCCTTCAAGAAATTCACTCTCATCCGTTTCTTTAACTTTGACAACTTTAAAATTATTTGTCTGCCGCTGAACTTCTGTTTGAATAATAAAGTATTTCATACATCAAGGTTTTAGTTTTTTTGATAATTGGCAGAAATAAATTCTACATTTTGGTGTCATTGTTTGTTTTGCTATCAGATAGTCGCCTGCGTTTAGATAAGCGTTAAACATTCAAACAATGCTCCGCAACCGAGATTCGAGGGCAAGCGGCAAGATCGGTTGTTTAACAACCGTACATCTTGCAGATTGCTAAGAAGACGGCAATCCAATTTTCACGCAGTTTTTTTATCGGCGTTTATTTTTTTACGTTGATCAAACATCAGCCTCCATTCGTATGAATAAGTGTGAATAGGCTTATGCTCTCATCGGCAGTTATCCATCTGTGTTGAAGCTCATCAAAGCTTATACTCCTTCTATGCACGCTTATTAGAACTCTGCATTTCCATTACAGTTCATTTATTCGTGAAGGTCTTACATCGTCCGAACCGGGTTTTGAAAATGTAAAACTGCCCGCCGGCTGCATATTGTCATTGTCGTTTTTGACAGCCTTGGTTTTGTCTTTGTTTTTTCTGTGCCCACCATCCTTTTTCTTCTGACGTTGTAAGGCGGAATCAAGGCTGCTGAGTTCTATTTCATTTATTGATACATTTAATTCTTCAGCGAGCCAGCGGCGTAAACAGGATGCCGTTCTTAATTGCATTGACTGCAGCTGGTATATTTCTACAATCCTGCTATAAACGCCGTAATGCTTTTCTAAAAGTTCTTTTCGCAAAAATTCTTTGTACATAAAATCAATGATTTTTTTCAGGATTATTCTTCTTCCGGGTAAGGATGTTTTTTAAGAAACTCTGTTTTTTCTTTTTTGCTTCCCTTCTGCAAAACTTCGATGTAGTCTTTGTACCAATCGACCCGTTTGTTTAGATTTTCATTCTCTTGATCCTTACTAAGCTGAACGCAATAGAACATAACAGAAAAACAAACTGCCATACACAACCCGATACCCCATTTGCCCATACCAAACCAAAACGCCTGCCAGTAAGGATGCTCCCTATCCACCTGTAATGATTGTTGCGACTGGTCTATTTTTTTAATGGCGGTATCCAATTTTTTGTTTTGACATTCGAACTCCATTTTTTGCTCCGTCATCAGGACCGACAAAATAGTGACGGATATCTCATCAAGTTCGACTCCATACTTTACCGCAAGCAACGGCCGCAGTTTCTGGAAATCAATTTTTGACGGCTCCATTTGTACTACAGTTTTGATATTTCTTTTTGAATTTTTATTTTTTCTATGAAAGCATAAGCCTCCATGCCTTTGCCTTCCCTGATTTTTTGCAGGATGCTTTTGTGTGGTGCAGTGGTCACATCGAAACCGCCAAACTGCTTTACCGATTGAATATTATTTCCCTGCACATTGCCGAATGCTTTTAGTTCGCCTATCAGTTCAGGACTGCCTGCAAACGTGGTTTGATTGACATACATATTCACCTCAAAAGTTCCGTTGATAAGTGTTACGACTCTTTGCAGGTAATCGGTGCAAGGCTCATATGAACTTCCCCCGGCAATGACGATATTAAAAATGAACGCTGCGTTTAATTCATCGGCCACTTGTTTAAATTCCTGGGTGGTATAGTCTTTTGAAAACAGCGCTGGGAGCTGATCGCTTTCAGGTGCGCCAAAATCAAGATAAAAGTTGTCATAGTCTTTTTGTGATAGTTCAAACAGATTTTCAAATAACAGCTGCCTGTCTAACCGCTCGTTTATATCCAGTAAGCTCATCATAGCGAAACGCGGCGGGGTTTTTCCTTGCAGGAACTTCAGTTGCTGGTGACTTGATTTAATCGAACTATCAAAATCTACAAAGTAGGATCTGTGATTGCCTTGCTCGTGCAAAGCTTGCAAATAAGTGAGCATTGATTTACCCGCGCCGCCTTTGGCCTGGATGTTGAAATAAAACTTTTTCATGGCTATACATTTTGTTTTATGATATGATTAAAAGAAAATTTTAGAATCTCATCCTGGTTGAAGGTTGTTGCTTCTGCCGCATAACTTTTTGATTCACCAGCCAATCATTCAAATCTTTGCATTGGCTGTAAATACCAGATTTATCAATGTATTTGGCCGTAGAGGCCGTTGCTTTTGCGGTGATGTTTTTCCCAGCTTCGTCGTTATCAAGGAAAAGAAAAATGTTGTTATGATTTTCCATGAGCATTCTCGCCTTCTCAAAAAAAGCAAGTGAATTCAGGATGAGATAATTTGCTGGGATTGTTAATAGCTTTTCTTTTTCGGTAATGAATGAAAGAAAATCCATAAAGCCCTCAAACACCGCAACTGTGCTGTGACCGTTTTGCATGAATGTAAAATTTTTCGGAGCAATTGTTCCCTTGTAGTAAGCGTTGCGCAGTTCATGACCACCGGCATTGTTTTTAAACCCGATACAACTGTGTTGCTTTCGGTTGACTTCAAAATGGATTTCCATACAGTAAGTATTGGCGATTTCGCCTGTAATGGCGCGTCTCCCCAAGTACCCTAGCAGCCTGCTGTCCGTAATGTTCTTTACTTCAATTAACCTTATTTTACTGGCCGCATTATTGTTGTTGTCTTTTAGTAAAACATCAGACTGGTGAAAAGGAAAAGAGGTATTAGGTTGATTTAACCTTCCTAAAAAATCGGCTATGCTGCAATTAAAATACAATACACCGAAATCAACCAGGTTGCCACCTTTGCCCATGCCGTGGTCATACCAAAGGTTTAGTTTGCGGTCTATTTTAAAGGATGGAGTTCGTTCACTCCGCAACGGTGAATTGTACCAATACTGGTCACCTCTTATTTTTGAGGGGTTAATATGGAGACTTCCTAAATAATCCACCATATCTATTTGCCTGGCTTGTGTACAATTTATTTTTTGGGGTGTCATGGATCTACTTTTTTTGATGATTTGATGAAATTTTTCTGAAACCCTTACGGGCAAATGGTTTGCGCTGTCATCAGTCTTTCATCAAAACCTTTTTGTTTTCATCAGGGCTATTTTTTGATGAAATCTTGATGACCATTTTGATGACGGTAATTTGTTCATTCTCTTTGTATTATATGGTTGTCATCAAAATCATCAGGATTATTAAGTCTTAGCACCTGTTTATTTTCAATAGAATAAAACCTGCCCTTTTGCATGAATTCGTAGATAGTACCATCGGTGCCAAAGCGGTATTGCAAATAGCTGTTGGAATTGTCCGCAGGTTTTAGATTCCATTCCTGTTGCAATATTTTCCTGATGGAAGCAATATCACGGTGGTGGATACCTTTTTTCTGCAACCAGTCCTGCATATCGGAAATACAAAAACAAACCATTTGAGCTGTTTCCTTCGTATCGATGATGTGTAGCAGTATCTGCGCCATTTCTGTTTCAAGCCGGTTACGGTTATAACGTTTAATATGCTTTAAAGCGGTAGTGGCAATCTGTTCCGGTCTGAACCACATTCTCGTAGAAGGTTGAGAGGTAAATGGCCGCTCGATCAGGTAATGAATAAAAAAAGGAATCTCATTTTTCAGGTCGGCCAGAAGGTTCCTCTGATCAGTCGTCAATGGCGGTAACCTGCGAATCCAATATCTTATTTCGGAGGCTTCAATCTGTATAAAATTATCTTCGTTATTGGTGCACAAAATGAATTTGCCAAAAAATTCAATTTCCTGCCTGTCTTGTCCTTTGGCTTCTATTTTATAATACCTGGAAGTACTGAGGTTTTTAATGCGCTCACTATCTTCTTTTTTGTCGAGGAAGGTTTCATCGACTCCAATGATGAGTTTACTGGCCCACTCCGCATTGAAGTTGCTGCGGAAATCTTCATTGCTGTTAATGGTCATGTTATCACCAAAAATGGCTTTACAGAAATTGAGAAAGGTAGTTTTACCCGTGTTGCGCTCCCTGCTTACTAAACAAAGGATGGGTAATATTTGGGTGGGATAGAGCAACAGGATTTTGAAATAATCCAGTCCCTGTTCCAACTGTTCGCCAAACACATGATTGAGAAACATCAATATTTGTTTTGGATAACCGGCTTTGGGTTCATGAGCAAAAGGACTGTAACGATTGTAAAAGTTTTCAATCTTACGTTGATAATTTAAATGAGCCGGAACAAGACAGAAACCATCATACCTGGGAATGGTTGACAAAAAGGACTTACCGTGATCCTGCCTGATACATTCCACTGACCACAGCAACAGTAACTCTACTTTATCTCCCGATGCCAATGGCTTTTTAACGACTTTGTAATAAACCGTACCAATGCGCAAATATGCATTCGTGTTTTCCATAGCATTACATTGATGGATTGAGGCGATTTTGCTTCATGGAGGCCATCACTTCCGAACGTAGGAAATAGATACGCCCATGGAGGCGCAGATAGGGCAATCCCTTTTTCATCCAGTCGGTAATGGTCACTAAAGAGATATGCAGTTCTTTGGCCATCTGCTCGCGGGTGAGTAGTGGCTCAGGCTCTTTAGGACTTGTTTTAGTGGGAGCGTTTTCATTGTGCAACGCCTGCTTAACAGATTCTGATACGATTTGACGAAGCTGGTCTTCTTCAACGATAATCATTTTGTTCATCTTTATCAGTTTTCACAGCAAGTTGATAAAGCAGCATGCAAAAGTCAATGAGAGAACTGTCAGAGATATTTTAGCGAAGCAATGCTTTTGTTTTCAATGGTAAACAAATTAGGTTTGATTAAAACGGACTAAAGAAACCATCACACTTTACTATGAACGGCGAAGAGTTTATTAAGGTCAGCAAGCCTTTTTGCCAAGAATGAAATATTCAGTTTTAGTTTTTATGAATTCTTCTTTCATTGCCATTTCATTTTCACGTTTTCAAAATACACTGCATCCGGCTGATGCAATCCTCAAAAAATCATCATCCACTTTTCGTTCGAAACGACACCAGGAGTAAAGGAGCGAGATCGAATGTGCAACATTTGTACACCTCGCCGTTGCCACTAAGGGCAACTAAATGCAAAAAAGCTGGCTGCTAAAAAATCCAAATAAGTTTCTTTAAGCTTGAAAGAGCGTAAATAGGCTAAACACTCTTTGACATTCATGTAACGGCTTTAAAGCTCATCAACGCTTCTCCACACCCTATTCCAACTCATTTATTTAAAGATTCTATTTCGTCATTTTTTCATTCATCACATTATCTTTTTTACTTTTTGAAATCAAAAAACTACTGGCAATCATCTAAACTAACCGCCGGCGACTCCGGAGAAAGGGCGGCAAGATCTCCGTTGTCGTACAACGGAACATCTTGCCGGGAGCGGCGCAGCAGGCTGCCTCAAAGATTTTTTTAAAATTTGCAGGTTGACAGCTGTTGGACATTATACTGAATGATTAGCGTTTTCAAAAAATGAATAAGTCCTTTAGACTGAGTGACAGATTACTTAGCAAAAAAAATCAACTAGATTGTGTATGCTTTTTTTGTTATCTCCCTGCATAAAAAAAGGGCGTTATAACGCCCCACTATCAGCAAATGAATAATAACTGTCTAACGTTATAATCAGGTGATCCAGTATTTTTATATCCAGTAATTTTCCCCCTTCGCAAATTTTGTGCGTCATTTCTACATCACTGTTGCTTGGTTTCAAATTTCCGCTCGGATGGCAATGGCAAATGATCGCAGAGGTAGCACCTGCTTTCAATAGCATTCCAAAAACAAGTTTCGGATCAACAAGGGTCGCGCTGATGGCACCGCTGGAAATTTCACAGATGCCGAGTACGCGATTGGCATGATTTAACGCCATTACTTTGAACTGTTCCAGCAGTTCAATCTTACCGAGGTTCCATGAGCCTAGGAATAATTTGTATGCGTCTTGGGAAACTTTGACCTGAGGTCTTTCAGATGGCCTCATCTTTGGTTTGTAAACAATTTCCAATTCTGAAACTTTCATCCAGGCTGGTGAGCTTGCTAACTTTTCCATAATTCATGATTTTAAAGTGAAGAAATTATGGAACCATCACCCGGTTTTTACTTTGATTAGTGCAAGGAGGAACGCGTAAAAGAATGGCTTTGTGAGAAGGTAATGTGTTTAAGAGCGTAGTTCCTTGCCAACGTATCAAAGTAAAAACCTAAATTTTGTAATAATTGATGCAGTAAAATCTATCATTAAAAAAATACAACCTCCGGTTACCTTCGGCATCAGCGTTTCTTTTGTCCCACTTTTCTTTGGTGCTTGAAAGAAAAGTGGGCGCGGCCTATGCCGCGCCACACATTGTTTTTAAAATGGTAAATCTTCTGTCGCGTCCTCGACGCCTCGCTCGTTTTGCTTTACAGGTTCTTGTTCCTGCTTTTGGTTACCAGCAGAAAATAACTTCAGTTGTTGCACGTGCATTGTTAATGTGCCTTTGGCGTCTCCATCCATATTTTTCCATACGTTTACACCAATGCGTCCAAACAATTCCACTATCGTACCTTTCGTGAGATAGACGGCAACTCCCGTATTATTCCAATACGTGCAATTGATATAGGTTACAATTTTAACCGCCTCGCTTTGTCCTTTGGGTTTGTAGCGGTCATTAATGGCAATGGAGAAGTTTACGACCTCGCGTCCGTTTTTTGTTGTTGCGACTTGCGCATTTCCTGTTATTCTGCCGGTGATTTCCATAACTGTATATTTAAAAGTGAATAAATGATTAGCGGTTAAAAAGGGTGAGGTTTTGCGGTTGAGTTTTATTCGCATAGGCCGTGTGGCTAAATCTGCGAGTGAGGTGATAAACGGTTATGTCCTCATTTTGAAATATCACCCATGCGGATAGCAGGGCCTTTGTTCTGGTGATCTTTCTTTTGCGTTGAATTTCCCGTGAGAGGAACATAAGCTTAGAAAGTTGCTGTGTGTTGGGCATGACGACTGGTGTTTAATGTGAGTGAATGTTTCTCGTGAATCATTCGGCTACGCCTCATTCACATACTTGTAGCGACCAGTCATTAGTCATGCGGAGATGGGAGAAAGTTTTGGCGGAAAAAAATACTGTCCGAAAGAAAAAAATGAAAAAAGGCCAAAATGAAGGACGCAGATTTTTTCCTGCCAAACGTGCAAGACGAAGGTTTACCGAAGGCGCAGACTTTCGGACATTCGGAGCAGGACAATAGCTTTGCGAAAGAGTATCGAATGAAAATTGCTGTTGGAAATAATATCAAAAGTTCTTTTGATAATGGTAGTACCTGTACTTTATCCTTCAGTAAGGCAAATATTTTGGATATACAAAAACGACTTCAAGTTTATCAAACTTAACGGCAATTAATACAAACTGCTATAAAAGCAAAAAACTGTCCGAATTGTGTCCGAACAGTTTCTAACTAATTGACTTTCAATATTAAAAGTCGGGGTGGCAGGATTCGAACCTACGACCTCCACATCCCAAATGTGGCGCGATACCGGGCTACGCTACACCCCGATTGATTAATTTCAGCATTTACTATCCTTAATCGTGGGGTGCAAAAGTAGGGATTTTGCCCAATACAAAACAAACATTTTGCAAAAAAAAATTTCACCTTTTAAAGAACTCGGTTTCAAATGCTTATCTGGACTGAGTTATAAGGAGAAATTAAATGTGTACGGAAATTGAAAGTTTGAAAATTGAAAATGAGAGGCAGTCACGGACAAACTGCACTCTTATCTTGTAAAAAACAAAAGGTCGAACACTTTAGACATGTTCGACCTTTTGCATTTTCAACTTTCAACTTGCAATTTTCAACTCTCCACTTTTAACTTTCAACTCTCCACTCTCTGCAACCAGGGCGAATTCAATTCGCCCCTGCTAGCTCACTCCCGCTCCTGCATTAATCACATTCTCAGGTTTTACGAAGTGTAATTTCCCTGAAGTGTCTTCTGCCATTAATATCATACCGTTGCTTTCAATACCGCGCATTTTTCTCGGCGCAAGATTGGCCACAACAACTACTTGTTTGTTAATGATCTCTTCCGGCTTAAAATGCATCGCAATGCCGCTTACAATGGTTCTCGTTTCAAACCCAAGATCAACGCTTAGTTTTAAAAGCTTGTCAGCTTTCTCCACTTTTTCAGCTGCCACAATGGTTCCTACTTTCAAATCTATCTTTGCGAAATCATCGTACACAATTTCAGGTTTTAGCGCAGGCGCAGGTTTCTCGGCTGGCACCTCTTCTGTTTTTGCAACGCCATTTGCAGCTGCTTTATTTTCCGCCAATGCTTTTGCAAGGCCAGCCTGTAATTTTTCCACTTGCGCTTTTACCTCATCATCTTCTATTTTTCTAAACAACAATTCCGGCGCACGTAAAGTATAACCTACACTCAGCAATTTCATTTTGCCGGCATTTTCCCACTCCAACATTTTATCTACCACTTTCATCATGTGCAGCATCTTATGTGCTGTATTCGGTAAAAATGGATTGATAAGAATGGCAAGGTTGGCGCACAGTTGCAGGCTGATGTGCAGGCAATTGTCAATTTGTTTTTGCAGTTCAGGTTGTTCGGCCAGTTTTTTTGCCAGTATCCATGGCTCTTTTTCCTGCATGTACCTGTTGCCAACGCGAGCAAGATTGATCACTTCAAAAAG
>Ga0318567_10000889_pt1 | contig 12014 bp, 10 predicted proteins | sample GRESIP088b5f20_FD_203691 | JGI IMG/M metagenome (GOLD analysis project Ga0318567, IMG submission 203691) | Tropical soil microbial communities from Luquillo Experimental Forest, Puerto Rico - GRE.SIPMG.088b5f20 | ecosystem: Environmental > Terrestrial > Soil > Tropical forest > Bulk soil...
AGGTGCGAGTCGGCGTGGTCGTGTACCGTTCAAGATCAATAACGGTAGGAATGACTTCCACCCATGGTGCGCCTGCATCCAGCGCACGCTGAGCCAGGTATTGATTGCCCCCGACAACCAAGGAAGCCTTGCGCATCAGCCCATCCAGACGCTGTCCGAAAACTTCCCGCACAAGAGCAGAACGATGCAAGTCGTAGTTGTGGAACAAGGCGTCGTCATAGTCGAGGACGTAGGGGACGCCACTAAGCAGCGAACGCTCCAGCCACAAAGGCCACCAGGGCAGCGCCTCCTTCTCAATCCACAGCAGGTCAAACTGTCGCCGGCCCATCAACTCCCGGAACCGTTGCCCATATGCCGATAGAAGCGAGATTCCGTAGCGGCCACGACGGTACCGGGCCTGGAGCAACTCGTCCGATAGCAGGGACTGAACAGAAACTTCTACTTTGGCGCGAGCCAACGATGGCAGGTACTGGAAAGTGCGCAGGCGCGACGAAGCCCCTTGACAACCGTACTTCGTCAATGCTAGCACCTTGATGGGCTTCACCGCGTGACTCCTCGCAGCAGCCACTGAGGTAACCACTTCCACAACATGCCGTAGCCCTCCCAGGTTTCCTTCAGGCCTGACCAGGAGCGTCGCCCCAGTGCCAGCGCTGACCGCGAGAGCGGCTCGATCAACACGGTTGCGAGCAAGACCAACAGCGCGCCAGCCCAGGAGAAGTGCTTGAAGGCATACAACAAGCGGCTACGCAGCGAATAAAACAGGCGCCGCGCTTTGACCTGCTTGGACGTGCCGCCGCCCGCGTGGAACGCCTGAGTGCCCGCGAGGTAGACGCTTCGAAATCCGACCTTGCGCGCGCGGTAGGAAAAGTCAAGGTCCTCAAGATAAAGAAAAAAACGCTCGTCGAAGCCACCAATTTGCTCAAAAACGCGCCGCCTTACCAAGAAGAACGCGCCGATCACATGATCAACCTCACGTGTCTCCGCGTGGCTCCAATCAGCCATGAAATATCCCCAACGTGGGACAAGCCTAGTGAGTCCAACTGCATGCGCCACTAACCCCAATTCGCGCGGAAACCGGGTGCAACTCCGCGCCACGTGCCCGGAATCATCCTTGAGCTGCACGCCGCAGATCGCGATCGCTGAATTAACCGGATCAGTCATGAAATCCATAGCGGTCTGCAAGGTGTTCGCCTGCAGTGCCGCATCAGGATTTAGAAACAAAAGGAACTCGCTGCGAGCATGGGAGGCGCCCCGATTGCACGCACGGCCAAAGCCAAGGTTTTCACCTGCGCGGATCAGGGAAACGCCTGGCCGACTGTCGGCAACCAAGTCAGAACCGTCAATGGACCCGTTGTCGACAATGATCGTTTTGCCCACCAGTCCTGCGCCGTGATGGGCAATGGAGTCGATGCAGGCGCGAAGCTGTACCCCGGAATTCCAGTTGACGATAACAACATCGACGGCAGCATTCATAGCAATAGTGGATCGTGCACAGTTACGATATATAGATTTAACAAGCCGCTAAATATCACATAGGTCCAGGTGAGATGCCGGAGGACCGGACGGTCACTCTGTGAGGCTCTTACTACGTAAATCAAAATAAATACGGAAAGCAGCTCGCGAAATCTCGAGGCTATCACTGAATAGTCCAGCATTGCAAAATGAATAGGGGCGCTTAGTGCAAAGCCAAGCGCACAGTACTTCATAGCCGTATCGTTGCTTTTCCAAAACGCCAGCATCAAGACCAAATACATCAGATCCAAGAGGTATGGCACCGGAATCGTGGCCGCGGTCCGTCCAGCGTCGTACCTTGAAAATACCTGGAAGTAGCTCGGAAGGACCTGGAGAAGATCGGACTTGGAGATAAGGATTGCCAGAAATAATGAAATAGAAATGAGGAGTATGCGAGCGGGCGACGGATTGGGTGCTAGATAGATCGGGATGAACACTAGTGCCGAATAATGGAGAGTTGCTGCTGCTCCAAGAAGCGCTACATCTACCAGATTAATCTTGTCGTTCGATCTCTTCATGAAAACGTAGAAGGCTACTGAAAATGCGCAGGCGCCTCTAAGTACGGTCATGTCAAACAGAATAAAGTAGCGGCACAGGAAATAAAAAGAAAAAATGACCACTGCAACGAGGTGGCGTCTCTCCGTTGGAAGGGCGAAATACTTCAGAAGCGTGATAAAAAAGACGATTGCGGTGTAAATTAAGGCCGAATCTGAAGTTCCCAGAGCCAACGCATGAGTAAGCAGAGTGAAACCTGGCTCGAACCGATAACTGAAATCGAGATCTCCTGAATTTTCAACGACTCTTTGAAAAAAATCTATATAGTTTTGGTAATCTCTGCTTTCGCCTAAGATTCCGTAGCCTGCAACCACGCCTAGGAAGGCGGCAAATGCTGGAAAGACCGCCCATTTAGGCCAGAAATTCGCCTTCAACGCCTACTCCCCAATAAAGCCAAAGCGGCTGCATCAAATACCATTCGGCCAACCCACGCCAATGCGGCGCCAATCACCCCGTACCGCTCAATGAGTAAGAGTAAGAGAAGGATAAATGCAGGCAACTCGATCAGGTGTAGCTTCGCTGTTCGATCTGCTTGCGCTCGGGCGTGCAGCAAGGCGTAAAACATCGCGCCAATAGCATTGGCGAAAATGCCGATGCAAAGAATCTGGCCAACCCGAACGGACTCGGCTGGCAATTCAGTCTTGATCCACAACGGCAGCACTGTGGGGAGCAGCAGCGCCAATGAACTGCAGACCAGCATCATCATCAAGGTGACGATCGACAGCCAACGCCGGAAATGTTGCCGCCAAGCGTTGGAATTCTCGTGAATCATTCGGCTCAAAGTTGGAAAAATCACGGACGATACCGCGCCAACAAGAATCAGGCTTTGCACGACCATTTCGTAAGGCAAAACATAAGTCGTGACGGCTGCTGCAGAAATGAGCGCACCGATAAGGAATCGATCAGCTTGCACTAAAACTGGACTGACAACACTACTGACGGTCACCCAGCCGCCGAACGAGAACAGCGACTTCGCGATCTTGGGTGAATAGCGCGCGCGCTCAGTCGAGAGTGCCGCATCAACCAGGCACACATGCGCGAGCCGCCGAAACACCAGCAATGCAAGCAGGCGGCTGGTCACCAAGGTGGATACAAGCCATGGCAGCTCGTTCGTGTAGAGAGCGACCAGGTAAGGGCCGCCAAAATTCACGGTCCCCAGTCCGACTCGCAACAGGCTGATGCTCTTGAAATTAAGGAACGCTTCGTTGACCCCGCGGTAGGTAGCGCTCATGGCTTGGGCGGGCAAAGCAATAGCCAGCAACAACATGGCACTCCGGATTTCCGAGAGCGGCGCGGCATTTCCTTTGATCCAGGCGGCTCCACCAATCAAGGCCACGATGGCTATCAGGCACCCGCCGAACAACCCGGCAATCAAGGTGATGCGCGTTGCTGTGGCCAGGGCGTCGGGAATGGATGCGAGATTGCCCTCTCCCCGTAGTCGCGCCACCAGTTGCGTCAGTGCCCGTCCAATCCCTAGATCGAGAGCCCCTGCATACCCGATCAGCCCCCAGGCCAACGCGAGCAAACCGAAACGGTCGTGCCCTAGCTTTGTGATCAGGCTCGGAACTGTGACGGCTGCCACCAGCAGCGGCAAGGACAAACCTGCTACGTTCCACCCAATGTGAGACAGCCGCATGTGGTCAGTGAATCTCGGCGTCGCCCAGATGCACTGCCTGTTGGTCTTTAACTGATAGCTGAGGCGCTAGTCCATGCGGCCACTGAATGGCAATGTCGGGGTCGTTCCACGCAATGCAGCGTTCATGCTGCGGCGCGTAGTAGTCGGTCGTCTTGTAAAGAAAATCGGCACTGTCGCTGAGCACCACAAATCCATGCGCGAAACCGGGTGGCACCCACAACTGGCGGTGGTTGTCTTCAGATAGCTCGAGCCCGACCCACTTTCCGAATGTCAGCGAGTGCCTGCGAATATCCACGGCCACGTCGAAGACGGCCCCGCGCACGACGCGCACCAGCTTGCCTTGCGGCTGTTGAGCCTGGTAGTGCAGTCCGCGCAGAACGCCCTTGGAGCTGCGGCTATGGTTGTCCTGAACGAACTGGTGATTCGTGCCCGTCGCTTCATTAAAGGCTCGCTGGTTGAAGCTCTCGAAGAAGAAGCCGCGTGTATCGCCGAACACTTTGGGCTCGATGATCAACACTTCCGGGATGGCGGTGGGAATGACGTTCATCGAGCGGCTTCCTCCTTGAGGAGTCGCTGCATGTACTGGCCATAGCCGTTTTTAGCCAGGGGCTGTGCGAGTCTTTCGAACTGTTCGGTCGTGATGAAAGCGCGCCGCCATGCGATCTCCTCGGGACAGGCTATCTTCAGGCCCTGACGGTGCTCCAGCGTGGCGATGAACTGACCGGCTTCGAGCAGGCTCTCATGGGTTCCGGTGTCCAGCCAGGCATAGCCGCGCTGCATCATTTGCACATTCAACTGTCCCATCTCCAGATAAGCTTGATTGACGGCAGTGATCTCCAGCTCGCCACGGGGACTTGGTTTAACGGATTTTGCGATCTGCACCACCTGATGATCGTAGAAGTACAGCCCGGTTACGGCGAAGTTGCTCTTGGGCGCCTTAGGCTTTTCTTCGATGCTGCTTGCTTTGCCGTTGCCGTTGAATGCGACGACCCCGTACCGTTCGGGGTCATTCACGTGGTAGGCGAATACGGTGGCGCCGGAGGTTTGCCTGTCGGCATCTTCGAGCAAGCGCTGGAAGTCATGGCCGTGGAAGATGTTGTCGCCCAGCACCAGGGCACTTGGGGCGTCGCCGACAAACTTTTCGCCGATGATGAAGGCTTGCGCCAATCCGTCGGGGCTGGGTTGGACGGCGTAGTGCAGGCTGATGCCCCATTGGCTGCCGTCGCCTAGCAGTTGCTGGAACCTGGGGGTGTCCTGCGGCGTGCTGATCACCAAGATGTCGCAGATGCCCGCCAGCATGAGCGTGGATAGCGGGTAGTAGATCATCGGCTTGTCATAGACCGGCAGCAGCTGTTTGCTGATGGCCAGCGTGGCCGGGTGCAGACGCGTGCCTGAGCCGCCCGCGAGAATGATGCCTTTGCGTTGAGTCATGTCGGTGTTCTCGGAGTTCAGAGGATTTCTGCGAGCATGCGCGCCACGCCTTGTTGCCATAGAGGAAGGGTGAGGCCGAAGGTGGACTTCAGCTTGCTCGTGTTCAGGCGCGAATTGCCAGGGCGGCGGGCGGGTGTCGGGAACGCGCTAGTGGGCACCGGCAAGACTTCTCCCGCGGTTATGACCAGTTCGGGCTTGAGTTGCTTCGCCTGTGCAATCACATATTGGGCGTAGCTGTGCCAGGTGGTCTCGCCGCCGGCGGCCAGGTGATAGACACCGCCCAAGTTCGAATCGACCATTACTTGGCACAGCGCATGCGCTGTCACGTCGGCCAGCAGTTCTGCGCCTGTGGGAGCGCCGAACTGATCGTCAATCACCGTGAGTCGCTCCCGCTCTTGTGCAAGGCGCAGCATGGTCTTGGCGAAGTTGGCGCCGCGAGCCCCGTAAACCCAGCTTGTGCGTAGGATCAAGTGCCGTGTGCAGCGCGCCTGGATTCTTTGCTCGCCTTCAAGCTTGGTCTGGCCGTAGACGTTCACGGGTGCCAATGTGTCTGTCTCCAGCCATGGGTTCTTGCCCAGTCCGTCGAAGACGTAGTCGGTACTGTAGTGCACCAGCCAGCCGCCGAGCTTTTCGGCCTCGTGCGCCAACACGCCTGCCGCGAGAGCATTGATCGTGCGCGCGAGTTCGGGTTCGCTTTCCGCCTTGTCGACAGCGGTGTATGCGGCCGCGTTAACGATCACATCGGGGCGAATTTGCTGTACGGCGAGAGCCAGGTTCTTCAAGTCCGCAAGGTCGCCGCACAGTCCGTCCGGCGTGCCGTTGCGATCCGCAGCGATCACTTCGCCCAATGGCGCCAGACTGCGCTGCAACTCCCAGCCGACTTGTCCGTTCTTACCCAGCAATAGGATCTTCATAGAGTCTGAGATTTCGTCATCGCGCGGAATCTGGGGCAAACCGGCCTTGTCCAACAGGCCACCTCACCGGAAGTTCGCCGGCTTAGCCGGCGTACTGTTTGAGGACCCAGTCGCGGTAGGCGCCACTTTGCACATGAGCGACCCAATCAGGGTTGTCCAAGTACCACTGCACCGTCTTGCGAATGCCGCTTTCAAATGTCTCAGCCGGCTTCCAGCCAAGTTCGCGCTCTAGCTTACGTGCATCGATGGCATATCGCCGATCGTGCCCAGGACGGTCCTTCACATAGCTGATCTGAGTTGCATACGACTGGCCATCCCCGCGTGGACGCAGCTCATCCAACAGAGCGCAGATGGTGCGAACGATCTCGATGTTGGGCTTTTCATTCCATCCACCGACGTTGTACGTCTCTCCGAGGCGTCCGGCCTCAAGTACGCGACGAATGGCGCTGCAGTGGTCTTTCACGTAAAGCCAATCACGGACCTGCATGCCGTCGCCATAGACCGGCAGCGGCTTGCCGGCCAAGGCGTTGACGATCATCAGCGGGATAAGTTTCTCAGGAAAGTGGTAGGGGCCGTAGTTGTTGGAGCAGTTCGTAGTGAGCACCGGAACGCCATACGTGTGGTGGTAGGCTCGCACGAGGTGGTCGCTCGCGGCCTTGCTGGCGCTGTAAGGGCTGTTCGGCTCGTAGCGGTGCTGCTCGGTGAATGCCGCATCGCTCGGGCCGAGGCTGCCGTAAACCTCGTCGGTGGAGACGTGCAGAAAGCGAAACGACTGCTTCTGCGCATCAAACTGGCCGCCCCAGTAAGCGCGCACGGCTTCGAGCAAGTGGAACGTGCCGACAACGTTGGTCTGGATAAAGTCCCCCGGGCCTCGGATGGAACGATCCACATGGCTCTCAGCCGCGAAATTGATGACAGCGCGCGGGCGATATTCGGCCAGCAGTTGGGCCATGAGGGCGCCATCACCGATATCGCCGCGAACGAAAATGTGGTCCAAGTTCTTCTGCACGCTAGCTAGTGTCTCGAGGTTGCCCGCATACGTGAGCTTGTCCACGTTAATTACGGGCTCCTGCGAGCCGGTCACCCAATCGAGCACAAAATTGGCACCAATGAATCCGGCGCCGCCGGTGATGAGAATAGTCATGCTTGCAGCAACTCTCTGTGTGACGGGTACCCCTGCGATAGCGGGCACGCTCTTGAATAAGGTATGACTGCCGTGTCTATAGAGTGGGTGTCCCGTAGCTGTAGTACCGGTACTTGTAGCCCCCGTATTTATAGCCATAGGAACCGTAGTGCCTGCGCGTCAGGTCAACGGCATTGAAGATGACGCCATTCGCACTGCGCCCCGCGTGGGCCAAGCGTCGAGCACTCTCATGCAGCTCGCCAATCTGCGTTGCCCCCGCGCGTGCGACCAGCAGCAGCGTGCCAACATGCATGGACACCGACAATGTGTCTGCAGCTACCAATACCGGAGCCGTGTCGACTACAACCAGGTCATAGTTTGCAGAAAGCGTGTCAAGCAAATTTGCAAATGCACTGCTTGTCATGAGCTCCGCGGGGTTTGGCGGCAGGGTGCCCGTGGAGATCAGGTCAAGATTAGGTAGAACGCTTCGCCGAATGGCTGCGTCGGGCTGCATGCTGCCCGTGATCAACTCGGATAGGCCGCCGTTGCGTGGGACGCCGAAATATTGGTTTAGGTGTCCCCTGCGCAGGTCGGCGTCGATAAGTAAAACGCGCTTGCCGCTGCTCGCCAAAACGGCTGAGAAGTTGGCGGATACAAAGCTCTTTCCAATTCCGGGGGTCGCTCCGGTGATCAAAATTCGGTTGTTACCGGCTTCCAGCATCGCAAACTGCAATGCGGTGCGTAGGCTACGTAGACTTTCCACGGCCATGTCGCTCGGCGCGGCATCGGCGAGGATATGAACCCCGGGCTGCTTTTCTGCGACTTGTTTGGCGATAGCTTCCTGTGTACTGCTTAGAGGAATTGTGCTGTACACGTTTAAGCCGGTGTGAGCTTCAATTTCCTGTGCGCTGCGAATGCCGCGGAAGAATGCATTGCGGGTGATGGCGGCGCCTACGCCCGCCAACACGCCCAGGAGAGCAGCGAGGGCGAGCACTAAGGCGCGTTTAGGCTTCACGGGTTCTTCCGGAATGGTGGCGGAGTCGATCAACCGAACATTGCCGGTCTTTCCTTCTCGAATCAGCTGCAATTGCAGCGCGTTGTTCTGCAATTGCTGGTACAAGTCGGCATTTACCTTGACATCTCGCTCCAGCCGGAGTGCATCTTGCTGCACCGCGGGCATGACCTTCACTCGCTCATTCAGGGTTGCAATTTCGCGGTTCCATGCCGCAATCTGCTGATCGAGCGTGACGACAGAAGGGTGCTCGTTGGTGAAGCGCGAAACCAGCTCAAGCCGCTTTTGCTGTGCTTCCACCAGCTTGCTCTGCAAATCAACGTTGCGTCCCAAGACTGCTTTGGCCTCATCATCTAGCGAAATGGTGCCTTTTCCGTTTCGGTAGCGGCTGTAAGCATCTTCTGAGACATCAAGCTGCTTCTTGATCTGAGGCAATTGCACCCCCAAGAACTCCAGCGTCTTTTGCGCCTCTGCCGCCTTTCGTTCAACGTTTTGCTTCACATATAGGCGTCCAATCTCATTCAGGACCCATGTAAGCTTGCTTCGGTCGTTGTCCTGCAACCGTGCATCGATCACGCCAGATTGCTTACCCTTTTCGATAAGCTGGAGGCGTTGCTGCAAATCTTCGATCACCTCGAGGCGCGACTTGCGCATCAGGTTGAATTGCGCGCCTGGCTTGCCTTTGAGCGCCGAAATTGTGAGCGTGAGCGTGCCATTAGGCATCGAGTGCACCAAAGGCTGGCCCACCTTGCCATCCAGCGGCTCGATGTCGGAGCCGGAAAGGGCGTACTCGCCGTCAGCGCGGGCTGTAACGCGAAATTTAGAATCCTCCAATCCCGCTGGAACGTCAAACGCAGCTACCTTGATCTGCTCCGTACCGCTAACCCAGCCGCCCAACCCGAAGAGACCGGGGATGGATAGCCCATCGGCGTGTCGCGCAAGCCAGTTGCCTACAATCGGTAGGTAACGCGGGGCAGTTTCAACATACAGCAGCGTGCTATCAACAGCCTGTCCAATGATCATGCGCGAGCGAAGGATTTCCATCTCCGCCGCAGCAGGTGTTTTCATGTCGAAGAAGCTTGCTGCCGCATCGCCCAGAAGATTTTTCGACGAGCCAGCAGAATCTTCAACTTGAATCAGCAAATTCGATTCGTATACCGGTTTGGCCAAGAGTGCGTAAGCAAGGCCAATCACGAACACGATTGCCGTGATGATCGCGACGACCCAGCGGTTGTCGACGATGATGTCCCAGTATTCGAGCAGATTGATTTCGTCGTCGTCCCGAGGCACTTGGGGTGAAGCGGTTTGACCCAGCGTCAACTGTTGAGGCAGGTGGTGTGGTGCATTCATGGCGCGGGCTGTCAAAGTCTCTTAATGCGTTCTATCCAATCGCGCACGCTCTCATCAATTAATGAAAACGATGCTCGAAATGCGGCCTCTGATTTCCTGTAGGGGTCGGGAATATCTCTCTTGCTGAATTCGCCTAACCTGAACACGCGCCCCTTTGATTGCGGATACAGTTCTTCAACGTTCTGGCGTTGCTCGGTATCCATGACGAGGACAATTTCTGAATCAAGGCACATCTGGCGGGTCAGTTGCAACGCTCGGTGCTCACTGATGTCAATGCCACGATCTTGCATTAGACGCACGGCCGTTGGATCGGCAGGCATGCCGACCAGTGCGCCCAAGCCAGCGGATCGGACTTGCATTCCGGGTAGGGCGTCAGCCAACAGCCCTTGTGCCATCGGACTGCGGCAAATATTGCCGATGCAAACAACCAGGATCGATTTCATCGGTTCATGATCTGGCTGCCGACGTTCAACGTTTGGGCTGTCGGCAGGATCAACGAAATGATCCGGTTCCAATTCACCAGCGGCACAGGATCGATGTAAACCACATCCCTCGGCAGCAGCGCGAAAGTCTCAGCCAAGGCGAGGGCCGTGGGCGCACTGGCGTTCAAGTGGTAAATGGCCGGTGACGATTGGGCTGTATTGCGGATCACGTAGATCTGGCTGGTATTGGCAGTGTTGAGGTTGGGGCCGCCAGCTTCGCCAAGTGCCTCGTTCAATGTCAGGCGACCGTTGTGCATTTGGACGCCGGTGGGTCGCAGGATCTCTCCCATCACGTAGACCTTGCTTTCATCCCGGTTGCGCACCGTGACCAGGTCGCCGGACTGCAGCAGGACTCGGTTGGGGCTTACCCCCAAGTCCTGCAGTTGCATCAAGTCGATCCGGGTGGTCTCGTTGCTGCGCGTCAGCGTGACAAACGAGCGGTCTCCTGTCGGCAGCACGCCACCGGCGCGGCTCAGTGCTTCGGCCAGGGTCATCGGGACGTCGGTGAAGATCGCGGGGCCGGGGCTGCGCACTTCGCCTTCTACGTACGCACGCCGACTGCGAAATGAGCTGATGCGCACTGTGACCTGCGGCTGCTTGATCACACGGCTGATTCGTGACGCGATCATGTCGCCAGCCTGGGCCTCGGTGAGCCCGGCGATTTTGACCCGCCCCGCGTACGGGAATGCAATCGAACCATCGCTGTCCACGATGAATCCGGGCGCACTGCTGATACCCGTCGGGTCTGGCTGTTGGGTGATGATCTGGCCCCCCAGCGGCAACAGCTCCGGATGGTCATAGACGATCACGGCCACGATGTCGCTGACGCCGATCGTGTACGGCGCTGGTGTGCCGAATAGTTTGGTAACTTGCGCAGGCACCTCTTTCGGTGTGGCCTGCCGTTGGTTCTGGATCAGAGCAGGGCTGATTGGCACGATGACGCCCTGAGGCGGATTGTTGGCATCCGCAGGGACGTATTCGCCCAGGGCAATACTGGTACGGTTTTTCGGGTCGGCGTAGTCAAACCCCGGCGTGGTCACTACAGCGCAGCCGTGCAGAAACAAAACGCCCAGCGAAAGTACAAACAGGCGGCATGCAGCCGCCGTCTTTTCCAAAACCATTGAACCTCTACCCGGTTTGTAAGTCTTTGTTCCAGTCAGACTGTACAGCAGAGCTCCGCGACGGCCGCCGATCCGGACCAAATAACGGCCTGGATCCGGACCAATGTCACTGAGTTGCTGGACACGGCGTGGCTAGCGCGCCGCATCGCGAATCCTCTGCATGTTGTCTTCGAAGTAAACGAGTCCGTCCCTGTCTGAGTTGAGGGTCTCGTTCAGCGACGGTGCCGGGGGCAACATCCCCTGGCCCGTCGCAACCGCATTCACTCGGTCGCGAATCACCGTTTCCACCGCATGCTCGAACCGGGGCGTGCCTGTCACTTGCAAGTGGTGGCTCGGGGTCATGTCGCGCCGCGGTCCGATCGGAAATGACATCTCGATGCCGGCGAGTTGCCGCGTAGGCCCGGAATTGAAGTGCGTTCGTTTGTAGTACAGCCCCACCGAAACGTCATTGAACCACTGTCGCATTCCAAGCTGGAAGCCGCGATCGTTGTTCATGAACTGTCCTGCCGTGCCTTCCAGGTATGTCCGGGTTCTCGTGAAGTCGTAACGATAGCTGGCCAGTAGTGGCTTGGCTGTTTCGGGGCCCGGCGCATCGAAGCTGCCAAAACGCGCGTTGCGGAATGCGCCGGCCTCGGCGCTCAGGCGATGCCTTCCCTGGCCGGGTTCCCATCGGAGTGTCCCGAGTGCGCCATCGAAATAGCTGCCGATCCTGCCCGCGGTGACCTGGGCGGTCAGGTTGGATGGCACCCAGCGCTGGGCGGTCGCATCATTCCCGGCGCCCAGCCACGCATCCACCGGAAGTCGCAGCACCTGGGTGAATGCCAGCCGTTCGGTCTCTGACTTGACGCGCCGTGGAGAAAACGCCGCCCCCGGTTGGT
>Ga0318567_10000892_pt1 | contig 12001 bp, 6 predicted proteins | sample GRESIP088b5f20_FD_203691 | JGI IMG/M metagenome (GOLD analysis project Ga0318567, IMG submission 203691) | Tropical soil microbial communities from Luquillo Experimental Forest, Puerto Rico - GRE.SIPMG.088b5f20 | ecosystem: Environmental > Terrestrial > Soil > Tropical forest > Bulk soil...
CATTTGTAGTATCAGAAGAAAAATAATTTCATAACACTTTACTTTATAAGATCAAATTATGGAAACACTCCAAATAACAAAAGATAAAAAAACCGATAGTTTGTCTCAACCTATCAGTATCAGTGGTTCACAAGCAGTATTAGAAGCATTCGTAGCTGAAGGCGTATCAACCATTTTCGGTTACCCCGGTGGTGCCATCATGCCTATTTATGATGCACTCTACGATTATCATGATAAACTGCAACACCTTTTAGTTCGTCACGAACAAGGTGCTATTCATGCAGCGCAAGGTTTTGCACGCAGTAGCGGAAAAGTTGGTGTTGTGTTTGCAACCAGCGGCCCCGGTGCAACTAATTTAGTTACAGGATTGGCAGATGCAATGATAGACAGTACCCCTGTTGTATGTGTTACCGGGCAAGTGTTTGCGCATTTATTAGGAACAGATGCATTTCAGGAAATTGATGTGATTAATATTACATCTCCTGTTACCAAATGGAATTATCAGGTTACTGATGCAACTGAAATTCCACATATTCTTGCCAAAGCATTTTATATTGCAAGAACCGGTCGCCCCGGCCCTGTTTTAATTGATATTACTAAAAATGCTCAAATTCAAAAAATAGATTATGCAGGCTATAAAAAGTGTGAGCACATCAGAAGTTACCGCCCAAAACCAATTGTTAGAAAAGAGTATATTGTTGAAGCTGCAAAGCTGATTAATGAAGCAAAAAAACCGTTCGTACTATTTGGCCAGGGTATTATTTTAGGTAAGGCAGAAAAAGAATTTGCAGCATTTATTGAAAAAGCCGGAATACCTGCTGCATGGACTGTTTTAGGATTAAGTGCACTACCATCAGACCATCCTTTAAATGTTGGCATGCTGGGTATGCATGGTAATTACGGGCCTAATGTTTTAACCAACGAATGTGATGTTTTGATTGCTGTTGGTATGCGTTTCGATGATCGTGTTACCGGACGTTTAGATAAATATGCCAAACAAGCAAAAGTTATTCATCTCGATATTGACCCCGCAGAAATTGATAAAAACGTAAAATCAACAGTACCTGTTTGGGGCGATTGTAAAGAAACATTACCATTATTAACAAAATTGATTGATCGAAAAGAGCATACAGAATGGTTAAATAAATTTCATGAATATACACAACAGGAAATTGATGCAGTAATTCATGATGAGTTAAATCCTACTACCGATATCATGACCATGGGCGAAGTAGTAAAAACTTTAAATGAACTTACAAATGGCGATGCAATTATTGTAACCGATGTTGGTCAGCATCAAATGGTGGCATGCCGTTATGCAAAATTCAACCAATCAAAAAGTAATATTACTTCAGGTGGTTTAGGCACCATGGGCTTTGGTTTGCCGGCAGCTATCGGTGCTAAATTAGGTGCACCCGAAAGAACAGTTGTTGAAATTGTTGGCGATGGCGGTTTTCAAATGACCCTACAAGAATTAGGTACCATTATGCAATACAAAACCGATATAAAAATTATCATTTTAAATAATCAGTTTTTAGGAATGGTGCGTCAGTGGCAGCAACTGTTTATGGATAAACGCTATTCTTTTGTAGACATCCAAAGTCCCGATTTTGTACAGGTTGCAAAAGGCTATGGCATTGCAGGTAAAAGTATAAGCAATAGAAAAGATTTAAAAGCAGCATTGCAGGAAATGCTCACCCACAAAGGATCTTACTTGTTAGAAGTTATGGTGGGCAAAGAAAATAATGTATTTCCAATGGTACCGCAAGGATGCAGTGTAAGCGAAATCAGATTAAAATAAAATGAATGAATCCAACTGCAGCACAAACATGACGCTACTGTTGCGTCGCACACTTGTACTGCAACAATTCTAATCAACAAAGCAAACAAAATGAAACAAGAATTTACCATAACCGTTTATACAGAAAACCAAGTAGGTTTATTAAACCGTATTGCCATTATTTTCTCTCGCAGAAAAATCAATATCGAAAGTTTAAATGTGTCTCCATCAGAAGCAGAAGGCATCCACCGCTTTACAATTATTATTGATGAATATGAAGAAGTGGTTCGTAAGCTTTGCCGCCAAATTGAAAAACAAGTTGAGGTTTTAAAAGCTTATTATAACACCAATGAAGAAATTGTTTGGCAGGAAATGGCATTATATAAAGTGCCAACAGATATTATTGCAGAAAAGGTAAAAGTTGAAAGATTATTGCGTGAATACGGAGCAAGAGCCGTGGCTATAAGAAACGATTACACCGTTTTTGAAACTACAGGCCATAGGGAAGAAATCGATAAACTAATTCATGCACTGGAACCATACGGATTAATTGAATTTGTAAGAAGTGCAAGAGTTGCTATTATTAAAACAAGCAGCGGGTTTCACGAAAAACTAAAAGAATTTGATGAAGAACAACCGGGTGAAGAATTAATAGAAAACGAATACTTAAATCAGCAGGATAAAGTATTTAGCATGTAGAACAATTCTTAATTTTTAATTTCTAATTGTAAAAATGTATTCGATAGAATTAATTAAAAGCACAAGAACAAAATTTACGCAGTTGATACATAACATATCAATTGAGGCTGCCAATAAAATTCCAGCCGGTTTTAATAACAATATCGCTTGGAACTATGGACATGTAATTGTTTCGGGCTATTTGCTGGCGTATGTGTCAACCGGAATTAAACCAACAATAGCAATACCTTTGGTAGATAAATTTAGAAAAGGAACAAAGCCGGAAGCAGTTGTAACAAAAGAGGAAATTAATATTTTAAAAGAATCATCAGACGATTTTTTAGCGTTGCTGGAACAAGACATCACGAATCAACTGTTTGCAAATATCAAGCCTTATGCTACACAAACTTTTGGTGTTGAACTGCACACAACGGCGGATCTTTTAACAACCATTTTTGGCCATGATGTATTGCATTACAGTACTGCATTAACTTTTAAAAAATTAATTTGAAAAAGGTGAATAAAGAACAAAATGTATAAAAGTGCAACCTTTAGATTTTGACCACAAATACACGAAGACACAACAAAACAAAGTCTCCGTAGGTACTCTGTGGCTCTGTGGTTCAAAAAAAAGTTGAATAATGGTATACAGTACAAGAGTGCGACGCAACGGAAGCTTCCACAAGTACAAAAGCCGATATCAAAAAAACAAAATTGTAAATCAGAAATCTTAAATCTTAAATCAAAATGGCACAATTAAATTTTGGCGGTGTTGTAGAAAATGTAGTAACCCGCGAAGAGTTTCCACTTAGTAAAGCACAGGAAGTTTTAAAGAACGAAACTATTGCTGTAATTGGTTACGGTGTACAAGGCCCCGGACAAGCATTGAACCAAAGAGATAACGGAATCAATGTTATTGTTGGGCAACGCAAAAACAGCAAAACATGGGATAAAGCAATTGCTGATGGATTTGTTCCCGGCGAAACTTTATTTGAAATTGAAGAAGCTTTGCAACGCGGTACTATCATTTGTTATTTGTTAAGTGATGCTGCTCAAATTGCATTATGGCCTACAGTAAAAAAACATTTAACAGCAGGTAAGGCTTTATATTTTTCTCATGGCTTTGGTATTACTTTTAAAGAGCAAACAGGTATTGTTCCACCGGCAGATGTGGATGTATTTTTAGTTGCTCCTAAAGGTTCCGGAACATCTTTAAGAAGAATGTTTTTACAAGGCCGTGGATTAAACAGCAGCTATGCTATTTTTCAGGATGCAACAGGTAAAGCAAAAGACAGAGTAATTGCTTTAGGTATTGCAGTTGGTAGCGGTTATTTGTTTGAAACAAATTTTAAAAAAGAAGTATACAGCGATTTAACCGGCGAACGCGGAACATTAATGGGTGCTATTCAAGGCATCTTTGCAGCACAATACCAGGTATTGCGTGATGCTGGCCACTCTCCTTCCGAAGCATTCAACGAAACTGTTGAAGAACTAACACAATCGTTAATGCCATTGGTTGCCGAAAACGGAATGGATTGGATGTATGCCAATTGTTCTACAACTGCACAACGCGGTGCGTTGGACTGGTGGAAAAAATTCCGTGATGCAACTGCTCCGGTATTTAAAGAATTATACGAAAGCGTTGCTACCGGTAAAGAATCTCAACGTTCAATTGATTTGAATTCTCAACCTGATTATCGTGAAAAACTAGAAGTTGAATTGAAAGAATTACGCGATAGCGAAATGTGGCAGGCAGGTAAAACGGTTCGTTCATTACGTCCGGAAAATCAAAAATAAAATTCGGTTAATGAATTATAAAAACCTTGAAGGAATAAGCCTTCAAGGTTTTCTGTCAAAACATGATTATTGCAAATAATATATCAACACAGTTACAATTTGGCGAAGCCGCATTGAGATTGAAAAGAGTGATTACGAAAACGCCGCTTCAACTCAATTCTAATTTGTCAAATAAATATCAGTGTAACGTTTATTTAAAAAGAGAAGACTTGCAAATAGTTCGCTCTTATAAATTGCGTGGTGCCTTTAATATGATGAGCACTTTACCTGAAGAAAGATTACAGCGTGGTGTGGTATGTGCCAGTGCAGGAAACCATGCTCAGGGATTTGCATACAGTTGTAAAAAGTTAGGCGCAAAAGGTGTTGTGTTTATGCCTATCATCACACCAAAACAAAAAGTAAATCAAACCAAAATGTTTGGTGGTGATGCTATTGAAATAAAATTGATTGGCGACACTTTTGATGATTGTGCTGTTGCAGCAAAGCAATTTACAGAAGAACATAATATGATTTTTATTCCTCCTTTTGATGATTACAAAATAATTGAAGGGCAAGGAACAGTTGGTGTTGAAATTTTGGAAGATTTATCCGGAATAGATTATGTGTTTATTCCAATTGGTGGCGGAGGTTTAAGTGCGGGTGTTGGCACATACATTAAAACCATGTCGCCCAAAACAAAAATTATTGGATTAGAACCGGAAGGTGCCCCATCCATGAAAGAAGCCATACGCCATGGTCATCCTGTTACTTTAGAAAAGATTGATCGTTTTGTTGATGGTGCAGCAGTAAAACGGGTTGGCGATATTACATTCAATATTTGTACAAAAATTTTGGATGATGTGCATTTGGTTCCCGAAGGAAAAGTTTGTTCAACCATTCTTAAATTGTATAACGAAGATGCTATTGTTGCAGAACCGGCAGGCGCTTTAAGTATTGCTGCATTGGATGATTATGCTGCTGAAATTAAAGGCAAGACGGTAGTGTGTATCGTCAGCGGCAGTAACAATGATATTGATCGGATGCCCGAGATTAAAGAACGTTCTTTACAATACGAAGGATTGAAGCATTATTTCCTCATCAGGTTTGCGCAAAGGCCGGGAGCTTTAAGAGAATTTCTAAATTGCGTATTGGGGCCGAATGATGACATCACCCGTTTCGAATACATGCAAAAAACAAATAAAGAGAGCGGACCGGCGTTGGTAGGAATTGAATTAACAGACAGGAAAGATTACAATGCTTTGATGGATAGAATGCATTCGTTCAATATAGACTATTCAGAAATCAATAAAAATGACACCCTTTTTGGATATCTTATCTAAAAAAGTGAATATTTTATTAGATATTAGCATTGGAAAATTTGATTTTTTTGAATATTTTTGAGGGAACGATTGCTTGCCTTGAAAAGATTTTAATTTCTTAATCAGTATATAACCAACATAATCAACGAAATGGCAAGTACAACAGGATTATATAACCCTGCATTTGAACACGACGCTTGTGGCATTGGCTTTGTGGCCAACATCAAAGGAAATAAATCGCATCAGATTATTTCCGATGCACTTACTATTTTAGAAAATATGGAGCACCGTGGTGCCTGTGGTTGCGAAAATAATACCGGTGATGGTGCAGGTATTATGATTCAGACACCGCACGAATTTTTCTTTGATGAATGTGTAAAGCTTGGCGTGCATCTACCTGCATTTGGAAAATATGGGGTGGGTGTATTATTCTTTCCGAAAGATATTCGTTTAAAAGAAGAATGCAGAGATATTTTCAGCAGTTCTGCAGAAAAATTAGGGTTGGAAATTTTGGCATACAGAAAAGTTCCGGTAAACCCGTCGGACATTGGCGCAACAGCCTTATCTGTTGAGCCTGAAATTGAGCAAGTATTTATTGCATGTCCCGATCATATTTCTTCTCCGGAAGCTTTCGAAAGAAAACTATTTGTGCTTCGCAACTATGCAAGCCATACAATCAACAACTCAGTAAAAAAAGATGCAATTGGTTTTTACATTGCATCATTATCATACAAAACAGTTTCTTACAAAGGGCAATTAACCAGTCTTCAGGTAAGAAATTATTTCCCGGATTTAAGTAATAAAAGAATTGTAAGTGCGTTCGGTTTAATTCACTCACGTTTTGCTACCAATACATTCCCTTCGTGGAAATTGGCACAGCCATTCCGCTACATTGCACACAATGGTGAAATCAATACTTTACAAGGAAATCTAAACTGGCTAAAAACAAACGAAAGGAGTTTTACATCTCCATACTTTTCTAAAGAAGAAATGGATATGTTATTGCCCATTATTTTTGAAGGCCAATCAGACTCTGCCTGTTTAGATAATATGATTGAATTATTAACCATGTGCGGCAGAAGTCTGCCTCATGTAATGATGATGTTAATTCCTGAAGCATGGGATGGCAACGAAGCAATGAATCCGCTGAAAAAAGCCTTCTACGAATTTCATGCGGTATTCATGGAACCTTGGGATGGCCCCGCTTCTATTTCATTTACAGATGGAAAAATAATTGGTGCAACACTCGACCGAAACGGGTTACGTCCATCCCGTTATTGCGTAACAACCGACGATCGTGTTATTATGGCATCAGAAACAGGTGCATTGCCCATCGACCAAAAATTAGTAAAAGAAAAAGGAAGGTTACAACCGGGCAAAATGTTTGTGGTTGACATGGAGCAGGGAAGAATTATTAGTGATGATGAATTGAAGCAAACCATCTGCACACAAAAACCTTATGCAGAATGGCTGAATAAATACAAAATTAAATTAGAAGAATTACCTGAACCAAGGGTTACATTCTCTCATTTATCGCAAGAACAAATTTTTAAATATCAGAAAGCATTTGGTTACTCAACAGAAGATATTGAAACATTAATCACACCAATGGCTTTGGATGGAAAAGAACCAATCGGCTCAATGGGAACGGATACGCCATTAGCTGTATTGAGTGACCAGCCACAACATTTAAGTCATTATTTTAAACAGTTATTTGCACAGGTTACCAACCCACCAATCGATCCTATCAGGGAAAGACTGGTAATGAGCTTGGCAACATTTGCAGGTAATAACGGAAATCTTCTCGTAGAAAACCCGTTGGACTGCCATAGTGTAGCATTGAAACATCCAATACTTTCCAATCATGGATTAGAAAAAATCAGAAGTATTGATACCGGTATCTTTCAGGCAAAAACATTACAAACTTATTTCAGGGCCGATGGCAAACCCGGCTCTCTGCAAAAAGGTTTGGATCGTTTATGCCGTTATGCAGTTGATTCGGTTGAAGATGGTTTTGAGGTGTTGATTTTATCGGACAGAGCCATTGATAGCGAACATGCTCCTATACCTACTTTACTGGCTACTGCTGCAGTGCATCATCATTTAATACGCAAAGGTTATCGTGGCCAGGTTGGTATTATTGTTGAAGCAGGTGATGTTTGGGAAGTGCATCATTTTGCCTGTTTAATTGGATTTGGTGCAACTGCCATCAATCCATACATGGCATTGTCGACCATTCGCAATCTAAAAGATACCGGTGTTTTAAAAACCGATAAAGACCACGAACAATTAAAGAAAAATTATATTAAAGCTGTTTGTGATGGATTGTTGAAAGTGTTCAGCAAAATGGGAATTTCAACATTACAATCTTACCAAGGAGCTCAGATTTTTGAAATTGTTGGATTAAACAAACAAGTAGTTGATAAATATTTTACAGGAGCTACTTCCCGTATTGAGGGAATGGGACTGGATGAAATTGCAAAGGAAGTTTTAGCAAAACATTTCTTTTCGTTCAGCAAATCAGATATTCCTGTACAACGTTTACCGGTTGGCGGTTTATACCAATGGAAACGCAAAGGCGAGTTTCATTTATTCAATCCGCAAACTATTCACTTATTGCAACATGCTACCCGCACAAACGATTACAGCATTTTTAAGAAATATTCAAAACTTATTAATGACCAAAGTGAAAAAGCGGTTACAATAAGAAGTTTATTAGATTTTAAACGCAATCGTCCATCTATTTCAATTGACGAAGTAGAACCGGCAGAAAATATCTTCAAACGTTTTGCAACAGGTGCTATGAGTTTTGGCTCCATATCTCATGAAGCACATAGTACACTTGCAATTGCAATGAACAGAATTGGTGCAAAAAGTAATACAGGCGAAGGTGGTGAAGACGAGATCCGTTATGAAAAATTAGCAAACGGAGATTCTATGCGTAGTGCTATTAAGCAAGTTGCATCTGCACGTTTTGGCGTAACAAGTTTGTATTTAGCTGAAGCAGATGAATTACAAATTAAAATGGCACAAGGTGCTAAACCCGGCGAAGGCGGGCAATTGCCCGGGCATAAAGTGGATGATTGGATTGGAAAAGTTCGTCACTCCACTCCTGGTGTTGGTTTGATTTCTCCGCCGCCGCATCACGATATTTATTCTATCGAAGATTTAGCACAATTAATATTCGATTTAAAGAACGCAAACCGCAAAGCACGTATCAATGTTAAGCTGGTTTCTAAAGCTGGCGTTGGTACCATTGCTGCAGGTGTTGCAAAAGCAAAAGCAGATGTTGTTTTAATTGCCGGCCATGATGGTGGCACCGGCGCATCTCCTATCAGTTCTATTAAACACACAGGTTTACCTTGGGAATTAGGCTTGGCAGAAACACATCAAACTTTAGTAAAAAATAAATTACGCAGCAGAATTACGGTGCAGGCCGATGGGCAAATGCGTACAGGCCGAGACATTGCTATTGCTGCATTATTAGGTGCAGAAGAATGGGGCATTGCAACTGCAGCATTGGTTGTTGAAGGTTGTATTATGATGCGTAAGTGCCATTTAAATACTTGTCCTGTTGGTGTGGCAACTCAAGATCCTGAATTAAGAAAAAGATTTACAGGCAACCCCGATCATGTTGTAAATTTCTTCAAGTTCATTGTACAGGAATTGCGTGAAATTATGGCTGAGCTTGGTTTCAAAACTGTTAATGAAATGATTGGCCAGGTGGATACATTGCAATTAAGAGAAAATATTACGCATTGGAAATACAGCAAACTTGATCTTTCTCCTATTTTATACAAAGAACCTGCATCGCAATATGTTGGATTATATAAACAAGAAGAACAAGATCATGGAATTGCAAATGTGTTGGACTGGAAATTATTAGAAGCAGCGAAACCTGCAATTGAATCACAACAAAAAGTAAAAGCTTCTTTTGATATAGTAAATACCGACAGAACGGTTGGGGCAATTTTATCAAACGAGATCACAAAAAAATATCGCTCTGCAGGATTACCCACAGATACCATTCATTTTAAGTTTACAGGTACAGCCGGGCAAAGTTTTGGAGCATTTAATACCAATGGAATTACGCTTGAAATGGAAGGTGATGCCAACGATTATTTCGGCAAAGGATTAAGCGGTGCAAGATTAATTGCATATCCTGCAAAACAAGCCACATTTACTCCGGAAGATAATATCATCATTGGCAATGTTGCGTTTTATGGTGCAACCAGCGGCGAAGCATTTATTCGTGGTAAGGCAGGCGAACGTTTTGCAGTACGTAACTCCGGTGTAAACGCAGTGGTAGAAGGTGTTGGAGATCATGGTTGCGAGTACATGACGGGAGGGCGTATCGTCATACTTGGAGATACCGGAAGAAACTTCGCAGCAGGTATGAGTGGCGGTATTGCTTACATCTACGATGTGAAAGGGAATTTTGCCAACAACTGCAATAAAGAAATGGTTGATCTTGATCCGATCAATGAAGAAGATGCAAAAGAATTATTCATAATGATTGAAAAGCATTTTCAAAACACAGGAAGCACTGTTGCAAAATTTGTGATGGACGATTTCGAAAATCAACAAAGGAATTTTGTAAAAGTATTTCCGCAGGATTATAAAAAAGTCTTGCTGGAGAGAAAAAGAAAAGCTGAGGTGAGCAAATAGTTTTTTATTGAGCCTGAGTTGTGTCACTCACTTGTACGTTCGGTTCTTTAATCATCCGGTTGAGTAACAAGAGACAATAGGCATAGGACAAAAAGTTACATTAATAATCTCTGTGTCTCTGTGGTTCAAAAAAAGTTGAGTTATATGCAAAATGTACAAGAGTGCGACGCAACTTAGCAAAATAGTATTACAAATGCTTGAAACAAAATATATAAAATTTTTACTTTGAGATCTAAAATTAGTCTCAAATCGTAAACCATAAATCTGAAATAGAAAATGGGCAAGCCAACTGGTTTCATAGAATTTTCGAGAGAGCTACCGGCTAAACGTCCGGTGGCAGAACGTGTAAAAGATTATAAGGAATATATTTTGCCTTATACGGAAGATCAATTAAACAAACAGGCATCGCGTTGCATGAACTGTGGCGTACCTTTTTGTCATAATGGTTGCCCGTTAGGAAATGTTATCCCCGAATTTAATGATGCAGTGTACGATGGTAATTGGGAAGAAGCTTACAGCATCTTATCATCGACCAATAACTTTCCTGAATTTACGGGGAGAATTTGCCCTGCACCTTGCGAAAGTGCTTGTGTGTTGGGCATCAATCAACCTCCTATTACCATTGAAGAAATTGAAAAGCATATTATTGAAATTGCTTACGATAAAAAGTTGGTAACTGCACGTAAACCAAATATCAGAACAGGAAAAAAAGTAGCTGTTATTGGTTCCGGTCCCGCCGGATTAGCAGCAGCAGCACAGCTAAATTATGCCGGGCATTTGGTTACCGTTTTTGAAAGAGATGATGCAGCAGGTGGGTTATTACGTTACGGTATCCCGGATTTTAAATTAGAAAAATGGGTAATTGACAGGCGCATAAAAGTAATGGAAGAAGAAGGCGTTAATTTTAAATACAATGCCAATGTTGGTGTAAATGTGAGCATCAACGATTTGTTGAGAGAATTTAATGCCATTGTTTTAGCAGGCGGGTCAACCGTTCCCAGAAATTTACCAATCCCGGGAAGAGATTTGAACGGTGTTTATTTTGCAATGCAATTCTTAAAACAACAGAACAAAAGAAATGCATCAAAAGATCCATTGGCAAATGCAACTATCGAAAGCAATATTTATGTATCTGATATTGTAGCAACAGGGAAAAATGTTGTGGTAATTGGCGGTGGAGATACGGGAAGCGATTGCGTAGGCACATCTAACAGGCAGGGTGCAACATCTGTAACACAATTTGAATTATTGCCAAAGCCACCTGAAAGCAGAACTGCAAATATGCCTTGGCCAACATACCCGATGCTATTAAAAACAACCACTTCGCATGAAGAAGGTGTTGAAAGAAAATGGGCCGTTGCTACAAAAGAATTTATTGGCGATGAAAATGGAAATTTAAAAGCATTAAAAATTATTGACCTTGAATGGAAAATAACTGAAGATGGCAGACCCGCAAGCTTTGTTGAAATTGCCGGCAGCGAAAGAGAAATTCCATGCGAAGCTGCATTTCTTGCCATGGGGTTTTTACATCCGCTGCAAACCGGATTACTGACAGAGTTAGGAATTGAGTTAGACGAGAGAGGCAATGTAAAAGCAACTGAAAAAAATTATCAAACCAATATCCCGAAAGTATTTACTGCAGGTGATATGAGAAGAGGGCAATCCCTTGTAGTTTGGGCCATAAGTGAAGGAAGAGAATGTGCCAGAAAAGTAGATGAATATTTAATTAATGGCCCTTCTATTTTAGAAAGAAAAGATGCAAGCTTAGTAGCTACATACT
>Ga0318567_10000895_pt1 | contig 11960 bp, 14 predicted proteins | sample GRESIP088b5f20_FD_203691 | JGI IMG/M metagenome (GOLD analysis project Ga0318567, IMG submission 203691) | Tropical soil microbial communities from Luquillo Experimental Forest, Puerto Rico - GRE.SIPMG.088b5f20 | ecosystem: Environmental > Terrestrial > Soil > Tropical forest > Bulk soil...
ATCGAAACCAATATCATTCACACCGCCTACAAGGTGGGTGTGAAGAAGCTCTTGTTTCTGGGCTCGTCCTGCATCTATCCGCGCCACGCGGCGCAGCCGATCAAGGAAGAGGCGCTGCTGACCGGTCCGCTCGAGCCGACCAACGATGCCTATGCCCTCGCCAAGATCGCCGGCATCAAGCTGTGCGAAAGCTACCGCAAGCAATATGGCGCCGACTTTATCTCTGCGATGCCGACCAATCTTTATGGCCCTGGTGATCGCTATGATCTCGAGCATGGCCATGTCGTGGCGGCGCTGATCATGAAGATCCATGCGGCCAAACAGGCGGGTGCCAAGGAAGTCGTGCTTTGGGGCACCGGCACGCCGTTGCGCGAATTCCTCTATACCGAGGATCTGGCCGATGGTCTGGTCTTCCTGATGAAGCACTATTCAGGTGCGGCCCATGTCAATCTTGGCACCGGTGTTGAGCACACCATCCGCCAGCTCGCCGAGGCGATCGCCACAGCGGCCGGCTGGGGCGGGCAGTTCACCTTTGACACCACCAAGCCCGATGGCATGCCGCGCAAAGTGATGGATGTTAGCCGTCTGGCCGGTCTTGGCTGGACCGCTCAGACCAAATTCGAGGATGGCATCAAATCGGCTTATGACTGGTACGTCGGGTTTTGTGCGGGTGTTGTGCCGTGATAGCGGGCTTGGAACCCAAGCTTGATGAGGCCGCAAAGCGCATATCTGGACCCGCTCCACTTAGGGGGAACGATCCAGTCCAACGGATCCTTGTCCCGTTTCGGCTCGGTGTTTCTAACGTGGTGGCCAGCGTATGATAATTATGAGCCGCTCGCGCGCGGGGCACCGGGGCGCCTATGAGGACTTCGTCAGAGGCCTTTTTGAAGGGCGCGTATCCCATTCTGGGCTCAATATCGGCTATACGCATACGATATTCTATTTGATGATCGAGGAGTGGTGCGGTCGGTACATTTTCGACTCTGTTGCGCGGGCAATTCTAGGGCGGCGCACAGTTGGGCTCATGTTTCGCCCTAGCCAAGCTGTATACAGCCATAGTGTACGTCTCACGTTAAAGCGGGTGGTCTTCAAGATCCTTCGACGCCTTTCCGCGGTGCGCACGTTGGCTATTGTGCCTGTTGAGCTCGATCTTCGTCTTGGCGAAATTGTTGACGGGTGGATATACGATTTCCAACTTTGGGACTTAGGTGAGAGCCATCACGAAATGGTCGCGCAACTTCGATCTGGAAATATTGTTGCGGATCAAGAGGCAAACGCCTTCTATCAGCGAATTAAATCGCGCGCGGCCGGACGGCCAGTGCTAATCGCATTAGGTGCCCAAAACAGCGACAAAGGATTTGCACGACTTGCAAAGTCGATCGAGCAGATCGTTCAATCCGGTTGGTTTGTCGTTGTCGCTGGGCGTGTTGATCCGAAGCTTGCACCCGACAAATGTAAACTGCTTGCCTCGGATGCGTTGGTGGAGGATCGCGTTATCAGCGATGCTGAACTCTTGGCGGCTTATGCCGGAGCGGACGCAGTCTGGTGTGTGTACGACCCAGGTTACGATCAGGCCTCTGGAATACTAGGACGGGCAGTTCAATTGGGTTGCCCCGTGTTGGTGCGTTCGGGCTCTCTCAGTGAAGCGTTCTGTCTTCACGAAAAGCTACCACACCTCGCAGTAAGTTATACCGAATCTGGTCGGCTTGACATGTGTGTACTAGCGGATCCCTCTCCTATGGGAGGGCAGGCCGCGGCATCGCGGTTCCGTGAGCACAGTCTCGCAGTGCTTTCATCTGCTCTTTGCAGTGAATCTATCTCGTCTCTCAAAATCTAGCTACAGGTGGCTCTAAGCATATTCACGTTGGGGCTTAAACTATGTCAGTTGCTTCGAGATATTGGGGTTGGAAGAGGTCGGGCCGAGAACGGTAACAAGGATTAAAATGCGTCTCACCGCTCAATTCGGCTCAAAGAAGATCCGCAAACCATCGCACGTGTCTACGCCGACGTTCACGATACCACGTACCATTGTTGATTGGTTGGCGACTTTTCTTGCAATCGCGGTGGCTAACCTACGCCCAACAGCCATTGGCGGCACATACTCATTTGTAGTATGTGCTTTTATAGTCTTTTGCATATCGATATTCTACTTTTGTAATGGGTCAGCCAGAGAAAAGCTGTCACTCCACAAAAACGTCGCTCGACAACTATTTCTTCTGATCGCGCTAAATTTCTATTTATTGATACGGGTAAATCTAATGTCGGGAACCCTTCCTGAAGATTCGTTCAAGGGGTTCTTGATCATGTGGGTTGTTATATCGACCCTATTTCTTGTCTCGTCCTGTAGGTCTATGACCCGCCCATTTTTTGATTCTTTTGCGATAATCATTATTCTGAGTTCTTTGAGTTTGATCGTTACGTTTTCATTGGTGGCGAGTGGCGTCCCCTTGTATGCATTGAAAATTGCTCATTTAGATTTGACTGGTTACGATTACCTACAAAATTATGGTGATGTCTCTTTTCCCTTCACTTTTATAGCGAATGACGCGAACAGTTGGTTTGGATTTGTACCAAGGTCCGGCGGCTTGTTCCGAGAGCCTGGCGTCTTTCCGCCTTTTGCGTGTTGGGCCGCTGCTTATGCGTATCTCCGCAAATGGTCTTTGCCTTGGATAGCAGTTTGTCTGTTGGCGTCGGTTCTCTCGCTGTCAACAGTGGGGCCGCTGGCGTTCTTCACTGGCGCAATTTTATTGGCGTACAAATTCCGTATACGTCCGATACGCGCTCTAATACTTATTGCATTACTCGGAGCGGCATTATGGCCTGCTCTGTATTCTATGGAATTTATCGGGTTGGAGGACAAGATCGCGTCTCAATCGGGATCTTTTGCCGATCGGCAGGTTTTGTTTTGGGGAGCCTTCGATGTGAAGAATATTATGTTCGGCGACGGCTTCGGTTGGGGCGGCGTATCTTCAACAGAAGGCATCTCGTTGGTCAGCCAGATGCGAGTGTATGGTGTGATTTATGTTGTGACTGTTGTTGCGATATACATTTGCGCTATGAAAAATATCAAGCTCTGGATAGCTGGCTGTCTGCCTGGCTTTATTACTGTTTTGTTCTCGCAACCGATTTCTACGGACGCGGCGTTTTTGGTAATTTTCTTTTCTTGGGCGGCATTTCAAGAAACGTCTCCCAGGGATACCGGCTCAAAAATGCATCCTGGGTCCTCAAGGCGTTTAATGCCTTTTTGTCTGCCGACAAACTGAGGTGTCGATACACCAACATTTATGAGTTTGGTACTACATTCTTTATATGACTGTGTCAGGAGCAGTTCTTGGGAGACGCTCCGATTTAACTGCGGAATAAGGCTCGGATGAATTTTAATCTGAAGCGCAATTCGATTTGGGCCGCAATAGAGGTCTTAATCACCGGAATTAGCATTTTCCTATTGTACCGCTTCGTCGCTCGCCACCTTGGCGTGCGTGCGCTGGGGATTTGGTCTCTTGTTTTGACAACCACTTCGCTAGCCCGGCTTGGGGACATTGGTGCGTCCGCGGGCCTTTCGCGGTTTGTTGCGCTCGCTATGGCCCGTGGTGAGCGCATTAAAGCGCGGACCTATATGGAAACCGCAACAATCACAAATGTGGTTCTGTTCGGCATGCTCGGTGCGGTTCTGTATTTTCCACTATGGTGGGCGTTGGCGGTGCTAGTTCCCGTAAGCTCTTTAGCGGTGACACGCGATCTTCTTCCTTATGCAATCGCATCGTTCGTGTTTATGAACATTAATGCCGTTACCTTATCTGCACTAATCGGCCTGCAGCGAAGTGACCTGAAAAGCTTGGTGGTCATCATGGCCATGTGCATTCAATTGGTCGTCGCGGTTGTTATCGTCCCGCGCTTTGGCTTGACGGGGTTGGCATTGGGACAGGTTGGCCAATATGTGGTATCGGCTGCGGCCTCCTGGGTTCTGTTTCTGCGCGAGATAGATGTTCGTCATCGGTCCTGGTTTCATCTGCGTTTCGATCGTCAGTCTTTCCGAGAGTTGATTGGGTTCGGCGTTCGCTTGCAGGCACTAAATGTAATTAATTTTCTCTATGAGCCCGGTATAAAATTGGTGCTGTCGGCAATTTGCGGACTTGAAGCGCTTGGCACGTTTGAGATGGCCAATCGTATGTTGACGCAAGTGCGCCAGGTGGTGGTCGCACCAACCCAGCCTTTGGTTCCGGCTTTCGCTCATTTGTGGGAAACGGATCGAGCGGGGATTGGACCGCTCTATTGGAAAGCTGTCGCAAACCTAATTTTGATCGGTGGGCCATTAATGTTGGCAACCGCACTTTTTTCACCGGAAGTGTCAGTTCTCTGGTTGGGCCGGTACAACACGCTCTTCGTAGCGTTCGCAGCAATCGGTGCCGTTGGCTGGTTCATAAATACAGTCAGCGTACCATCCTATCTCTTGGGTATTAGCTCAGGCATGGTGCGTTGGAACATTGTTGGCTCTACAATCGCAAGTGCGCTTGCGCCATTGCTGGGCATAATTATGGGCTACTTCTATGGCCCTATCGGCGTGATCACCGCAGCTATGTTCAGCGTCGGTCTTGGCGCCCTCACGGTTCAATTCCTTAATTGCCAAAGATTTGCTTTATCGCCGCTTCCGAGGCTGGCCTCACTTCGTGAGGCCATTATCGATTTACTGTGCTCAATCGCAAAGTTAGGTGAGGCAGGAAAGGCATTGGTAGGGAGGTTGCCTTGAGGAATGCTGCTGGTTCTTCGATATCTACCAAGACGATCTATGTGAATTTTCCTCCTTTCAAGGGAGAGAAAGGCAGCATGGGAAAGTACGTTGCGATAGTTGCCGATATCGCGGAAAAAGCCGGGTATAAGGCAGTCATCTGCACAGTCGAACCGTGCTGCTTGCCCTATGGCAATCTCTGCTTGCCGCGCTGGATGATAACGAATGTGCCGCGACTTGATATGTTACTTCTATTTCTCGTTATGGCTGTTGCCCTTTGCACAAAGCAACATGGCCGCTTTGCTGTCGTGAACATCAGCCAGGAATTTGTCTTTCCACTCTTCCTTAGTCGGACTCTGAATATCGTCCACGATACGATTCAGATGGACTTTCCGCGCAACAAAAGGATTCAAAAACTTCTCAAGTTCAACTGGAACCTTATCCGACACTCACGGGAAAGCATCTGCGTATCGAAAACTACAGCGACCGATTTAACCCGTTATGACATACGCGCGCGTGTGATCTATTGCTTTTTCGATAGCGAGTCGTTTTCAGATTACGCCCGAGCTCATGCTGCCGAAATTCCAAAGCGTTATGATGCGGTTTGGTGCGGTACGGCAGCTGTCCATAAAAATGTGGGTTTGTTCCTTGAGCTCTGTGCGCGTCATCCGAATAGGAGTTTCGCATTGGTGGTGTCCGAGGCAAACGCTCGAACAATATTTGGCGGATCTATCCCAGCCAACATCGACGTATTTTCGTCTCTCGATGCGAACAAGTACCGTGATGTCCTTCTCTCGAGCCGGATGCTTATATCGACCTCGTTGAAAGAGGGGTACGGCATGCCTCCGATGGAGGCCGCTATGATGGGTGTGCCTGTGTTGGTGACGGATATACCCGTTTATCGTGAGATCTACGACGAGATTGCAGTCTTTGCCAACAATTCGGTAGTTTCATTTGATACACATTTTCTGCGTATTTTGGTTGGCGACTTTGTTCGGTGTTCAGACCCCGCGTTGCTATTGAAACGCCAGGGTAAGCCTGAAGACTTAGCGATGGCTATCGGGAGGATATTCGGGGGGGGATCTGTTTGTTTCTGAGCGATCCGAATTGATTCGCGATTTACGCTTCTAGCTGGGAGCCAAATGGGTCAGTTAAATTTACCATCCCCGCTCTATTCTCCTTTATACCCATCGCGAGCAGTTGATCGCACGGAGCATGTTGCGATTACCCGCTTGTTCTGGCTGTCCTTGCGGAAAATTAACGGTGCGCGGCTGGGAGAGCCCTGGTTTTTCGTCCATCATATGGATTACGGACTGTCCCCGACGGTGTGACCTTTGCGAATAGGCAAGTTTTTCCTTCGTCTACCGCGATTCGAACAGGTCAAATTTCATTCCAATGCAAAGCATTTATAATGGCCACTTTGAAACACTATTCAAATATCTATATTTGGAATCCGGAACTGTGCCCGCACACCAGGCCGCTATTTGTGGAGTTGAGGGCCAATGCACGTGTCAGTGATGTGTGGTACATCGCTGACCGAGAATTCCCAAATAGGCGAGAACAGCTCGGGCTGGCATTTTATCCTGGGGCGGAGGACCGCATTGTTGTAGGTCCGGACAAATCCGCGGTAGAGAATATTGTATCATCGTCTCCTCCGGACTCAATCCATCTATTTGTTGGTATTCACTGGGTGCCATCGATAGTAAGTGGGATTGCTGCAGCCATTCGGCACAAACGGCACTTCGGTGTCTGGCACGAGCCGCGTGTATATAACGGTGTGAAAGGTGTGGCTCGCCTCGCTCATTCTTGGTTGACGGAGCGCGCGATCCGGGCGCATGCCGACTTCATTCTGGCGGTGGGTGCCCATGGTCCAACTTGGTTCCAGATGGCAGGATACGATTCTCATAAAATCTTCCCGTTCGCGTATTTTCTGACGCAACCAAATGAAACACATTCAAAAGCACTGGGCGCCGCGGCTAAGGCGCCGTATCGGGTCGCATTTCTTGGGAGGCTCGAACAATCCAAGGGGTTCGATCTCTTCCTTGGAGCGTTGCCGAGGGTCAAAAGCAGTATCGAAGCTTATATCGCCGGTAACGGCTCATTGGCTCGTAACGCTCAGGAGGCAGCTGATCGAGATTCTCGGGTACGATATTTGGGCACGATTCCGATGGATGAGGTATTTGGCTTTCTCGCCAAGACCGACATCTTGGTTCTGCCGTCGGTGACAATAGACGATGGTTGGGGGGCGGTGGTCTCCGAAGCGTTGATGGCTGGCGCAGCAGTGGTTGTTTCCGAAAAAGTTGGTGCTTCGGTGCTGTTGAAAGATCTGGTTCGCGGCACCGTCGTTCGAGCCGGGTCTAGCCTAGAAATCGCGAAAGCTATCGACGAGGTTGTTGATCGAAAACTTCTCGACCCAAAGGTCCGTGAGGAGCGTTCGCGCTGGGCAATTGAACATCTGGGTTCAAGTGCGGGCGTCGTTCATTTTCTGCAAATTCTAGACCATCTTTATGGCGGTGCAGAGCGCCCGTTACCGTACTTCGAGCAGGACATGATTGCAGATGTAAGGGCTCCTGATCGGGGCGGCAATTCGCAATGAACGTCAACGTAATTTATCATCATTACCCTCACTATCGCGCGCCAGTTATGAGGGAGCTGGTGCGGCATGGTCGGCACGAATATCGGTTCTGGGGAAGTCTCTCTCCACAAAACGGCATAGAGACGTTCGAAGGCGATGATATTGTATCAATTCGGCCATTACATTTTGCCTTTTACGGAAAGTACTGGAGGCTCCGTGGCTATTGGCCAGCTGTATTGGACCGCTCAGCGGATGCAGTACTTCTTCTAGCAACGCCCAACATGGCAGCGAGCTGGTGCATCGGGATAGCAGCCCGCATTATCGGAAAAAAAGTGCTGTTTTGGTGTCATGGCTGGTTGCGTAAAGAGCCACCTCTCAAACGACTGGTGCGAAATTGTTTTTATCGTCTGGCAGATAGCGTCCTAGTATATAACGAGCGCTCTAAGAATTTGGGTGTCGAAAGTGGATTTCCTGCGAACAGGATCGTTGTGATCTATAACAGTTTGGATTTCGAGCGGTCTCAATGCGCTTTGGAAGACATTCGTGCCGGTATCAGCGACAGACCTCAAGATCGCTTCGACAATCCGTCGCGTCCTCTGGTCATATGTAGTGCACGGCTAACTTCGTTGTGCCGGTTTGATTTGCTTTTGACGGCGGCGAAGGAATTAGAGATGCGCGGAATGCCAATTAACATCCTTTTGATTGGCGACGGTCCTGAGCGCAATGCGTTGGAAAAAATGGCAATTTCGCTTGGCATTTCGGTCCAATTTTTTGGTGCATGTTATGATGAAGCCAAATTAGGCAATATGATCTACTGGGCGGATTTACTGGTATCTCCAGGCAAGATTGGATTGGCTGCAATTCACTCGCTCACCTACGGCACGCCTGTAATAACCCATGGCGATATGGACCGCCAAATGCCCGAAGCTGAATCGATCGAGCCAGGTGTAACTGGTTTGTTTTTTGATCAAGGTGATGCTTCTGATCTTGCGGCTAAAATCCAAGCGTGGCTGATCGCCGGGCACGATCGTGTGAAAGTTCGCCAGATGTGCCGAAACGTAGTAGCCAAGAATTGGAATCCCAAAGCACAACGCATCTTGATCGACCAAGCCATAAGCAATCTTGCGGAGTGAAAATGTTAACGCATCGTCGCGGCGCGCTTCCCGAAGTCCCGTCGCCCATGAAGGTTGGCGACGGTACGATTGTGCGATGTCGGGAAACGATAGAGCCTTCGGCAAAGGCTCATATTCGGCGACTGTTGAATGTTTTTCTTATGCTCAAGAGCGGTCTCGCAGAAATTGGTGAAGGCTTTCAACTTGGGTGCGATGTGAATGTTCCGCGGGGGAGCAGGCTTGGGCGCTATGGCTATATCGGGGGAGGGTTCTCTGCCGAAAGTCCAATCAGCGTAGGGGATCTTAGCATGATTTCGACCAACGTTAGATTGGTCGATAACGATCACGGGATCGATGATACGCAAAATCCGATTAGGTTAGCGTTTCGTTGGGCGCATCATGTCACCATTATCGAAAGTGATGTCTGGATAGGCCATGGGGCCATTATACGGTCAGGGGTCACAATCGAGCGCGGGGCTGTGGTCGCGGCAGGGGCTGTTGTGACCAAAAGCGTTGCGCCATACACCGTCGTCGGGGGGAACCCGGCACGCCCCATCAAATCACGCTTTGGCGAAAGTCAGATTCACTCTTATGACGCACAGCTATATTCGCCTTAGAGTTTGGTTTATTCCATTCCAGCTTTTACTTTTGTGTGCGCGTCCTTGATGAATCTAGAGCATCGGATGATCACAAGGAATCGGAAGGGGGATTCCCTTAAGGGGGCAAATCATGATTCACCATGGCCGGAGGTGAACCATGGGCAAGCCTTATTCCTTGGATTTGCGGCAACGGATCATCGGATTTGTCGAAGAGGGCGGCTCGCGGCGCGATGCGGCGGACCGCTTCGGTGTCAGCATCAGTTGCGCGATCAAGTTGGTCGGACGATGGGATCGCACCGGCTCGGTGGCTCCCGGCAAGTGCGGCGGCAGTGTCGGCAAGCTCTCTCCTCATAAGGATTTTCTCTTGGCCTGCGTCAAGGATAAGCCGGACATCACCATGCCGGAACTGGCCGCGGTGCTGATAGCCGAGACCGGCACCGAGGCCGCCCCGGCAAGCCTGTCGCGCTTTCTGATCCGGCACGGACAGCGCTTCAAAAAAAACGCTGCTGGCCAGCGAGCAAAATCGCCCCGAGATCGCCCAGCAGCGCGATGAGTGGATCAGGCTGCGTCTGCCGCGCATGTGCCTTGAGCCCCATCGTCTGGTTTTTATCGACGAGACCGGCACGACGACCAAGATGACACGCTTGCGCGGGCGAGCGCCGCTTGGCGAACGGCTCCGGATGTATGCACCCTTCGGCCATTGGCAAACTCAGACGTTCGTCGCCGGTCTGCGATGTTACGGCCTAACCGCGCCGTGGGTACTGGACGGCCCGATGAACCGCAGCGCGTTCGAGGTCTATGTCGAGACCCAACTCGCCCCGACCCTCGCCAAAGGCGATGTCGTCGTCATGGACAATCTGTCGTCACACAAAGGACCACGCGTGGCCGAGCTTATTCAGGATCGCGGAGCTTGGCCGTTGTTTCTGCCGCCATACTCCCCGGATCTCAATCCGATCGAGCAGGCCTTCGCCAAGCTCAAACAGCACCTTCGCAAACAAGGTGCGCGCACCATCGAGGCACTCTGGCAGGCTATCGGCGACATCTGTGCCCTGTTTACGCCCACCGAATGCTGGAACTTCTTCCGCCACGACGGCTACACAGCCGAGTTCACATGAAAGTCCGATGCTCTAGGAGCCAAATGCGAAATGGATATACTAAATGCTGCGGAGCAGGACACTTGGCGAGGAGGAAGGAGTTTCACGCTTCGTAATCGTATATATCGTGCAGTTTGGCAGATCACTTGGTTCGTTTTTGCTTCCTGGACGCCGCCGCAGTCTAACGCCTGGAGGCGTTTCCTATTGCGGTCGTTCGGTGCCCAAGTTGCAAGCACTGCCGGAATATATCCGAGCGCCAGAATCTGGTCCCCAGCCAACCTTGTCATTGGCGATTGCGCTTGCATTGGCCCCCGGACAACTATCTATTCAATGGCGACGATAACTTTGGAGGCTTATTCTCTGGTATCTCAAGGCGGTTGTTTGTGCGCGGGAACGCACGATATTGAGGACCAAAATTTTCAGTTGATGGCCCGCCCAATAACGCTTTGCAGGAGAGCGTGGGTTGCCGCCGAGGCCTTTGTGGGGCCGGGAGTAACCATTGGCAGGGGAGCTGTTCTCGGAGCGCGCGGTTGCGCCTTTTCCAATCTGGAGCCATGGACCGTCTATGCAGGCAATCCAGCTCGTCCGTTGAAGACCAGGGCGGTCCGGTTCTCTGACTGTCCAACGTAGCCCGTTTTGCTGCGATCATTGCCACAGGTGTTTTCGACTGTACTCCGCGATTTTATTCAGGTGTTGATCAAGGCGAATGTATCGCCAGCTTTCGATCACTTGAGATATAGCGTTTTCGCTCTGGGCTCCTCCTGATCCGCTCCCCGCAAAATGGATCGTTTTGAGGTAGAGTTTTCCGGCGGCTTCCAAAGGGCTTGGGAGGAGCGGAAGACGATGAAAGGCTCAAAATTCACGGAGGCCCAGTAGGCGTTTATCTTGAGGCAGGGCGCGGACGGGATGCCGGTTGCAGACATCTGCCGCAAGGCGGGGATCAGCTAGGCAACCTACTTCAATTGGAAGAAAATGTACGACGGGTTATTGCCGGACGAGATGCGCCGGCTGAAGCAGCTTGAGGACGAGAACACGAAGCTGCGGAAAGTCGTGGCCGATCTGAGCCTGGACAAGGCCATGTTGCAGGATGCCCTTCGGCGAAAACTTTGAAGGCTGCCCGGAGGCGGAAGCTGGTCGACGAGATGCGTGGGGAGTGGGGCGTATCCATCCGGCGGGCGTGTCGTGTGTTTCTGTGCGATACCTCGACCTACCACTACACGTCCCGTCGGTCCGGGCAGGCAGAGCTGGAATTGCGGATCAAGTAAATCTGCCAGACGCGCGTTCGCTATGGGTATCTGCGTGTGCATGTTCTGCTGCGTCGCGATGGTTGGCCGGTGAACGTCAAGCTGGTGAACCGGCTCTATCGTGAAATGGGCTTGCAATTACGGAACAAAACGCCCAAGCGCCGCGTAAAGGCGAAGCTGCGTGAGGGTCGCAGAGATGCCACCCGGCCAATTGAGACGAGGGCAATGGACTTTGTCCACGACCTGTTCGCTATGGGCACGAAGATCCGAATCTTGACGGTGATCGACACGTTCTCGCGCTACGCCCCTGTGATCGATCCGCGCTTTAGCTACCGCGCCGAAGATGTCGTCACGACGCTCGATCGGGTTTGCGCGAAGGCGGGTTATCCGTCCGCCATCCGCGTCGACCAGGGAATGGAGTTCGTCTCTCGCGACCTCGATCTCTGGGCCTATGCCAAGGGTGTGACGCTCGACTTCTCGCGACCCGGCAAACCAACGGACAATGCGTATATCGAGTCTTTGAACGGCAAGTTCCGCGCCGAATGCCTGAACGCCCATTGGTTCACCAGCATCGAAGAAATGCGCCGGATTTGCGAGGATTGGCGTAGAG
>Ga0318567_10000897_pt1 | contig 11948 bp, 9 predicted proteins | sample GRESIP088b5f20_FD_203691 | JGI IMG/M metagenome (GOLD analysis project Ga0318567, IMG submission 203691) | Tropical soil microbial communities from Luquillo Experimental Forest, Puerto Rico - GRE.SIPMG.088b5f20 | ecosystem: Environmental > Terrestrial > Soil > Tropical forest > Bulk soil...
TCAGTGTATAAAAAAACAGGTAGTCTTCACCGTGGCACCGGCAAAGTTTGAGCTTACGTCAACAAGCTGCACGTCGGCCAGCTTCCAGGGCACTTATTACAAAGGCACTACGCTTGGTTCAGCAAACATCGTTACCGTGAGTGTAAACGTGATCAGCCCGGGCACATATACCATAACAACCGGCCAAAGCGATGGCATTTCGTTTTCCGGCAACGGTACATTTACCACAACTGGTGTACAACAGGTAACTCTTTTCGGTTCCGGCACACCGGGAAATGATACCGCGGCAAATATGGCGATTGAAGCGGGCACTTCAAAGTGCAATCTCCATGTAGGGGTTAGTGCTCCACCACCCATCACCAGCTCCTGGAGCTTTACTGAAGGCGGCGTTACATACAGCGGCATTTTTGGAAATCTCAATAGTTTCGGCGACGACCTGGTTTCCGGCAAAGCAATGATCTTGTATGGCAAAAGCAGTGCAGACACAACGTTTGAAATTATAGTGCATTTTAATGGTTCGCCTTCTCAGCCAATACCCGGCAATTATGTTTCTGAGCCAAACAGTTTCTCCATTAACTCCACTGAGGTTCAGATGTACACAGATCTTCCGCCAACCGCGAAGTATATTTATTATGAAAAATGCGGCACCTGTGCTTTGTCCAATCTCAAACTAACAGTCACCATTTCATCTTATGACGCCACAACGAAAACAGTTACCGGCACATTCTCCGGAAATGCGTGGAACAAAAATGGAGACGTGGTGAATATTACAAACGGCAAGTTCAAAGCAACATTATAGCGTTCATTTTTTCATGCTCTGCAAGGCTTGTAGCCTTGCAGAGCCATTCGCATTTTTATTTCAATGTCGTTTCTTTAGGGGGATTGCATACAAATTATTGCCCTACGGGCAATAAGGTTGCTTATCGGATTGTATCTATTGATATTAGTCCCCTACGGGGAAGGCTTGCCCGTAGGGCATCAATATCAATAGAAAATGTGACACCCAATAGGACAATTGTCCGTAGGACATTAATATGGTAAAGATTGAACAGCTTAATGAAACGAAATTGCTTTTCTATTTGACGCCCTTCATCTGTCAATTAATATTCATATATAGATTTTGCAGGCAATTCCTTCTTTTGCGAAGCCTGTTAACGCTATATTTTCACGCCGGGGTTGCGCAAACGGTTTCTTTGATTTCCAACCAGTTCTATTTTTTAGTAAATTCGCAGCACTTTTTACGGCTGTCCCAGGCAATAAAAGAATTTTACCCTCTCCAATTGACTTTGACCGCCGTGCTAAAGCATTCATTGTCAAATATCTAAACATAATACACATGGCTTTTGATTTAGACCTGATCAAGAAACTTTACGCCGGTTTTGGCGATAAGGTTGAGACTGCCCGCAAAGTTGTTGGACGTCCGTTAACGCTTACAGAAAAAATATTGTATGCCCACCTCTGGCAAGGCGCAGCTACCCAGCCTTTTGAAAGGGGAAAAAGCTATGTTGATTTTGCTCCGGATCGCGTTGCCATGCAGGATGCTACTGCGCAAATGGCGCTTTTGCAGTTTATGCAGGCTGGTCGCAATAAAGTGGCCGTTCCTTCTACAGTACACTGCGACCACTTGATCGTAGCGAAAGAGAACAGCAAAGTTGACCTTGACAGAGCCGTTCACGAGAGCAGCGAAGTGTACGACTTCCTTGCTTCTGTTTCTAATAAATACGGTATCGGTTTCTGGAAACCAGGCGCTGGTATCATTCACCAGGTAGTGTTGGAAAACTATGCTTTCCCTGGCGGTATGATGATTGGTACAGATAGCCACACTGTAAACGCAGGTGGTTTGGGTATGATCGCGATTGGTGTTGGTGGTGCTGATGCCTGCGACGTTATGGCTGGCCTTCCATGGGAGTTGAAATTCCCTAAACTGATCGGTGTGAAACTGACAGGCAAATTGAACGGCTGGACAGCTCCTAAAGATGTTATCTTAAAAGTTGCCGGTATCCTTACTGTAAAAGGTGGAACTGGTGCTGTTGTTGAATACTTCGGCGAAGGCGCTACAAGCATGAGTTGTACAGGTAAAGGAACTATCTGTAACATGGGTGCGGAAATTGGTGCAACTACTTCTACATTCGGTTATGACGATAGCATGAGCCGCTACCTGAAAGCAACGGGCCGCGAAGAAATCGCAAACGCTGCTGATGCCATCAAAGAACACCTGACTGCAGATGCTGAAGTGTATGCAAATCCAGAAAAATATTTCGACCAGGTTATCGAAATCAACCTGAGCGAATTGGAGCCACACTTAAACGGACCATTCACTCCGGACTTAGCTACTCCTATTTCTAAAATGAAAGAAGAAGCTGCTAAAAACGGCTGGCCTACAAAAATTGAAGTTGGTTTGATCGGTTCTTGTACAAACTCTTCTTACGAAGATATCAGCCGTGCAGTGAGCCTTGCAAAACAAGTAAAAGAAAAAGGTCTTAAAACAAAAGCAGAATTCACCATTACTCCGGGTAGTGAGCAAGTTCGCTTCACTATTGAAAGAGATGGTTTCCTTGATATTTTCGACCAGATCGGTGCAAAAGTTTTCGCAAATGCTTGCGGACCTTGCATTGGTATGTGGGATAGAATGGGTGCTGACAAACAAGAAAAAAATACCATCGTTCACAGTTTCAACAGAAACTTTGCTAAACGTGCGGATGGTAACCCTAACACATTCGCTTTCGTTGCTTCTCCTGAATTGGTTACAGCATTGGCGATCGCAGGTGATCTTTCTTTCAACCCGCTTACAGATACTTTGACAAACGAAAAAGGAGAGCAGGTAAAACTGGATGCACCTACAGGAAATGAATTGCCTCCAAAAGGATTCTCTGTTGACGATCCCGGTTATCAGGCTCCTGCTGCTGATGGCAGTGGCATTCAGGTAGCCGTTTCTCCAACTTCTAACCGTTTGCAATTGCTGGATCCATTTGCTCCTTGGGAAGGTACGGACCTTAAAGGTTTGAAACTCCTGATCAAAGCAAAAGGAAAATGTACAACTGACCACATCTCTATGGCTGGTCCATGGTTGAAATTCCGCGGTCACCTTGACAACATTTCCAACAACATGTTGATCGGTGCGCTTAACTTCTTTAACGAAAAAACTGACCTCGTTAAAAACCAGTTGACTGGTGAATACGGTGCAGTTCCTGCAACTCAGCGTGCTTACAAAGCAGCGAACGTTGGTTCAGTAGTAGTAGGTGACGAAAACTACGGTGAAGGTTCTTCACGCGAGCATGCGGCTATGGAGCCTCGTCACTTGGGTGTTCGTGCAGTATTGGTGAAATCATTCGCCCGTATCCACGAAACCAACCTGAAAAAACAAGGTATGTTGGGCTTGACTTTCGCAGACAAAGCTGACTACGATAAAATTCAGGAAGACGATACAATCGATATCAACGGCCTGACTCACTTCGCTCCTGGTAAACCATTGGAACTTGTATTGCACCACAAAGATGGCAGCAGCGAGATCATCATGGCAAACCACACTTACAACGATCAGCAGATCGAATGGTTCAAAGCCGGTGGCGCATTGAACATCATTCGCAAGCAATTCGCGAAGTAAGTTTTGAGTTGTGAGTTTTAAGTTATGAGTTGGCAGCGAAAGTTGCCAACTTTTTTTGTTTTAGGGAGGAACGCAGATTTTTATGATTGTGATGATTTGAAAGTTTTTTTTATGGGACACAGATGACACTGATTTGATTGATGAGCGCTGATTTTAATTAGTTTAGCTTAGCAACAAACAGAACGTACCATGGGTTATGTTGACATATTGATTCCGCTAGTAATAGGCATAGTCTGCGCTACAATGCCAAATAAACTTATAAAGAAAGACGACATTCAAGCAGAAAAGAAAAAACGGCTTCTCAAAATATGCGGTTATTTACTAATAATCGTAGCCGCGCTATTTTATGTTGTAAAAGTTTGCGAATAACAAAAAAGTTGCTCGAAGAGATGAACAACGACCCGCCGCGCCTCTGCTCCGCCGCGCCCGCCGCGTGAAACATAGGAAGCCTTTGCGCCTTTGCGTGAAATCGTTTACACATTAGCGAAATATCTATTTGACAGGACTGCTATTTTATTAAATATTTGCATCCGTTGGTAATTTTACCATCTTAATGCATCTTAGCTTATCATTAGTAAAAAATAAACCCCTTATGCTAAAGACCTTGTCAGGCATTGCTTTATGCCTGTGCGTAAACGTATCCGTTTTTTCGCAATCCCAAACCGTAGATGGCGAAGGCTCCCAGCAAGCATCCAATCTTAAAAAGCTGGACAAAAAGGCAAAGTATGGCGCCTACCTCATCAACAAACAATTAGAGTTCGGTACTTCCAAAGGCATTAACGGTCAGCCGGTAGTTACTGCCAACGAAACCGGAAACATTGAAATGGCCAGCATTGAAGACAAGGCCATTGTTGGCTACATGCTGCCTTTTAATTCGTTCGTTAAACTAAAGGATTACGACTTCCAGATCTTTTATAAGAACGCGTTTAAAACACAAAAATATCCACCGGAAAAAGTATCACTTACCGACGAAAGCATTTTCCAGGACGACTCCTACGGCTTGATCTACGGTTTTAAGGCCGAAGAAGCAGGCCAGCGCTGCCGCTTTAAATACAACTACCAATACGCAGATGCGAAGTATTTAACGCGTTTGTTTTTCCACGAATCATTTCCTGTTAAACAACAAACCATCACGTTCAAAGTGCCTTCCTGGCTTGAGCTGGAAATACTGGAAAAGAATTTCGACGGCTATAAAATCAAGAAAGAGGTAAAAAAGGATAAAGACTTTACCACTTACACTTATACTGCCACTGACATGCCCGGTGTAAAGACCGAAAATATGTCGCTTGCGAAACCATATTACCTTCCGCACCTGATCGTTACAGTAAGAAGTTTTACCATCAACAAACAAAAAATAAATGGCTTTAAAACAGTCGACGACATGTACGCATGGTACAGCCTGCTCTACAAAAAATCTCAAAACAAGACGGATGTTTTGAAAGCGCAGGTAACCAAACTAACAGCAGGTAAAACCACTGACGAAGATAAAGTGCGTGCCATTTATTACTGGGTGCAGGACAACATCCGCTACATCGCATTTGAAGAAGGTTATGCAGGCTTTGTTCCGGAAACGGTGCAGGATGTTTACAACAACAAATATGGCGATTGTAAAGGCATGGCCAACCTTGTTACAGAAATGCTGAAGCTTGCCGGCTTTGATGCGCATTTTGCATGGATAGGCACAAGAGAAATTCCTTACGACATTTCAGAAGTACAATCCATGTGTGTTAGCAACCACGCCATTTCTGTGCTTTACCTGAAAGGCAAACCATATTTTATTGATGGTACAGAAAAATATGCAGCGCTGGGAACAAATGCAAGTCGTATACAAGGGAAAAAAGTGTTGGTGGAAAATGGTAGCTCCTACAAACTGGAAACTGTGCCGCAGGAAAACATGGAAAACGATAAGATAAATACAGTGTCCAATCTTGCGATTGACGGCGACAAACTTACCGGGCACATGACCGTTACTTTTGACGGAGAATCCCGCCACTTGTTCCATTACATTTACAACAACATTCCGGCAGATAAACGCAAAGATTTTGTAAGCAGCCTTTTACAGATTTCCGGCGACAACACTGAGACTTCCAACATTAAAACATCTGATTTTACCAACAGGGAAATTCCCATCACCATTGAAGGCGACATCGAAGTAAGCGACCAGATCACAGAGATTGATAAAAACATTTACACTACCATAGACTTTTTCCCGCGCAGCATCATGGGCTTTACACCGGGAGAAAACAGGAAGTCACCGATTGATCTTGGCAACGCGTTTATTGCAACAGATAAAATAACGCTGAAGCTGCCTGCCAACGCGAAGCCTGGCTCAATGCCGAAAAAATTCACGGCCAACTTCAACAAAAACCAGGTGGATGCAGAGTATGCATTCAATAACGGACAAATCTCTTTGCAAAAGAAAACCATAATGGCATCGCCGGTTATACTGCCTGTTGATTTTGATGCGTGGAAGAAATTTGTAAACTCCATTAAAGAGTTTAACCGCAGCAGCATTTCCATTATTCAATAACCTTATCCCTTTACACAAAACCGAAATGGTGAAATGCTGCAACGCAAAACACCCTCAACCGGACAAAATATAACAGATGAAAAAAAGTATTTTAATTATAACCTGTGCCTGCCTCGCTTTGCAAAGCATGGCGCAGCGCCACATCAATAAAAGCGAAATAAGCATCATTGCAAAAAATCTTAAGAGCGATCCGCTGCTGGTAGACGACAACGATTTTAACGTGAGCGCATCCACAAAATGGACGAACGAAGGTGCTGTCATTTTATCGCAAAAAACGAGTTTTAGTTTCGACAAAAAAGGATTGAGTGCCGGTACTATTATCGGACGCAATTTGATGGGTCTGTTGTTTGCGCTGCCTACAATGGGCTGGTCCATCTATGGCGCCAACGCAAACAATGGCAATACGAAAATGATTGTGGAAGAAACAGAAAGAAGAAAGCTTTTACTAAACGATAAGTACTCGCTTGAGCAATACTCTGTTCTTTATTTCAGGCTATATGCGGAGAAGGATGCGTTTGCGGCACGTGTGATAAAAAAGGATGGCTCAACAAAGAACGTTGACATTGAAGACGCGATTGCTGTAGATAACTTAAGCTCAGTTCCCGACATCTTCAAAAGTTATACTGACAGAAGATTCACCTCTGCGTATCGTCCTAACTATTACAAAATCGCAGTGCCTGATTTGGAAGAAGGCGACGTGATAGAATATGAATTCAGAAACATCAATTCAAAGCAATTCGCCAACAATCCTTCTTACAAAGAGTTCTACCCCGTGTATTATGTTTGTAACAGATCGATGCCTGTTGTAAAACAAATCATAGAAGTAAATGTAGAAGACGACAAATACCATCTTGCTTATAAGAACCTAAAAAACACGCCTTCCTTTAGTGAGGTTACTGACAAACATGGTAACAAAGTGTATCGCTGGGAAGATGACAACCGTGACAAATACGGCAACGCTAAGTTTGTAAATAAGTTCACCGAAATGCCTGTAATGAAATTCCAGGTGAAGTATGCCAAGAACAATAGCCAGGGTTTGATTTGGTTCAAAAGCGATGACGATATTAAAAAAGACATGCAGCCGGAAGAGTTTGTTCAAAAGACAAAGATCATTTGGTTTGAGCCAAACAAAATGCAGGGTGCAGCATTCGGCGAAGATGGCAAAGCAAGCATCAACGCCATAGAAAATGCGATTTATAAAGAATTAAAAAAGCACGGTATCAACAGCGCCAGCGATGATGAATATGTGCGCAAAGCTTATTATTCCATCCGCTCTAAAACTGTTTACAACAACTGGGATGATTACAATTTTGCAAAAGTTTTCTCGGCGCTTTTAAACGAAAGAAAAATTCCGCACGAAGTAATTGTAACCACCAACAACCAGTTAACGGATCTTTCAAAAGTTGCCTTTACTTCAGAGCTGGGTTGGTTGATCAAGTACAACAAGAAATATTATTGCAATCCGGACGAGCATTTAAATCCTGAAGAAATGCCATCGATTTACAATGGCAATCTTTCCGTAAGATTCAATCCAGGCAATACAAAGGAAAAAGAAACCGTAGAACCGCTTCCTGTTTCCGATACGCTTAGCAACACCATCACGGTACAAGTGATGAGTAGCATGCCGGACGTTAATCAATCCATTCTAAACATTGAAAAAACGACAGAGGCAAAAGGTTTGGTTAAGAGCGCTTATATTGATGATGCACTCGCCCTCACTCCTTTTATAGAAAATGATTACAGAAACTATGATGGCACCGGCATGTGGGAAGGCTTAAGTTCTGTAGAAGAAGAAAAAGCCACTACCGAATTTAACCATCAGAAAAAGGAATGGAAAGAAGACAAACCCCTTATGATGGAAGAGAGTGCCAACGGGCTTTACAACGACCAGGTGGAAAAATACAACAGCTTCCGTGTGGTAGAAGATGGACGTAGCTACAAGAAAAATCAGCTGAAATATGTTGAGAACTTTTCACTGAATGAAATGACTTCCAGAGTTGGCGAAGACATTATCATTAAGATTCCATTCCTGATGGGCGAGCAAACAAAAATTAAAAAAGAGGATCGCACCCGCACTTTGCCTATCAACATAAGATACGAAGGCAACTTTACTTACAACATTGCTTTCGACATCCCTGTTGGTTACACCATCAAAGGTTGGGAAGCATTAAACCAGCGAACAGATAATGAATTTGCGAGCTTTACCGGCAAAGCGAAAATTGTAAATAATCAATTGCTGATACAGGCTAAGCAGGTATTTAAAAACGTAAATGTAAAAGCTGAAAACTGGCCCGCTGTAGTTCAAGTGCTGGATGCAACATATAAATTCTCGCAAAGGAAATTGTTGCTGAAAAAGATTTAAGAAAGAAGATCGCAGATTTAATTATAGGTTGGCAGTGAAAGTTGCCAGCCTTTTTTTTTGGCACACAGATGACACTGATTAGACTGATTTACGCAGATCTATTGTTGATGCTCGACCAGCCTTTTGTTTTTGGCTCCCATGATTAGCCAACAACCCGCTGCGCCGCTGCCTCGCTGCGTACGCCGCGTGAAACTACAATAAGTGTAAACACTTATATTATTGTCAACAGCCTGTTAAGCACCGCAAATGATTAAACTTCAGATACTGTTATGCTTCAAATATGCGTTACTATTTTTTTACAAAATTAAATCTGTACAACATGAAAAGCTTATTAATTCTATTAGCAACAGGAATCAGTTTATCCTCATTTGCTCAACAAGGCCCTGGACATCAACGTACTCACATAAAAGACCATCCACGTGTGAACCAGGTTAATAAAAGAGAGGACAACCAGGAAAAGAGAATAAACGAGGAGCGCAAAGAAGGCGATATCACTAAAGCGCAAGCGAAACAAGATCGCAAAAACCTTAAAGAGATCAACCAGGAGAAAAAAGATATGCGCAAGCAAGACGGCGGACATTTAACAAAAACAGATCAAAAAGCGCTCAATCAACAGTTGAATAACAACAGTAAGGAAATCGGTCATTAATATTTTTATCTTAAAAATTACAAGGGGCTGTCTCAAAAATTTCGAGGCAGCCTTTTCTTTCTTTTACCAACTTTCTGTTCTCGTAAATTAACAACCGGCCGCGTCGCTGCTTCCCTGCGTTCGCCCTGGGCAACGTAGCAAGCCGTTGCGAACTTTACTCCTTTGCGTAAGATATTGGGTCAGCAGTTGAGGTACAATGGCCATTCGATGCGTCGCACACTTGTACGAAAGAACTTTTGTTGGGCTGAGGATTGATTAAAAATTCAGTATTTTGGAGGTTGATTGATGAATAAAAACTAAACAATACAGATCTCCTTATCCATGACGGTACGCAAGGCAATTCTCCTCACATTAATACTCCCTGCAGCTATTCTTTCCGTTGCACTGCTAACCGCATTAGTAACAGAAAATTGGAACAGTTCTGATGTTATGATTTTTCTATTCATAATTTTAGGCCTTTGGGTTATCGGGCTTGTGATTGGAGTTATATTGAGTGTAATATTTAAAAGGCCAGCCAAAGAACCTTATTTCTACATAAGCGGTCAATTGATAATGATTCTAACAATTGCAGCATTCTTTTGCATCATACGATTCAACGAATGGCTGCATGAAAAGCAATTTGGCAACATTGAACATAATATGGATGCTGTTACTTTTTGGAACGACTTTAACCGCGCCAGCAACGATTCAACAGCTCTAAAGGCGTTTAAAAAACTGGAATCAACGTTTAGCAATCCAAATGATTTCAGATTGGAATCATGGCACTCTCATAAAGAAGATACAGTTATAAACAACTTTGTGGATAGCCTGCAAATCGTCACTTTTACGTACAAGGAAAATGACAACGACGAACTGCTTTTCTCAAAAGTAACGCTATTGAATGATGTTGCCCGCTTAGACATTGTGGGCGAGAAGGCAAGCGCCAGTGCCGAGTATTTCAAGATATTGAAGCGAAGAAGCAAGGATGATAAGAATATACAAGAGACCTTGAAAGAACTAGAAAAGGTATTAAATTCTTCCAAAAATTCGCTAAAAAAATAAACAAAGGCCATGCTTACAGCCATTCATCCCAAGCTGCCGATGCGCAGTAAAGCTGCAACAAAAGATTACTACGTGAACAAACTTGGTTTCACTCAACTTGGCACGAACGATTATCCCGAATATTTAATGATCCAGAAAGACAATATTGAGATTCACTTTTTTGAATTCAAGGATCTTGATGCAAAAGAAAACTACGGACAGGTTTATATTCGCGTTAATAACATTGAAGCATTTTATCAATCGCTGTTAGATGCAAAAGTAGAGATACATCCTAACGCTCCGCTACAAACAAAACCCTGGGGACAAAAGGAATTTTCGCTTCTTGATCCTGATAATAATTTGTTGACTTTTGGAGAAAGTGTATAGTTGATACCTAAGCGCCTCAACATCGGCAAGAAGTATTTTCGCTGATTTTGCAAATTCAGATATTATCCTAATTTTCGAGCCAGAATGAAAGAAAACTTCGAACACAGAAAAATATTTGCCTCGGTTATTTTTTGCGTGTCTGCACTTTCGCTTGTGTACTCGATTTTCTTCTCAAGTAGTATTCCCGTGTTATCAGAGGGAACATTTGTCACAACACAAGAACCTAAATTTCAAAAGCCCACAGGCAAAGGCACTTTTTATTCAATCAACTTCCAGTTTATTAAACCTTTTGGTGAGGTTTATTCGCTGGAAGGAAAGCAACTGAAATATACTGATTACAAAAGCGTGCTGAATGATATTAAAGCGTTTGATACAGTACACATAAAAACCAGCGACCACGAGATATATCAATTAGCTGCCAAAGGGAAAAATTACATAAACCTCGCCGCTGTATTAGATGAAGAAACAAAAAGTTACCGCTTCATGATTTTTTGCAGAATAATGATCTGCATCGCCGCCCTTCCGATCTTCTTCTTTAAAAACCGTCCAGAGTTCTGGCACAGCGGATTTCAGTTTGACTTCAGATTTTCCTATTTATTTTTTGCGATAATGATCATCGCAATTTGGGTGTACATATATATAAATGGCAGTTCCTATTTAGCCGGCTTTCAACCAGACTAAGCTTCCAGAATCAAACGAAATAATTTGTTGACTTTTGGAGAAAGTGTATAACTTACACGGCACCTTTACCCAACCATGAACACGCGACAAATTATTCTGTATTCCCTTATCGCTCCGTTTCTCATGGCGGTATTCTTCCTCATTCCTATAGGTTTAAACACCAGCGGAAATACTGATCCGCTCTATATACTTTTCTTACTTATACCATGGCTATTAGGCATATTCATCAGCCTGCTTTTTTCAATGATCAGTAGTGATCCCGGAAAGAAACGTTATCTTTTTATAGGTGGTCAATTTGCATTTGTAGTGGGTGTAATTGCATTTGCACTGCTACACAAAGGAGAGGAACCATTTAATGCCACTGAAAATATTGAGAGCAATCGCAATTTTATTATTCATGGCAGAACCGATACGGCCACGGAATATCAAACCAAAGCTTTTAAAAAACTCGAATCTGCATTTGCCAACCCCGGCGATTTCCAACTCAATACCTACATTGATAGTCCCAAAGACACAGTGATTAACGGCGATACACTAGATGTTCATTATTTATATTTTAAGTATGAACGAAGTGATAGAAAAAACTACTTCTCCAAATTGGTGGTGCTCAAAGATTCTGCCTATATTGAAATATTCAATGGCGACGTAAAAGATATGCCGCCGACAATGGCGTTTTCGGAAACCGAGGAAAAGCAGTTAGACAGCGCCCTTCAGC
>Ga0318567_10000905_pt1 | contig 11902 bp, 11 predicted proteins | sample GRESIP088b5f20_FD_203691 | JGI IMG/M metagenome (GOLD analysis project Ga0318567, IMG submission 203691) | Tropical soil microbial communities from Luquillo Experimental Forest, Puerto Rico - GRE.SIPMG.088b5f20 | ecosystem: Environmental > Terrestrial > Soil > Tropical forest > Bulk soil...
GTCAGGGAATGGGCGACAGCGCTCTGTTCCGAGGCCGGAGCCACCACCCAGACATCGTCAGACAGGGTACGGGCCACCTTCTCCAGCAGCTTGATGCCGGGGGCGTCGATGCCGTCGTCGTTCGAAACCAGAATGCGGGCCGAACGCAAATCCTCGATGGGATCAAACATGGGGCGTGATGACCTCCAGCCCGCCCATGTAATGGCGCAGGGCCTCAGGCACCACCACCGAGCCGTCGGCCTGCTGGTAGTTTTCCAGAATGGCGATCAGGGTGCGGCCCACCGCCAGACCCGAGCCGTTCAGGGTATGGACGAAGCGGGTCCCCTTCTCGCCGGCGGCGCGGAAACGAGCATTCATGCGCCGGCCCTGGAAGTCGCCGCAGTTCGAGCAGCTGGAAATCTCGCGATAGGTGTTCTGACCCGGCAGCCAGACCTCGATATCGTAGGTCTTGCGCGACGAGAAGCCCATATCGCCGGTGCAGAGCACGATAACGCGATAAGGCAGGCCCAGACGCTGCAGCACGTCTTCGGCGCAGGCGGTCATGCGCTCATGTTCTTCTTCCGACTGGTCGGGATGAGCGATGCTGACCATCTCGACCTTGGCGAACTGATGCTGGCGGATCATGCCACGGGTATCCTTGCCCGCCGAGCCGGCTTCCGAGCGGAAGCACTGGGTCAGGGCGGTCATGCGGATCGGCAGCTTGGTCTCGTCGAGGATTTCGCCCGCCACCAGATTGGTCAGCGGCACCTCGGCGGTGGGGATCAGGTAATGGCCGGTATTGGCCTTGAACAGGTCTTCACCGAACTTGGGCAACTGGCCGGTGCCGTACAGGGCCTCGTCGCGCACCATGAAGGGCGGATTGACCTCCAGATAGCCTTTCTGGCCGGTATGCAGGTTCAGCATGAAGGCGGCCAGGGCGCGCTCCATGCGGGCCAAGGCGCCCTTCAGCACCACGAAACGGGCGCCCGACAGCTTGGCCGCCGCCTCGAAATCCATCAGCCCCAGACCAGCGCCGATGGCGTCATGTTCCTTGGGTGCAAAGTCGAAAACCTTGGGCGTGCCGACCTTGCGCAGCTCGACATTCGCACTTTCGTCCGGGCCTTCCGGCACATCCGCCGCCGGCAGGTTCGGGGTCGACATCAGGATGGCGTCGATCTCTTCGCCCACCGCCTTATCCTCAGCCTCGGCCTGGGCGATGCCGTCTTTGAGCGCCGCCACCTGATCCATCAAGGCTTGAGCGTCGCCACCCTGTTTCTTGACCATGCCGATCTGCTTCGAGGCCTCGTTCACCTTGGCCTTGCCTTCCTGGAAGGCGGTCTGGGCGGCGCGGCGCTTGGCGTCCAGCTCCAGAATGCGGGCCGACAGCGGCGCCAACCCACGGCGGGCCAGACCCGCGTCAAAAGCCTCGGGGTTTTCGCGGATGAACTTGATGTCGTGCATGGAACGCCTTCTTGAATCCAGAAATCCGGCCAATATGGTCAGCCGGTTATAGAACGGAGCCCGAACAAGCACAAGTCAGACCCCGCATAAGCTGAAGGAACGCAGCTCCCTTTCCCGTCACCCCCGCAAAATCTTGCCGGCAATGGATGCCCGCCTGCGCGGGCATGACGAATGGAAAGCTATGCCCTACAGCCCCTTAGCTCTCATTGAAATCGGTATCGTCCAGCGGCTCGGCCAGGGCGGTGGACTCGGACGCCACCTCTTCCTGATCCTTCTCGATCCAGCGGCAGGCAAAGATGGAAATCTCGTAGAGCAGCATCATCGGCAGCGCCAACGTCACCTGACTGGTGATGTCGGGCGGGGTCAGCACCGCCGCCACCGCCAGGATGCCCACCACCGCATGGCGGCGCTTGGCCGACAAATCGGCGGCGGTCAAGACCCCGACGCGGGCCAGCAAGGTCAGCGCCACCGGCATCTGGAAGGCCAGACCGAAGGCGAAGATCAGTTGCATCACCAGCGACAGATATTCGCTGACCTTGGCTTGCAGTTCGATGGGCAGTCCGCCGGTGTCGGTTCCCATGCTTTCGAAGGACAGCAGGAAGCTGTAGACCATCGGCAGAGCGACATAATAAAGCAGCGCCGCACCGGCCAGGAACAGCACCGGGGTCGCCACCAGGAACGGCGCGAAGGCCCGCTTTTCATGCTTGTAAAGCCCTGGCGCCACAAAGGCCCAAAGCTGGCCGGCCCAGATGGGGAAACAGATGAAGGCGGCGGCGAAGCCCGAGACGCGGACATAGGTCCAGAACGCCTCGGTCAGGCTGGTATAGATCATGCGGCGATTGGAATCGCCATGCTGTTCCATCACCCGCGCCAAGGGCTCGACCAGGAAGCCGTAAATCTGCTTCGAGACGAAATAGCAGCCGATGAAGATGATGAAAAACGCGACCAGCGAGATCATCAGCCGCTTGCGCAGCTCGATCAGATGCTCGATCAGAGGCATGCGCTGTTCTTCGACGGTCTCGTCGGTGGTCACGGCTTGTGATCCCCTTCGGGCTTGATGGAATGGGGCTCAGCCTCGACGGCGGCTTTCATCTGCTCTTCCGCCTTCAGCGAGGCCTCGGCCGCCATATCCTTGATCTTGTTGGGATCGAAGTCGGACAGATGTTTTTCCAGATCGGCGCGGGCCTGGGTAGTCTGGCTGCCGACGGTCTGCACCTGCTTCTTGACCTCGTCCAGTTCCGCCTCGCGCATCATGTCGTCGATATTGCGCTGGAACTCGCCGGCCAGCATACGGGCCTTGCGCGTCCATTTCCCCATGGTGCGCATGACCTTGGGCAGGTCTTTCGGCCCGATGAGAATAAGCGCCGCGCCGCCGATCAGGGCCAGTTCGGACCAGGCAATATCGAACATGAAATCCGTCCCGCTTTCCTGGCGATCAGTGCTTGGCGGCGTCTTCGCTCTTGGGAGCGGCGGCGGCGGCGGCCGGCGCATCGGCGGTCAGCTCGCGGGGAGTTTCGGCGGCCGGTTTGGCAGCGCCTTCATCCTCGGCCAGACCCTTCTTGAAGGCCTTCACACCCTGGGCCACGTCGCCCATCAGGTTGGAGATCTTGCCCTTGCCGCCGAACAGCAGCAGCGCCACGGCCAGAACGATCAACCAATGCCAAATGCTCAAAGAACCCATGACCCAAATCTCCTAGACCAGCGCAACGCCGCCGGATCATCGCAAAAGACGGAAGCGGCGGCAATGGCCGCAAGGCCTCGCCGGACGATTTCCGTCATATTAGGGAATGCACAACCTCTTTCCGGCGATGTTCGACAGTAGTGGGAAGGGCTTCCTGCATCCTTGACGAAAGACAACCCGATCAGTCTTCCGCATCTTCAGAAGCATCATCATCCTCGCCCAAAGCCGAGGGGCGCAAAAGGTCCAGAGCCTTGCGTTCCAACTCGTCTTCATCCAACTCCTCGGCATCGACATCCAACAGGTCCGCCTCTTCGCCGGCGCGGTTGGCATAGCTCGACAGACCGGGGCGGGAATCCAGCAAACCGGCGGCCTTCAGCTCCTCGATGCCCGGCAGATCGTCGGTGGCCAACAGACCGAAATGGTCGAGGAAATTTTCAGTGGTGCCCCACAGCATGGGTTTGCCCGGCGAACGGCGGCGGCCGCGCGGCCTGATCCAGCCGGCCTCGAACAGCACGTCCAAAGTACCACGGCTCAAGGCGACGCCGCGAATTTCCTCGATCTCGGCGCGGGTGCAGGGCTGATGATAGGCGATGATCGCCAAGGTCTCGATAGCGGCGCGCGACAGCTTCTTGCCGACATTCTGCTCGACCGTCAGGGCCGCCGCCAGATCAGGCGCGGTGCGGAAAGCCCATTTGCCGCCACGCTGCACCAGATTGACCCCGCGCTCGGCATATTGCGCCTGCAACTCGCCCAGAATCTGTTCCAGATCAGCGCCTTCCGGCAGGCGTTCGGCCAGACTGCGCTCGTCCAACGGCTCGGCCGAGGCGAACAAAAGCGCTTCGATCAGGCGGAGTTGTTGAAAGTCAGTCATCAATCGATCTTTCTGCCGGCTTCAGCCAAATATCGGAGAATACTTCGTCCTGTCGCATGTCCAGCTTGCCCTGGCGGCACAGCTCCAGAATGGCGACGAAATGCGCCGACACCGCCGAACGCCGCAGCAATCCGCCCAAGCCGGTGGGAAGGAAGCTCATCAGCGTGCTCCATTTCGGCATCCGCCCCAGCATGGTTTGCAGCCGCTGGATGGCGTCGTCCACCGAATAGAGATCGGGGGCTTCGATATGCAGGGTGGTGACCTTCTGGCGGCGCTGAATGTCGGCATAGGCCTTCAAGAGGTCATAAAGCCCCACCTCCCAGACCGGGCGGAACACTACCGACACCCCTTCCGGCTCGCCGCGGGCAAAGACGTCGCGGCCCAGACGCGGGCGGTTCATCAGCTTTTCGCCGGCCTGACGCATGGCTTCCAGCCGTCGCAGCTGGAAAGCCAGAGCGGCGGCCATCTCCTCGCCGCTGGGCTCGTCTTCGGGAGCCGGTTCAGGCAGTAGCAGGCGGGATTTGAGGTAAGCCAGCCAAGCCGCCATCACCAGATAGTCGGCGGCCAATTCCAGATGTTCCCGCGCCGCCCGCTCAATGAAGGCCAGATATTGCTCGGCCAGCCGCAGGATGGAGATTTTCGCCAGATCGACCTTCTGGTCGCGGGCCAGTTCCAACAAAACATCCAGCGGCCCTTCATAACCGTCCAGATCCACCACCAGCGAGGCGGTGGGCGGCGGCGGGATCACCCGTTCGGGCTGATCGAAGGCATCGAAGATGTCCTGCTGGGTCATGCCTTTCAGCTCAGTCCCAGAAGCGTCAGCAGCAGCCCTTTCAGGAAGATCACCGGCGGCAGCAACAGCATCCCCAGAATATCCACATGCAGCAGCATCGGCAGCACGAACAGCAGGCCGATGAAGATGAACAGGGAATAGCGTTCCAGCTCGGCCACCTTGTTGCCCACCGCACGCGGCAGGATCGCCACCAACACCCGCCCGCCATCCAGCGGCGGGATTGGCAGCATATTCAACACCGCCAGGGTCAGGTTGATGTCGATGGAGCTGCGCAGGGTCTCGGTCGCCCAGGTCACACCGGAATCCGGGATAAAGGGCAGCCCATAGGCCAGCAGGCCCGACAAAACCGCCAGCAGGATATTGGTCCCCGGCCCGGCCAGCGCCACGCAGACAACGCCCAGGCGCTGCGGCTTCAGCCGGCCGAAATTCACCGGCACCGGCTTGGCCCAGCCGAACAGCAGCCCGCCGCCGGTCAGCAGCATCATGCCGGGAAACAGGATGGTGCCCAAGGGATCGATATGATGCAGCGGATTGGCCGAGATGCGGCCCATGCGCAGCGCCGTGTCATCGCCGAATCGCAAGGCGGCATAACCATGAGCGGCTTCATGCAGGGTGATCGCCAAGATCAGCGGAATGGCCATAATGGCCAGACGCTGGACAGCCTCGGCGATCTCGGGCGGAAACATCATGCCCCCTCCCCGGCCAGCAGCGCATCGAGACGGGCCTGCGCCCCTTCCGGCAGCGGGCGGTTGCGCAGCAGCGAATCAGCGCGGGCCAGACGCTCCAGCGCCGCGTCGGTCAGGGGCTTCAGGGCCGAGGCGATGGCAGTCATTTCCGCCATATCGCCATTGCAGTGAAGAGCCAGATCGCAACCAGCCGCCAGGGCATCGCGGGTACGGTCGGCGAAATCGCCCTTCAGCGCCTTCATCGACAGATCGTCGGACAGCAGCACCGCCTCGCAGCCGATCTCGCCCCGGATCACCTGCTTGATGACGATCGGCGAGGTGGTGGCGGGACGCTGGGCGTCAAAGGCCTTGTAGACCACATGGGCGGTCATCGCCCAAGGCGCGTCGCGCAACGAGCGGAACGAGGCGAAGTCGCTGGCCGATAAAGTGGCGGCGTCTTCCGTAACCACCGGCAGATCGAGATGGCTGTCCACCAGGGCGCGGCCATGGCCGGGGATATGCTTGACCACCGGCATCACGCCGCCGTCGAGCAGACCATCGCAGACAGCGCGGCCCAGATCGGCCACCAGCATCGGCTCCCAGCCCAGGGCGCGGTCGCCGATGATGTCGTGAGAACCTGGCACCGGCACATCCAGCACCGGGGCGCAATCCACATCGATGCCCAGCGCCGCCAGATCCTCGGCGATCAGGCGGGCATTCAGCCGGCAGGCCTCGCGGCCCTTGGCCAGATCGCGCTGGGCCAGCTTGGCGAACACCGACATGGGCGGGCGTTTCGGCCAATGGGGCGGACGCAGACGCTGCACGCGCCCGCCTTCCTGATCGATCAGCACCGGAGCCCGGCGGCCCACGCATTGGCGCAGTTGATCCACCAGGGCGCGGACCTGATCCGGGCTGTCGACATTGCGGGCGAACAGGATGAAGCCCAGCGGGTCGGTCTGTTCGAAGAAAGACTTCTCGGCGTCGGTCAGGGTCAGACCGGCGCAGCCGAAGATGCCGGCGGCCGGCAGGTTATTCCTTACCAATGATGCACCCCTGATTGCGCTTGGACAGCGAGGCGCAGACGGTCCGGGCCTTGGCCTCGTCCATCGGGCCGGCATAGATGCGCCAATAGATGCCCTTGGCACCCAGATCGGTCCGCACGATCTCGTTGGACAGCCCGCCCAGCACATCCTTGTTGGAAGACAGGATATGGCCCCATTCGGACTTGGCGTCGCTATCCGACTTCAACGAGCCCAGCTGAACATGCCAGCCGCCGCCGCTGCTCTTCGCAGCCGGGGCCGGAGCAGCCGCCGGCTTGGCCGGAGCCGCCGCTGCGGCAGGCTTGGCTGCAGCAGGAGCCGCTTTCGCCGTCGCCGCTGCCGGAGGCGGCAGGGCAGCGGTCATCGCCGGAGCCGCAGGGGCCGCAGGGGCCGACTTCGCAGGCTTGGGAGCGTCGGGCGGCAGGTTGGCGGTATTGATTTCTTTTGCCGGCGGCGTCTGGAAGGCTGGCTTGATCGAGGGTGAACGCGGCGGCGCCGACGGCGTCTCGGGCGGCGGCAGCAGCCGTTCCGACTGCGGTTCCGACTCGGGTGCCGAGCCCATCTTCTCATAGATCAGCTTGTCGCGGTTGGGCACGTCCATGCCGCCGCGCTCGTCGGGACCGGGCTTGGTCTTGATCGGCTTGTCGTCGGCGGTGATCAGCGGCACGCCGCTTTCCACCTGCGCCTTCGGCTTGGGCGAGAAGAAGATATAGCGACCGGCCGCGCCCACTGCCGCCACCGCCAGCAAGGCCAGCGAGACGGTCAGGATGGTGCGGATCAGCGCCGTCTTACGGGCATGCTGGCTGTCCGGATCAGCGTCGAAACGCTCCGGAATGATGTCCAGGATTTCGCGGTCGATACGGTCTCTGTCGTCCCGAAAGGGCATGGCTTACCTCATCTCCTCGACCGGTTCGACGCCGAACACCGCCAGACCCGAGGCGATGACGAAGGCCACCGCACGCAACAGGTCCATGCGGGCCAGCGACAGCTCGGCATCCTCGGCCTGCAGGAACCGCAGGGTAACTTCGCCGTTGCCCTTGTTCCACAACGCATTGAAAGACGCCGCCAGATCATAGAGATAGAAGGCGACGCGATGGGGCTCGTGGGCTTCGGCGGCACTATCCACCATGCGCGGCCAGGCGGCCATCAGGCGGAACAGCGACAGCTCGGCGGGATCGATCAGGCGATGCAGCGCCGCCTTGGCCAGACCTTCGCCCGACTGATCGATGCCGGGGAACATCTCGGCGCCCTTGCGTAGCACCGAATGGATGCGGGCATTGGCGTACTGGACGTAATAGACCGGATTGTCGAGCGACTTCTCGACCACCTTGGTCAGGTCGAATTCCAGCTGGGCGTCGTTCTTGCGGGTCAGCATGATGAAGCGGACCACGTCCTTGCCCACCTCGTCGACCACGTCGCGCAGGGTGACGAAGGTGCCGGCGCGCTTCGACATCTTATAGGGCTCGCCATCCTTCAGCAGATTGACCATCTGGCAGAGCTTGATGTCCAGACCGCCCTTACCCTCGGTGATGGCCTTCACCGCCGCCGTCATGCGCTTGACGTAACCGCCGTGATCAGCACCGAAGATGTTGATCATGTTGGGATAGCCACGCAGATACTTATCAAAGTGATAAGCGATATCCGAGGCGAAATAGGTCCAGGAGCCGTCCGACTTCTTCAGCGGGCGATCGACATCGTCGCCGAACTCGCTGGCCTTGAACAGGGTCTGCGGGCGCGGCTCCCAATCGTCGGGAGTCTTGCCCTTCGGCGGCTCCAGCACGCCCTGATAGATCAGGCCGCGTTCGTTCAGATAATCCAGCGCCGCCTGCACCTTGCCGCCCTCGACCAGACCGCGTTCCGAGGTGAAGACGTCATGCTTGACGCCCAGCGCCTGCAAATCCTCGCGGATCAGCGCCATCATGGCGTCGATGGCGGTCTTGCGGAAATGCGCCAGCCATTCGGCTTCCGGCTTGTCCAGCCAGACCTTGCCCTCGTCCTTGGCGATCTGCTGCCCCAGCGGGATCAGATATTCGCCGGGATAGAGACCTTCGGGGATCGAAATGGTCTCGCCCAGCGCTTCGCGGTAGCGCAGGTAAGCCGAGCGGGCCAGCACATCGACCTGAGCGCCGGCATCGTTGATGTAATATTCGCGGGCGACCTTATAGCCGGCCTTTTCCAGCAGCCCGGCCAGCGCGTCGCCGACCACGGCGCCACGGGCATGGCCCACATGCATCGGGCCAGTGGGGTTGGCCGAGACATATTCCACATTCATCGGCTGCCCGCCGCCCAGATCGGAATCGCCATAGGCAGTACCGGACCGCAGGATGTCGCCCAGTTGAGCCGCCCAGAAGCTGTCGGCCAGGCGCAGATTGATGAAGCCGGGACCGGCGATTTCCACCTGTTCCACCGACGGCAGTCGTCGCAGTTCCTCGGCCAGACGCTCGGCCAGATCGCGGGGCTTCATGCCGGCGGCCTTGGACAGAACCATGGCGGCGTTGGTGGCCACGTCGCCGTGGGCTTCCTCGCGCGGGGGTTCGGCGTTGACTTTCGAGGTGTCCTGGCCGGGAACGATTCGATCCAGGATGGTGACGATCTCTTGGCGGAATTGCTTGAACAGGTTCATGGATACTCTTCTATGAATGACGGCCGGGCGTTCACAGCCCGGGCCGCCGGATCGTGCCATTGCTATCTGTTTATGTCCATCTTATCCGATGGAAGAAGGCCTCAGCCGCCAGGGCTTTCCTGAAGGTCGAACAGGCGGCGGTGCTCGTCCAGGGCGTTGCGGTCGGTCATGCCGGCGATATAGTCGGCCACCGCCCGCGCCGTTCCCGGATTGCCCGCACCGTCGCATAGTTTCTGCCATTCGGGCGGCAGGCAGCCAGGCTCGTCAACCAGCAGGGAATAGAGGTCCTTGACCACGCGGCGGGCCTTCGAGGTCATGCGATTGACCTTGTAATGCCGGTACATATGCTCGAACAGGAAGCGTTTCAGGGCGCGGTCATTGGCCCGCATCCCTTCCGAGAAGGCCGCCAGCGGACGGCCCAGACGGCGCACCGCCTCGGGACTGTCGGGCTTGTAGGTTTCGATATTGCGCCGCGTCTCGGCGATCAGGTCCAGCACCATCACGCCGATCAGCCGGCGCACCGATTCATGAATATGGATCGAGGGATCGATGTCGGGATGTTCGGCCTTCACCGCCGCGAACACCGGCCCCACCAGCGGCACCTCGGCCAGATCCTCGATGGTGAACAGCCCGGCCCGCAGGCCGTCGTCGATATCGTGATTGTTATAGGCGATGTCGTCGGCCAGGGCGGCGATCTGCGCTTCCGCCGAGGCGAAGCTGTCCAGCTCCAAATCTTCCTTGGCGGCATAGCTTTGGATCGCCAGCGGCAAGGGCTTAGCGCCGGGGAAGCCGGTCAGAGGGCCGTTATGCTTGACCAGCCCCTCCAGGGTTTCCCAGCTGAGATTCAGCCCTTCGAACTCGTAATAGCGGCGCTCCAGCTTGGTGACGATGCGCAGGGACTGGGCGTTATGGTCGAAGCCGCCGACCGCCGCCGTCATCTCTTGCAGCGCGTCCTCGCCGGCATGGCCGAAGGGGGTGTGCCCAAGATCGTGGGCCAGGGCCAGAGCCTCGGCCAAATCCTCGTTCAGCCGCAGCACCCGGCAGACCGAGCGGGCGATCTGGCTGACTTCCAGGCTGTGGGTCAGGCGGGTGCGGAAATTATCGCCCTCGTGATAGACGAAAACCTGCGTCTTATATTTCAGCTTGCGGAAGGCTTCGGAATGGATGATCCGGTCGCGGTCGCGCTGAAAGGGCGAGCGGGTCTCGCTTTCGGCCTCGGGGAAGCGGCGGCCACGGCTCTTTTCCGGGCGGCAGGCGAAGGGCGCAAGATTATCGGCAGCGATCATGATGGAGGACAGTACCGCGCCCGCTACCCTGCATCAACCTCAATAGGATTTGACGAACGCCCCCCTGCCATGGCAAAGCCCGGCTTATGACTCATTATAATGACGACGCTTCCTGCAAGCGCCTCGACCGCCTGGCCCTGGCCGTAGTCCTGGGCATGACCCTGCTGAAGGCCCTGCTGGCCGGTTCGGCTGACCTGTCGTCCGACGAAGCCTATTACTGGCAATGGACCCAGCATCTGCAGCTGTCCTATTACGACCATCCGGCCATGGTGGCCTATTGGATCTGGGGCGGCATTCATCTGCTGGGCGAGACATCCATCGGTGTGCGCCTGCCCGCCCTGCTGGGCAGCATCGTCACCACCGCCCTGATCTGGGACGTCACCCGTCTGGCCTTCCAATCGCGGCGCGCCGCCGCCTGGGCGGCCATCTGGCTGAATTGCGGCCTGCTGTTCGCCGTCGCCGGAGTGATCGTCACCCCCGATACGCCGCTGCTGGTCTGCTGGTCGCTGGCCCTGTGGGGCATGATGCGGCTGATCCGCGAAGGCAGCGCCCGCTGGCTGTTCGTCATGGCGGTCGGTTTGGGCCTGGGGGCCATCAGTAAATACACCATCCTGCTGCTGGTGCCGGGATTGCTGATCACCGCCCTGCTGTTCCCCGATCTGCGCCGCTGGCTGGCCCGTTGGCAGACCTGGGCGGCGGCCGTGCTGGCGCTGGCCTGCACCCTGCCCTTGTGGCTGTGGAACATCACCCACGACTTCGCCTCGTTCCATAAGCAGCTCGGCCATGCCATGACCGCCGAAACCAATATCAAGCCGCTGAACAATCTCGGCACCTTCCTGGGCGGACAGGTCGGGCTGGTCACGCCCCTGATCTTCGGCTTCTGCCTCTGGGCCATGGGAGCCGCTCTATGGCGCGGCTGGCGCGAGAAGAAGCCTGAATGGCTGCTGCTCGGCGCATCCTCCCTGCCGATCCTGCTGTTCTTCGCCCAGCATAGTTTCGGCAGTCTGGTGCAGCCCCATTGGGATGGCCCCGCTTATCTGGCCGGCATCGCCGCCGCCGCCGGCTTTGGGCGCGAGCTGACCGGCAAGGCCAAGGCCTGGTTCAAGGCCGCCCCCATCCTCAGTCTGGCGATGACGCTGCCGATCTTCTTCCAGGCCGGCACCGCCTTGCTGCCGCTGCCGGTGAAGATCGACGCCCTGAAGCGCTTGGGTGGCTGGAGCGAACTGGCCGCCGCCGTCGAGGCCGAACGCACCGAACATCCCGGCAGCTTCCTGTTCACCGAAAAGCACGAACCGACCGGCCCGCTATCCTTTCATCTGAGCGGCCATCCGCCGGTGTTCCTGCAAGGCCCGATCCGTCCCAGCTATTACAGCGCCGCCGATCTCGACGCCCTGAAGGGCCAAAGCGCCATTCTGGTGACCGAGCCGAATTCCGGCGAAGCGCCTCATGCCACCAAGCATTTTGGCAGTTTTATCCATCTGCGCGACGTCACCCTGCATTGGG
>Ga0318567_10000906_pt1 | contig 11901 bp, 8 predicted proteins | sample GRESIP088b5f20_FD_203691 | JGI IMG/M metagenome (GOLD analysis project Ga0318567, IMG submission 203691) | Tropical soil microbial communities from Luquillo Experimental Forest, Puerto Rico - GRE.SIPMG.088b5f20 | ecosystem: Environmental > Terrestrial > Soil > Tropical forest > Bulk soil...
CTCTCCAAGTACTTGAGCGCACGATCCGCACCCGCCTCGCCGTCGTGCCGTGCCAGCCCTGCAAGCCCTGTGCTCGCTCGCCGTGCCCAGCCCACCACAAATCTCCCTGGATTCACTTGCTCGCTCGCCGGATCCCATACTTCATAGGAAAGCGTGCCCGGCTCCTCTCCCGGCTTGATCGCGTACCCCTCGGGGCCCATCGGCAAACCGATCTCAGGATCATGCCGATCCCCAATCGCAAACAGCACCGTATCCACCTCGAGCGCAGCCGTCTCCCCAGTCGCCCGCGCAGACACTCCGCCATCAGCATTTGAGACCAGCTCATTCTCTGAGATGAGCAACTGACGGACGCGTCCTTCCGAATCCGGAACAAACGCCTTCGGAGACGCCAGAAATCTGAAGCGAAGCCGAGGCAGTCTCGTCTCAAATCCCGCCGCATTCAAATGCGGAAAGCGCGCCGCGATCACCGTCTCAGGGGAAGCATCCTGTCCAGCCCGCGCACACCGTGCATGCACGCGCTCCAGCTCCGCAACCAGTTCCGCACGATCGATATGCGGCTCGACGTTCTCGATCTCTTTTGTGTCGAATTTCACATCCAGCGGTCCGCGCCTGGCAATCACCGTCACACTCTGCGTATGCCGTGCTGGCTTGTCCTGCAACAGCCACCGGGCCACGTCAATCGCCACATTCCCCACGCCCACTACTGCAATATTCCGATATGCCGAAAAGTCCCGCGTTGTGTACGACTCCAGCTGGTTGTAGTGGTAAACAAAATCCTTCGCCGCATACACGCCATAGGCGTTCTCGCCTGGCAATCCCAGCTTTTTCGCGCCCTGCGCGCCACTGGCAAAGATCATCGCAGTCGGCCGCAACTGCTCCAGTTCCGCAAGCGACACATCATACGAAGCGCCAATCTGCACATGGCCGAAGTAGTGCACATTCGGCAACGCTAGCGTTTGTTCAAACTGCTTGCGCAGCCCCGACTTCATCTTCATCTTCAGCGGATAAATCCCATATTGGGCAAGCCCGCCCGGCCGAATGTCGCGATTAAAAACGCACACATCGTAGCCAGCCTGAGCCACTCGGCGCGCAGCAAACATCCCGGCAGGTCCCGCGCCAATCACAAATACACCTTTCATCACTGACCTCCAGCCAGAAACTACTCACGAACAGCCTGTTTTGTGAGGGGGAACACAATTTCCGCATGCTGAATAGACAACGCACCATACTACCCGCTAAGGGTTGTGTCCGAGAATGCATTTACCCGGTTGATTCCTCTGCAGTTGCTCTCTCGCAATTCGTTCCACAAAATGAGATCGTCTCATCGGGTCGTGATGAATGTCACGGAGTGACATGATCCCACACTGTAGAACATGGCTAGACTACTGTAGAACCGCGAAGCACACACCAAATCGCATTTGCGGTCTCTAGTCGGGAGGAACTGTGCCAGCATTCGCACCACCGCCGCTTCCTAGCGACGATAAACGTTGGAAGATCGTGAACGGCACAATGCGCAAAAATGGCTTTGCCCGTCACGCGTTAATTGAGACTCTCCACACCGTGCAGTCGTCGTTTGGCTACCTCGACGACGAAGCAATCCGCTTCGTAGCAAAATCGCTGCGCGTGCCCCTTAGCCAGGCGTATGGAGTAGTCACGTTCTATCACTACTTCAGCCTTAAGCCGCCCGGCAAGCACACCATGACCATCTGCACCGGCACTGCCTGCTACATCAAAGGCACTGACAAGCTGGTCGCATCCGCCGAAGAGCACCTCGGCATCGGCCACGGACACACCACAGGAGACGGCAAGATCAGCCTGATGACTGCGCGTTGTGTCGGTGCCTGTGGCCGCGCCCCTGTCGTCCTCACAGATGGTGAACTGCAAGGGCAGATGAGCGGCGAACAGATGCTCGCTCAGCTGGAAAGGTGGGCGGTCGAATGAACATCGAAGAACTTGAACAGATAGCCGAATCCGTTCGCCTCGAGAACTCCAAGTTCGATCATGAGATTAACGTCTGCATGGGCACCGGTTGCCTTAGCCAGCACTCTGATCAGCTCAAGGACGCACTCGCCAAGGCAGCAGAGACATCCGACAAGAAGGTTCTCGTTCGCCGCACCGGGTGTATGGGCCTCTGTGCTGCCGGTCCTCTCGTGCTCGTCGATCCCGAGGAAGTCCTCTATCAGCATGTGCAGTCTGAAAATGCTGAGGTCATCGTCTCCCATCTAGGCGGCGAGCCCATCAAGGAACTGCAGTGCGACCTCCGCGAGCATTTTGAAGAGCAGGTCCACGTTGTCCTCGAGAACTCCGGCCACATCGATCCCGAAAAGATCGACGACTACATCGCGCGCGACGGCTACAAGGCACTCGTCACCGCGTTGACCGAGATGGAGCCGAAAGACGTTATCAAGCAGATCACCGAAAGCGGCCTGCGCGGCCGTGGCGGCGGCGGCTATCCCACCGGCCTCAAGTGGGGCACAGTGGCCAAGGCCGTCGGCGACGTGAAATACGTCATCTGTAACGGCGACGAAGGCGATCCCGGCGCATTCATGGATCGCAGCGTTCTCGAAAGCGATCCGCAGCGCGTGCTCGAAGGCATGGCCCTCGCGGCTTACGCCGTCGGCGCCAGCAAGGGCTACATCTACGTCCGCGCCGAGTATCCGCTCGCCGTTACCCGCCTCACTGCATGCCTGCGTGATGCCCGTCGCCGCGGCCTGCTCGGCAACAACATCTGCAATACGCCTTTCAACTTCGACGTAGAAATTCGTCTCGGAGCCGGAGCCTTCGTCTGCGGCGAAGAGACGGCGCTTATCGCATCCATCGAAGGCAAACGCGGTATGCCCAAGCCCCGTCCGCCGTATCCCGCGGTAAGTGGCCTCTGGGGACGTCCAACTCTCATCAACAATGTCGAAACCTACGCCAACATCGCTCCCATCATCCGTAAAGGCGCCAAGTGGTTCGCCGACATGGGTACCGAGAAGAGTAAGGGCACCAAGGTCTTCGCGCTTACCGGCAAAATCACCAACACCGGCCTCGTCGAAGTCCCGATGGGTATCTCTCTCCGCCAGATCATCGAAGGCATCGGCGGTGGCGTGCCTGACGGTCACAAGTTCAAGGCTGTGCAAACCGGCGGTCCCTCCGGCGGCTGCATCCCCGACGAACACCTCGACATCCCCGTCAGCTACGAGTCGCTCATTCAGGCCGGCTCCATGATGGGTTCCGGCGGCATGATCGTCATGGACGACACCTCGTGCATGGTTAGCGTGGCCCGGTTCTTCGTCGAGTTCTGCATGACCGAGTCCTGCGGCAAGTGCATTCCCTGCCGCGCCGGCACAGCGCAGATGTACACGCTACTCACGCGCATCTGCACCGGTGCAGGTACCATGGCCGACCTTGATCTGCTCGTCGATCTCTGCGGAACCATCAAGGAAGCCAGCCTCTGCGGCCTCGGCCAAACATCGCCCAACCCCGTACTGAGCACGCTCCGCTACTTTAAGCACGAGTACATCGAGCATATTCAGCACAAACGCTGTCCGGCCGGAGTCTGCAACATGAAGGCTGCCCTGGCCGCCGAACGTGGTCTGGAGGTGTTGGCATGAGCGCCACCGTTGACGTAAAAACACTCACCATCGACGGCAAGCCCGTAAGCGCACGTGCTGGCCAAACCCTCCTCGAAGTCGCCCGTGAAAACGGCGTCGACATCCCTACGCTTTGTCATCTCGACGGGCTCACGGATGTCGGTGCCTGCCGCATGTGTCTCATCGAGATCAAGGGCAACAACAAGCTGCTCCCGGCCTGCGTCGCCACCGTCGAAGAAGGCATGGATGTCAGCACCAACACCGAGAGGCTTCAGAAGCATCGTCGCACCATCCTCGAGCTGCTCTTCGCCGAGCGCAATCACATCTGCTCGGTCTGTGTAGCCAACGGTAACTGCGAACTGCAGTCTCTCGCGCAAAGCCAGGGCCTCACGCATGTGCGCTTGCCCTACCGCAACCCCGAACTCTCTGTTGATGCCTCGCATGAACGCTTTACCGCCGACCACAATCGCTGCATCCTGTGTACACGTTGCGTCCGTGTCTGCGCTGAAGTTGAGGGCGCCCACGTGTGGGACCTGATGGGCCGGGGCATCAACACCCTCGTCATCACCGACCTCCATGACAACTGGGGCAACTCTAGCTGCACGCGTTGCGGCAAGTGCGTACAGGTCTGCCCCACTGGTGCACTTTTCGATCGCAGCAAGATCGGCACCAACCATCCGAAGTCGCCTGACTTCCTGCCGTACTTGAACATGATGAGGGAGGCGCAATGAGCAAACTCAAACTGGCTACCGTCTGGCTGGACGGCTGTTCCGGCTGCCACATGTCGTTCCTCGACATGGATGAACGCCTCCTCGCACTTGCCGAGCTCGTCGATGTGGTCTACAGCCCTATCGTCGACACCAAGGAATATCCCGATTACGTGGATATCGCTCTGGTCGAGGGCGCCGTTGCATCCGTCGACGACGAAAAGAAGATCCAGAAGATCCGCACGCACACCAAACTGCTCGTCGCCATGGGCGACTGTGCCATCGCCGGCAACGTGCCTTCGATGCGCAACCCCATCGGCCCCAAGGCAATTCTCGACCGCGCTTATATCGAGAACGCCGATTTGCAGCAACAGATTCCCTGCATTGTTGTGCCCCGGCTGTTGAGCAAGGCGCGCCCCATCCACGAATTCGTAACAGTGGACGTCTTCCTGCCCGGCTGCCCGCCTTCTGCCGACACCTTCCACACCGCGTTGACCGCGCTCGTAACTGGTGCGCCGCTGGACATTCCGGCGCTCACACGATTTGGAGCCTGATCCATGAGTCAAACCATCACAATCGATCCGGTAACTCGTCTCGAAGGGCACGGCAAGATCACGATCTATCTCGACGATCAAGGCAACGTCGAGAACGCGAGCTTCCACGTCACCCAGGTGCGCGGCTTCGAGAAATTCTCTGAAGGCCGTCCGTTCTACGAAATGCCCTCGCTAATGGCCCGCATCTGCGGCATCTGCCCTGTGAGCCATCTCATCGCCTCGGCCAAAGCCTGCGAGGCCATCATGTCGGTGCGCATCCCGCACACTGCCGCACAGCTCCGCCGCATGCTTAACCTGGCCCAAATGGTCCAGTCGCATGCCCTCAGCTTCTTCTACCTCTCCTCGCCAGATCTGCTTCTGGGCCTCGACTCCGATCCTGCCAGCCGTCACCTCTTCGGTGTCGCAGGCGCAAAGCCGGAGCTCGCTCGCGCTGGTGTCGGACTGCGCCGCTTTGGTCAGCACATCATCGAACTGCTGGGCAACAAGCGCATCCATCCCGGCTGGGTCATCCCCGGCGGTGTGACGGAGCCACTAGCCGAAGCAAAGCGCGACGAGATCCTCGGCATGATCCCCGAGGCCTACGACAATATCAAGATCGCGCTCAACTGGTACAAGCAGATCGCCGACTCCTTCCAGCCGGAGATCGAAGTCTTCGCTAACTTCCCATCGCTCTACATGGGCCTGATTAACGAAGACGAATCTGTTGAGTTCACCGATGGTGCGCTGCGACTCATTGATGCGCGCGGCGGCATCGTAGCCGATGGCATCACAGCCACGCAGTTCACCGAGGTAATTGGCGAAGCTGTCGAGCCGTACAGCTACACGAAGTTCGCCTACTACAAGCCGCTTGGCTATCCTGAAGGCAGCTACCGCGTCGGCCCCCTCGCGCGTCTCAACATCGCTCAGTCCATGGGCACGCCGCTCGCCGATATTGAGCTCAAGCAATTCAAACAGCTCGCTCTCGGCCCGGTGCAAAGCTCCTTCCACTACCACTACGCGCGCCTCATCGACATCATCCACGGCATCGAGAAGATTGAGCAGATCCTCACTGACCCGCTCATCCTCGACACCCACGTGCGTGCAACCGCAGGCGTCAACCGCCTCGAAGGCTCCGGCCAGGCCGAAGCTCCGCGCGGCACACTCCACCACCACTACAAGGTCGACGAGAACGGCCTCATCACCTGGGCCAACCTCGTCATCGCTACGGGCCAGAACAACACCGCCATGAACCTAGGCGTAAAGCAGGCCGCACAGCATTACATCAAGGACGGTAAGTTCACTGAGGGCATTCTCAACCGCGTCGAGGCCGTAGTCCGCACCTTCGATCCGTGCCTCAGCTGCTCCACTCACGCCCTTGGGCAGATGCCTCTCGCGCTCTCGCTGGTCTCATCCACAGGCGAGCTACTCGATCAGGCAATTCGCTAAGCTGGATAGATGAACACACCATCGGCCCGGTGTCTCATTCTCGCGTGTGGCAACACTCTCCGCGAGGATGACGGCATCGGGCCTTTTCTCGCCTCATGGGCCGAGGAGCAGTTCGCCAATATCCCCGGCGTGCGCATTCTCGCCAGCCATCAGTGGACACCTGAACTCGCGCTCGAGATCGTCGCCGCCGAAACCGTCATCTTCATCGATTGTGCTGTGAACGCCGCCCCCGGCGCTGTTTCTGCCACGCCAGTCATTGCCGCCGAGCAGATGCCGCGCCTCATGACGCATCACCTCGATGCAACCTGCCTGCTGGCCCTCGCACGCGAATACTACGAAGCCACTCCACGCGAAAGCGTCCTTCTCTCAATCGGCGCCGGCTCCATTGAACTGCGCGAAGGCTTCAGCGACGCAATACTGGCCGCAATTCCCCAAGCGCAGCGCACTTTGGAAACGACCGTTCGGCGTCTTCTCAGCAAACGTCCCTAGCGCAGATACTCCGCCAGTTTGAATGAATAGGCGTACTCGCCCTTCAGCGGCGCACGCAGCACGATCTGCGTAGCATTCGCCTCGGCCTTCGCGCCAACCCCATTCAAGGTCCCCAGCTGTGTGATCACAATCCCCTGCTTCGCCGGCACATCGGCCAGCGTAATTGTCTTCGCCTTCGGCGTCCCCATCACCGTCACGTAGAGATCGTCGCCCTTCCGCGTGTAGCGTACGTCGTCGCCCTCGACGCTCTTCGCCGCCGCATGCGTCCACGGAGTCGTATCGTAGATCGCCTCGCCGTTCTGTGCGAGCCACGCCCCCAGCGCCTTCAATCGCTCCATCTGCACCGCCGGAATTGTCCCGTTCGCCTCCGGCCCCACATCCAACAAGAGGTTGCCATTCTTGCTCACGATATCGACGAGCAATGCAATCAGCTCACCCGGTGCGATCGTCTCCGCCTCGCCCTCGGCCCGGTTGTAGCCGAACGACCGCCCCAACCCGCGACATTCTTCCCACTTCTTCTCACTAATCTGGTCCAGCTTCTCGTATTCGGGCGACTTGAAATCCGCGTGCGCAATACCGAACCGATCGTCAATTACACCGTCAGGAATCGCGTTGTAGTAATCCGCCTCCACACCCAGCGCATCGCCCGACTTTGGCCAGTCAATGTCATTCCACAACACCTCCGGCTGGTACTTAGCAATCAATTCGTGAATCTGTGCGCTTGCATATTTGCCGTAGGCCGAACTCTGTGGCTTCACCGTATCGTAATCGCCGTTCACCAGGATCGGCCCAGTGTTAAACGTCCAGTCATATCCGCCAGAGTAGTAAAGCCCCATCCGCAATCCCTGCTTGCGTACCGCCTCCGTCAGTTCGCCCACAATGTCTCGCTCCGCATGCAGTTGCGAAGGCTTCACCGTCGGGTTCGGATTCGGTGTCGTACTCGGCCACAGCGTGAAACCCTCATGGTGCTTCGATGTCAGCACCACGTACCGCGCACCTGCTGCCTTAAACACAGCAGCCATCACGCCGGGATTCCACTTCTTCGACTCGCGGTTGAACTCCGGCGCAAAGTCGTAGTAGCTGAAGCCCGCCCCGTAGTGCTCCTTGTGGTAGGTCTCTGTCGGCGATCCCGGCACACGCATTGTGTTCAGATACCACTCTGCGTACGGGTCGTATTTGATGTAGTCGTTCGAAGAAAAGTCGTGATCCGGATGAGTGATCGGCGCCCATCCCGGCACTGAGTAGAGTCCCCAGTGAATGAAGATGCCTAGTTTCGCCCCGGCATACCACTGCGGCAGCGGGTGGCTATCCAGCGACTCCAGCGTCGGCTCATAGTGTTTGGGAACCTGCGCCGCACACAGGCAGGCAATTGAAATCAGCGCCGCAGCAACTCCAACGAACAACAGCTTTTTCCGCATCGACTGGGCCTCGAAAATGTTTTCACAGGCATCATAGTCATCACGCACGGCCTTGCCAATTCCCTTGCCCCAAAAAATAATACGGCGGCCCTCACCAAAGTGTGGACCGCCGCTAGGTATGTTGCGAATGAAAGATTGCTTAGAATGCAGCCATCGTCTGGCGAAGGCTGTACGAACTCAGTGTCTTGATGTAGTTGCCGCGATCGAACGGCGAGGTATCCGGAACCGAACGACGGCTCAGGCAGCCGCGCGTCTCCCACAGTGATGTGTATTCGCGCTTCTCCAGCCAGTACTGCATATCCGCCAGCACGCGGCCAATGTGCTCAATGCCGTGAATGTGCAACGCAGAAGCCATCATCGTCATACTCGCGCCTGCCATAATGCACTTCAGCACATCTTCCGCCGAGTGCACACCGCCAGTCAGAGCGATGTCGATGTTCGTGTGACCGTACAGGATCGCTGCCCAGTGCAGCCTCGGCAGCAACTCCGAAGGCGTAGAGAAATGCAGCGTGGGTCGCACCTCCAGCGTCTCGATATCGAAGTCCGGCTGATAGAAGCGGTTAAACAACACCACACCTTGTGCGCCTACATCCTCCAACCGCGCTGCAATGTGTGGAATCGACGTGAACGACTGCGACAACTTCACTGAAACTGGAATCTTCACTGCCTGGCAGATCTTCTCCACCAGCTCAAGCATCTGGTGCTCGATCTCCGCGGAGGTCTGACTCCGGTCCGTCGCCAGCGCATACGTGTTCAGTTCGAGTGCATCCGCACCGGCAGCTTCCATGTCCTTGGCGAAGTTCAACCAGCCACCTGGAGTATTGCCGTTCAGGCTAGCGATGATCGGAATCTTCACCGCGGCCTTGGCCCGCCGCAGGTGCTCGAGATAAACCTCGTGAGACATGCGGTAGTCCGTCTGCTCGGGCAGATAGTCCAACGACTCGGCGAAGGAGTCCGTCCCGCGCGACAAGTCTTCGTCCAGCGCCTTCGATTCGAGCGCCAGTTGCTCTTCGAAGAGCGAGGTCAGCACAATTGCCGCTGCCCCCGCATCTTCCATCCGGCGGATATTGTCGAGCGACTCAGAGAGCGGCGTGGACGAAACCACGATCGGTCCGCTCAGTTTGAGTCCGAGATACTGCGTTGAAAAGTCAATCATTTTTCTCCTCCGGCCGGCACTGCTGCCTTTTCATCCTCTTTTGCTACAGGAGCGATATGAGGCGTCTCGCCACGGCCCGGCATCGCTGCCCGCGCCGAGTAAACGCGCCACTGACGCTCCACGTCATCCTGCGCCTCAACCAACAGCTTCGCCGCAAGTTCCGGATTGCTGCGAGTCAGCATCGTGTAACGAGCTTCGCGATACGTGTACTCCTTCAGCGGAATCGCCGGCGCCTTCGAGTCGAGCTGGAACGGATTCTTGCCCGTTTCACGCAGCGACGGGTTGTAACGCATCAGAGGCCAGTATCCGGATTGCACTGCAAGCTTCTGCTGTTCGAGACCGTGCACCAGATCGTATCCATGAGCGATGCAGCTCGAGTAAGCGATGATGATCGACGGTCCGTCGTGTGCCTCAGCCTCCTGGAAGGCCTTGATCACGTGTGTATCGTTGCCGCCCAGCGCCACGCGTGCTACGTAGACCGAGCCGTAGCTCACCGCTTCCATGGCCAGGTCCTTCTTGCTCGTTCCCTTGCCGCTGGCTGAGAACTTCGCAACCGCACCACGCGGCGTCGACTTCGACATCTGACCGCCAGTGTTCGAATAGACCTCCGTGTCCAGCACGAGCACATTGATGTTCTTGCCCGAGCCAAGCACGTGATCCAGTCCACCGAAGCCGATGTCATAAGCCCAGCCGTCGCCGCCCAGAATCCACACGCTCTTGCGAACCAGTGAATCCGCAATCGCTGCCAGGTTCCGCGCTTCGGAGGAGTCGATCGTTGCCAGCTTCTCCTTGAGCACCTTCACGCGATCGCGCTGCGCGTTAATCTCAGGCTCGGCGTTCTGCGGTGCAGAGATCAGCTCAGACGCAAGTGCCTCGCCAATCGAAGCAGCCAGTCGCGTTACCAGCGACTCGGCGTACTCCTTCTGCTGATCGAGCGCCAGTCGCATGCCAAAACCGAACTCGGCGTTGTCCTCAAACAGCGAGTTGCACCATGTCGGCCCGCGGCCTTCCGCATTCGTCGTGTAAGGCGTCGTCGGCAGGTTGCCGCCGTAGATCGACGAGCAGCCCGTAGCGTTCGCGACATAGAGCCGGTCACCGAACAGCTGCGTCATCAGCTTCACGTAGGCCGTCTCGCCGCAACCCGCGCAGGCGCCAGAGAACTCAAATAGCGGCTGCAGCAGCTGCAGATCCTTCACCTGATTGTGATTGATCTTCGTGCGATCCACCTCGGGCAGCGAGAGGAAGTACTCCCAGTTCTCACGCTCGGCCTCGCGCAGCGGAGCCTGCGGAGTCATATTGATGGCCTTCTTGCTCGAGTCGCTCTTGTTCTTGGCTGGACAAATCTCAACGCATACGCCGCAGCCTGTGCAGTCCTCAGGGGCGATCTGCAAGGTATACAGATCCTGCTCCATGCCCTTCCACTTTGCCTTCGCGGTCTTGAATGTCGCTGGTGCCTTCGCTGCCTGATCTGCCGCCACGATCTTCGCGCGAATCACGCCATGCGGGCAAACCATTGCGCACTTGCCGCACTGGATGCAGACATCCTTGTCCCACGCCGGAATGAACTGCGCAATATTACGCTTCTCGTACTGAGCCGTCCCAGTCGGGAACGCACCACCTGCTGGCAGAGCACTCACCGGCAGTAGGTCACCCTTGCCGCCCGCGATCTGGCCCAGAACATTCGCCACAAACTCCGGCGGGTTGCCGGTGATCGCGCCAACGATGTCGAACTCCGAGCTGACGACCTCAGGCACAGTCACCTTCTCCAGGTGTGCCAGCGCCGCGTCCACAGCCGCAAAGTTCTTCTGCACTACGGCATCACCGCGTTTACCGTAGGTCTTTTTGATCGCTTTCTTGATCTGCTCGATCGCTTCGTCCTTCGGCAATACACCGCTGATGGCGAAGAAACACGTCTGCATGATCGTGTTGATACGGTTGCCCATGCCTGCCTTGCGCGCCACGGCGTACCCGTCGATCACGTAGAACTCAATCTTCTTCTTGATGATCTCCTGCTGCGTCGTCTTCGGCAGTTTGTCCCACACTTCTGCCGCCGAGTAGGGCGAGTTCAGCAGGAACACTGCACCTGGAATCGCCGGCTCCAGCACATCGATCTTCTCGAGGAACGAGAAGTTGTGACAAGCAATGAAGCTCGCGCGCGTAATCAGATACGTCGAGCGGATCGGCGTAGGCCCAAAGCGCAGGTGCGAAGTTGTCATCGAGCCGGACTTCTTCGAGTCGTACACAAAGTAGCCCTGCGCAAAGTTCGACGTTTCGCTGCCGATGATCTTGATCGAGTTCTTGTTCGCACCAACCGTGCCGTCCGAACCCAGACCATAAAACAACGCGCGATGCGTCTTCGCATCTTCCGTGGAGAACGACTCATCGTACTCAAGGCTCGAGTTGCTCACGTCATCCACAATGCCGATCGTGAAGTGATTCTTCGGAGCCGCCTTCTTCAGCTCGTCCAGAATGCCCTTCACCATCGCAGGCGTGAACTCCTTCGACGACAGGCCGTAACGGCCGCCAATCACCGTCGGCGTCGCAAACTTCAACTCGCCCGCGTGCTCAGCTAGCACC
>Ga0318567_10000907_pt1 | contig 11894 bp, 5 predicted proteins | sample GRESIP088b5f20_FD_203691 | JGI IMG/M metagenome (GOLD analysis project Ga0318567, IMG submission 203691) | Tropical soil microbial communities from Luquillo Experimental Forest, Puerto Rico - GRE.SIPMG.088b5f20 | ecosystem: Environmental > Terrestrial > Soil > Tropical forest > Bulk soil...
CTCCCAGCACAGTCTGCGCGCTGGCTGAAGTGTAAGAGACCGTGTTCGGGGTGTTGACCGAAGCTGCCAGCGTCAGCCCCGAAGAAGTGCCGCCGATATTCAACGCGGAACTGGCATTTTGTGTGAGCGTGCCGGAACCCACCAACGCGGTGCTCACCGTCAAAGTGCCGGCATTGGCGATGGTTCCATTGATAGTCAACTTCGGAATTGAAATCGTGCCGCTGATGGTTTTGCTGGTGCCGCTGAAAGTATGAACGCCGGTGCCGGCGGTGAACGTGCCGCCGCTGACGGTAAGACTTCCGCCAAAATTCACCGCAGGATTTTGCCCGCTAAAGGAACTGTTAAACGTGCCGCTGCTCATGCTGAAGTCGCCTGTGAACGTTGCGCTGCCGCTGCTGAGACTGCCAAGTTCAAGTGTGCCGCCATTGACTGTTGTCGCTCCGGACACGGTAAAAGACCCTGATGATACTTGCGCGTAGAATGTCCCGCTAGTCACGGTAAGATTACCACTAACGGCCGTAGCGGCGTTGAGGGTAACGCTTCCGCCGGTTAATGTAATGGCACCGAAGGTTCCAGAAATGTTGTTCACCGCGGTGGCTCCGCCTGCGGTCAAAGTGCCGGCGACGGTTGCGCTGGTGCTATAGCTATAACTCCCGCTGCTACCAGTGAAGGATAAGTTGTAGTAAGGAGTCGCTTTAACATTCGGGCCACTGGCACCATAACTTACCGTGTTGCCGGAAGCGCTCGCATTCAACGTCGAACTGCCACCCCAAGGAGATGTGGAAGAACTGTTAAGATTAAGAACTGCATTTGCGCCTTGAATGACCACGACAGCGCTGTTGAAACTTTGCTGCGAGCCGGTGAAAGTCGCGGTTCCATTATTCGCGAAAATTGGCGTGGTGCCGCCAGAGCCATTGCCGCCAGCGCAAGTAAATGTTCCATTGTTGGTGATGGACGAACTCGTGCCGCCGAAGACATAAGCGCCACTGGCAGTGCTGGTGCTCGCAAAGGTTGCGCCTGATGCAATTGTCAAATTGGCGGCACCGCTGCTGCCGATGGTGGTAACGCCGGACACGATCAACGTTCCGGCGTCAACAGTTAGAGCGCCCGTTCCCTGTATGGTCAATGTGGTAACGGTCGGCGAGGTGCCTCCCATCCCCGTGATGGACTTGCCGGTCGCAACGATGGCGGTGTCCGCCGTGGTTGGAACACCGTTGGGATTCCAGTTTACCGAAACATTCCAAGCACCGCTGTTGGTAAGCGTATAAGAGGTTGCCTGAACTTTTGCAGTCGCGCCCACCAGCACCAGTATGGCGGCAAGCGACATTAGGATTTGCTTAAGTTTTAAGGATGTTGTCTTCATAAGATTGGAATGCGCGTTTGTTTAGGGTTGGAAAATCTGCAGCATATAAAATCCCTGAGTTGCACCAGAATTGTTAGTAACACTCATTGAATTTCCCGTGCCCGGAATGGGATCGCCTACCGGCGTCCACGTGGTATCGGTCAAGTTGGTCTTATATTCAACCTGATACATCTGGCCAACCAATGTTGGAAAAGTGAGCGCAAACCCAGAAACTCCTGTATTCACGCCCGCCATCTGCGGTTGCGCCACCACCGTCAGTGTCCCAGGAACATAGTTAAAGGTATAATTCGCCGCCGACGCACCGCTTGGCGTGATCGAATAAACGCCCGCAGGACTGTTCACATCCGATGATGCCACCAAACTGGCCAGCGCTGTGAGCACATTCGTGTCTTCGCCGTTAACAAATCCGCTGTAGGTCGCCGTCAACATCGGATTCGGCAATCCGGTTGTCTTGCCTTGATTGTCCGCTGTCACGGTGATCGTCACCAGCGACACGCTTACCGACACACTAGCACTAGTTGACAGATAATTTACCGTATCAGTCGGAGTGAAAGTAACGAGTTCACTCTGCACTCCAGTTCCCGGAGCTGTCGAAGGAACAGTGAAAGCAAAACTACCATCCACTGCAGCGCCCGCCATGTTGGTAGCCACGCCGCCGCTCAAGGTCGAATTGGTCAGCGTTTGACCATAAGTGATGGCCGAGGCTGTCGGCGCAAGTGAAACCACGGGTGTTTGCGGATTTACTGTCATCGGCACACTGGCGGTAGTTGCGAAGTAATCGATATTATCCGTCGGAACAAACGTCACCGATACGCTCTGCGTGCCAGCTCCTGGAGCCATCGCGGGTGTGGTGAATACAAAACTCCCGTTCACCGCTGCGCCTACTGCGTTGGTAGCCACGCCGCCGCTCAAGGTCGAACTAGCCAACGTCTGGCCATAGGTAATGGCGGATGCCGCTGGCACAATTGATATCAGCGGTGTTTGCTGGATTCCCTGTGAAATGTTGGCAGTCAAGGTCAGCGGTGCAACGATGTAATTGCTCCCCGCGCTGCCCACCAACGTCAGACCGCTCACCGTCACGGTGAGATTGCTTCCTGGTCCGGCGTTGGCAAAGAACGCTGTATATCCGTTCGTGGACAGCCACACATTTGTGGAATCGCCGCTCAGAACGCCGGATAAAGCCGGGTTGATCAGTGTATCATACAAATTAATGGTCGCGTTCGTCGTGCCGTCATAAATTTTATCGTTGGCAGTTATTCCAATAGCGTCATTGGTCGAATCCCAGATGTTTGCCACCCACGAAGCACCAAACCAGTTACCCCAGACATTTCCAATATTGCCACCGGAATAACTGTTGCCACCAACCCCGGCAGGGTTGAATTGATCAATGATATATTTGTTGGTCGGCCCGACAAACGCCAAGTTGTCCACCCACAAGGTCGAAGGACCAACCAAAGTAGTCCCGTAAGGTCCGTAAATATGAATCAACAGGTCGTTGATGCTGGCCAGATTTGGATCGGTCGCCACACTTATGGGAATACTGACGTGCACCCAGCCGGTGTTGGTGGCGGGAACATCAATTCCATAATTCGACCCGCCGAAATAATCTTGATTAGAGTTGGTCCGGGTGCCAAATTGTAGATGTCCAAACACAACAACTCCCGAACTGTTCGTCTGGGTTGCCGAACCCGGAGCAAAGCGCAAGTCGCATTGAAAATTCGTATAGAGAGAGCCATTCAATGCAGGGCTGAAACCGTTTTGTCCATTGTAAACTTCAAACTGATTATTTCCGCTGGTGAAATTATTGGTGATTTTGAGCGAGCCGGAACTCGTGACGAGCGTCACTAGCGCGGGCATGATATTGGCGCTCAATCCCGGTGGAGACAGGATGTAGTTTGTCGCGGCGGAACCAGACAGTGTCAAACCATTGACTGCGACGGCAATTCCGTTGCCAACATTTTTGCTGGCAAACAAAGCCGTGCTGCCATTGGTAGATAGGTTGACATTGCCGGCGTCACCAGCAACAACACCAAACAGCGATATATTGTTCGAGGTGATAGTGGCAGTCGTAGTGCCATCATACACCTTGTTCAGCACATTCAACCCGGAAGTAATCATCAACGTTGTCGGTGTGATAGTTTGTGATAACCCAACGGATGCGCTGGGTTGATAGTAGCCGTCTCCGCCGTAAGTAGCGGTTACGGTATAGGGAGAACCGGACAAATTCAACGTGTTAGCAGCCGTCGTATAACTTGCGACACCACCATATAACACACCTGTTCCTATGGCGCTCCCATTCGCCAGAAAAGTAACCGTCTCACCGTTTGTCGGCGCAGGCGTAACTGTAGCCGTGAAAGTCACGAGTGTTCCATAGGCAGCGTTATTGGTCGAAGAACTCAAAGTGGTGCTAGTAGGCACAATCCCGTTATTTGTATTCACGATGACGTTGAAGCTATTTGTTGTGCTCAAGCTTGGCGTGCCGTTGTCAGCAACGATTACCGTAATCAGGTTGGTGGTGTTAGCCTGACTCGGCAGCGGTGTCCACGAAAAGAGCGCACTAGTCGAGGTCAACGATGTCAATGTGGCGTTGGTCGGACCATTCAAAAGTGTAAAGGTCAGCTTCAGAGGCGGCACGTTCGCATCCACTGCAGCGTTCGTCACCAGCAGAGTCGTGCCCGGATTAACCATCTGGTCTGGAACCGGCGTCAGATACGGTGATACCGGCCCGTTCGTCAACGCCGTCCCGACAAAGGTGACGACACTCATTCCGGGAATCAGATACGAAAACGTAGAATTGGTCAAAGTAACCGCAGTTTGCGCCGCAAGCGAAAGATTGGATGAGGTGATCCACGGCGTGACTGTCGTGGCCGTGAAATTCGTTAAGTAAAATGACTGGGTCGTGGCTGCATTGTTGGTATTGGAAATAACAATGGCAAAGTTGCCGGACACCGGATCTTGATAGGCAGAGCCCAAAACCGCGTATGGATTGTAGTTGGCCAGATCCATCCGATAATTATTTGGACGAACGAAGCGGCTGTATTGGCCGAGCACATACATGCGTTTGGCGGGAATGCCATTGGTGTCGGCCAACCCTTCGTTGTCAGGGTTATTCGAAATCAGCCACCAATAATGCCAGGCGTTCACTTGGGCCAAGGTCATGAATTGATGTATTCTACCGGCCCAATAGATCGCATCGCTCATGCTGGGGTCGAAGGCGCCGTTGCCGCTCAATTTGGAAACTTCGGTTTCCCAGAGCGCCGCATTGGTGTTCGCGTAGGCGGGCAGCGCGGCCGGGGCGGCGGTGGCCGGGCTGCCATCATAGTTGTGGCACGCAACAATGCTCACATTGGTTGCCGTCGCCGGGTCGGACATGGCGGTATAATAATAGTTGGTCTGCCAGTGCTCGTCTTCCGCCAGGATGATTTGGGTCGAGGCCACATTGCTGGCCACCAAGGCACTTTGCAGATAAGGAACAAAATCATGAAACTGCTGGGCCGTCCACTGGCACGATTCGTAGCTGGCCGACACGTCCGGTTCGTTTTGGATTGAAAGGGCGTAGATATTGACACCATAGGTGCTCTTCATGTTTACGACATACTTGGCTAGCAGACCGGCGTAGGCCTGATTGTTCGCCGACAGAAAGTTTCCGCCGTTGACGTTGTTGTTGTCCTTGAATTGCGGCGGCGGGCTCCAGGGAGTGCTCCAGACCTTTGCGCCGCGCGCCTGCGCCATCTGCATGATGCTGCTCTCATACGTTCCGATGCCGTTGGTGTTGACGCGGCTGCGCAACAGGGAAAGGCCGACGCCGTTGAAGGAAAAATTGGTTTTTCCGTCCACGGAAGTCCCGGTGCCGCTGTTGGTGGAGAAAAACATGTCGGCCTCACTTGCTGTCCAAGTGCTTCGCCATGCTGAACTGGCTCCAAAACCATCAATTCTTTGGTGCACATTATTCCAATCCACCACGCAATCGTAGATTGTCGGCCCGGCATTTGTGTTGATGAGTGTGACCGCCAATGAAAAATCCGTCGTGGAACCGCCGTTAATGAAGCTGTTCTGCCGATACGCCGCGCCACCCGGATACGGATTGCTACCACCATCATCCCAATACATCGGGGAGGAATTTGTGGAAACCATGGTGAACATATATTCATGTCCACCGATCAACGGCACCGCATCCGCGCCCGAAAAAGTCAGTTGCATGACCTGGTCACTGGCCGTCGAAACCACGGTGATGGCGAGATTAGTGGAAAACAAATTTCCGCTGACGACGGTCGTAACGCTGTTGCTGCCGGAAACCACTGAGCTGGGCTGGCTGGCATACTGGATCGCTGGGCCCATGTCATACAGGTAAAGAAGTATATTCGCGGTGGTTCTGCCCGATCCATACAGTTGGATGTTTGTCAGCACACCGGAAACCGGGGCGGTAAAACTTTGCCCCAGCGAATAAGGGGCGCTGCTGCCCCAATTGCCCTCCTTACTGGTTAAGGGACTGCTTGCCGTCATGATGGTGGGCGAACCAACCCAATTGGCCCCCAAGTTTTGAACGATGGATACACTGGCGTAAACCTGCCAGTTTAAAATCCACACAACAAACGGAACAAAGAGCTTTTTTGAAAATCGGCTAAAAGAAATTTGCACGCCTTTCAATTCAATCGAAGGGTTAAGACATTTGCTGCAGGTGAAACGGAACATGATGATATGATTTTTGGAGAAAGGACGATTTATAATTTTTGGAAGTTACGAAAAATTGTTCAACAACGGTCAACCACAAGTTGTCTGGCAGAAAAGGCAATTACAAACTGGAACTCCAAAAGCAAAATTCCCTTTGTTTCCTTACAAATTAAACTGGCTTTGTAAATAATTTTGATGACTTGCGCGACTCGCATCGGGTTTAGTTTCAATTTAACATTTGGGGGTTATCCCAACAATAGGTGGAAACACCTATCAGCCCAGACGTCCGTATGAATTGCACAAAATGTGCGTGAGAATATTGAGGCGACGACCTCGAATTAATCAGTCAGAGATGCGATTTGTGATCAAAAGCGAATTTGAGCAAACTATGGCTGCCGCGGAGGTTTAATTTGTGGCAGATGTTTTGCCGGTGGTTTTCAATTGTTTTGGTGCTGATTTGCAATTTATCGGCAATTTCCTTGCTGGTATAATCTTCCGCTATCAGTTTTAGGATGCGTCGTTCGGCACCGGTCAAATCTTCAATTTGGGGTTTTCCCAACAGCAACTCCTTTACGCGGTTGCTGCGGCGCTGTCCCATATCGGTCATGGTCTGACTGATAAAAGGCTCGTGCGCCGCCACTTTTTCCAAGGCAGCCAGAATTTCATCAGACGCATTGTCCTTGACGATGTAAGCCTTGACGCCCAAGTCCATGGCAGCATTGAACATGTCCTCCTCTTTATACATTGTGAGAAAGATGACATCGACAGCCAATCCACTTTTTTGAAACGCCCGCACCAAGTCCAAACCATTCATTTCCGGCATGTCAATATCCACGATTGCGATGTCCGGCTTGAGTTCCTTCGCCAGCCGAATGGCCATTTCCCCGCCCGAGGCCTCACCCACAACCTGAAATTTCGGATTTTCATCGATGATTTCCCGCAAGCCGCGGCGGAATACCGGGTGGTCATCCACAATTATCAAATTAGTTTTACGCTTCATTACGGAATATCGTTATGGGAATTTCGAAAAGCAAATTTGTGCCGTGGCCGGGTGAAGATTCGACCGACGATTTCCCGCCCAAAATCCAAACCCGTTCAACAATGCCGTTGAGACCAAAACCGGCCGGCGCAGCCAATCCGGCATCAAAACCTCGGCCATTGTCGCGGATGGATATTGAAACGACTGCCTCCGCCCGCCGGACCACGATGGTGGCTTCAGTCGCGCCGGAATGTTTGATGATGTTATTGATGCCCTCTTGAATAATCCGGTAAATATGAATTTCCGCCTCCTTGTCAAAGGCTCCGTCAATCTCGTCCACGTTGCTGGCAAATTGAATCGTGCTGTTCTCCGTCGCCGCCTTAATCACCGCCCGAACGGCTTGTGTCAAACCAAGCCGGTCGAGTTGGTAAGGGCGCAAGTTTCGTGTGATTTGACGCACTTCTTCGATGGCCTGCAAGGTTACTTCGGAAATCTGATGCAAACGATGGCGAATCGCAGGTTCATCTGTGGGCAGTTGCATCGCCAGATGCGATTGATTTTTGATAATTAACAGATTTTGCCCAAGTGTATCGTGCAAATTAACCGCTATCCGGCGACGCTCCTCTTCCTGACTTTGAAGAATCTGGCGGGAAAAAATGAATTTGGCGCGTCTTTGATTGTCCAACCGCCGGCGCAAAATGAAAATAACAAACAATCCGGATGCGCTCACCGTCAGCAGAGTGCCAGCGAGCAAAATAAAACCCTTTAGCGTCCACCACGGCGCGCCCCGCACCACGACCACATCCTGCGAACTGCGCAGCAAAATGTTCACCGGCTTGGACAATTCATTTTCACCAGTTGGTTTCCCACCGGTGGAAAAATCACCTTGATCGAGAATGCCAGTAATTTTGAGGCGACTACCCGGCTCGAACGTTGGCAGTTCACCAAAACCTTTCGCAAGTACGGCTTCGCAAAAATATTCGCCCTCCTGCAAGTCCAAAACCTGGTCTTGTCCGTTATTTTTTTGCGTTAAAATTTTAGCCTCCAAGGTGACCAGCATATCACGGCAATCCGGAAAATCAGCCTTGGATAAATTTAATTTGCGGGCATTCAATGTCGCGCTTGATCCAGTTATTCGCAGCTGCCCTTCGGTTAATTTTTTTGAATTCGTGTCGTTTTCCGGAAAGCCAGTCATTTCGATTTCATCGCCAACCTTGATAGAACGGTTCTCATCAAGCAATTCCACCCTCAATCCACCCCGGGCATCCTGGACAAAAAGCGACTGTCCATTATTGTAAGTCACCGCGCCTTCGATTTTCACCCGATGAACCCATTTCCTCTGAGTTGAGGCATCATGTATGTCTGTGGTGTAACAGGACAAGATGCTAAAAGGATCTTCCGCAGCCTCCTCATCTGTCTCAACAAAATCGCGTGATGGAACAAGCAAAACCGGGTCATCTGGTGTCGCCAGTAATAACACGCCTCGGAGCCGCAATGTTGAATCCACATAGTGATTCAGCGCAGCTATTGGAGTATTTCCCATCCAAACAGAGACACCTCCCCGTTTCCCCTTCAAAACCATTGTGCCATTGGAATTGATGGAATGGACCACTCCTTCCAGCTCGGTCCATTGGCCATTTCTGCTTGCCAGCACCGGAACTTCAACCGGGTGAGTCATCGGTTTTGGAATTGGACGGCTGCCAAGTATTGAAACTACGATTGGATTCAAGCTGGGCGTATTTTCTCCCGGCACGAGGGTGCCTCCCACCTCAACCCATTGTCCGACCCGGAGTTGATTAAAGTGATGACTAGTCTGGGAAACAAAGATTCCTGCTGAATCATTTTGAATAAACAGATAATCCTTCCCGAATACACGGTCGTTAAAGGTTACAACTCCCCGGATGGAAACATATCCGCTCCATATGTGATTGGTGTCGGCGGATTTCTCTGCATAATCATCCAAGGAATTTATCGAAAATAAATTATCGTCCGCATTTGTGGATTCTACAAAGGAAATCCCTTGCGTCGTCGGCGTCCAGATAACACTTGGCATTTTATATCCATTTCCGGTTATCATCCCTTCGCAAACTCCTTCAACTTGAACTTGACGGTTGCGAAAGCTTTGAATTGATTTTGCTTCCCAGTCTAAAACTCGCACTTGCGCCAAGCTCCCATCGTAAGCTAGTTCCAAAACCGCGGTGTTGCCGTTGATTCCTAAATAATTGATAGTTCCCCTTACTTTTACCCAATGAAACTCATCTTGGGCCGGAAGAGGCTGGTCGAGCGATATGCGTTGAGGTTCGGGCCAGATACCTTGTCCAATGACACTCGCCTGTGCTTCTTTTAGGCTGAATATTGATGAATCCGATTTCCGTCCAATGACACCAGCTAAATTTCCCAAAGTAAAATTAGTCCAATATTCCCGAAGAACGCCGTTGGTTTCGAGAGATTGCACTTGTTCAGGATATTCAATCCAGGGCGAAAGATAGCGCCCGTCAATGACTGACTGCTTGTAACCGGGCGGCTGCCATGCCACCGCTAGATTTTCGTCTTCCAAGAGCTGTTCGGAAATGGCCTCAATGAAATAAACCTTGTCAGCACTTAAGGAAATCGTCTCGGAACGCTGGGATGGAAAACGAGACCATTCATGTTGATTCACCCAATCTCCCGACTTTATAAAGGCAACTCTTCTGGCATTCTGCGGGTTGTTGTCTGAACCAAGCCATAGCTCCGAAGAATTGTCACTGGCAATCCAGAATGTGTAATCACCCGTAACCGGCGGATGCAAATATCCTCGCATTCGGGTCAGGTTATATTCCCCCCAGTTTGAAGGAGCCTCAAATGCATTTCTTATATTCCAGCCTGTAGGCCGGTAAGGGTAACTCGGAAACGCCTCAAAATACGGTGAGGCTTTGTCGCCTTGTATGGAAACTATCTGACTTGGTTGGAAAGAAGGTTTAATTCCTGCCAAACTGACAGCCATCGCACCGGTGTCATCTTGCAACACGAATATATCTCGATTGGTGTCCACCATAGTTACAGCGCCAATCAAATGATACGGGTGTGTAGCATCGGCAACCTCGTTGAATACACCTTCAAACTGTTCGATATTTGTCAAGGCTTGCGAGGCATGATTTATCGCTAAATCGTCGGCAAATAATGAAAACAATCCGAAGCAGAAAAAAAAGATGAGCAAACAGAAACTCATGTTTGGCCTTTCCAAACCGGCCAAAATCTGTGCGGGATTTGTGCAGTAACTCTCAAAACCCTTAATTTTATTGGGCTTTTTGGCTCCAGAGGTAGGACTCGAACCTACAACCACACGGTTAACAGCCGCGTGCTCTACCATTGAGCTACTCTGGAACGCGAAACGGACGTGTAAGTTACAAATCCCCGCTGCCATCGTCAATTTCATTCGCATCATTTTTGACAACGCGGGCAGAAAAATGTGCTGCGCGCCGCCTGAACCGAGCGTCTGACGAGTTGATGGCAATTCACACAGGGCCTTCCGGCGCGGTCATAAACCCGAAGCCGTTCCTCATAATAATCCGGCGTGCCAGTCGCGCGACCAAAATAAAACAGCCCGTCTGATTTGCCGCCGGTAAAATTTAACGGCACGGTGCTGCCACCGGCGATCGCCTCCGCCAACACAGTGCGGACGGCGCGTCGCAATTTCTTCACCTGCAGAAATGTGAGCCGGTTCGCTGCGCGCTTCGGTGAAATCCCTGCCCAAAACAACGCCTCGCTGGCGTAAATGTTTCCCACGCCGGCCACGAGTGACTGGTCGAGCAACTTGACTTTGATTGCCTGGCGGGAACGTTTCAAAGAATGGGCCAAAATTTCGGACGTGAACTCGTCACCCAAAGGCTCCGGTCCAAGTTTTTTAATCGGTGCGAGATCGAGTGTCATGCGCCCGAAATACCGTGTGTCTTCGTAAATAAAGTTTTGTCGGCCCAGATTGAAGATGACCGCCGTGTGTTTCGGTGGCACTTCGTTCTTCTTCAACACAAACATTCGGCCAGTCATGCCCAGATGACCAAGCAGGGTTACGGATTTGTGTGTGTCTTTCAACCGAAGTTGGAATAGCAGGTATTTTCCACGGCGCTCTAGACCGATGAATTTCGCGCCGGTCAAGATTCGCCGAAACTCCCGCTGCGGTGTGGGCTTTAAAACTTTTGCGCGCCGCACGATGACGTCGCGGATGGTTTTACCGCGCAGTAGCGAGCGCAAATGGCGCGCGAGGATTTCCACTTCAGGCAATTCAGGCATGATTACTTCTGTAAAATCTGCGACATCTCGTTCATTTTGCAATCCGTCATCGCGTCCCTCAACAAGGCTACCACTTCGTCGTCGGTGGTTTGGTCAAAATTTTCATAGTATCGGCCCACCGCCGCGAAATACGGGTCCACCACCAAGCCAAAAACTTCATCCGCGACGTGGCGCAATTTCACGAGCGCACTTGTCGAGGCAGCCGGCGCGGCGATGATAATTTTTTGCGCGCCTTGTTTTCTGGCCGATTGGGCTGCAGCCTCAGCTGTCATTCCCGTTGCCAGCCCGTCGTCCACCAGTAAAGCGGCTTTGCCGTTCAACTTTGCGGCGGAGGGGTGAAACCGCGAGCGATATTCATGCAGTCGTGCGGTTTCTTCCGCCACGACTTCATCCAATTGAGTGCGAACCACAGGAACTTCCGCCAATGCCAATTCGTCGAGAATACAAACATCCGGTTCGGCCAGCGCGCCAACGGCAAATTCGCGCTGGAACGGATGCCCGATTTTGCGGACCACAAGCACGTCCAGCATCAGTTTCAATTCCCGCGCCACTTCCGCCGCAACGATAACTCCGCCGCGCGGCAAACCCAAAACCAGATCGGCGATCACTCCC
>Ga0318567_10000908_pt1 | contig 11893 bp, 8 predicted proteins | sample GRESIP088b5f20_FD_203691 | JGI IMG/M metagenome (GOLD analysis project Ga0318567, IMG submission 203691) | Tropical soil microbial communities from Luquillo Experimental Forest, Puerto Rico - GRE.SIPMG.088b5f20 | ecosystem: Environmental > Terrestrial > Soil > Tropical forest > Bulk soil...
ATACGGGATGGGAGCCGGAACCTATCGCACGGCCGACGCGGCTCCGCGCCTTCCGGCTGCCAGATCCCCGGACCGAGCCAAGCTTCAAGAGCTTTAGGCATTTCGGCTTGGACGCGACAGGATGATCTGGGGATGGCCACACTCGGTACCTGGCTGACCGATGCCACCTCGGAACGCCGCGCCAGCAGCTTGTCTCGTGGGTGACTGAGAGCGCCCGTGCCTGACCGCCCGATCGGACGTGACGGGCGTGGCAACGTGTGGCCATGCGAGGGAGAAGCGAGTTGGGTGTGACGCCCGGCGGTAGGCCTGCCACCGAGGTGCATATTGACGTTAATCTTGTCCGCCGGTTGCTTGCCGTGCAGTTCCCGCACTGGGCGGGCCAGCCGCTGGAGCTGGTGGGCTCCACCGGGTGGGATTGCACTATGTACCGGCTGGGAGCTGATCTGGCCGTGCGGCTGCCGCGGCGTGCTGTCGGTGCCGCGCATGTCGAGAGGGAGCATCGGTGGCTGTCTGTGCTGGCTCCGCGGCTGCCCTTGCCGGTCCCATACCCGTTGGGTAAGGGCATGCCTGGCGAGGGATACCCGTGGCCCTGGACCGTATGCCGGTGGCTTCCTGGTCAGATGGCCGCGGTCCAGCCGGTTGCCGACCTTGGACAGACGGCGTTCGTGCTGGCCCGGTTTATCGCTGCTTTGCAAGCAATCGACCCGGTGGGCGGGCCCAGCAGCGAATTTCGCGGCGTTCCGCTGTCCGGGCGTGATCGAGCTGTGCGCGCTGCCGTCGAGGTGATGCGCGCCTCGCTCGACCCCGCTCCGGTGATCGCGGCATGGGAGGCGGCTTTGGCCGCGCCGGTGGGGCAGGGCCCGGGCGTGTGGATGCACGGTGACCTGCACCCGGCGAATCTGCTGGTCGACCATGGCCAGCTGAGCGCTGTGATCGACTTTGGCCTGCTCGCGGTGGGCGATCCCGCTTGCGACCTGATGATCGCCTGGACGTACCTATCCGCAGCCACCCGGACGGGCTTTCGGGCTGAGGTTTCGGTCGATGACGCGACGTGGGCGCGTGCCCGCGGCTGGGCTCTGGACTTCGGGCTGATGTGCGCCACTCATGCGAGCGGCAACCCGGTACTCGAGAACATCGCCCAGCACGCCATTAGCGAGGTTCTGACGGATCACGGATATGCGATCCGAGGAGACGACTAGTTCGGCAGTAATCCTGGTCTGCCCCGTTTTCCTCGACGGGCGCCGATCCCTTGCGAGTGGGCGTCGGGTCGAGGTTCGGCGAAGCCGATCGCCTGCGACGCGACCGCAGGGAGCGACCTCGACGCGGCGGCCGGGAGCGGGACAATGGGATCGCCAAGGAAGACGGCAGCGCGCACCACCGATTGCCTGCCGGATAAGCCAGGCTGATCAGCGGCGGTAGGAGGTGGGTCGGCGCGCGCCCGGCCGGGGCCTCTCCAAGGCCGGAGGCCGGGCGCTATCGCCGGCCCTCGGCGCCGCTGGCCCGGCTTGTACTCATGGCCTGGGCGGTCGCCAGCTCGCCCGGCGGTCGGTGACGCCTCCGCGTCGAGCGGAGCCGCGCATATCGCCGATTATTTGTGCACTTGCCTGTGTATCGGCGGTGTGATTTATCCGCTCATATCTGCCAGTTCGGCGCTTGACGGTCGGTCAGTTGTGTGTTCTGGCCGCGGTGATGATCGTGCTAGATGGCCAGGCGTGCGGTCCGAGGGGCCCGGTTCATACCCGCCCAGGCAGGCACGTGATGGGCGCGCTGGAGCAGTGGACAGGGCGCCGGCTGATTCGCGATGGTGTTGCCATGGTTCTAGATCAGTTTCAGGAGGGTGTGCACGTCACCGATCAGGGGCGGCGCATTGGCTGGATGCTTCGGGGTCCCGCGGCGGGCCGCGGGGTCGTGTATCTGCATGGGCAGCCCGGGTCCCGTCGCGAGCAGTTGCTGCTCGGCGATGAGCTGTTGCGGCGCGACGATCTGCGGGTGCTGTCCATCGACCGAGCCGGTTACGGCGATACCGACCCGGCGGGTACGGACCGGCGCGAGGTGGCGCGTGATGCGCTCACGGTGGCTAGTGCTCACCGCCTGTCGTCGTTCGTCGCCGTCGGGGTTTCCCAGGGCGGTATCTACGCGCTCACGGTGGCGGCCCTGGCGCCGGAGCGAGTCCACCGGGTGGTGCTCGTCAGCGGCCACGTGCTTCCCTACGATGACGACGAGGTCGTAGCGGGTCTCAGCGAGGCCGAGCAGGCTGACCTCTCCCTGCTCCGCGCCGGGCCGAGCCCGGAACTCGACGAGTCCTACGCTGGCATGGCCGCCGCGATAGCAGGCGATCCGGTCGGCGCGTTCGCGCCGCTGGTCGTGAACTGGTCCCGGCCAGAGCAGGCGTGGTTCACCAGGCCAGACATACAGGCCGTGTTGGTGGACGACATGCGGCTTGCCTACCGGCAGGGTCATCGGGGACAGCTCGACGACGGCTTGCGGACCGTCGCGGCACTGGAGATCGACCTGAAATCCGTCACCATGCCGGTTCGCGCGCTGCACGGATCCAGCGACGACCTTGAGCCATACGCTAATCTCGAGCGGCTTGCGAGCCGGCTGCCTGACATCCAGATGGTGCGGTTCGAGGGGATGAGCCACTTCGGCCCCCTGGCCTGGCCAGGCCTGATCACGGCCATGATCGCAGCCGACACCTGAACCGCTGGGTCGTGCTGTCCGCTCAGTCCTCTGCGGCGACGCCAGGCGCAGCGAGCCAGTTCACCCGGACGGGGTCCGCGCGCTGCCGGTCTACCTTTCATGACCACGGCCTGCACACGGCCCCAGCCCGAGATAAGGGGCAGACGAAGCCGGTGGAACGCGCTGTGCTGGCGCGGTCGAGGACCGGCAAGCTGCGGCGTGCTCTTGCGCCGATCGATGGGGATGCTCGTGCCATCCCGGGTGGTCGGCTGAGCTTTGTGACCATCGGTAACCTCTGCCCGGACCCTTCGTTGCATGGGCGGCTGGGCCGGGGTTGCCGGAGTAGCCTGCGGGTGATGAAGCCGAAGTTGGACTACCTGGTTCATCTAGCCCGCGAGTCAGCTCGCTTCGCGGAGGTCATCGCAGCGGTTCCGCCGGAAGCCCGGGTGCCGTCGTGCCCGGACTGGAGCGCCGATGACCTGCTGTGGCACCTGGGGGAGGTGCAGTGGTTCTGGGGCACGATCGTGCGCGAGAGGCTGACCGGTGAGCAGGCAGAACAGCGCAAACCCGGGCGCCCCGCCGGGCGGGCGGGATTGCTGGCTTTCTATCAGCGCGCCAGCCGCGACCTGGGTGAGGTGCTGGCGGCGGCCCAGGCTGATACCCCGGCATGGACGTGGTCCCACGACCAGTCCGTGGGCTTCATTCGCCGCCGCCAGGCTCATGAAGCCCTGATCCACCGGGTCGATGCCGAATTGGCCGCACGCAGCCGCAGCCGGATGGACCCGCACCTGGCTGCCGATGGGGTTGATGAGGCGCTGCGGATCATGTATGGCGGCGACGTGCCCGAATGGGGCAGGTTCACCTCCGGCAGCGGCACGGCGTTGCGGCTGCAGGCCACCGACACCGCAGACGTGTGGCTCATTACGGTAGGCCGGTTCACCGGCACCGACCCCAGTGACCAGGTCAGCTACGACCAGCCCGGTATCCAGGTCACCAGCGACCCAGCCGCACGGGCTGCCTCCGCACTCCACGGCAACGCTGCTGACCTCGACTGCTGGCTCTGGCGACGGCCGTCCCTCATGCCGATCGCCCGCTCAGGCGACCCGGAGTTGCTCAGCCGTTTCGACTCGATCATCGCGCCCGGCATCACCTGACGCGATGCCGCCAGCCATCCCGTGGCCCTGGCCGCGGAACGCATTAAGCGCTGAGCTGGCTCGCCGATCTTTCCTGGGCGGGCGCGGTTTCTTTTAGGCCCGCAGCCAACGGTGTACCGAGCGCCTATCACCCAGATCGGCGCAGCCCTCGCTTTGATCGGATTCCACCGAATGTGCGTCCAGAATGGCGGCTATTGGCGCGCTGGCGCTGACCAGCGCCTGTTACGGAGTGTGACTCGAAATCCAGGTGGACGTCGCGCGGAACGCCGACTCGGCGCGCTGGGCCGACGTGTCAATCACTGCCGTGGGCGTGCGCAGATCACCCAGGTCTGCGGGCGCTGCGCCGAGCGGCCAATGACGTTCACCGGGGCGGTGGGTGGCGAGGGCGGCGCAGCTGGTCGGCGGCATCGATACGGTGTGATGGGCGTAAGTGCTGCGTTGCCGAATCTGCCCGCATAGAAGAGTCAAGGCGGCGCGCTACGCGCGCCGCGGTTCGGCATAGCGCTCGGCCTCCGGCTTGGGAGCCCCGGCCAGGTGCGCGTGGCCCTCACGCTCAGGCGCCACTGATCAACTTGGCTTCTCTGGCCAATGCAACCCGTGCTGCAGGCGCCGTCGTCCTCGGAGATTCCATTGTCCCAAGCAAGGCATCGGTGAAGTAGAGGATCTTGTTAGGGCTGTACCTCGTGTGACGCGTCGACAGGCGCGGTTTGCAGGTGCTCTAGCGCCCAGGGAAGATCACCGGCTGGGACAGCCCAGGCAAGGGTGGCGGTCGGGGTCTGGAGTTCGGTGATCCGGCAGTTGCCCGGCAGCCGCCTCAGCTCCTCCTGGGACGGCGGACGGCCCGGGCCGAGGACCACGATGTGGGTAAGGGTCCTGGTGGCCCTGGGTGGCCACGACTCCGGTGTGAAATCCAGGCGCCCGGGAGAAATTGCCGCCGCCCCGTTGCGCCACCGCGACGATAGACCCTGTTGACGGCCGCTTATCACCTTAAGTGAGCACGCGATGCGGCCGTGGGCGAGGGCGTGACCTGCTTGCCGGTGTGCCAGGTGCTCGGCGAGCGGGCCCAGCAAGTCGGCGAGCCAGCCCAGCAGCTCGCCGACCAGGTCACGAAGGAACTCCATGCAATCGAGTATTGGCTGCCAGCGGGCGCTGCGCCACAACCATTGGCTCCTCGTTTGGCTCGACAGCCATGTCGGTGGCGGTTGCTGACAGGCGGCAGCAGCTCGGCTGGAGAACGCCGGGGCATGGATCAGCCTGGCCGGGGGCGGCGCCGCAGGAGGTAGCGCACCACCAGCCCGGCGGCCAGCAGCGCCATGGCGACAAGCGCGAACAACGAGTAGCGCGTGACCTCCCGGTAGATGACGGTGATGTGATCCCCCGCGAGGTAGCCGACGCTGGCCCAGGTTGCCACCCACAAGACGGCGCCGAGCGTGGTCAAGGCCACGAACCGGGTGAACCGCATCTCGGCGGTGCCCGCGATGATCCCGGCCGCCTGGCGCAGCCCGTCGATGAACCGGGCGATCACGATGATCACGCCGCCGCGGTGGTCGAAGAACGCCTCCGCCTTGTCCAGCCGCTCGCCAGTCAGCAAGACGTACCTGCCGAAGCGCTCCACCAGCGCCCGGCCGCCGAAGCGGCCGATGGCATACCCGATACAGCTCCCAGTGACCGACGCGGCGACCGCGAGCACGCCGACCGCGGCGATATTGAGCTGGCCCGCGCCCGCGTACAGGGACCCAGCGATCAGCACGGTCTCGCCCGGGACTGGGAGGCCCAGGTTCTCCAGCACCAGCAGGCCCGCGACCGCCAGATAGCCATAGTGGTCCAGCACGGGCGCCACCGATGCCAGCACACCAGGCAGCACCGGCCGCGCAGCCATCATCCCTCCAGTCCTGGTTGCCGGGCCCAGGGTCGGCGTTAGGCTATCGCCCGCACATGGCCGCTATCAGCACATGCGCACCCAGGCGAGGTCTTCCTCCGCCCTGCCGCTGATGCGCTGGACTGGTGCGAGACCAGCCGCGCGGGGCCCGCCGGCATGGAGGGGGACGCAGGAGCGGTTACGCGCCGGCACGAGGGCGGAGTGCTCCGCGCTCCGGCCCGTGCTTGTCTGTCCTAGGCCCAGCCCAGGTCCATGAGCCCTCGTACCGCTGTAGAACGCCTGTGTGCCCGGCGAGGCGACAGAATGATCTTTCGGTATGCCTTCACCTACATGCCTGCCGATCACTACGTGTGTGCAGATCGGCGGCCCGGTGTGCGTTACGGAAGCACTCTTCTAATGGCTTCTGCCGGACGGCGCAGAGCGTGGCCTGCTCCTCGCCAGCCGCCGCGAGGGTGCAGCGGGACCTAAATAAGCCCTGGGCGCCACAGCCAACAGCCTCCGCTTAACACCCGCTGGTCAGAGCCACGCCGGGATGGCTTGTCGTCGGGTAAATATGCGGGAGCTAATCCACCCGCGGCCCGCAGGGAACCGCGTGGCCAGGCCACCGCCGCCTCGCCCGACTGTGCCCTCGGCTGAGCGGAATGCCGGCACGGTGAGGTAGTCCGCCCGGGTGGACCCGGCGTGCTTGGCCGGACGGGGCAATGGTGAACCGCCCGGGCGTCTCATCCGTAGTAAGGACGCCAACTATGTGCGCGCCGCCAGGGTTCAGGTGATTGGCATGCACAGATGGACGCTGAGAAGCCTTGGTGCGCTCCCGGTCGCCGGGCTGCTGGCCGTGGGGCTGGCGGCCGGTCCGGCCGCCCCCGTCGCCGCGCAGCCGTCGGGCACGTGGACCAGGACCGGGAGCATGCTCACCGCCACCGAGCAACAGCCGGGCGTGCTGCTGCACGACGGCCAGGTGCTAATGCCGGGGACCGCGGAGCTGTATGACCCGGCCACCGGCCGGTGGGCCGCCACCGGCGCCATGAACGTCGCCCGCACCGTCGGCTTCACCGCGACGGTGCTGCAAGACGGCCAGGTGCTGGTGGCCGGCGGCGTCGAGGCGGGTGTCAACCAGACGGTGACCAGCGGCGCGGAGCTGTACAACCCGGCGACCGGCACCTGGGCGGCCACCGGCAGCATGATCACCGCCCGGCAGAACCAGACCGCCACGCTGCTGCCAAACGGCCAGGTGCTAGTAGCGGGTGGCGGCGGCACCTGCGTGAACGGCTCGTGCCCGACCCTGTCCAGCGCCGAGCTGTACAACCCCGCCACCGGCGTGTGGACACCCACGGGCAGCATGACCGTCGCCCGCTACGGGCCCACCGCGACGCTGCTGCCCGACGGCCAGGTGCTCGTGGCCGGGGGCGCAAGCGGCAGCACGGCCAACGCCGGGTCCACCGCCGAGCTGTACACCCCCGCCACCGGCACCTGGGCCGCCACCGGCAGCATGCCCTTCCCCCACGAGGGGGCACTGGCCGGGCTGCTGCCCAGCGGCGAGGTGCTCGTGGCGTGCGGCGTCCAGGACCCCGGCGTTAACCCCTGCGCCGCCGACCTGTACAACCCCGCCACCGGCACCTGGGCCCAAGACGGCGCGGCCGGTGCCAGCGCCACACGGAACTACAGCGCCGTCTTGCTCCACAACGGCCAGGTCCTGTTCTCCGGCGGAGAGAACGGCACCTACCCGGCCAGGGAAACCATCACCACGGCCGCGACGCTGTGGGATCCGGTCACCGGCGCCACCACAGCCACCGGCAGCATGACCACCCCGCGCGAATTCCACGCCCTCATCGTCTTGCCGAACGGCCAGGTGCTGGCCGCCGGCGGCGAGACACAGAACAAAAAGGGCCAGCCCAGCGCCACCGCCACCGCCGAACTCTACACACCCTGACCGCGCCGCCTTGCTGGTGATCGCGCACGGCCCCATCGTCGAAGGGGAGTCGCCATGTTGTTCTCCATCCGCCGCGGTGGCCTGGTGCTGCCCGCAGCGCTGATCGCGCTCGGCACCGGAACCGTCCTGGCCTCCCCCGCGCAGGCCCTCACCGGATGGTCGCCGCCGGTCCAGCTGCCCGGCGCGTGCGGCGCGTCGCTCGCGGTCAACGCGGCCGGCACCGAGGTCGCCGCCGGATCTCAGCAGAACCCGGACAACACCGTGTCGGTCCAGGCCTGTACCAGCGCCGATGGGCAGACCTGGTCCGCGCCGGTCACCCTCGGCCAGGGCTACAACCCGGCCGTGGCGATCGCCCCCGATGGCCGGGTGGTCGCGGTGTGGAGGTCCACCACCGACGCCGGCGTCTCGGCCAGCGTCCGGCCCCCTGGGGGCCAGTGGGGCCCCGCGGTCACCGTGACCACCGACCCCTACCGTGACCTGGGGGTCGGCATAGACGGGTCGGGGAACGCGATCGCCGCCTGGATGACCGGCACCTCCGCGGTCCAGACCGCCAGCCTCCCGGCCAGCGCCCGCAAGTGGACGAAGATCACCACCCTGGCCACCCGCGGCCAGGCGGTGGATCTGGCGGTCAACGCCACCGGGTCCGCGGTCATCACCTGGGCCACGCGGACCGCCGCCCTCGCCGCCTCCGGGACGGTTCTGGGCGGGTTCGCCGCCCCGGTCGCCCTCGGCCCCCCGCCGGGCTACCCCATCGGCCACACCCGCGTCGTGCTGAACGGCCAGGGGGACGCGGCGGCGGCCTGGGTCGCCAGCGGCGGTGTCGACCGGGTCGCCACCCGCTCGCCGGACGGGTCCTGGGCCCCCTCGGTCACGCTGTCCACCACCTCTTCTGATGGGCGCATCGACGTCGCCATCGACGGCGCGGGAGATGCCCGCGCCATCTTCGGGCAGCAGTCCGGGTCCTACCCCAATAATGTCATCTCCGTGGCGTACACCTCGGCGCGCCCGGCCGGGGGCACCTGGAGCACGCCGGCCCTGCTGTCGGCGCCCGGCGACGCAACCACCAGCCCCCACGTGGTCGCGGACGCCGCGGGGACGTTCGTGGTCAGCTGGGTCGACAACACGACCGGGCTGACCGTGCTCACCAGCCCGCCCGGCGGCGGCTTCGGCCCCGCCACCACCTTCCCCGAGGCCTTCGGCGACCTCAAGATCGCCCCCGGATACGCCGTGCTGTCCTTCGGCGCCGCCGCCTCAATGAGCATCTCAACCGAACCGGTCAGCTGACCGCACACAGCCGCATGCCCCAGGGCTGAACCACCAGATGCAGGAGGAAACACCATGACATCCTGGCACCGGCGCGCGGCGGCCATCTTGGCTCCTGCCGCCTTGATGGCCGTAGCGCTAGGCACCACGGCCGCGGCGTCCCCGCCGGCAGCCAGCTCCGGCTGGCAGCTAGTTGACGAGTTCACCGGCCACCCGGTCTGCTACACCAACGGCGGCGGATCGAACTACCTGGGAATCTACCTGTCCGGCAGCTGGTCCGCCCCGATGAACATCGGCGCGTCCGACCTGCCGCACCGCGGCTCCTATACCACCTACATCCTCTATCAGACGGGCTACCAGTACTCCGCGGGCAGCGCCCCCATCCCGCCCGGCTCCGGCAACGGCACCGGCACGCTCAACGTGGGGCCGCAAACCACAGCCCGCGCCTACGTCGTGACCACGATGCCGTATGGCCTTCCGGTGAACTCGTCGTTCACCATCACCTTGTGGGCCAGCGACGGCACCACCACGCAGACCGAATCTGTGCCCATCGTGATCAAGGCCACCTGCCGCTACTGACCACCCACGTCGCGCCGGTGTCCCGCGACCGCCCGGGTCGCGGGACACTCGGGGGGGACGCTACCGGGTGGCTGTCCAGGGAGCGGGCCTGGTTTCTCCGCGTCGGTGAACGCGCACGCCGCCGGAACCTGTGACGGGCCGGCTCGGCACTGCTGATCGCGGCCCCAGCGAGCGTGAACTGCGGCGACCGTGTCGCGGCCACGCACTTCCGGTTAATACGCGCAGGTCAGCGGCGTGCCATGAGCCCGCAAGGCCGGGGAAACTAGCGGTAGCTAGTTACCGCTCCTGTTAGGAGGCCGAAACGGCGCGCCGAACGCCGATTCCGCGCGCATGACAGCCGCGCGGCTCGGGCAGGCAGTTTCACGCATATCTCCCAGATACGTGCGCCCCTGGGTAGCTGCTGTGGTTATGGCTGAGCCGCGTTGCTGGCAGAGGTGACTGGGCTGCTCAGCGAGCGTTGGCCCGGCGTGGCGATCGTGGCGGCGAGTAGCGCGGCGGCGGCGACCAGGAGGGCGCGCCGCGCGCCGGTCGCGTCCACGGCCAGGCCGTCGGCCGAGGATCCGGCTGTGAAGCCGATCCGGCGGCCAGGACGTGAGATCGGCGAGCGGGCTTTGCGGTCAGTGCCGGGTGCGGCTCATGCGGTCAGCTCGTCCCCGATGGTGATGACCTGGTCGACGAGCGCGTCCACGTCGGCGAGCTGGGTGCGGGTTGATGAAGCATGGCCGGATCGCGAGGCGGCCATCGACTACCGTCGAGGTGGGTGTGGACCGGGTGGTGCGGCGTAGCCGCAGCAGGATTTCGGCGTTGACCGTGTCGTCCGCCGCGTAGCGGAAGCAGGCGACGGACAGTTCGGGCTCCAGCAGCAGTTCCAGGCGCGGGTGCTCACGGGCCCGCTGGGCCACGTGCCGGGCGAACCCGACGTGGCGTTCCACTCGCGCCGCAACACCGGCGCGGCCCAGTTCCCGCAGCACCGCCCAGGCCAGGACTCCGCGGCTGGGCGCCGACAGCTCCACGCCCATGTCCATGTAGGCGATCCCGATGCTGTCGAACTGGACGACCGCGTCTTGCTCATCGGAGGAGAAGGCGCCCTCTAGGTAGGCGGCCGCGCCTTGGGCGAACGCCCGCAACAGCAGCCCGGCATCGCGGACGTAGGCAGCCGCACAGCCAACTCCGGTGGCGAGCCATTTGTGTGGGTCCACGATCACCGAGTCGGCGTCAGCAACCGCGGCAAACGCAGGCCGGAGCATCGGCGAGGCGGCAGCGATCAACCCGTATGCGCCGTCGATGTGGAACCAGGTGCCGTGCTCGCGAGCGACCTCGGCGAGGTCATCAAGCGGGACGATCGCTCCGGTATCGGTGGTGCCGGCGGTGCCCACCACCGCCACGGGGATCACGCCATCACGCTTGCCTTGTGCCATCGCGGCCCGCAGCGCCGACACATCGATCCGCCCCCGGGCGTCACAGCGAATGTGCCGGGTCCCGGCCCGGCCCAGCCCAAGCACGGCGGTAGCCCGCTGGATGGTGTGATGCGCCTGCTCCGAGGCGTAGACCCGGGCCCGTACCCCACCGGGCAGGCCGTCTTGGGACACGTCCACGCCGCGCCGCTCGAACGCCTGCTGCCGTGCAGCCCCCAGCGCGACCAGGTTCGCGGTCGAGCCGCCGCTAGAGAACACCCCCTGCCAGGCCGCCGGGATGCCGCACAGCTGGGCCACCCAGTCAAGCGCGACCCGCTCCAGGGTGTTGAAGGCCTGCACCGCATATCGCTGGCCACCGGCGTCGGCCGCCGCCAGCCAGGCAGCGACGGCCGACGTTGTCGGCCCCGTGGTGATGAAGCCGCTCCAGCCCGGCTCGCAAATCCGCGAGCCATTCGGGATGACCACCTGCGTGAGGTCTGCGACGACGGCCTCAATCCCGCCACCGGCCTCCGGCAGGCCCACGTCCAACCGGGCCAGCCAGCCGGGCCGCCGGCCTGCGGCGTCGTCGCGGTCGGCATACCGCCACAGCTGCTCGATCGTCGGCAATACCTGCTCCACCGTGGGTGTCAGCTGTCCCAGCTCGGCCGGGTCCGGGTCCTGCAGCGCACCTGACGTGATCTGGCCCTTGTTGATGGTGGCGAAGCCGACGGGTGTGCCCGTCATGTGTCTCTCCCTTCAGCTCGCCGAGGATCTGCGCCGCCGCTGGGTTTCCATTTGACGGCTCCGTTGGATGGGTGTGTTCCGCATGGCCGACGGGCGATCAGGCGGTCCTCGCCGCGATGCGCCGCCGCCGGGCCCGCCTGCGGGACACGGTCACCGCGATCGCGGCGGCCAGCAGCGCGGCGGCGGCGAGGAGGAGGGTGATCTGCCAGCCAGGCAGGCCACCGCTCACGACCGGGTGGGCCCGGGCGCGCGGCGGCAGGTTCAGGCGGTG
>Ga0318567_10000916_pt1 | contig 11845 bp, 8 predicted proteins | sample GRESIP088b5f20_FD_203691 | JGI IMG/M metagenome (GOLD analysis project Ga0318567, IMG submission 203691) | Tropical soil microbial communities from Luquillo Experimental Forest, Puerto Rico - GRE.SIPMG.088b5f20 | ecosystem: Environmental > Terrestrial > Soil > Tropical forest > Bulk soil...
TTCCTGGCCGTCTTTCAGGAACTGAGGAGCATCTACCATATTTTCTGCTACAGCAATTTGCTCAAAAGTTTCAGTATCCATGAAGTTGTAGCCGCTATCGTCCTTGTATAAAAACTGGAAAGCTTTTTTCTCTACACGCACAGGATAGATAGTATCTCCACTGTTCCATGTTTTTTCAATGGAACGGTTGTTATCCACTCCTTTTAATTTAGCCCAAACTTTAGCTGCAGCTCTTGCAGTCTTGTTTTCGCCAAACTCCACCACGGAATAAAGGCTTCCGTCTAATTTAATAATCAGGCCACGGCTGATGTCTGATGTACTTGCCATAAATAAATAATAATAGAATTATACAAGATTGTTGACCCAAAATGGGTTCAGAGCGGCAAATCTAAGGCAATTTGTTGAATCACAGAATAACTGAGTAACTGAATAACTGAATAACTGAGTGTTGCATGAGTCATTACAGGACGCAGATGCACTTAAAGCCTAACAACCAACAACTAATAACTAACAACTCGTTATTTAATCAGTTATTCAGTTACTCAGTTATTCAGTTATTCTTATTATTGTACCTCAATAACGCCCACCATGAAAAAAATATCCTTTTTGTTGTTGCTGGTCCTTTTTATGGGAAAACTAGTCGCGCAAACTGACACAACTCCGGCTTACAAACGATTTCCGAATATTCCGCCTTTTACGCTGATCGGTGTCGACAGTGCCAACGTTACCCGCGATGATATTCCAAAACACAAAAAAGTAATGTTGATGTATTTTAGCCCGGAATGTGAGCATTGCCAGCACCAAACGCAGGACATTTTAGACGCAATGAATGGTTTTAAGGACATCGAAATCGTTATGATGACCTACCAGCCTTACGAGGAAATGGTGGATTTTTACAAAAAATACGAACTGGCAAAATATCCGAACATTAAAATTGGTCGGGATACGAAGTTCTTTTTCCCTCCTTTTTACAGAATGCAGAGTCTGCCTTACCTGGCGCTATACGATAAAAAAGGCAACCTGATCACCACTTTTGAAGGCAATCGCAAACCAGATAAGCTTTTGAAAGCTTTTAATAATAAAGTGGACTAAATCATAATAAACCAATCAATTATTTACTAAGTTTAACGGATAGTACAGACAGGGCAATGCCTTGTCTGTACCGGAATCATGCACGTTTCTTGATTTAAAATTATTTTTTTCACCGCAAATTCTTTTACATGAAAGTTACAGTTGTTGGGGCTGGTGCAGTAGGCGCAACATGCGCTGATAATATTGCAAGGGCCTCTGTTTGCCAGGACTTAGTTCTACTGGACATTAAAGAAGGGCTCGCAGAAGGCAAGGCACAGGACATGATGCAAACCGCCGCTTTGCTTGGATTTGACACTCGCATTACAGGCAGCACAAATGATTACTCCAAAACCGCCAACAGTGATGTGGTGGTGATCACTTCAGGATTGCCGAGAAAACCGGGAATGACGAGGGAAGAATTAATCGGAGTAAATGCAGGAATTGTTCGCGGTGTAGCCGAAAACATCCTGAAATACTCGCCAAACGCGATCATCATCGTCATCAGCAACCCGATGGATACGATGACCTATCTCGCATTGCAGGCTACCGGATTACCTAAAAACAGGATCATTGGTATGGGCGGCGCATTAGACAGTGCACGTTTCCGTTATCAACTCAGCCAGCACTTAGGTGCGAGCCCTGGCGATCTGAATGCAATGGTAGTGGGCGGGCACGGCGATACCACTATGATCCCGCTTATTCGTTTTGCTACATGGAACAGCATGCCTGTTACCAGCTTCTTAAGCCCTGAGCAGCAAAAACAAATTATTGCCGACACAATGGTAGGCGGTGCTACGCTTACAAAACTGATCGGCACTTCTGCATGGTACGCACCCGGTGCGGCCGGAGCAGCGCTTGTAAAAAGCATTCTTAACGATGAAAAGAAATTATTCTCCTGCTGCGTAAGCCTTGACGGAGAATATGGCCAGAAAGATATTTGCTTAGGCGTGCCCGTTATAATCGGCAAATCCGGTTGGGAAAAGATCCTCGATTTTGATCTGAACGCTGAAGAACAGGAGCTTTTCAAAAAAAGCGCCGATGCTGTACGCAACATGAACGACGTTTTGAAAACATTGTAGCCTCCCCCTACCCCTCTGCGGAGCAGATGGGTAAGAACAGCGCAAAAGGCGGTAAATTACCTTTTACCGCCTTTTTTTATTACTTTTGCCCCATCTGCAATTCCAATCTTTTTGAATAACTAACTAATCTGCGCCCTCAGACCCTTCCAATTATCCCATAAAACTTAGTATACTGTATCTGGGCATAAACATTTTATCAGTTTGTTTATGAAATGGTTTTTTTGTATAACGTTTATGGGCATTTGCTTAACTGCCTTTCCTCAAAAGAACGAGTTGTTTCAAAAACACAACCCGGCACTTAATTTATACCTGAGTCCATTTTTTAATCGCAGTATCAATCCGGATAGTAATTCTTCCATCAATCCTGCTACCAACTGGAACATTAATCCCCGGCAAACAATGGAGTGCAATCCCTCTAAGAATGAAAAGATCAACCCGCTTATGAACCTGGTTTATAACCCGCAGCAAAATGAGGTATTAAATCCGCTGTATATTAAAACCCTTTGGCCTGACGACGTTTCGTGGGACGGGCAATACATCTTTGGTGAGCATAATGAGTTGCAGGGCTATGTTTCACGGGCATCGCAGGAAGTCATCTTGTGCTTTAACAGCCAAATGGAATGGGATGGATATTTTGTGAAGGCTTCTGAAAAGGTTTTCAATCATTTCAGTATTACCGGCCTGTGGACAGGACAATTCTTGTGTACAGACAACAGCGGCGGGTACAATCTTTTTAATAAGGACTGTAAATGGACGCATCAGTATATCAAATAGAATAAATAAACAAATTGTATTGATTATAGGTTAAAGATCATGAATCGATCCGTGCATGTTTTTTGCCTGAAAAAAATGACCTCCTTATGATTAAAATTTTATCGATTAAAATACTAATAGCCTTATTCTTTCCGGTGATTTGCTTTTCTCAAACGATTCCTCAAAAACACAATCCCAAGGTGGATCCCAACTTAAGCCCCGCTAATAACAAAAGTATAAATCCTGAAAAAAACGCGGCGATCAATCCAAAAGTAAACTGGAACATCAATCCGGAGCACAACCAGGTCATTAATCCCGACACCAACGCCAGCATCAATCCCATTATCGTTAATGATTTAAATCCCAATAAAAACCGGATGCTCAATCCTATGTATCACAATGAACTTCATCCGCAAAATCCTAATTGGGAAGGGTTGTACGTTTTTGATAAGGATGATGAGTTGATTGGCTATATATCCTCTGCCAGCCAGAATGTGACTTTATATTTTGACACTTCCTACAAATGGCTCGGATATTTTGTAAAAAGCGGAAAAGGCACTTATAACTTTTACAATATAAATGACCAATGGACCGGCCAATTCGGCTGTTACGACGGTATAACGGGTTTTAATTTTTTTGAAAAAGACGGCGAATGGAAGGGAGTGCATGTGAAATAACTGAATTATGAACTATGAACTATGAACTGTTTCTGGGCTGCATTATGACTGAATGACTGCCCTTAAAAAAGTCAGGGTGTCGTAAACAAACAGTTCATACTTCATACTTCATAGTCTCTCATCATTCATCATTTACTCAAAAACCCTCTCACCTCATCAATGATCTTATAAACATCCTGCTGTTCCATGCATTTGAAATGGCCACGCGGACATTTCTTTGTTCCGTACTTGCTGCATGGCTGGCAAGGCAAATTGGGCACGAGCATGTTTATGTAAGGAGATTTTTTTTGACTGGACATGTAATTTGTCCCGTAATATGGCTCTACATCCAACTTTGGCGAAGTACCGCCCCAAATAGCAATCGTTGGCTTTTTGTATGCGCTGGCAATATATTGCAAACCCGTATCGTGCGATATCACCAACTTTGAACATCTTACGATATCTGCGGATTCATTGAGATTGAATTTGCCGCAGGCGTTGTAAATTTTTACGTTGTCTTCTTCTGCAATTGCCTCTGCCTCTTTCGCATCTTCTTTTCCACCAACCAATATTATTGGATGATTGAGCTGTGCACACAATGCCCGCAACTTGTGAACGGGTAATTTTTTGGTGTAGTAAGAAGCTCCAATCACAATGGCGATATAACCGGCATGGTGCGACGCTGGCAAATCTTTGCTGATATCGATATGATCTTTTTGTGGAATAAAATAGTCAAGTCCGAGCCCGTCGTCTTTTACGCCAAATGCCGCAACCGTGTCCAGGCTGCGCTGTGTAATATGACGCTTGGGCATTTTATCGATGTGCAATTTTGTAAGTAAAAACTTCTGCCAGTCGAGTTTATCGATGGTGTATGCTTTCTTGCCTAATGCTCTTTTTATTTTCCCGGAGCGGAAATTTTTGTGCAAATCAATTACGTAATCGTAATCTTCTTTTTTCAATTCTTCAATTACTTCACGAAGATCCTTGTCGAAATAAAAGAATTTGTCAACGTAAGGATTTGCTTCTGTGACCGCTTTGAAAGATTTTTTTGTGAGAAAATGGACCTCTGCAGTAGCAACCTGTTTTTTCAAACAACGCAAAACGGGCGACGCCAGCACGATATCACCAATGGAGGAAAAGCGGATCACTAGGAATTTCATGGGCCGAAGTTAATTGAAAATTGAAAATGGAGAACGGAACGCAGATTTTCATGATTGTCACGATTTATTATGATTTGAAAGCCTCCACTCCCACTCATTTTCAATTTTCAACTTTCAATTTTCAATTCTCTACGTAGTTCAAGTCCTTACCAAAAGTTTCCTCCAACTTCGTCCATGCCCAGATGGCGCCGGCAAAGACTATTATTCCTACAAAGATGTTTGCATATTTGGAATTGAAGTTCATGGAATACTTGAAGAATGAGTACATCAAATTGATCAGGACAACGGCGCCTCTAACGAAGTTGGGCGCAGTGTTGGTAACCGTTGAGCGGATGTTTGTGCCAAAACTTTCGGCGGCCGTGCTCATGAAAACGGCCCAATAGCCGCCTGTAAATCCCAGAATGAAAATACCGGTATAGAAGAAATATTGACTTAACGGTGCAAGCAAAAAGAACAGAACAATGAAAGTAATGGAGCCGATCATGAATCCAAGAATGGCTTTCTTTCTGCTTTTTAATTGTTGAGAAATAAGGCCGCATGCAAAATCACCCAATGTCAATCCGAGATAAGTCAGCATGATAGCATTGATGGGAACTGTTTTTCTTTCAGCGTCTGAAAACTGCAGACCGAGTGCATCAGCCAGTTCCGGCGAATATTTCGCATATAGCTGAACGATATACCAAATGGGAATAGCAATCAAAATAACAGCAATGTATTTTTGCCAGCGTTCCTTCTTTTGAAAGATCAGGCTGATGCTTCCTTTTTTAACATCAGATTTTTTCACTGCTTCATACATTCCCGATTCAAATACACCTATACGCAGTAACAACAAGAACACGCCCATACCACCGCCTATGAAATAACATGTGCGCCAGTCGCCTACCCATTTCACCACAAAGCCACCGATCACCGCACCCAATATGCCCGTGCCTGCAACCAAAGCAGTGCCTAGTCCGCGTTTTTCTTTGTCCAGCACTTCGTTTACCATTGTTACGCCTGCACCTAATTCACCTGCGAGACCGAAGCCAGCAGCGAAACGCAGGATTGCATATACATGTACATCGTGCACAAAACCGTTGCAAATATTAGCGATGGAATAGGTAAGAATAGAACCGAAGAGTACTGACAACCGTCCTTTTCTGTCGCCCATGATGCCCCAGAAAATACCGCCGATCAGCATGCCGATCATCTGCCAGTTATCCAGCATGAGGCCAAAGCGTTCAATATCTGTTTTGGAAGTTATTCCTATGTCTTTCAAACTTGTTGTGCGGATCATTCCGAACAGCAACAAGTCAAAAATATCTACAAAGTAACCGAGTGCGGCTACGATAACAACAATGTTAAAGAGGCCCTTAGTTTTGGATGTTGGATTAGTAAGTGTGTTCATGAAAAGGCAGTGAGTTGAGAGTTAATTGAAAATTGAAAGTTGAAAATGGAAAATGGAGAGTTAAGTACTATCATATCATTTTCAATTTTCAACTTTCAATTTTCAATTTATGTCGTTGTTGGTTTTTTAGAACCGAAAAATATTTTCCAAAGTACCGGCGCAGTTGTTACGACTATAATGCCGATCACGATCATTTCGAGGTGATCTTTTAATTCAAAACCGAATTGTTTGCGCACCCAAATTTGTAGGAAGTGTCCCGCGAAAACCATACTCACTACCCATGCCACGGAACCAATAATATTATTTAGCATAAATTTTCTTCTGTCCATTTGCACAATGCCCGCAATGATTGGAGCGAATGTTCTTATCACAGGAAGAAAACGTGCGAAGATGATGGCGCCGCCGCCATGTTTTTCGTAAAAGTCATGTGCGTCGTTCAGGTATTTTTTCTTGAATAAAAATCTGTCTTTCCAGGTATACATGGTAGGACCAATTTTGCGGCCAAACCAATAACCAAGCATGTTTCCAAGGATACCTGCAAAAGAGATCAATGCTACAAGCAGGAACAGATCAAACCACTCGGAATGCAGGCCACCTAAACCAAATGATTTTAAAAATTCGTGTGCAAGGTTGGCGCTGTAAATGCCAGCCACAAACAGTAAGCTGTCTCCCGGAAGGAAGAAACCGGCAAACAATCCTGTTTCCGCAAAAACAATGAAGAGCAATAACCAAAAGCCTCCATTTATAATATAGAACATTGGGTTCAGCAGATCTTTCCACGAAAAGATCTTTTGCAACTGGACTATTTTTTTATCAGTTAATGCATTTGCAGCCAACACAACACTTTCATAACCGTGGCTTGAAACTGTAACTGTAACTGATGGATCAACGTTCACAACAGCAAAACCGGCCTTATCAGTAGAGTACTCGTTTGTTTTACCATTGTTTTCAATGGAAACCGTTTTTAGCGGTGTTTCATACTGGTTAAGGAATTGAAGGTTAATTTCTTTTTGTGCGAAAGAAAAATTCATCGTCATAATCAGAAGCCCCAATAAAAACGAAATCCTTTTAATCATAATTACTTTTTTAGTATTCAAATCCTGTTCTGTTACTTCTCCCCAACCCTCTCCTGAGGAGAAGGACCATTTTATGCTGTTTGTGCTGTTTCTTCTTCACCCAACTCTCCTTCCCATTTACTCACTACGGCTGTGGCCAGTGTATTTCCCAAAACGTTTGTGGCAGTTCTGAACATATCGCAGAAGTGATCGATCGGCAATATCAATGCAATGCCTTCCGGTGGAATTTTAAACATCGCACAAGTTGCGGTTACTACCACCAGCGACGCTCTTGGCACACCCGCAATCCCTTTACTGGTAAGCATCAACACTACCAGCATAGTTAATTGTGTTGGCAAGTCAAGTGGCACTTTATATACCTGGGCAATGGTCAGGCTTGCGAATGTCATGTACATCATGCTTCCATCGAGGTTGAAGCTATAGCCCAGCGGCAAAATGAAAGACACGATCTTATCCTTGCAGCCGAAGCGTTCAAGTTCTTCTGTAAGTTTTGGGAAAACCGCTTCGCTGCTCGTTGTACTAAAGGCGATCAACAAAGGCTGTGCGATTCTTTTAACCAACGCCGGCAACCGATTTTTCAAAATCAAATAACCAACAAACAACAGCAATAACCAGAGCGTTGCGATGCCTATGAGGAAGTAGAAAAGATAATATCCATAGAATTTGAAAACCTCTAATCCTTTTACCGCAATCACCGCAGATATTGCACCAAACACACCCAGCGGAGCAAAGCCCATTACATAACCTACCATTTTAAGGATCACATGCGCAACGCCATCAAGCGCTTTGATCACGGGTTTCGAATAATCGCCAACGGCAGTCGCAGCAATTCCAAAAAACACACTGAACACTACCAATTGCAACACTTCATTGGTCGCCATCGATTCTATCACGCTTTTTGGAATCACGTGCTCAATGAACATTGGCAGCGAAAAAGAGGATTTTGTTTTACCAATCAGGTCGCTTGCTTCGGCAGCATCACCGCTGCTCAGGTTGATCACGTTTCCCGGCTGAAAAACATTTACATACACCAATCCAATCAACAAACTGATCAACGATGCCGTTACAAACCAAAGCAATGCTTTACCACCCACGCGGCCAACCGTTTTTAAATCGCCCAACTTTGCAATGCCCACCACCAATGTACAGAACACTAACGGCGCAATGATCATTTGCACAAGGCGAAGGAAAATAACCGTAAGTAATTTTATGCTGGTGGCAAAATTATCCAGCCTTGTATATGCTACACCGTGTTTCGGCTGGTCCACTATTTTTTCAATCTTTGTTCCGGGGTGTTCCGCAATATAGGTTGGAACATATTTACCGTCGATGTCAACTATGGTTCTCCATGCGCCTTTGCTGACAACAGTGTCACTTCTAAAACTGTCTTCATCTTTATATACAATGATCGGCTGCTTTACAACCTCACCCGATATTTGAAGAGTAACAGTGTCTTTTCCGGCAAATCCCTCTTTAGGCTTGTATTGTAATCTTTTGCCGCCGCCACTTTCGTGGATAAAATATCCGACGATTACGCCTAATAACATTGCAATGATGATCCACAATGTGAGTTTATTCCCTTTTGACATAATGTTTTAGCGACTATTAAAGGTTAATGAGCATCGAAAGTTCAAAAAAAAATTGACTTTGCAAAAATTTAGGCAAGTTTTGAGTAATAAGTTATAAGTTTTGGGTTTTAAGTTGTGACCCTAAAAATCGCTGTCCATGGTTCGTTTGCGGAAAAATTAAGGGGCGAATGTTATTCGCCCCCGTTATAGTTTATTGTTTTACAAACTTGAAATACCTCCACTCATTATTTACCCTTACCTGCAGGATATAAACACCACCGGTCAACGAAGAGACGTTCAAGGTTGTTTTTCCTGAAACGGTACCCACTTGTTTCGTTTCAACCACTTTACCATCAATGGAAATAACCCTGAGCACCACATTTTCCTGGCTTCTGCTGAACGTAATATTCAGGTCGCTGGTTACCGGGCTTGGATAAATGCTTATAGTTTGTCCTTTATCGTTATCAAACAGAACATTTATAACGTTGCTGTAGGTGAATTCACCACTCAGATCCACCTGTTTCAGCCTGTAATAGTTTGCTCCCATCACCGGCGAATAGTGGATAAAACTATATTGCTGTGTGAGGCTGGAGTTTCCTTTGCTTTTCACCTGTCCTGCCTTGTAGAAATTGATACCGTCGACACTTGTCTCTACATCAAAATAGTTGTTGTTGATTTCTGTTGATGTTGACCAATTGAGCATGACATTATCATTCAGACTCTTTCCTGTGAATGAAAGCAATGTAATCGGCAAAGGTGTAACGTCCATTGCGCCGATTCCGAAACCTGAAAAACCTGTATTGAATGTGGCTGAGACAACGGTATCACTACCAAAGGCACTCTTTGAAAGTGTGGCCCATTGTACATCCGTTACATATGGTGTAGATGGAGAGACATCCGATATGTTGTGATTGGATATTTTAACCACTCTCATGTCCGCGTCAGAAAGATTTTTACTGGTTACACTTCTCCAACCATCTATCTCCGCTTTGGTATAGTACAAGGCAATCTTGTATTGACCACTTGGATTAGGATTCGTAGGCGTTACTTTAAATGTTGTAGAGGCTACTTTTTTGTCGTTGGTATTGTGCCAGAACGTAACAGCACTGGTGCCAGTCCTGTCTATTTGCACGGTCGTACAACCATAATCGAAGCTTGTCTGGTTCTGTATTTCGGCCAGCAATTTTCCGGTTGCATCTTTGAAATACACATCAGCATTGGCTCCCAGGTATTCCTGGTCAGAGTTTATCGCGGTTTCAACCTGCGTGCCAAAGTAACCGTCAAACGTTATTACCGGGCTAATGGTGTAAAGGTATGCGGCTGGTAAACTGCAACCACTGGAAGAACCGGTGCCATTGCTGCATACTGTTACTGTCTGACCACTTCCCAAATCAGCGCCAAACGCCAGCGCATCAGCCTGTGATTTGTTTGTTCCGTTGTCATAACAAATATTGATTACAATGTTCGACTGGCCATCCCAATTAAAATTGGTGGAGAAAGGTATAAGATTCGTTCCCGCTACAGTTGTAAAATTACCTGAGTAGACTGTTGTGAAACCTGTTGTTGAGACAAAGTTGCCCAACACGGTGGTCGTAGCAGGTATTTGCCCGATGGCAACCGTAAAACCTGTATATGCTCCCGTGCTTTTTTTACTTGCGATCTGAAGCTTCATATCCGTCAACACTGCAGCACTTGTTAAGCCGGCACTAGCGAGATCAGATTGTCTGTATAAATACTGAACTTTATTCCGGTACAGGTTACCCGAAAAACAACTGCTTTGATCTGTTTGGGCATAAACTTGCGTTCCTATATTGAACGCCCCCGAGACGTAAGGCACCGGCGCCGTATCATCGTCATTTAGTGTGATGGTAAGCGTTGGGTTAACATTTCCAATTGAGGTTGACGAATTGCTCAAAGTAAAAGCCAGAGAGATTGTTTTTTGAGGCTCTACCGCTTTATCATCGTAAATGCGCACTGTAAAGCTCTTCGTTTCATTACCTGCTGTCGAAAATGATTCATCTAAAGATGGTGATGTAAAGCTGCCATTGGTCGTAATGTCATAATCCATTCCCTGTACTGCGGTACCTCCCAGGGTTAGCGTTGCAATAACCGCTTGTGTGGGGGCAGGGCCGCTGCTAAGAATGTTGTAAGTATAGTCTGTATAACCGCGGCAGCCGTTTACAACTGTGGTAGACTCTGTAACAGAGCTGCTGCCTATTTCAAAATTAATTTGAGAAACGCATGCCGGTGCCATGTCAATCGACAAACTACCCAGTGAATTTGCCAGCGATGCTCTTGACGAACCCAACGCTGCGCCTACTCTCGCGCCTTGCCCAGCTGTAAAAAGCAAATATGAAGTTGTGTAGTTCATAAAATTGCTTTCCGTATTGGCAGTGTAGGGTAGATTTACACATGTATTGTTTCCGGTTCGGGGGGTAAAGTTGATAACGCCATTAAGCTGATTGTAAGTTATGGGATCTGTATCGCAAACCATGTCACCGTCAGTATTGCAGTTATTATTTGGAGGGCATGTGTTTTTATCAGGAGATCCCTGGAATGGGTGATACAAACTAAAAGCATGGCCCATTTCGTGTGGCAAAGTTTTTTGTCCGGTCTTCATTTGGGTCGCAAGCATCACGGTGCCATCGAGCGATGCAGGCGCTCCGGCAAAATAAGCATAGCCGGCAATAAATTGTCCGCTTGTACCATCATTACCATCAATTTTATCAACTACCCATATGTTATAGTACGAGCTTGGATCCCAGCGACTCAGGTTTTTTACATTTATTTCATCGGTACCCGAAGTACCGTTGACATTAACGCCGTTTGCAACATAATTGGGAATGCCCGAGCCATCAACGCGATCAATACCATTTGTAGCCGAACAATAAGGGGTTCTTTTAGCCAGCACAAACTGAAGCCCTAAAGCCACGCTTCCGGTTGTAACAGAAGCGTCCGCTGCGTATACATTGTTCAGATAGTCAATGGCACCCTGGATGTCGGCATCGGAGGGGTTGTAGATTGTTCCCACAGCACCTCCAGTATGAATAACATGCACCACTACCGGAATAATGGCTGTTGACAATGTGCCAAAT
>Ga0318567_10000919_pt1 | contig 11815 bp, 14 predicted proteins | sample GRESIP088b5f20_FD_203691 | JGI IMG/M metagenome (GOLD analysis project Ga0318567, IMG submission 203691) | Tropical soil microbial communities from Luquillo Experimental Forest, Puerto Rico - GRE.SIPMG.088b5f20 | ecosystem: Environmental > Terrestrial > Soil > Tropical forest > Bulk soil...
ACGGTAAATTGCACAGAATCTTTAACTGGAGAAATGACTAAATGAGTAGCAAAGATATCTGTTTTGTACTGCCGTTATACAAACCTAACCCGAACTGGCACCATCGTTTTTTGGAGGATGTTGTTAAGGCAAGATCAATTTTTCCGTCGTCAGTAAGCATCGAATTCGTTATCGTAAACGATGGTTTTGAAACGCCCGAATTACTGAATCTTTTTGAGGTGATCTCCGAAACCGATCCGTCTATTACCTTTATTTCTTACCCGGAGAACCGGGGTAAGGGCTATGCGTTGCGAACGGGCGTTGAAAACGCATCCGCACCTTATGTTGTGCTCACGGATTTTGATTTTCCGTATGAGCACGAAAATCTGTTGACAATGTATCGTGACCTGGAAAAAGGTTATGAAGTTGTTGCCGGAAAACGTAATCACACCTACTACAAGAAATTGCCATTGAAAAGATGGCTCATCTCCAAGGCATGTTCCTGGCTCAATAGAAATTTCCTTTCATTATACGTCAATGATACCCAATCGGGCATCAAAGCTTTTAACGAAGTTGGTAAAAAGGCATTTCTTGCTACTACCATCGACAGGTTTCTTATCGACACAGAGTTTTTGCAACTCGTAACCTACAGAAATCTTCGCATGAAGGTAAATGAAGTGTCATTGAGGGACGATGTGGTGTTTTCAAACATGGGATATGCAGTTTTGAAGACAGAGTTGAAGAACTTTGCACAGCTGGTAAGACAACGCAGAAGGTTTGACAGGGAGAAAAATATGCCAGTGGTTGTGCAAACTGAGCAATTGTCTGATGTGATTGCATAGCGACCTTCTAATTGACAGTTGAGTCAATACCTAGACTATGACGTGTTGTCTTCAAAGTCAGCGCTCCTGTAAATACCATTGGAACGCAAGGAGAGAGCCTTCGCGTACGGTTGGACTGTCTTCAATCAATATGATCGTTTTTTTATTGTTGTTTATTTTGAACCGGCAATGTGAATGAAAAGACAGAGCCTTTGCCCAGTTCGCTTTCCACACTGATTGTTCCGCCATGTCTTTCGATCACTTGCATGGTTATATACAGGCCCAATCCCATACCCGGATAAGTATCCATGTTATTTGCAGTAACGCGGTAAAAACGCTCGAATATTTTATTTTTGTCTTTTTCCGGGATACCATAGCCACGATCCTGCACACTGACATGAACCGCTGTTTTGTTAACCCATGTGCGGACAGTGATAAGCGATTTTTTAGGAGAATATTTGATCGCATTGGAAAGGAGGTTTGTGATCACCTGGCCAATACGTTCCTGATCTGCATATACGGGTGGCACTTCATCCAGTAAAATTTCTATCGTATGATTTGAAGTCCTGCCAACGTCTTCGGCTCTTTCCCGGATCAACCTGTTCACATCGATCTTTTCTTTGTGCAACTGCAGCTTGCCTTCAGCTATTCGCGTGGTATTGAGCAGCAGGGTGATCAGCAGGCTTAGCCGTTCGATCTGCGCGTTCAAACGCGTGAGCAATCCGGCGTTGTCTTTGTCTCCAGCCTCTTCCATTTTCTCACGCACGATCTCGGCATACATTTTCAAACTGGTCACCGGTGTATTCAGCTCGTGACTAGCAACGCCGATGAATTCATCCCTGGTTTTGAGCAATCGCTTTAGTAGTGTTTCACTGGCGCGTAATGCATCTTCGGCTTTTGCTCTTTCTATAGACGGTGCGTGCCATCCACGGATTGATATCGATGCAGCCTATATTGATCATCCATAATAACGTTGTTTCGTTGTTACATACCAGATAATCGATGAAGGCGTGTTATGGCCATTGTATTTTTGCAGTAAATCGAAATTGGGTTTACCCTCATGATCAAATACCACCACTTCACCGTCGATGATCACCTCATGTTTCAATTGTTGTAGGGCAGCAGCGATGGGTGGGTATTTGCCGGTATAGTCCAGCCCGCTTCGAGAGTCCATCCTAACTTTACCATTGTTGGCAAACGACACGATCCGGTACCCATCCCATTTGAGCTCAAACAAATAATCGCCGGTTGTGGAAGCCGTGTTCACAAGGGTGCACAGCATGGGTGCAATGTGCGCGGGCATGTCGTTTTTCTTTTTCACCATAGCACTTCGGTTGACCCGGACAGCTTGTCCAATACGTAGGCATCCGCCTCGTTTTCGGGCTTGTCTTTGATTTGTTTCATTCGTTTTCGCAAGTGATCTTCCCAATCCGCCAATGCTTCGCCCGGCGAGGCGCCGCAGCCTGTGATGCCTTCCTGGGGATTGGGGCCCAGCACAGAGCAATAGGCGTTGCCATCACGGTAAACCAAGGGTTGGAACAGCTGTACCATCCTCGAATATTTGCCCGCCAAAAAATCAATGGTGATGACGGCTTCTTTTGGCATCGTCATTTGAATCATGATTGCCAGGTTTATTTTTTCTTTGACAAATACGCCTCTACAGCGTCGCGGTTATTGCCCACCGCTTTTATCGCCGCCATTACTTCCTCCCTCGAGCAGTTGAACTTCTTTTGCAGGTATTGTATCTCGTAATCTTCGTTCGCTGATACGCGGCTGCGGTCCTGGCCGCCTGTTTTTGATTTGTCGTCTGTCATAACGCTTGTTTTTATTTAGATGATTTTGATTTTTTGGCGTCCGTTGCTTTATTAAAATATTCCCTTGCCCGTTTGAGACCCGTTGCGATCGCAATGCCTTCTGCTGCGCCATGCAAAAGGAGTTCATTGGCAATTTCTGTTGCCTTGTTGCGGATGTTTACCGGTTGATTTTTATAAGAAGGAGGAAAGTCTCCGTTGTATCAGGGCATGATCCATTTTTTTACCATGAATAAATGCTACGCAGAAGAGTTGAAGGGTACGTTATTCATTCAAAATTCGCGCCACGGGCTGTTCCGCAGGCATTGGCATAATTGTTTGAATGAGCTCCCTATGGTATCCAACCGCGAAATAAGCCGTCAATTGAATTTGTATGCGCAACTGCTGCTCCTGCATGGAAAAGACACAAGACTAGCTCACCTGCTATCAGGGGCGGCTTACCGTATCCGCCATCTTGACCAGGAAGTATTGAGCATGCCTCCTAAGGCGCTTAGCGCAAGTTTTAAGGCGGAAGTGATCAAGGTGCTGAGGGCATTTAGTAAAGCCGATATGCCCGAGGCATTGAATGAACTCATTCAGCTCACCCCCTCCGGGCTTTTTGAGATGATGCGCATCAAAGGGTTGGGTGGGAAAAAATTACACGATCTCTGGCATATGGCGAAGATTGACAATATGGAAGCATTGCTGGAAGCTTGTAAGGAACACAAATTGTCTCTGCCGGGATTCGGTATCAAAACGCAACAAAATATTGTGGCGGCCATTGAAGCCCTGCATGAAAGCCGTACGCATTTTCATTACGCGAGTGTCGCGGACGTGGCGGTTGATTTGGTGGTTTCGTTGCGGGCTATTTTTAAAACCGCGTTATTGGACTTGTGTGGCGCGACCAGGAGGCAGTCCTTGACGGTTGAATGCATTGAGATGGTGACGGCAATACCGGTAGATCAATTCACCGCTAAGGCGGTGAAACGATTGTTGATCATTGGTGAACAAAAAGCATCGAAGACAAAAGCACATACAATTGATGAAGTGCCTGTCGTCATTTATCATACCACCAAAGAAAAATATGCGCTGGAATTATTTACGAGGACGGGGAATAACGAACACATAAAAAAGGTGTTGTCCAACATTAAAGGATCTGCAAAGCTGTTGTCGGAAAATGCGATTTATAAAAAGGCAGGGCTTCCGTTTATTGTTCCTGAAATGAGGGAAGATGTGGCCGAGTGGAATTACAAGGGCAAGGAAGAAGATTTGATTGTTTGGGAAGATATTAAAGGCGTGGTGCACAACCATACTGACTGGAGCGATGGCGTGGACAGCCTTGCGTCTTTGCGGGTGCCTGCAAGAAAAAAGGATTTGAATACTGCGTGATTTCCGATCATTCCAAGAATGCGCATTATGCAGGCGGTTTAAAAGAGAAAGAAGTGGTTGAACAGCTTGCCGCGATTGACGAGCTCAATAAAAAAATGAAGCCTTTTAAAATTTTCAAAAGCATCGAGTGCGATATTCTTGTTTCCGGTGAATTGGATTATAATCCAGGCTTGCTGGGGCAATTTGACATGGTCATCATTTCTGTTCACCAGCAATTAAAGATGGACCAGCAAAAAGCCACGAAGCGATTGATCAGGGCGATTGAAAATCCCTTTACCACTATTCTTGGTCACATGACCGGCCGGCAACTTTTGATCCGTCCGGGTTACCCGGTTGATTTTAAAAAAGTGATCGATGCGTGTGCGGCCAATGGTGTGGTGATCGAACTCAATGCCAATCCTTACCGGCTGGACATGGACTGGTCGCAGATCCCGTATGCGCTTAGTAAAGGTGTGATGCTTTCGGTTAACCCGGATGCGCACAGCATTGGCGAGATTGACAACATCCGCTGGGGCGTCTCGGCAGCGCGTAAAGGTGGATTGACTAAGGACATGACGTGGAATGCATTAGGGTTGAAAGAGGTTGAAAAATGGTTGAAGAGATGAAATAAATAATTGTTCCATTCCTGGTCATATTGCTATTTCGAGTGATCCTCACGTGAAAGTGCACGCGCATAATGTTTAGATCAACAGTCGCATCACTCAAATGACCCAGGTAAGCATTCACTCCCTTTTTATTTCATAAACCTGATCCATTTTTTCTCAAAATAAACAGTGCCCTCAAGCGTTTCATTTTTAAAAATGTTTGCTTTAACGAAATCTCCTTCAGAGGCGACGTATATAAGTTTCATGCCAGGCATGTCGCTGGTTTGATAGTAAGCTCCGAACTGGCAATTAAAAGGATTTCCATCCACATCATTTGTAAAAATAGAAAGCAACATCATTTTTTTTGATTTGCTGTCCGGCTTGTCATAGCCAAAAATCCTGTAGTCCAGTCGCATGTTTGCTGTGAGCTGCATCAGACCGTTATCCTGGAAAATAGTTGCTTTTTGAATATTGTTGCTGTCGTCTCTCGCAATTGTTTTTGCATTGGCCCTGTCAATACTTTCCAGCCATGTTAAAGTATCGGCAGCGTTTTTTGTTGAAGGTGTTGGGCCAACTTCTGTCCTGGCAATGCTACCGCCGGCGCTTTTTGAGTATGGTTTGTTTGAACCGGACCTGCTACAACTCAATAAAAAAATCAAAAACAAGGGAAGTGATAGCCTGACCATAACCGTTAGTTGGAAGTTAGAAAATATTTTCAGTGAAGCTGTCATCTAAAGTGATCAAAAACTGTTCCAACATAACTATTAACCGGTAGAACCGGATATAAAAGAGGAGAGAATTATATGGTGAAGACGCAGGAAGGCTCTTCGCTACAAGATCTTTTCGAGGTGTATGAAAAAAAGGATGATTTCATCGGTACGTTCTCCCTTAGTCGCAAAACACGCAACTGCCATCAGGCCTGGTCCGGACCAAACAACTTCCATTGTCCCTCAGAGATGACTTCAATTGACCCCTCATTAACTTTGATCGCGGTCTCGTCGTCAATGGCGTATACCGGAACGGAGAGCCTGGAGGCCCACTTCTCCGCATTCGTCAGGGAGGCATCAAAGTGGTTTTTATTTTCAAAGTGGGGAATAAGGGCAAACTCGATTAAACCCATTCCGTTTGCGGTGATAAGTGTCATGGTTGTCTCTCCCTTGTCAGAAGAAAAAACGATCTCCTCCGTTTGCCCGGGCCGGCAGTGTCTGCCACCAATGAAAAGACGCCGCCCATTGGCGACGTCTTTGTGTTAGCGGCGATACCTGCATTAATAATCAAGCCCTGCGCCGGCCATTGCCGGCTGCTCTTCTCTCTTAGGCTTGTCCGCTACCACACATTCAGTGGTGAGCAACATTCCGGCTATAGAGGCAGCATTTTCGATGGCGATCCGTGCAACTTTTGTAGGATCAATTACACCAGCTAGCAATAATGGTTCATATTGTTCCGCACGGGCATTGTATCCAAAATCATCGCTGCCATCTTTTACTTTTTGAACGATGATACTTCCTTCCAAACCGCTGTTCGCAACGATTTGCCTGAGCGGTTCTTCAAGCGCACGTTTAACAATGGCGATACCGGTATTTTCGTCTTCGCCGGAACCTTTGATATTTTGTAAGGTTTGTGCCGCTCTTATAAAAGCAACGCCGCCGCCGGGAACAATACCTTCTTCCACCGCAGCACGGGTTGCGTGCAGCGCATCATCCACCCGGTCTTTCTTCTCTTTCATTTCCACTTCGGTAGCGGCGCCAACATACAGCACTGCGACACCTCCGCTTAACTTCGCCAGGCGCTCTTGCAATTTTTCCCTGTCATAATCTGACGTAGTGTTTTCTATTTGTGCTTTGATCTGGCTGATGCGCGTGGTGATGTTTTCCTTTAGCCCGCGGCCACCCACAATAGTGGTATTGTCTTTATCGATCACAATTGATTCGGCAGCACCAAGAAGAGTAAGGTCGCAACTATCCAGTTTATAGCCTTGTTCTTCGCTGATCACTGTACCGCCGGTAAGGACCGCAATATCCTGCAACATCTCTTTGCGCCTGTCGCCAAAGCCCGGTGCTTTCACTGCTGCCACCTTCAATATGCCACGAATCCTATTGACCACTAATGTAGCGAGTGCTTCACCATCCAGGTCTTCGGCGATAATCAGCAGCGGACGACCGCTTTGTGCAGTTTTTTCCAGGATGCCAAGCATATCTTTCATGGACGATATTTTCCTGTCACATATCAGTACGTAAGCGTTTTGCAGCTCTGCCTGCATTTTGTCTGTATTGGTAACAAAGTAGGGCGAAATATAGCCGCGATCAAATTGCATGCCTTCCACCACGTCAACCGTCGTATCGGTCCCTTTTGCTTCTTCAACAGTGATGACGCCTTCCTTGCCTACTTTAGTAAACGCTTCAGCAATCAGCTTTCCGATGGCTTCATCATTGTTTGCAGAAATTGTGGCCACCTGCCTGATCTTGTCAGTATCGTTGCCTACGGTTTGAGACAGTTGTTGCAGTTGTTCTACAACGCCGCTTACTGCTTTATCTATTCCTCTTTTGAGGTCCATCGGGTTAGCACCGGCCGTCACATTTTTCAGGCCCTCAGTAATAATGGCCTGCGCCAGGACAGTGGCAGTGGTCGTACCGTCGCCGGCAATATCCGCCGTTTTGGAGGCGACTTCTTTTACCATCTGAGCGCCCATGTTCTCAATGGGATCCTCCAGTTCAATTTCCTTCGCAACACTCACGCCATCCTTTGTGACGGCTGGTGCTCCGAATTTTTTTTCAATAACCACGTTGCGACCCTTTGGTCCAAGTGTAACTTTTACGGCATTGGCTAAAACGTCCACGCCTTTTTTCATTTTGTTTCGTGCATCAAGTTCGAAGAAAAGTTGTTTTGACATAGTTTTACTTTTTGCAGTTTAACATTTAATAAAAATGACTACCATAAAGTCGGTTAAGCAAGTACAGCAAGAATGTCGGATTCCCGCATAATAAGCAGTTCCTGTCCATCGATTTGGATCTCGGTCCCGGCATATTTCCCATAAAGAACTGTGTCGCCTTGTTTTACCGTAACCGGTTCATCCTTTTTGCCCGGTCCGGCGGCCACCACCAGGCCTTTTTGTGGTTTTTCTTTTGCGGTGTCCGGAATGATAATACCCCCGGCTGTCTTTTGCTCTGCTGGTGCAGGTTTGATAATTACACGGTCATGCAGTGGAGTAGCAGAAACATTGTTTGTCATAATAAATGATTTTGATGATTAAACAACTTCATAAATATGCATTGCAATTCTCTGGCAATGTCAGGAACGTTTTTACAATGCTTGTGCCAGTCCAAAAAATGTAAAAATTGACATCTCATTTTGTCATCCGAACCGAAAATTTGACATTTTGCTTTCTTGCTATTACTATTAAAGTGAGCCTTCACTGTTAAAAAAAATACCTTACACGCGATCACTCGCCGGTAAGGTATTACTATGCCATCATGCATTGACGTCTACTAACTTCTTATTTCTCTGCGCATAAAAAGCAGGTACGAAACCGCAAAACAAACGACCGTTGCCGCCAGTAAGCCGCTTACCTGTGGCCACACAATCATCAGACTTTCTTTAAATGGTAACGGAGCAGGCACGGCACCAGCCATTTGCTCCATCGTTACAGGGCCAAGGCTGCGAACGGATGGCATCAGTAATGTAGTGGTGGCATCTGAATAGAGTTGGCTGGGAGCTATACGCAGGAGATTTAGAATGGTCTCGTTGCAGGACATTATTTCAGCGGGGGAAAGAAAATTGGGATCGGGGAAAAAGGCCCGCACCACAAGATTTACGACTACCTGAAAAAAAATGGTAAAGAAAATCCATATACCGATCGCCGTTAATGCAGAGGTGGCGGCTTGTCTGAATTTCACGGATAGTAAAATGGCAAGGCTTAACCAAAAACCAACATAGATAATCGTCATTACGACGAACGAGCATATGCGTACTAGTTCCTGCGGCTCAATCCTCACCCCGGTCTGTACCAGTCCGCCACCTATCATTAACAAGGTAAGTGTAATGAACAGCGTACTTACAACCGTCAATCCTGCTGAAAATTTTGCAAGTAATAAGTTGTCGCGGTAAACTGGCTGTGCCATTATCCTCGTCAGCGTTCCGCTGTTTTGCTCAGCATTGATCGCATCAAAACCCAAAGCGATACCAAGCAAGGGGCCCAGGAAACTTAAAAACACATGAAAGGGTGGGATCGAATTATCCGTTGTTGTCAGAAGTTTCAGGTACATGAAATTATGATCCGGATCGTTTGTATTATTAATAGCCGCATTGATATTGCTTAAGGAAACATACATCGATGCAATAAAGGTGAGGCTGATCAATACAATAAGAACGATGAACCGCCAACTGCGTATATGGTCCGCAATTTCTTTGTGCACCATTACCCGGAAAGGCGAAGCGTTCACACGCTTTCGTGACGCATTATCCGTTGTCGCGTTTTTTAAAGAAGCGCTTTTGAAAAAAGCTACCTGACTTTTCATTGCTAATATTTTCAGTTGAATTGTTTTCAAAATATTTTTGATAGATATCGTCCAGTCCGTATTGTTTTTTGTGGACACCCATAACGTCATAACCTTCGTTGACAAGGAAACGAACAATTGTGGGAGTAATGTCGCGATCACAGGAAACTTCTATCTGCCTGTCCTCGATGGTTACCTGCCGGATATTGTCCAGTTCCTGTAACGCTGTAAGGTGTTGCCATGGCTGAGGAACCGGATGCGCAAAAACTACGGAAATTGTATATCCCTCTTTGCTGAACAAGTTGCCGGACAGGGTGTCGATATTTCCCTCCACCAGCAATTTGCCGCCCACAAAAATGCCTACGCGGTCACATACCTGTTGCACATGATGCAGGTGGTGTGAGGAAAGCAGTACGGTAAGGCCCTGTTGTTTGCTCAACTGTTTTATGAGCATCAAAAAATCCTTCACGCCTGCCGGATCAATACCGAGTGTTGGTTCATCCAGGATGATGACATCGGGTTGTTTGATCAGCACATCCGCCAGTCCCAGTCGTTGTTTCATACCACGGGAATACGCTGATGTTTTCTTGTGCATGTCATTTCCAAGACCCACCTTCCGTAGCATTTCCGCAGCTTGCGATTGAATTTCGTTTTCGGGAAGGTTGTTCAATTGTGCGATATACATAAGATTTTCCAATGCCGTCATGTTCTCGTAAAAACCAACACTATCGGGCATGTAGCCTACTTTTCTTTTGACTGCAATCGGATTGCTGGTTGCATTACATCCGCATACCTGCACCGAGCCCGACGTTGGCTCAGTAAGGCCAAGCATCATGAGGATGGTAGTCGTCTTGCCAGCACCGTTGGGTCCGAGCAGGCCGAATATTTCTCCTTTTCCAATAGCAAGATCCAGGTGATCAACTGCTTTGAAATTCCCATAGCACTTGGTCAGGCCCTTCAGTTGTATGATAGGATCATTCATTGTCTATTAAGTTTTGATCTTGTTATAGTAAAGAAAGTTTCAGAGGCCTGCATCCACAGACCCCTGTCTATTACAATTGATTAGCCACATTGGACAATTTATCGCCTGCCGTATTTTCGAATGAGATAATATACCAGGCCAACCGCCAGTAGAATCACAAGAATACCGAGCCAACCGGAAAGTAGCGATGTTTTTACGATGATCCTAAACGCTGCTTGTGCACTGCTGTTGGCATTCCTGACCGTAAACGTAGATGCATAATCGCCCGCGATGGTTTTGTCAGGTACGTTTAATTTTGCAATGACATCCACTGTTTTTCCCGGTTCGAGTTGTGCGATCTTCGCAGGTTCAAAACTGCATTCCCATTTAGAAGGAAGCTGCGAGGAAAGCTCAACATCATTAAGCGGTAGCGTGCCTGTATTTTTTGCAACAAGATGAATTTCTTTTTGACTTCCCGAGGTGACCTCATCGCTCAGTCTTCCGGTGGGAGTAGTAAGTTCCACACCATAAGAACCTTTTACTACCGCTTCAATATCGAGCGTCAAGGTATCGACACCTGACGCTGCTTTCACGCGGATCTTATACTTATCAGGTTTTGCGTTGATGGCAGGGTTTATTTCTATAGAAATATCCTGCGATTTTGTAGCCTCAAGATTCAGTGAAGTAACGCGATTGCCATCCACTTTGTAGGCGATCATCCATCCGTCGGGAACAGGCGAAGTAAGTTCGTAAACCGCCGTTTTGTTGGAGCCGTTATGTAGCGTGGCATTGTAGCGAAACGTTTCATTGGTGGCCGCTTCAATGTTCATAAGTCTTACCGTAAAGCTGGATTTAGCATTTGGCGGAGCCTGGAGCGGTTGTGCATCCAGTGCGTGGCAAGACAAATAGAAATGCAGAAATAGTACTACGAAAAATTGCAATGGGCGCGGACAGCGCAGTCGGGGAAATAAGGATCCTGTTAACATAGTCTAATACTAAAATTGGTTAAAATGATAGTTTAAAAAAATGTTTATTGAATGCTTTTATCTTTAAATTTTGATGAGCAGCGAAAATAGAAAACACAGTGAAAATTTTGAACACGTTAAAAAAAAATTAACAAATTTTCGAAAGCAAGGCATACAGTATGAATAAAAAAACTTTCAATCTATTCACTGTTGAACATGTATTTCGTCGCCGAAAACGCAAAAGAGAATTTTTGACAGTAACGGAAAATTTACGGCGTTCAAAGTTATTTGACATTCAATGAAAAATGAAACCGGCATCGCTTTCACTGCGATCAAACTGAAAAAATTTCCTGTCAAAAAATCATTTTAAACCGTTGGCATTTCAGTTGCAGGAGCCATTAAAAAAAGGAGGAATTATGAACAGCATTATTAAAAAAGAAAATGGTAATGTACCAGCCTTTGGAAGTATTGTCGATCAAATCTTCCAAAACAACCTTAGTCGTTTTTTTGATGATGCATCTTTCATGAGTGGAGGTTCCCGCGCACAGGTGCCGGCCAACATTCGTGAAACTGCGAGTGGTTATGAACTGGATCTTGTAGCACCCGGACTGAGGAAAGAGGATTTCAAGCTAAGCCTGAATAAGGATTTGCTGACAGTGTCCTACGAACACAGCGAAGAAGCGGAACAAAAAGATCAGGAATGGGTTCGTCGTGAATATATGCAGCAATCTTTTTCAAGAACTTTTAATCTTAATGACTCGGTGGATGCTGCCAAGATCACTGCAATTTATAAGGATGGTGTATTGCACGTCGCCTTACCAAAGAAAGAGGGT
>Ga0318567_10000920_pt1 | contig 11796 bp, 9 predicted proteins | sample GRESIP088b5f20_FD_203691 | JGI IMG/M metagenome (GOLD analysis project Ga0318567, IMG submission 203691) | Tropical soil microbial communities from Luquillo Experimental Forest, Puerto Rico - GRE.SIPMG.088b5f20 | ecosystem: Environmental > Terrestrial > Soil > Tropical forest > Bulk soil...
AGAGTCCAACGTCGCTGTGAAGCGCGTCAGCTGCTTGCCGCATTTCCTGCAGACGTATCCGTCCCGCTCAAACACACGAGCACGCTTCTCGCGCATAGGGTCCCGGGCAGACTCGGGAAAGAGCTTCGATTCCTCCGCCAGCCTTTCCGCGCGAAACTTCCTGCAGGCCTCAATCTCATCGGGAATGAGGACCTGGTACGGCGTACCCTGGCGGTTCGGTTCGCCCATCTTCCGGATCGCGCCGATGCCTTCAAGTGCGCGCAGCGTGTCCTGTACTTTTCCCAGCGAGATCTTGCTTTCGGCTGCGTTGGTGTACGACGATTTGACCACCTCGCGGCGCAGGCTGCTGCGGCTCACACGGATCACAGGATTTCCATCTTTCGCAATCGAGTGGCGAAAGAGAAACCAGTAGAACGCGGCGTCGTAGGCAGTGAGTATGGGCTGCAAATCATCCACAATCTCCTGAATGATGACCGGCAACCCGAGCGCCGAAAAGCCCGCATCTCCCTGCGATGACACGGCCGCCTCTACTTCGAGCTCGCTCAGAAGCTGGCGTATCTTCTCAATGCGCGCATTCATGTTGGACAGCATTCTAGGTCAGATTCGGAATTTGTGTCTCTTTTTGTTCTTCCGCAGGTCAACGTGCAAGCAGGTGCTCTTCCGACGGGCGATCACGATTATGGATTTGCGAGGTCGGGCTATAATAGTCCGCCATGGGAGGTCGGCGCATGTCAACGCCTGCGTGGAAGCTCAAGGGACAGTATTACGAAACCTGCAGTTGCGACTTCATTTGCCCTTGTCTGCCCGGGCATATGGCGGTTAAGCCGAGCAAAGGATCGTGCACGTTTGCGATGGCATTTCTGATTGAGCACGGAACATACGGCAGCGTCTCACTCGATGGATTGGGCTTCATCGTCGTTGGTCTTACACCAGAAGCGATGGGGAAGGGTAACTGGTCCGTCGGTCTGATCGTGGATGACAGGGCAAACGTGGACCAGCGCGAAGCTGTTACAACCATCGCCAGCGGTGCGGCGGGTGGTCCGATGTCAGCTCTGTCGGGTCTGATCGGCAAATTCCTGGGTGTGGAGTCTGCGCCAATTCAGTTCGATCAAAGTGGGGCCAAATGGTCCGTGAAGGCGTCGAACTTGGTCGATATGGCTGCTGAAGCCGCAATGGGACTCAATCCCAATGCCAAGGAGCCTTTGCGCCTCGTTAACACCGGGCATCCGGCTGCGGATAGCCTCACGCTTGCTCAAGCCAAGAGGAGCCATGTGCATGCGCTTGGCATCGCGTGGGACGACAGCACAGGCAAAAACAATGGACAGTACGCTCCATTCTCCTGGCAAAGCGCTTAGTCACGTGGCAGACGAAGCCGTCGTCCGTCGTGACCGGATCATCATCTCGGCGTGCATCGCGCTGGTCACGATCCTCGCCTGGGCTTATCTATTTCATCTCGACCATCAGATGTCGGCCGATCTGCGAGACGCCAAAATGATGGCCGCCATGGGAATGTCGATGGACGGGCAGTGGACCGGCACTGACCTTCTGTTCACATTTGCCATGTGGTCGATCATGATGGTTGGCATGATGGCCCCCAGTGCGCTGCCCCTGCTGCTCGTGTTTGCTGCAGCGCGAGCCGGGCGCGGTGAGAGGGGTTTGTCACCGTCGACCCTGGCATTTGGCTTGGGATATATCGCAGTCTGGACTGCTTTCAGCGCCGGCGCCACCCTCGCCCAGTACGGATTACACCGGGCTGCCCTGCTATCTTCCGCAATGGCTTCCTCAAGCAGCGCCCTGAGCGGTACCGTTCTGCTTGCGGCTGGAGCATATCAACTTACTCGTTGGAAGGCGAGATGCCTGATCCACTGTCGGAGTCCACTTGGGTTTCTGATGACAAACTGGCGTGAAGGATCGTTCGGCGCACTCCGGATGGGCTTTCGACACGGGATTTATTGCCTCGGCTGCTGCTGTGCCCTCATGTGCTTGCTCTTCGTGGTTGGAGTGATGAGTCTCGTTTGGGTCGCAGTGTTGACCTGCTTCGTCCTGATAGAGAAGGTTGGCCCAGCCGGAGCAGTCGCGGCGCGTGTGGCTGGAGCGGCAATGATCATCCTCGGGATCGTCGTGATCGCTTGAAAGACCTGATGCGCATCCTCTGACACACCCAAAGCAGGGAACTGCACGAGGTTATCTCCCGTAGTGGGTTGCAGAGGCTTACATGCAAACCTTGCGCCAGGATGTCTCGTACGCATTGCGGCAGATGCGTCTGTCACCGATTTTCAGCCTGACTGCGATGCTGACGCTGGCTCTCGGAATCGGCGCAACAACGGCCATCTTCTCGCTGATTCACTCGGTGATGCTCAAGTCTCTGCCTGTCGCCGATCCCGCGAGCTTATATCGCGTGGGCGAAGGCAACGAATGCTGCGTGGACGGCGGGCCACAGAACAACTGGGGTATGTTCCCTTACGTGCTCTATCAGCGTTTTCAGGCAGCGGCGCCTGAATTTGAGCAACTCGCTGCTTTCCAGGCGGGCGGCTCGCTTTTCACCGTGCGCCGAAGTCAGACGGACCAGAGGCCGAAGCCGCTGCACGGCGAGTTCGTGTCCGGCAACTACTTCTCTACATTTGGCCTGCAGGCCTTTTTGGGGCGCACGCTCACGCCTGCGGATGATCAGCGCGCTGCTCAACCCGCGGCCATGCTGAGTCATCGCGTGTGGCAACAGGAATACGGATCGGATCCGAAGGTGGTGGGCGCGACCTTCATGCTGAACGGCAATCCCTTCACGATTGTGGGGATCACGCCGCCGGGGTTCTTCGGTGAGACACTGCGCAGCGACCCGCCCGAAGTGTATGTCCCGCTGCAACAGGAGCCGCTGCTGCTTGGAAAGAGTTCGATACTGAGGCAGTCAAATTCTTGGCTGAGGATCATTGGGCGGATCCGTCCCGGGGCGAAGGTCGAAGGGCTGGGGGCGCGCTTCACGACGATCACGTGCGACTGGCTGCTGACAGATCTGGGGGCGGAGTTTCCGCAATTCCTCTCGCAGATCAAGATGATGGTTCCGAAGCAGCACGTGACAATGATTCCGGGCGGCATGGGAGTCGCTTCCATGAAAGCCGACTACAAGGACAGCCTTCGCATCCTGTTTGCGGTCTGCTGCCTGGTGCTGCTGATTGCCTGCGCGAACATTGCCAATCTGCTGCTGGCGAGAGGATCGGCGCGGCGGGCGAACACGTCAGTCCGGTTGGCGCTGGGCGCTTCGCGCAGGAGGCTGATCCGTCAGTCTCTGACCGAGAGCGTGGTGCTCTCGGTGTTGGGCGGCGCAGCAGGTGTTGCGGTTGCGATTCTGGGAGTGAAGATGATCCTGGCGCTGGCATTCCACTCGGCGCGTTACGTTCCGATTGATGCATCGCCATCTCTGCCTGTGCTTGGTTTCGCTTTTAGCGCTTCGCTGTTGACCGGTCTGTTGTTTGGGACTGCACCGGCGTGGTTTACCTCAAAGGCGCAGCCAGCAGATGCATTGCGCGGAGCCAATCGCAGCACGCGCGACGGCGCATCGTTGTCGCAGAAATCGCTGGTGGTGGTGCAGGCCACCATGGCGGTTGTGCTGCTGACTGGAGCGGGGCTGCTGACACGCAGCATGCAGAAGATGGAGCACCAGGATTTCGGTTTTGAGACGGACCATCGCGTCGATCTCAGCGTCAATGCGCCGTTCACGGAGTATTCGCCGGAGAAACTGAACATCACGTATCGCGCCCTGCAGGCACGCCTGGAGCGCATTCCCGGTGTTGAGAGGGCGGCCTTGGCGCTGTATACGCCGTTTACGGACAACTGGGGCGAGATTGTTGTGCGGCAGGGTGAGGGCACGCCGAACGTGACCGATGACAGTCATAACTCCTCGTGGGATCACGTGAGCCCAGGCTACCTGGAGACAATTGGCCAGACGATCGTGCGCGGGCGCAGCATTACAGATCAGGACTCTGCCTCGTCACAGAATGTGGCGGTGGTGGACGAGGCGTTTGTGAAGAAGTTCTTCAAGAAAGGCGAGGACCCGATCGGCACGCATTTTGGACTGACGGACGTAAAGCATAGCGGAACGTTCGAGATTGTAGGCGTTGTGCGTACGGCAAACTATACCGACCCGAGCGGCCATTGGTTGCCGCCCCACTTCTTTGTGCCGCTCGCGCAGCACGTGCACTTCGACGAGCCGATGATGCAGATGATCGATGATCGCACGCATCTGATCGAGAGCGCGGTGCTGCGGGTGCGCGGCAGCATGGCAGGGCTGGAGCCGCAGGTGCGCGCCGCGTTTGCAGAGATCGATCCGAATCTCACGCTCGTCCGCATGACGTCCATGGAGCAACACGTGTCAGACCGGCTCGACCAGGGCCGAATGGTCGCCCAGTTGACGGGATTATTCGGAGTGCTGGCGCTGGTGCTGGCTGCGGTGGGTCTCTATGGAGTCACGGCATACAGCGTTGAGCGGAGGACGGGCGAAATCGGTATTCGTATTGCGCTGGGGGCTGACCGACTGAAAGTAGTTGGAATGGTGCTGAGTGGAGCATTCCTGCAAATCCTGATTGGGCTGGCGATCGGCATTCCGGTATCGATTGGTTGCGCCCGCCTGATCGCCGCGCAGTTGTACCAGGTCAAAGGCTGGGATCCGCTGGTTCTGGTCTGTGCGGTTGCGGCGCTTGGGCTCTGCGCGCTGATCGCAAGCATTGTTCCGGCAAGGCGCGCAGCGTCTATCAATCCAGTGACGGCGCTGCGCGTGGAGTAGGGATGTCTCGGGGTGAACGGCCGGACTAGGCCGATGCGCCGGATAAAGTCTCGCCGGATAAGGACGCCGCGGCGGATAGAGACGCGCCGGCAACCGGATGTTGCTCCGCGGCGCGGCGTTCCCGCTGATTGACGCGACGTTCCACTTTGTTCGAGCGCATGTCGGGGGCGCCAACGCGGCGTTCTTTCCTGCCCTTGCGACGGTCAAAGATCTCAGTGCTGTCAGGCAACATGACCAGGGGCGCGGTGTGCGGTTCGATGACGGTGTGAGCTTCAGAGTGCGCTGGGTCATCTTCGACGTCAACCATGCACGGAGCATTTCCGTTGGTGAGAAGCTTGTTCAAAACCGGCATGCTGATGCGCTGCGTCTCGACGAAGTCAACGCCGTCGGCTGTAAGCGCGAAATCGGAGTTATCGGCCCGAGTGATGTAGCCCTTCTTCGCTAAATACCAGGTCGTGAAATCAAGATAATCGCGGGGGAAGCCCATCCGCTTTTCAATCTCGGCGAGACCGACCTCAGGCGAGTAGGGGTTGGAACGCCGGCGATAGTACAGCACCGCCAGAACTGCGAGGCGGCGATTCAACTCGCCTTGAACCTGATCCATGAAATCGACCGAGTTTGAAAGCGGCGTCTGCTCGGGTTCATGGGCATGCTGTGCGTGTTCAACATCGTAAGCTGCACGGCTGTCGGGGTCGGACAGGACATCGTAGGCCGCTTTCAGAAGGAAGAACTTTTCGGGATCGCCGGACGCTGGGTTGTCAGGATGAAAGCGCGCCGCCAGGAATCGGTAAACGCGGTGAATCGTCTCCGAGTCTGCGTGTGGGCTGATTTGGAGGAACTCATAATAATCGAGTGTCTTCGTCTCTAGCATGTGCATCCTCTGGTCTTGCGGGGATCGGAAATCAACCCGGAGCTCTATGAAACCTGTCTATGCATTGAAGCACTAAACCGAGCGTCTGCATACACTTCCACGTGGCTCTTCCGCGTCAATGTGAGTGATACTTTTGAGGGATCAGGGATCAGGGATCAGGGATCAGGGATCAGGGATCAGGGATCAGGGATCAGGGATCAGGGATCAGGGAATTGGGGATAGGGGGAGTGAGTTGGGGCCAGACGATCGCCGACCCCAATGGCTTGCTTAGGGCTCAATCAGCGGCAGAGCCATCCTCCGTCCACCACGAGCACGTGGCCCTGAACGTAGTTGCTGGCATCCGACGCCAGGAAGACAGCCGCCCCGGCAAGGTCTGAAGGCAGACCCCAACGGCCCATCGGAATCCTGCCGAGGATTGCCTGTGATCGTGCCGCGTCCGCGCGCAGAGGGGCAGTGTTTTCAGTCGCCATGTAGCCGGGCGCGATCGCATTCACGTTGATGCCTTTGTCGGCCCACTCGTTGGCGAGGGCTTTTGTCAGTTGCGCCACCGCGCCCTTGGCTGCGGCATACCCCGGTACCAGGATCCCGCCCTGAAATGACAGAAGCGAGGCGGTATTGATGATCTTGCCATGACCTTGTGCCAGCATCAGCCGGCCCGCGTACTGGCTCAGGAACCATACGGCATTGAGATTGGTATCGATCACGGTGTTCCAGAACTCCTCTGAGTGTTCTGCCGCCGGAGCGCGGCGAATCGTGCCCGCGTTGTTTACGAGAATGTCGATCGATCCGAAGGCATTGACCGTGTCGTCCACCAGCATTCGGGCGATCGCTTTGTCGCACACATCTCCGGACCGGCTGATGAACTGAACTCCGTTTTTCTTCACTTCATCAACAGTCGATTCCAAAACCTGGCCGTAGCTGTGCAGCGTTACGTTTGCGCCTGCCTGCGCGAAGGCGATGGCCATTCCTGAGCCCAGCCCTTGTCCTGAGCCTGTGATCAGCGCATTCTTCCCTTTCAGGCTGAAAAGATCGAGGATTCCCATAGGATTACTCCATTGCAACTAAGGTGTCGTCTATTCAGAGATTAAGGCTTTGAGCGAACGGCCGGCGATCACTCGTCCCGCCCTCCGGAAGGCGCAGGGCTTTGTGCAGATCCAGACTGAGCCGATAAATGTCTTTCAGACCTCCAACACAACAAGCAACGCGAGGCCGTCATACCCCTTGCCTGCGACGGTCTGCATCACGGTTGCGCTAAGGCGCGAATCGGCCGCCACGAGTTCCGTGAAGCGGCGGATCCCTTGAATGTCGGGATCGATGCTCTTTGCGTCGGTGACCTTTCCATCGCGAACGACGTTATCCAACACAATCACGGTGCCTGGGCGCGAGAGCTTTAGCGACCAATTGAGGTACTCGGGATTGCTGGCCTTATCGGCATCGATGAAGATGAAGTCGAAGGGGCCGGCCGATTCCCGCTCAAGCTGAGCGAGGGAATCGACGGCTCGACCTTCCCGCAGGTCCACATGGTCCAGGAGGCCAGCGCGTTTCAGATTTGCGCGGGCAACTTTGGCGTGCTTCGGCTCGCGTTCGAGGGTGATCAGGCGGCCGCCTTTGGGGAGTCCTCGGGCGAGCCAGATTGTGCTGTATCCGCCGAGAGTGCCGATCTCGAGGATGCGCCGCGCTCCGGCGATTCGAACGAGAAGCTCGAGAAACTTGCCTTGCAGTGGCGTGACGTCGATGGAAGGGAGGCCGGCGTCACGATTCGCATTCAGTGCTGAGTCAAGCGCTTCGTCTTGGGGCAGCAGAGCGTCCTCAAAGTAGCGGTCGACATCGGACCAGATCTTCTTCTTGGCCGTCATGTTTGCCTCACGCCACGGCTGAAAGTAAGAGTCGCCGATCCGAGCAGCTACTTGTCGCGGGCGACGACGAAGTCTGGAACCCAGAGCAGGGCGCGCTTGAACTCCGAGTCTGGAAACGAGGCCAGGGCCTGACGCGACTGCTCGGCGTAGCGGTCGGCCGCGGCCATGGCGTATTCGATGGAGCCGTGGCGGTTAAGTATCTCGCGAATCTGTTCGCGACCCACATACTCGAAACTTCGGTCGTCCAGCACGCGGTGGATCGCCTGCCGCTCCCGCACCGTGCCGTGATCGATGGCATGAATCACGGCGAGCGTCGCTTTGCCCTCGCGCAGATCGCTTGCTACGGGCTTGCCGAGGACTTCCTCAGTTGCGGTGAGGTCCAGCACGTCGTCGACGATCTGGAACGAAAGGCCCACCGCCCGGCCATAGGCGGCGAGCTTGTCTTCGTCCGCCTGCGTTGCGTCGGCCAGCACCGATCCCAGTCGCATAGAGGTTGAGAAGAGGCACGCCGTCTTGCGAAAGATCAGATCGTAGTACTCAGCTTCAGAAACGCCCTTGCCGAGCTTCTGTATCTGGAGCAGCTCGCCCTCGACCATCTGCTGGGTGAGGCTGATCAGCAGCTCGAGCACACGCAGGTTCTTCTCTTCGAGTGCGACCTTGAAGGCTTGCATGTAGAGCCAGTCGCCGGCGAGAACGCATTTTTCGTTGCCCCAGGTCGTGTTGGGCGAGGGACGGCCGCGGCGCGTCTGGGCGCCATCGATGATGTCGTCGTGGACGAGCGTGGCGGTGTGCACCATCTCGACGACAGCGCCCAGCCGGATAGCGCTTGGACCCGAGTAGCCGAGCAGATGCGCCGTCAGGAGGAGCAGCGACGGACGAATACGCTTGCCGCCGCCTTCGCGCAGGTACTCTGCGATTTCGGTGATGGTGCTGACACTCGAGGCCGCATCGCGCCCCAGCTCTTGCTCAATTGCCACGAGATCTTCCCGCAGCAATTCAAAAACCTCTCTCGCCGTCGCTATTGCCAGGGTGCTCAAAGGTCTCTGTGTCTCGCGTTCTTAATTTGTGCGGTAGTTCGTGAACTGCAGATCGACGCCCAGATCGCGGCCTCGAAGGGTGGCAATGATGGCCTGAAGGTCGTCGCGATCCTTGCCGGCTATTCTCACAGTATCGCCTTGAATGCTGGCCTGCACCTTCTTTTTCGAATCCTTGACGATACGAACAATCTCCTTGGCCTTCTCAGCGGGGATGCCCTGCTGAAGGCTGATCTTCTGACGAACACTCTGCCCGGCCGCAGGCTCGAGCTTCCCGTAGGTCAGGTTTTTGAGCGAGACTCCACGCTTGACCAGTTTCTGCCCGAGGATCTCCTTCACAGCTTCGAGCTTGTACTCATTGACCGAGGCAAGTTGAATGCTGTCATTGCCTTCCAGCTTGATCTCGGAGTGGGAATCCTTCAGATCGAAGCGCTGATGAATCTCCTTGAGCGCCTGATCGATCGCGTTGCGGACTTCCTGAATGTCGACCTTGCTGACGATATCGAACGAATTGTCCTGAGCCATACTTCGATTCCTCAAACGGGCCATGCCGCTGCGTCGCTTCGCCGGCAGTTGCCAACTCTATCAGTTTCCCACGTCACCCGGCAGGTTAAAAAGGCGGCATAAGTTCTGGGTGGTCGCCTCGGCAATCTTGTCGGCACTGACGCCGAGCGACTCGGCGAGTGTCTGTGCGGTCTGCGCGACCCATGCGGGCTCGTTGCGCTTGCCGCGAAGAGCCGCCGGAGCAAGCCAGGGCGCATCTGTTTCGACGAGTAACCCGTCGAGCGGAATACGCGCTGCCACATCGCGAAGCGGCTGTGCCTTGGGATAGGTCACGTTGCCTGCGAATGACACCAGGAACCCAAGATCGAGCGACCTTCGCGCCTCTTCCCAACCGCCCCCGAAGCAGTGCATGACGCCGCCAAGGCCAGTGTGCCGCCAATAGGTATCGAGCACGAGGAACAGGTGATTCCACGCGTCGGTAGACTCGCTGGTGCCTCGGCAGTGAACGATGATCGGACGCTTGCGGGCCGCAGCAACATCAAGTTGGCGGACCAGGCCCGCACGCTGAACGTCATGTGGCGCGCCCTCGTGGTAGTAGTCGAGGCCGATCTCTCCGCAGGCAATGACCTTCGGCTCGGCGAGCAGGCTGTCGAGTCTTGCGAGCACGGCGTCGTCGATTTCGGGGGTGTTGTGCGGGTAGACTCCCGCACTGGCAAACAGTCGCGGCATTTCGGGCTTGCCATTGAACTCACGGCAAATATCCAGCGCCTGATGCATCTCAGAGGGGTTTCGCCGATGCCGATAGCCAGCACCGCGCCCACCCCGGCCTCTTTGGCGCGCGCAAGCATTGCTCCACGGTCGTCTGTGTACCGTGGGCTGTCGAGATGCGCGTGGGAATCAATCAGCAAACAGAGACCTCCGAAGAAATGATGCAGGCTCATCTCGGATGAGCGTTGGCAATGCTGCCCAACTTGCAGATGCGAAGAGCTACTTCAATCGCGCACCGAGCGGCACGTCCTCGAGGAATCCCGCAAGCACAGGCGCACCGTCGGGTGGCAGCGAAGCCGCCAGCAACATGCCATTCGACTCCAGTCCGCGCATCTTGCGCGGAGCGAGGTTCGCAACGATCACGATCTTGCGGCCGATCAGCTCCTCCGGCTCGTAATACTGCGCGATACCGGCAAGAATCTGACGCTTTTCATAGCCGAGATCGACCTCGAGCCGCAGCAGTTTGTCTGCCTTCGGAACGCGTTCTGCAACCAGGATCTGAGCAACCCGCAAGTCCACCTTGGCGAAATCATCGATGGTGATGGATGCAGGCTGCTCTGACGAGGTTGATGGGTCCAGTGGAGCTCCAGCCGGCGCGGCAGCGGGCGTTGAACTGAGGCGGCTGCTCGTCAGTTCCGCGGGCACATTGTCTACATGCGCCGTCGGGACGGGTTTGGCTGGATCGACCGGGGCCTGCGTGGCAGAAGTCTCTTTGCTGTTCCTCATGTCTTCAACAGGTTTTGGTACCCCCGCGCCGGGCTCATTTTTAGGATCCTGCACCGGCACCACCGATGGAGAGGCCGGGGGAAGCGCCGGAGTGACCTCGGTTGCATTCTCCTGCTGGCTCGCGGCTTCAACGGCGCTTCGGTTGTTCTCGTCTTCGAGGTTCTGCATACGGGTCACTGCATCCTTTTCGGCGCGGGGAAAGAGCGGTGCGGGCTCGTCAAATCTGGTTCCGGTCTTTAGTCCACCCCACGCGAGGTTTGTGAGAAATGCATGCTTTGCCGCATCTGTGATCTCGCCCTGTCCGAGCTGGCGCCACACTTTGGATGCCGCGTCGGGAAGAATGGGATACACCAGCGCCGTGACCACGCGAATGGCCTCCGCAGCCGTGGCAAGAACGCGGGCCTGGAGGGCTGAGTGCTCGGCTTCGTTGCGTTCATCCGGCTTCTTCCACGGGGCGTTCGCTGTGAGATAGCCATCGGTTTCTGCAACAAGAATCCAGAGGCTTTTCAGTGCATCCGAAAAATTCAGATCGTCAAATGCCGGTCCGAACTCCGCGATCGCGCGGACAGCCCTTTCGCGCAGAGCGGTCTCCGCGGATGTCTCCGGACCAGCCGCCGGCACAGTTCCGCCGAAATACTTGTGCACCATGTTGACCACGCGGCTAACGAGGTTGCCATAGCCGTTGGCCAGGTCGCCGTTGTAGCGCTGGACAAGTGCATCGAACGAGAAATTACCGTCCTGCCCAAATGGAATCTCGCGCAGCAGGAAATAGCGCAGCGCGTCAGCTCCCAGCACCTCGTGCACCGTTTCGGCGCGCACGATGTTGCCGCGCGACTTCGACATCTTGCCTTGGTCGAAAAGCAGCCATCCATTGGCGCGCACGGAACGCGGTACGGGAATCCCCACTGCCATGAGAAAGGCCGGCCAATACACGCAGTGGAAGCGGCTGATTTCCTTGCCGATCAGGTGAATATCTGCCGGCCAGAACTTCGCAAATCGCTCCTGATCGGCTTGCACGTCAGATCCATAGCCGAGTGCGCTGATGTAGTTCACGAGCGCGTCGAGCCAGACATAGACCACGTGCTTCTCGTCGCCGGGAACGGGGATGCCCCAGGAAAAACTTGTACGGCTGACCGATAGATCCTTCAGCCCGCTGCGTACAAAAGACATGACCTCGCGTCGTGTCGATTCCGGCTGCATAAAGCCCGGATTGGCTTCGTAGAACTCGAGAAGCTTGCGCTCGAACGCCGAAAGCTTGAAGAA
>Ga0318567_10000935_pt1 | contig 11701 bp, 5 predicted proteins | sample GRESIP088b5f20_FD_203691 | JGI IMG/M metagenome (GOLD analysis project Ga0318567, IMG submission 203691) | Tropical soil microbial communities from Luquillo Experimental Forest, Puerto Rico - GRE.SIPMG.088b5f20 | ecosystem: Environmental > Terrestrial > Soil > Tropical forest > Bulk soil...
AGTACTTAACTATTGCTTCAAAGATCAACCTTTAACTTATACAATCAATGAAAATACAATTGTTGTAAAACGAAAAGAAATTGTTGCCGGCCCCATAGAAGCACCTCCGATACCAATTAAAATAAGAGGTGTTGTTAAAGACGAAAACGGAAAACCGTTACCCGGTGCAAGTGTTTTAGATAAGTACTCAAAAATAGGTACAACCACCAACGATAATGGAGAATTTGTTATTACAATACCAGATTCAAAAAATATAATATTACAAATTTCCTATGTAGGAATGGAAAGCAAAGAAATTGCTGTTAAGGGAAACGATTTAATTAATGTAATACTCAAATCAACTATTGCACAACAACAGGATGTTATAGTGGTTGGATATGGTAAACAAAAAGCCGTCACTGTTACCGGAGCCATTAGTACTGTTTCTGGAAGAGACTTAACAGCTACTCCTGTTTCAAATATTACCAATATGCTTGTTGGGCGCAGTTCCGGAATCAGTGCTGTTCAGGCTAGTGGCGAGCCGGGACAAAATGCCGCTACTATTCGTATTCGAGGCATTGCAACGTTAAACGGGCAAGATCCCTTAATTGTTATTGATGGAATTCAGCAACCTGCAGAGCAGCCATATACTGTATTAAATGCAATGGATGCAAACGAAATAGAAAACGTAAGTGTATTGAAAGATGCCTCTGCCACGGCTGTTTATGGTATTAGAGGGGCTAATGGAGTGATAGTAATTACTACAAGAAGGGGAAGAATAAATAAACCTCAATTTAGCTTTTCGGCAAATAGCGGTATTTCTAAAGCAACATCGTTACTGAATACTATTGGTTCTTATGAATTTGCATTGTTTAGAAATGAAGCTGTAAAAGGTTCACAGGCATTTGGTAATCATACGTACGATAATTTATTGTTTTCTGATGATGAAATATGGAAGTTTAAAAATAACAGAGATTATACAGATGCAGAAGTTGATGCAATGAGCAACTTAACTGCAGACCAAAAAGTTCAGCTTAAAAACAGTTCTGCTATTTACTATACCAGCCATAATTATTACAGAGAACAATTTGGCGGAATCGGCAATCAGCAACAGTATAACCTTAATATTTCCGGTGGAACTGAAAAAGTAAAATATTTTACTTCTTTAGGGTATTACCATCAGCAGGGTATTTTAAATAATACCAATTATTATGGTTCCAATACGAATCCGGATTTTAAACGTTACAATTTCCGCTCAAATTTTGATATAGACGTAATTAAGAATTTTCAAATAAGTGTAAATCTTGCCGGGCAAACGTCGGTTGGCCTTGGGCCCGGGTATAATACTACCGCAACAAGCCTTTCTACAAGATATCAGGCAATTGCCCAAAGTATATTGGAAAATAGTCCGTTCTGCGGCCCTGGCATTGTAGACGGGCACTTAATAACCGGTTATGTAGGTACTGCAGGCACCGCTACCAACCCGTTGGGTGCAAAAGGTGCACAAAGTGGTAGTGGTACTACGCCACTGGCTGCATTACTTACTGGCGGTACATTAGCACAATATATTACTTCGCTTACGAGCAGCCTGTCTTTAAAGCATACTATGAATTACATTACACAGGGGCTTTCATCGCATGTTACCGTTGCTTATGATGATAGTTATACTAAAAACTATTCACGCAGAAATAGCGTACCTACCTATAGTATTATGCGAGATCCTGCTGACCCTACCAAAATAGTTTATATAGGCGGACAGTTAAGTCCTGCATCATTGTACGATAACTACAGTAATTCTACGTGGAGAAAATTTTATATAGAAGCTGGTATAGATTACAGAAGAACATTTGCCGGACGGCATAATGTTAGTGGCTTAATTTTAGCAAATGCTCAAAAATATACTGCCAATGGGATGTCATACAATACTCCTTCGGGGCTTATGGGGTTAGTTGGCCGTACAACATACGATTACAGAGAGAAGTATCTGGCCGAATTTAATTTAGGTGTTAACGGAACCGAAAATTTTGCAGAAAATAAACGGTTTGGCTATTTCCCTGCTGTTTCGGTGGGATGGGTTCTTTCTAAAGAATCTTTCTTCCCTGCCAACAAAATTCTTACATGGGCAAAGTTTAGAGCATCTTATGGTGAGGTTGGTAACGATCAACTTGGCAGCAGGCGTTATTTGTATTTGCCTAACACATGGGCTTATACAGGTAGTGGATATTACTATGGAAATAGCAATGGGTCTAGTTCTAACTCATATTATACCGGAGCTCTTGAAACAGCTTTGGGAAATAAAGACGTAACATGGGAAAGGGCTAAAAAATTAAATATCGCTGCAGATTTCAAATTTTTCAATAACAAGTTATCATTAACGGGAAGTATATTTTGGGAAAACAGAAATAATATTTTGGTTGCATTACAAACTATACCTGCAGTTTATGGAGTTGCATCTTCAAACGTTCCTCCTGCAAACTTAGGAAGAGTAAGTAATAAAGGCTTTGAAATAGAAGGTGGTTGGAATGATATAATTGGTAAGTTAAACTATTTCATAAAAGCTAACTTTTCTTTTGCCCGCAATAAAATAGAATATATGGCCGAAGCCCCTTATCCTTATTCATGGATGAACCAAACAGGCTATGCTATTGGCCAATATAAAGGATTGGTTACGGAGGGTTTTTACAATACACAGGAAGAACTTGTCAATAGGCCTTATAATACTTACGGTAATTACGTAAAATTGGGAGACCTTAAATTCAAGGATATTAACGGCGATGGCATTATCGATAATAAAGATAATGTTCCTATCGGTTACTCCAACCTGCCTCAAATTGCATTCAATATTACTATAGGATTTAATTACAAAGGGTTTGATGTATCGGCTCTTATGATAGGTACTGCAAAAGGCTCATTCCCCCAATCGGGATATGAATTGGCAAATCCGTTTAACAAAACTTACGGATCTGTTCAGCAATATGCTTACGACGGGCATTGGACAGCAGAAAAATATGCTCGAGGCGAAAAAATAACATATCCCGAATTTTCATTTACAGGTGGAGGCCCTAATACACAGTTTAGTGATTTTTGGGTTAAATCAAATTCTTTCCGCCGCCTCAAAAACCTTGAAATCGGATATTCCTTCTTAAATAATAAGATGTTAGAAAAAGCAAACATCAAATCGGTAAGAATTTACTTCAGCGGCAACAATTTATTTACCTGGGGATCGAAATTGGTTGAAGGTGTAGACCCGGAATTGTCTGATGCAGGAAGCTCTGCCACCAGCAGTAATGCAGCAGGCTATATTTATCCGATAACCAAAACGTACAACGTTGGGGTTAATGTTCAATTTTAAAGATTTAAAATAATTAAAATGAAAAATTTTAAATATATATTCATTATTTGTATTACCGTGTTTGCAATATCGTGCCAAAAAAGTTTTTTGGAAATGCCGGTATCAGGTACAACAACAGTAGATTCGGTTTTTACAACAACGGTTAAAGCTCAGAGTGCCATTGCCCAAGCATATAACCAATCGTTATCTCAGGGTCTTCCTTATCAGGGGGCGTGGAATGATTTAATACAGGAAACTATTTCAGGAGCTTTGGTAGATATAAGCAGCTGGGGTACTTTAGGCCGGCCAATAGCAACAACTACAGGGTTAACTGCCAGCGGTAATACAGAAGATACAAAGGGTTATGCTTATAATTTTACTGCAATTAGACAGGCATATTTGGTAAAAGAAAATATAGATAAAGTATCTGATATGTCTGATGCCGATAAGAAAATTGTTAAAGCAGAAATGCTGGCTCTTGTTGCTTATCGTTACGAACAGATGTTTATTATGTATGGTGGTGTTCCAATTGTAACCAAAACACTAAATTCTACCGATGATCTAAATATTCCCAGAGCTTCACTTAAAACTGTTTTAGATTCAATTGTTTCATGGTGCGATCAGTCAGCCGCAGTTTTACCTTCTCAATGGCCGGCTACATGGACAGGGCGAATAACCAAATCTGCTGCATTGGCAATTAAGGCAAAAGCTTTAATGTATGCTGCTCGTCCATTGTTTAATTCCGCTACCCCGTATTTGGATAACGCAGCAAATAATAACCTTATTTGTTTTGGTAGTTATGATGCCAACCGGTGGAAAATTGCTGTACAAGCTTGCGAAGCTGTTATTACGGAAGCGGAAACCAATGGAGGTGCACAAGTTATTAATACTGGCAATCCCCTTGCAGATTACGGTACTGCAACTTCTACACCGGGTAATATAGAAGTACTGCTTGGCTTTAAGATGGAATACGATTGGGCAACCAATGTACTTTATAACTTACACACATGGAACGGTTATGCTTTTGTATTAACTTCTAATTTTATAATCAATTATTACAAAGCAGATGGAACAGACCAGTCTTGGCCCGGTATTGGAGAAGTGCGTTCATTCTCCGATTATACAACGAGGATGAATCAAATGGAGGCTCGTTTTAAAGCATCATTTTGGGCTTATGGAATAGATGCATGGAATAATCCTAATGATAATAATTGGAGTAACAGTACTTTATTCAAAACAGGCTGGACAAGCCAAAATGGTTGTGCTCAATCAATAAAATTTTGGTACAAAGCAGGAACAAGAAGTTGGTTCGAATTCCCAATTTTTAGGCTTGCAGCTTATTATTTAAGTGCAGCCGAGGCATATAACGAAATGGGACAAGCTTCTAATGCATTAACTAAGTTAAATGTAATTCGCCGTAGAGCCGGGTTACCTGAAATTACAGAAACCGATCAAACAAAGCTTCGTACTATTATACAAAGAGAATGGGCAGCAGAATTTTTTAATGAAAATTACCGTCTTCATGATGTTAAACATTGGAAACTCCCCACTATTAGCAATGGAATTATAGGAGGCCCTATGCGAATATTTGCATACAATAACCTTTCCTATATACAACTTACCGGTAATACTAATTATCAGGATTATGTGATTTATCAAGGTTTTTGGGCTCCGAGGCAATACCTGAATCCGTTTCCTCAAAGTGAGGTGAATAAAGGTACGGTAATTCAAAATCCGGGATATTAATTCTGCCAAGGTAGATTGGTAAACTGTTTATTGTATAAAAATATGAATAATGAAAAATAATAATATTAAAAAATACATCTATCGCATTTCCCTGTTTCAAATCGGTATTTTTTTCCTCATCTGTAATGCAAATGCCCAAAATAAAGTTGCGAAAGAAAATAAAGATTCATTAAGCGTAATTTCGTTAAATAAAAACCCGAAATGTATTGAGCCGGGAACATTGCTGCAGATAGATAAAAAAATGTCAACTGCCGCAGTTGCTGTTGAAAGTGGTGCTATTTTATTTAGAACTCCCGTAGCCAATATTACAAATACTTTATACGGAAGGCTTCCCGGATTAACCGTGCAACAACAATCCGGCGAACCGGGTTATGATGCAGCTTCTATGGCAATAAGAGGTGTTGGTACTTACGATAATTCCGGGTTAACTGTTTATGTGGATGGATTTCAAACCTCGCTATCTTATTTTCAGTATTTATCTCCATCTGAAATTGAGAGTATTGCTGTTTTAAAAGACGCGGCAGCCTTGTCAATATTTGGTATGAAAGGTGCAAACGGTGTTTTATGGATTACAACCAAAAGAGGAACGATTAGTAAACCCAAAGTGCAGTTTCAGATTGTAAGTGGAGTTCAGCAGGCCATGACAATAAATAAACCGCTCAATTCTTATGAGTATGCTAAATTATATAATCAGGCAATTAGTAATGATGGTTATGTCAACAACGCTTATCGGTATATATGGTCGCCAAAATATACGGATGCTCAACTGGCTGCATATCAAAACGGTACAGGAGTAAATGTAGATTGGTATGATCAGGTATTAAAAACCAATGCGCCTTATATTGATGGTAATTTGCTATTCAGCGGTGGAGATAAAACTACCAAATATGCAGTAGTGCTTGATTATACTAAAGACCAGGGATTGTATGATGTGGCATTGGGCAGCACTACATCCAACGCCCAAATTCAAAGATTTAATTTAAGGAGCAATTTGGATTTTAATTTCTTCAAAATTTTTGAAGCAAAAATTGATATAGGCGGAAGAATTGAAGACAGAAGATATCCTAACTACGCAGGATACATTTTGTGGAACGATTTGGCTTCGTATCCATCTAATATTTATCCTGTTAAAGATACGACAACCGGGCAATGGTCAGGTACAACTATCTACCCTAATAACCCTGTTGGAAGTATAAAAGCCCTTGGATGGTCGTCTTCACATGACAGAACATTGCAGGCTAACTTTAGTCTAAAAGAAAAATTAGATTTTATTACACAGGGGTTGTATTTGAACGAAGCTGTTTCTTTCAATACATGGACAAGAAGCTCTGCAAGTAAAACGGCAACTTATGCACGTTTTTATAATGGCGTTCAAACTACAACAGATAAAACTACTGATATTGTTGCAAACGGCACCTCACCAACCAATCAATACGATTGGAAACAGGCAACAATTACTTTGGGCTATAACCGAACATTTGGTTTGCATGATGTGGCTGCAGTTGTAAATTATTATGCAAGTAATTATTTGGTTGACTGGGGTACTAATCAGTTAGGATTAAATACAGGCAACAATATTTTTTATCATTACGAAAATATCGGAGGTTGTTTTCATTATCAATACAACGAAAAATACATTGCTGAATTTGGGTTTGCCATTAGTGGTTCCGATAATTATGCACCCGGTAACAGATGGGGTTTTTATCCTGCTATATCCGCAGGCTGGATTGTGTCTAACGAGAAATGGCTTAAAAATATTGAAACAATCAACTTTTTAAAACTAAGGGCTTCGGTTGGTAAAACAGGAAATGATGTATCTAATGTGGGAAGATATTTATACCAGCAATATTTTTCATCGAATGGAAGTTTTTATACGGGCAATAACGGTTTGTCAACTAACACAGGTTTGATTCAATCTTACGTTCCCACCGCTGATATTTCTGCTGAGAAAAGTATGAAGTATAATATTGGGGCAGAGGCAACAATATTTAAGAAAATGTCATTAACGTTTGATTATTTTATTGATAAACGCAGTGGTATTATAACGCAGGATAATTCTTATTTAGGAGTGTTTGGATCTACGGCTCCTTACCGAAATGTTGGAAAAGTTACTAATAAAGGCTTTGAATTGTCGGCTTCATTTATCGATAAAATAGGAAAGGTTGGTTATACGGTAGGAGGATATATTGCGTATGCTAAAAATAAAATTGATTACATGGCAGAAGTGCCGCCTGTAAACTCATTCAGCAAATCAACAGGGTTGCCAATCGGAACACCTATCGGACTTATAGCTACAGGTTTATACCAATTGAGCGATTTTAATGCAAACGGTACTTTACGTTCATCTTTGCCTACATCGGGCTTCGGTACGGTACAGCCAGGCGATATTAAATACAAAGATTTGGATGGTAACGGTGTAATAGATCAAAATGATGTAACAAACATAGGTAAACCATCTCTCCCGCAATTTACTTATGCCTTTAACCTTGGAGTAAATTATAAGAATATTGATTTGAATGTGTTCTTTCAAGGCGCAGGCAAAAGAGATGTAAATATTTATTCTGCTGCTTATGCACAAACTGTGGCTTTTGTAAATAATGGTAATGCTTATGCTATTGCACAAAATGCCTGGGCTTATTATCCATCGCAAGGAATTGATACAAGAGCTACTGCAACTTATCCGCGGTTAACTACAGTTGCCAATACCAATAATTATCAGAATTCTACTTTCTGGATGAAGAATGGCAGCTTTCTACGCATTCGTAATATCGAGTTAGGATACACTATTCCGGGTGAAGTATTGCAAAAAGCACATATTGAAAAATTGCGTATTTATATCAGTGCCGTTAATCCTGTTACGTGGAGTAATTTATTAAGCAATTATAATATCGATCCCGAAACCAATTCAGGGTATCCCGGATTAAAATCTTATAACGCAGGTATTTCACTTGTATTTTAATCAGAAAAAAAGTTAACAATGAAAACAAAAAATAAATATATATTCTTGATTTTATCAATACTGATTCTTGCAGGAATTGGTTGTAAGAAAAGTTTTTTAGATACTAAAATAGATACAGCACAAACTCCCGAAACTATTAATTCCAATTACAGCACTTTGGCCCAGTTTGCCGCAGCACCTTATGTTTATTTGAGAAATGAATTTTCTATTTTAGATAATAATCTTTTCGCGGCAGCAAGCGATGAGGCTGTACAAACGGCGGCATCGTCTAATGCCTCTCTTTTTAACAGAGGAAGTTGGAATGCAACTAATAATCCCGATAATTATTATGCTTCTTATTACGCAGGTATAAGAGCTGCTAATTATTTTATTGAAAATTCTGTCAACTACAAAACTATATTAGCCAGTAATAGAGATACATTCTCAAATTCCGGCAATATTAGTTATTATAATGATGTTGCCAGTATTGGTTGGTATCGTGCAGAAGCTCATATTTTAAGGGCATTCTTTTATTTCGAACTTTCCAAGCGTTACGGCGGGGTGCCTTTAGTTACTAAAGTGTTATCGGCAACAGATAATACAAATATTCCTAAATCGAGTTATGATAGTATTATCAATTTTATTGTAAATGAAGTTGATGCTAATAAAGACAGTTTACAGACTAACTGGAAAACATCTTCCTTTGCTAACTATGATGGTAGATTATCTAAAGGTCCGGCTCTGGCGCTTAAAGCCCGAGCATTACTATATGCGGCAAGTCCGTTGCATAACGCCACCAATGATGCTTCCAAATGGAAAAAAGCGGCCACTGCATTAAACGAGATAATTATTTTTGCGAGTGGTGCGGGTGGTTATGCAGTTACTACTAATTACGGAAATTATTTTCTTAATAACACTACATTAACTGATAACGAAACCATTTGGGCGGTACGGTATGCTGCCAATAATACACTTGAAACGAGAAATTACCCTATCGCAACAAGTGGTGGTAACAGTGGAATTACGCCCACTCAAAATTTGGTTGCCGATTATGAGTACAATGGAACTCCTGATCTTACCAACCCCTACAAAAACAGAGATCCGAGACTTGCTAATACTATTGTAACCAATAACAGTACATGGAATGGTAGAACAATTGTTGAATCTGCGGGCGGTACCGATGATATGGCCAATACCAATGCAAGTAAAACCGGTTTTTACTTAAAGAAGTTTTTGACAGATAATTTGAATCTTACTCAATCGCAGACAGTAGTACACAATTGGCCAGTGTTCAGATATTGTGAAGTTTTGTTGGAATACGCAGAAGCCATGAACGAAGCTTATGGCACAACCAATGATAATGGTTACGGTTTAACAGCATTAGCGGCACTTAATAAAGTTCGCACAAGAACAAGTGTTGCAATGCCGGCATCAACAACATTGGATCAGGTAACTTTAAGAGCCGTTATAAAACATGAAAGAAAAATTGAACTGGCTTTTGAAAACTACCGTTACTGGGACTTACTTAGGTGGAAAGATGCAGAAACTATACTTTCTCAGCCTATACAAGGTGTAAAAATAATAAAGAATAGTAATGGTACTTATACCTATTCATCCTTTAATGTTGAGAGCAGAGTTTTCGATGCTTCTAAAATGTACTATTATCCATTCCCTCAAACCGAAATCAATAAATCGAATGGAGTGTTAATACAAAATACCGGATGGTAAACTTTGATTAATAATGCATTTTCAAATCATTAAATAATTTATTTGTATGAAAAATATTTTTAAAGCTTTTTTTTCTTTTGGGTTGCTCATTGGCAGTATTGCTTCTTTTATTTCATGTAAAAAACCTGATAGTGAAATAGCTTACGGAATGGCTACAGTTTATATGCCTCAGGCAATAAATTTATCTGCGGGTGTTGATAATAATTATCCTGTGCCAAGCGGTACCGATTCAACTACTTATAATTATAAAGTTGATGCCGTAAATAAAAAACTGAATATTATACTGGGTGTTTCTGTCTCCGGCGAAGCTGCATCTGTGGGCTATACTGTTAACATCAAAACAAATGCCGATACGGTGAACCAATTAATTGCCAACGGAACATTAGATGCATCAACAGTACTTATGCCTGCGTCTATTTATTCATTGCCAACACAAGTCTCTGTTTTGCCGGGAGCAAGAGGTAACACTTTTTATCTTTCTGTAGATATTAATCAGTTAAAGGCAAATTATATGGGTAAAAAACTGGCACTTGCAGTAAAATTAAGTGATCCTACAAATTATGCTTTGAATGAAAGCATCTCTAAAGCTATTGTTATTGTAAATGTAAGCTCATTAAACTTATAGTATTTACGAGGCTTAAAAGCCATAGTCCTTACTATTTGATAAAATGTTTATTTACTTAATAAATTAAATTGTATGAAATTATCTTTAAAAATAAAATTAACAGGAATGCTTATTGCTTTATTTGCAATTATTTTAAATTCCTGCAAAAAAGATCCAAATTTTATTACTCCTGTAACCGATGGTTCTAAACCTGCGGCAGCATTTATTAATACATCGGGTGCCCTTGCAATTACTTTTACCAATACATCTAAAAATTTGCAATCATCTTATTGGCAATTTGGTGATGGAGATACATCTTCTGCTGCATCTCCCGTTCATACTTATGCTGTTGCAGGTAAATATACTGTTACTTTAAAAGTTGTTAGTGATGCAGGATATGTGGATGTAATTTCAAAAACAATTACTGCTGCTGTTCCTGCAGTTGCATCTTTTTCTTCGGCTACTTCGTTTGGGATGAATGTTATATTTACCAATACCTCAACATCTGTTGATTCAACCGTAACTACTCCTTATTTATGGGATTTCGGCGACGGAACGACAACGTCTACTGTTAAAAATCCGGATCACAAGTTCCCTGCATACGGTACATATAATGTTAATCTAAGGGTTATTGGCCTTTTAGGTGATACCGTTTATGTTACTAAGTCAGTAACGGTTGCCGATGATAATTTATTAAAAGGAGGAGATATGGAAGCAACAGCTTCTCCATATTGGCTAAAATTGAGCTCTCAAAATAATAACCCTCCTGTTTTTGGATACACAGGCGATAAGCCTTCTACAGGTTATGACGGATGTATGCGTTTCCCTTCATTTGCTAATAGCGGAGGCTCAACCAACGAGTTAATCTATCAGGCTGTTTCTGTTACAGCTGGCAAACAATATAAGCTTTCCGCACAGGTAAAATTACCTGCCGGTGCTAAACAATGCTATTTGCAATTTTATATAACTACCAATGCCACTACCTGGAATGAAAATAATGGAACCCCTCCCACACAATTATTCATGTCATTCAATACTTGGCATGGATGGAGCACCACTAAAGTGCTTGATGGAGATGCATTAACGCTGGCATTAAACAATGGTTCATACGGCCCCGGTGTAGCTGCTGGTGGTATTTATACTGCAACTGCAACCGGAACCATTTATATCGGCATTCAGGCCGGAACATGGCAAGGAGCTTCAGGCGGAGATTTTTTGGTAGACAATGTAAGATTTGTACAAGTTAATTAAAGCATATATGACCAACTTTTTTAAACTCTGCATAGAGATACGAATTGGTACATTATTAAAAAGTATAAATAAATTTAATATAATAAATAAAACATGTTTTTGAAAAAAACAATAAAGTACTGTA
>Ga0318567_10000936_pt1 | contig 11694 bp, 8 predicted proteins | sample GRESIP088b5f20_FD_203691 | JGI IMG/M metagenome (GOLD analysis project Ga0318567, IMG submission 203691) | Tropical soil microbial communities from Luquillo Experimental Forest, Puerto Rico - GRE.SIPMG.088b5f20 | ecosystem: Environmental > Terrestrial > Soil > Tropical forest > Bulk soil...
CCTCAGTTTGATATTCGGAATCTCGATTAATAACCCAAGCCAATGAAATCGAAAAAAGTAAAACAAACCATTGTAATCTGCGCCGCTGCATTGCTGATAGTCGCGGCATTCCTCTTGCCTGCAGTTAAACAACAACAGGCCTTCCATGACTTCGCAGATAAACGTCCCTTGCTCTTTATTCCTAACGCCGGCGATGTATTATCGAATCTCGCATTTTTGATCGTGGCGATTTGGGGTTTAACTGTTTTGAGAAAAGACACAATAATTGCTGCTTCGCAAAATAATCTCAGGAATGCCTATCGTTGGATGTTTTTAGGATTGATGCTGACTGCTTTTGGATCCGCATTTTATCACTGGGCTCCAATGGATAAAAGGCTTGTGTGGGATCGCCTGCCAATGACAATGGTGTTTATGCCTTTGCTTGCAGCAACTTTTATTGAGCGACTTGATGTGAAAGGAAATTGGTTGTTGATTGCCGCGGTTGTAGCAGGAGCGGGCAGTGTATTCTACTGGAAGTTTTCGCAAAACTTAATGCCGTATTATATAGCGCAATACGGAGCGATATTTTTGATCCTCTTGTCAATTATTTTGTTGCCATCAGCTTATACTAAACGATACAATATTTTAGTGGCTGCTGGTTTTTACGCGATTGCATTTACCTGTGAAAAATTTGACCGCTCCATTTTTTCATTCACACATGAAATAGTCAGTGGGCATACGATAAAACATTTGTCAGCTGCAGTAGGATTTTGCTTTATGGTTATGATGCTGAAAGCTCATAAGAGAATAACCGAATAACTGATTAACTGAATAACTGAAGGGTTGATAATCGTAAAACAAAACTGTAATTCAACCACTCAGTTATTCAGTTATTCAGCCATTACACTCCAAGACTCCAACCAGTCCTATACTGTCTCATCACAAACTGATTCGCCTCTTCAAAGTTGGTGATGCGCATGTTTGCGCCGTCCCACAAAAGTTTGATGTAACGGCCGGGGTAAGTGTACCCGCCGCCTTGTTTTTCCTTGCGAATATCATAACTGCGAATGGCAAGGTTGCCCATCAAAATACTTTCTGTGAGTGGGCCGGCAATATCAAAATTGGAACTTAGTTCTTTTGCTTCATTGCTGTTGTAGCCTTTCATGGCAGCATCAATCCATGCTGCGTAGTGACCATCGGAGCCGCCCGGCACCCGCTTAATGGTTTGCGGAACATCCGTGGTTGCTGTCTTGGAAATCGGCAGCAATTGCGGATTAAGGCTGTAAGTAGAACACATCATTTTTCCTTTTGTGCCCACAAATAATACCCCGTTTCCACCATCACCCATCAGTTCGTTAGGACCAAGTTCTGCAGGTCTTTCTGGCTGAATGCCGCCATCCATCCAGTGAAGCTTGACGTCCGGCTTTTCATCTTTTCCTGCAAACTTCAACGTTATATGAGAGGAAGGAGGGCAGCTATCAGGGAAATAACCGCGTTTAAATTCACCTATATAAACTGAACCCACACTGCACTCAGCCTCGGTTGGGTAACCCAGATCCATAACGGAAAATGCAGGAGCTATGATATGACAACCCATGTCGCCCAGTGCGCCTGTACCGTAGTCCCACCAGCCGCGCCAGTTGAAAGGAATGAGATTTTCAACATAATCTTTTTGCGGAGCCGTACCCAGCCAGAGATCCCAATCAAGTTCTCTGGGTACCGAAGCTTTTGCGGCCGGCCAGGGTATGCCTTGCGGCCAAACCGGTCTGTCGGTCCAGCAGTAAATTTCAATGATGTCGCCAATAACGCCGTTGCGGTACCATTCTGTCAATTGCCTTACACCGTCGTTGCTGGCGCCCTGGTTGCCCATTTGCGTAACCACTTTGTATTTATGAGCAGCTTCTGTTAGCATGCGTGCTTCGTAGATGTCGTGTGTAAGCGGCTTTTGCACGTACACGTGTTTGCCCATTTGCATGGCGGCCATTGCCTGCACGGCGTGCATGTGATCGGGAGTGGAAACAGAAACCGCGTCAATCGATTTCCCTTCTTTTGCCAGCATTTCCCTATAGTCCTTGTAGAATTTTGCATTGGGAAAACGCCTGCGGCTGCTGGCTGCGCGACGTTCATCCACATCGCAAAGGACAGCAATTTCAGCTTTGCCGCTTTTGTTGAACATATCAATATCTTCTCCACCTTTCCCGCCTACACCAATGCCTGCAATGATAAGCCTGTCACTTGGTGCAATAAAGCCTTTGCCTCCCAATACATGTCTCGGCACAATATACATTCCTGCTAGTGCAGTTGCTGTGTTGCGGATAAATTTTCTGCGCGAATTATCGTCTTGTTTTTTAGGTGAGTCTTTTTGCATAGCTGATCCTTGGGTTGTTGTTTGTTGTATTAAATATATTGAAGTAATCGGGAATTAGAAATTAGAAATTACGAATTAGTTATAGGATAAAATATCTGCAATTTGTTCTGCCGGATGATGTATATGAAGAAGCACAGAATGAATTCTTAATTCCTAATTCAAAGAACAATTGTCACTACTTGGTTAATGCCCTACGGGCATGGGGTTTCTTTGTTAGATTTTCTATTGATATTGATGCCCTACGGGCATGGAGCCTTTCCCGTAGGGAAAAATATCAATAGAAACCAGCACCCGTGGTTATTTTGCCCGTAGGGCATTAATATGCTTAACTAAACGACATTAAATTCCTAATTCTTAGTTGCCAAACTTCTCCTCCATCATCTTATTAAACGCATCCGACTGTCCCTTCGCAATCGAAAGCGGTTGCCAGCCATCGGCTTTCATAATTTTTCCAAGCATTACGATTTGTCCCACGTGGCCGCAGTAATGCGCAATTTGCCTTACAATCGCATCCGTAACAGACTGTGGCTCGGTTCGAATGAAAATGTCTTTTGACAAATCTTCTTCCTTTAAACTTTGTAAAGTATCAAACAAAACTTTCCATCCTTTTTCCCAAAGTTCAAGCAGTTGTTCTTTGTTTAATTGCTGATCATTAAACTCTGTATCGCGGTTGCGCCAAGGCTTTTCGCCATCTTCTGTTAGAAAGTTTGTCCAGCGGCTGAGCATGTTTCCGCTCATATGCTGAATGAGAATCGCGATGTTATTGCACGCATCATTCGGCTGATAATGCATTTGCTCTTCGCTTAGCTGTGCAAATGTTTTATCCGCCAATCCTTTGTAAGTGGTGAAATGCTTTATTGCATTTTGAACGAGGAGAGAGGTTGACATGGTAGTGTGTTTAATTGTTCAATAACTGTTTAAGTGAACCAATAACAGAATAACTGAGTAACTGAATAACTGAATGTTTTATTTTCAATTTTGCACTACAACGTTCAACTACTCAGTTATTCTGTTATTCAGTTACTAGTACCCCGCCGCGCTATCATCTCCACGATGATCGCCCACAGCTTCTATCATTCCGTTATCAATTTTTATCGCTTCGGTTCTTCCGATCCCGCCAATTTTTTTGATCTTGTAACCCATTGCTTGCAATTGTTCCAATACATCAGCCGGAAAATTTTCTTCTACCACCAATTCATCCGGTAACCACTGGTGATGGAACTTTGGTTTGTTCACCGCATCATCAAGACTCAGGTTAAACTCCAACACATTCACCAATGATTGAAACACCGATGTTGTAATGGTGGTGCCTCCGGGCGTACCAACAACTAAATATGGTTGATTGTTTTTCAAAACAATCGTTGGAGTCATGGAACTGAGCATTCTTTTATGCGGTGCAATCGCATTCGCTTCACCGCCAACAGCGCCGTACATATTAGGCACACCGGGCTTTGCACTGAAATCATCCATTTCATTGTTGAGAAGAAATCCAGCTCCCGCTACCACCGTGCGACTGCCATATCCACCGTTTAATGTGGTGGTGATCGCAACAGCATTTCCATCTTTATCATAAACACTCAAGTGCGTTGTTTCATCACTTTCATGAGGAATTTCTCCCGGACCAATTTTCGTGCTCACACCTGCTTTTTCAGGGTCAAACAATTTCATGCGTTCGGCGATATAGGCGTTACTTGTAAGCGTTTTAACCGGCACTTTATAAAAGTCAACATCGCCTAAAAATTTTGCGCGGTCCGCATAGGCGAGTCTGTCAACTTCCGTCATTAAATGCACAGCTTTCACGGAATGAAAACCATATTCCTGCAAAGGTTGGTTCTCAATCATTTTCATCATCATTGGCAACAGTACGCCTCCGCTTGATGGCAGCGGCATGGTCACGATCGTGTAGTCTTTGTATTTAAAAACCACAGGCTCTCTTTCCTTAGCCTTGTAATTTTTAAGATCGTCATAGAAAATAATGCCTTTGCCTTTTTGCATTTCTTCCACGATCATTTTGGCAGTGGGGCCCTCATAAAAACCTTTTGCACCGTTATCACGAATGCGTTTCAGCGTGTTGGCAAGTTCGGTTTGAATGAGCGTATCGCCTTTTTTCCATTCTGTATTTCTTATAAATGCAGAAGTTTTCGAACTGTATTTCAGAAAATCACTTTTGTAATGATTCAGTCCTCTGGCTTCCGCTGCTGTAATTACAAATCCTTTTTCTGCGAGGTCTATCGCCGGTTGTACCAAAGTCTTGAAAGGAAGGCGTGCATATTTTAGGGAAGTAAAAATACCCGCAATCGCACCGGGCACGCCACTTGCAAGGTGTCCATTCTGACTGAGCGTTAGTTCGCTTTCACCTTTTTTGTTCAGGTACATATCGCGGGAAGCCTTGCCGGGAGCCATTTCACGAAAGTCGATGGTGACATTTTTCCCATCGCTTAAATGTGCCACCATAAAACCTCCACCGCCAATATTTCCGGCACCGGGATATACCACTGCGAGTGCGAGTTGCGTTGCAATGGCCGCGTCAACAGCGTTGCCGCCTTTCTTCAAAATGCTGAGTCCTGCCTGGCTCGCGAGCGGATGCGCACTCACCACCGCTCCGTTTTTTCCTTTGAAATTTTTCTGTATGCTGTAATCGAAGGGACGAATAGTTTGCTGGCTAAACGAAAACTGTGAAAGCGCCACCAGCAAAACAATTAAATGTTTTTTCATGTGTCAAATGTTCTCTATCTGCAATTTAAGTATATTCGGGTGAAAGCGTGAATGGTCAACCGGCAATCAATGTCGTTACCTTAAGAAGCGTTTTATATCAGGCCGTTGGCTAAAGCCAAACGGCAATGAAGTAGACGCAGCCTGTTAAATATTATTTGAAAGTCATTAAAGCAAGACATGTATGTAACACATAATTCATAGCCGTTGGCTTTTGCCAATGGAAAAAAACAGCCTGACACTCCGTTTACGCTTCAAGTCCCAAAATAATTTTCGATGAAAAGAATCATTAGCATCCTTCTCGTTTGCTTCATTGCGATAACATCTTTTGCGCAGTTGCAAAGCCCTGAACAATTTCTTGGTTATAAGATAGGAAGCAGGTATACGCCTCATTATAAAATTGTGAACTACTTCAACTATCTCGCAAAGCAAATGCCTGACCTGGTGAAGCTTGAGCAATATGGTGAAACGAATGAAGGACGGCCACTGCTGCTGGCGTTTATTTCTACAAAAGAAAACATCACGAATCTTGAAAATATCCGCCAGAACAATTTGAAGCTGGCGGGCTTCGGTGCAGACAAAGCAAGTGCTTCGGAAAAGGCGCCTGCTATCATTTGGATGAGCTACAATGTGCATGGAAATGAGCCTTCATCATCCGAAGCTTCCATGCTTACGATTTACGAATTGCTCAATCCGTCAAACACTAAAACAAAAGGTTATCTGCAAAATACGGTCGTTGTCATTGATCCGTGCATGAATCCTGATGGTCGTGATCGCTACGTTAACTGGTTCAACCAAATGGTAGGAAAAAAAGCAAATCCAAATCCTGCATCACGCGAGCATAGCGAGCCGTGGCCGGGTGGCAGAAGCAATCACTACAATTTTGATCTTAACCGCGATTGGGCATGGCAAACGCAAATTGAGAGCCAGCAAAGAATGGCTAAGTACAACGAGTGGTTGCCGCAAATTCATGTTGACTTTCACGAGCAGTCCTATAACAATCCATATTATTTCGCACCCGCCGCAGAACCATTTCATGAAGTGATCACAGCATGGCAGAGAAATTTTCAAACAACGATTGGTCGTAACAATGCAAAATATTTTGATGAAAACGGATGGTTATACTTTACGAAGGAGCAGTTTGATTTATTCTATCCAAGTTATGGAGATACTTATCCGTTGTATAACGGTGCAATCGGAATGACTTACGAGCAGGGTGGCAATAATCGTGGTGGACTTGCGGTGATTACAGATGCGGGCGATACACTAACGCTATATGATCGGGTGATGCATCATTTCACGACGGGCATTTCAACGATCGAAGTTGCTTCGCAAAATGCAGACAAGCTTGTGAAGGAGTTTCACAGTTATTACAACAATGCAGTGAATTCACCTTTCGGAGATTTTAAAAGTTATGTGATCAAAGCAGATGACGGCGACAGAGTAGATCGCTTGAAAAAACTGTTGAACCGCAACAAAATATTATGGTCGTATTTGCAGGTGAACAATGCGCAGCTAAACGGATTGAATTATCTCACCGGCAAGCAGGAAAATTTCAAAGCGGAAATTGGAGACATCGTCGTGAATGCCAATCAGCCAAAATCAAATTTGCTCAAAGTGTTGTTTGAAAGAGTGTCGAAACTGAGTGATTCTGCGACTTACGATATTACTGCGTGGTCGCTGCCTTTTGCTTATGGACTGGAAACTTACGGTGTTAAAAACTACATCACCACTACAACAAAAACGAATCCTGATTCTATTACAACCTTTGCACTGCCACCCACCACTTACGGTTATGTGGTGCAATGGAACGGAATGAGCAGCGCGAAATTTCTCACAATTGTCTTACAAAAAGGATTGAAAGTTCGTTATGCAGAAAGGTCGTTTAAAATTGGTGCTGAAGATTTTGACAAGGGAAGTTTGATTCTTACAAAAGCGGGCAACAATACGCTGGCGCAACCATTGGAACAAATTATTAAATCTGCCGCAGAGCAGGCAAACGTAAGGGTTTATGCTGTAAGTTCGGGCCTCGTCGACAAAGGATTTGACTTTGGTTCGGATAAGGTGCATGTGATCAAATCACCGCGTGTGGCGCTTTTGGCAGGTAAAGAAGTGAGTTCGTTGAGTATGGGAGAGATATGGCATCTGTTTGACCAGCAATTGAATTATCCTGTATCACTTATCAACGTAAGCGACTTACAAAAAGTTAGTTGGAATAGCTTTGATGTACTGATCATTCCGGATGGAGAGTATGATTTCTTCACGGAAAAAAATACCAATGATGAGTTGAAGAACTGGGTGAAAAGAGGCGGAAAAATAATTGCGATAGAAAGCACCGTAATGCAGATGTCGAAAGCAGAGTGGGGCATCAAACCAAAAGTCGCTGACGACGATAAAAAAGATGATGTGATAAAAGGCGACTACTCATTATTGCATCACTATGAAAACCGCGAACGCGATGTTTTGGTGAATAGCATTCCCGGTTCAATATTTAAAGTGGAACTTGATAATACACACCCGCTTGCGTTTGGTTATCCTGATTACTACTACACATTGAAGCAGGATGAAAATATTTACGAGTTTATGAAAGAAGGGTGGAACGTGGGTGTATTGAGAAAAGATAATTACATTGCCGGCTTTACCGGAAGCAAAACAAAAGAGAAATTGAAAGACGGCTTATTGTTTGGTGTGCAGGAACTGGGCAAAGGAAAAGTGGTTTATCTCGCCGATAATCCTTTATTCAGAAGCTTTTGGGAAAATGGAAAGCTGTTGTTTTGTAATGCGGTGTTTATGGTGGATTGAACTATGAAATATGAACTATGAAATATGAAATAGGGCTGCGCAAGCAGTCCATAGCTCATACTTCATAGTTCATAGTTAAAAATATTAGCGTTGATTAAAATTGCAATTTTAGATCTATACGAAGGACATGCAAACGAAGGCATGCGATGCATAAAACAGATTATTGATCAGTTTAAAGAGGACAATAATTTGCCGATTGTGCACGATGAATTTGAAGTGCGTTTAAGCAACAATGTTCCTGATCTTTCTTATGATGTTTATATAAGCAGTGGCGGCCCCGGATCTCCACTCGAAAGCGAAGACGTGGAATGGGAAGTAAATTATTTTCGCTTCTTAGAAAGGCTGCAGCGGTGGAACGATGAGCCGGGCACGAAGAAAAAGCACGTACTTTTCATTTGTCATTCTTTTCAATTGGCCTGCAGGCATTTTAGAATTGCGCAGGTTGCAAAAAGAAAGTCGACAGCGTTTGGCGTGTTTCCCGTCCACCTTTTACCCGAAGGGAAAAATGAGAAATTGTTTGAGGGCTTGCCTGATCCTTTTTATGTTGTCGACAGTCGCGATTACCAGGTGATACAACCTGATATGGAGCAGATACAAAAGCAGGGAGCAAAAATATTGTGCATCGAAAAAGAACGTCCACATGTGCCGTTGGAAAGAGCCATCATGAGTGTACGGTTTAATGACTATATGGTTGGCGTTCAGTTTCACCCGGAAGCCGATGCAAAGGGAATGCTCGTGCATCTTGAGAATCCGGTGAAAAAACAAAACATTATTGAAAGACATAGCTATGAAAAATGGCAGTCAATTGTGGAAGGATTAAACAATCCCGAGAAGATATTGTGGACGTATGAAAAGATGCTGCCGAATTTTTTGAAATACGCGATTGATAGTTGAAAATTGAAAGTTTAAAGTTGAAAATTGTAGGGGCGAATTGCATTCGCCCTGCACATTCAACATGACAGAAAATAATAACTCGCAACCAGATGATTCCACAAATCCGCCAACAATACAACAAGCAATTCTCCGAACAAGCATACAATGACTTCTTGAAAGAATTGGACGATGCATATCCAGGTGCGATAGAATTTCGTTTGGCGGAAACGCCTGTATTTGTTGATAAGGCATTTAAAAATAAAATGCTGGAGGCTTGTGAAAGCATTGTTGATTTTATAGTTGATCCTGCATTTAAAGAATTGACAGAAAACTCAATTCCTGAAGGAGAACGATTTGCCAATGAGACATCACCTTGCCAGATGTTGGTTTTTGATTTTGGAATTTGTGAAAACAAGGAAGGCGAAATAGAGCCCATGCTTATTGAAATGCAGGGATTCCCATCAATGTATGCATTTCATGTCTGGTTCCCGGAGATCATGCGGAAGCATTTGTACGTTCCGGAAAATTTCACGCAATACTTAAATGGATATACCAAAGAAAGGTTTATCAATGAATTCAAGGATATACTTGTAAATGATGTGCCAGTTGAAAATGTTGTATTGCTGGAGATAAAACCGCACGAGCAAAAAACAAGAATAGATTTTTACTGCACAGAAAAATATACAGGTATCAAACCCGTTTGCATTTCCGAATTGATACAGGAAGGTCGTCAGTTGTTCTACATGCTTGATGGCAAAAAGACTTTGATCAAACGAATTTACAACCGCATCATTACGGATGAACTGAAAGCGAGACGACATGAATTTGAAAACCTGGTAGACATCACACAAGACCTGGATGTTGAATGGATCCCGCATCCTAATTGGTTTTACCGCGTTAGCAAATACACGCTGCCTTTTTTAAGACATGAATATGTTCCGCAAACTTTCTTCCTTAATGAAATAAAACAATTGCCTCCTGATCTTGAGAACTATGTTTTAAAACCCTTATTCTCATTCGCCGGACAAGGTGTAGTTATTGATGTAACAAAAGAAGAAATTGAAAAAATAAACGACCTCGAAAACTGGATATTGCAACGCAAAGTGCAATATGCAAACATCATCAAAACGCCGGATGAAAACGATCCAGCAAAAGCGGAGATCCGCATCATGTATCTCTGGAACAAAGATTGGCCAAGGCCCAAAGCGGTCCTCAATCTCGCCCGCCTGAGCAAAGGAAAAATGATCGGCACACGATACAATAAGAATAAAACGTGGGTGGGAGGAAGCGTGTGCTTCTTTGAGGAATGAGGAAGTAGGAATTAGAAATTAGGAATTAGGAATTAGGAATTAGAAATCAATGTCGTTTCCTTAAGCTATTCAGCCTTTACCAGATTAATGTCCTACGGACATTTGTCTTCCCTGGTGTTACATTTTTTATTGATATGGATGCCCTACGGGCAAGTCTTCCCCGTAGGGGAATAATATCAATAGAAACAATTCAACAAGCGGCCATATGCCCGTAGGGCATTAATTCGTATGCAATCGTACCTTAAGGAAACGACATTGAATTAGAAATTAGGAATTAGGATTTAGGAACGCATCAGATGTGGCATTTGAAGCTGATGGTGATTTTTTTTCATCTACAAAAAAACTGGTTGACTGTGTTTCCAACAAAAAGATCCGTGTAAATCAGTCTAATCAGTGTCATCTGTGTGCCTAAAATCAAAATCATAACAAATCATGACAATCATGAAAATCTGCGTGCTCACTAAATAAAAAAAGGTGCAGAGTAGAAACTCCGCACCACATCCTAGAAAAAACTAAATTAACATCCTTTATCCTTAGTTATTTTTTCCCATCCAGTCTGGCCGTACTTCGTTGTCGGCCTCTTTTGTTACCACGTTGATGTTGATCACCCAGCCATTCATTTCATACAAGAGTTCAAGCTCCACTTTTAAATTTTTGAAGCTGTCATCACCTGTTTGCAGACGCAGCGCACTTGTTACAAATTGCAACTCTTCTTTCGGCGCTTCATAGCTTCCTTTTAAGAATAAAATGGAACCATCAATCAATCTGACTTTCACATTGTTGAGATTCTTATAAAAAGTACTGTAAGCTTTGGCAGCTTTATTATATTCATCATAATGGCCCATAATGGCCTGCCAGCTTGCAGTTGTGTCCAGCGCTGAGTGATAGCGGGTGACCATGCAACTTTCCGATCCTTCCAATTCGATATTAGAAGCGTAGTTGTCAATTTCTCCCTGCGATAAAACAAGGTCACCGGAAATGTTTCTGTAATTAAATGTAAAGTCTTTCAGAACGGCTGTCATTGTTTCAGAAAAGTTTCCTTTTCTTGGGGTTGGCGACGACTGCGAGTAGCTAATGGTAGTAGCCAGCAGGCAAGTCATCAAGGCAGTAATTGGCTTCATGAAGTAGGATTTATGAGGGCAAGTTTAGAGAATAACTTTTTAGCAACAAATAGGTGTGACGTTGATTGATAAAAAAAATAAACAACACGATTTGAATCTCGTTTATTCAACAACGTTATTTCAGTTTTCATAGACACCTCGAAAAGATTACTCCTATTTTAAAATGCTGATTGCTATTGATTTTGATCGCTGATTTTGTAGCAGCCGGCAGACGCAAATCGATTTTCACATTGTCGGAATGAGGGATTTCGTTCAAACCCAGATGTGTAGAAATACTATACCCGATGTTAGAAACTGCACACCCCACTATCTTTGATAATCATATAGTTAGATAAATAAGGGTTTTGTGAAAAAAATGATTTTTCGCGGGCATCGTAAAAAAACGAACGTTGATAAATGCGGCATGCCGTAGGGTCGAATTGAATTCGCCGTCGTCGCATCGCAAACAGATATTTGCCCTCTTGTTACCTTTGCCGCATGAACGAACTAATACAGATAAGAAAAATAAAACCGGAAGACAATAAAGCAT
>Ga0318567_10000939_pt1 | contig 11691 bp, 8 predicted proteins | sample GRESIP088b5f20_FD_203691 | JGI IMG/M metagenome (GOLD analysis project Ga0318567, IMG submission 203691) | Tropical soil microbial communities from Luquillo Experimental Forest, Puerto Rico - GRE.SIPMG.088b5f20 | ecosystem: Environmental > Terrestrial > Soil > Tropical forest > Bulk soil...
AATGTGCTCTATTTCGAGACCGCGTTCAACTCTGTTCGGGCCTCGTCGATTTGGTCGTATGCATACGCCGCTATGGCGGCGGTGGTCATCGTCTCACCCTTGCGGGCGAGCGACTCGTAGGTCGCCTCGCCGAGCACCTCGCGTAGGTGGGTGATTGCGGTGTCGAACTCAGGAAACGCTGCGGTCAGCGGACTAAACGCGAAACCGGCGATGGTCGCCGCCGCTTCGCACCGTGCGAGCCGGTCGAAAAGCACCGTGAGCATAGCCAGGGCAACACGCATGTTTGCCGCATGACCCGAGTCCTGAAAATTCCGGATCGCGAGCATGAGGTAGTCGAAGGCGGCCAGCGGGTCCCCGTGTTGGGCCTCGAGAGCGGACAGACAGATCGCCAGGTGTGACTCGTTGGCGCGGTTGCCGCTCTGCTGAGCGATCACCAGCCCCCGGCGCACGGCTTGGAGCGCGCGCCCAGGTTCGACATGCCGAAAGGCGAAGCCGTAGGCGAAAAGCGCCCACGAAAGCGTCCACGGGTCATCGGTGGCTTCGGCGGTGTCGATCATGCCGATCGCGGCGGCCATCGCCTCGTCACCAACACCGGCGACCGTCAGCGCGAGTACCAGGTATGCCTGGATGACTGCGTCATTCTCTCGATCGGATGAGAGCCGGGCGCGGCACAACTCCACGTACCGGTCGGGCTGGCCGATGTACAGATACGCAGCGCTAAGCCAGCTCTGGATGCCGTCCGGCACCTCGTCGCGGCCACTGCCCTTAACCGTCAGGGCCGCGTCGCTGTAGCCGACAGCGTCCTCGATGCGTCCGGTCGTGTGACACTGCGACGCCATCACATACAGGGCTGCCAGGCGGGGATGGTTGACGGATCGGGCGGGCTTGATGAGCTGTTCGGCCCAAGTAATGGGCTCGTAGATTTCGACCCGAAGGCCGAGGAATGCCGCATACGTCGCGATGGTGGCGGCAACGTCTAGGTCGCCATGGTCGGCGGCCCACTTGAACGCGGTGCGCAGATTGGCCAGCTCGGCGGAGAACCAGGTGTATGCCTCGCGCTGGTGCGGGCTGTTCCACAGCGCCAGGATGTCGGTCTCGCGCCTGGCGAAGTGGCGGGCATGCGCGTTACGTGCCTCGGTGGCCGCACCAGAGGCGACGAGTTGCTCTTCGGCGAACTGACGGATGGTCTCCAACATCGAGAATTGGGTCCGCCCAGCCGATCGGTCGGCGACCAGCAGCGACTTGCGCACCAACGCATCGAGCAGATCAAGGATGGCGTAGTCGTCGACGTCATCGGATCCGGCCACCGCGCAGGCACTTTGGAGGTCGAATCCCCCGGCGAACACCGAACACCGCTGCAGCAGAGCCCTTTCCGCGTTGTCGAGGTGGTCGTAGGACCATGCCACCGCATTGCGCAAGGTTTGGTGGCGTGCCACGCCCCGCCGCGAGCCGACCAGCAGCCGGAACCGCTGATGAAGACGATCGCGCACCTCACTGGCGGTCATTGACGCCATCCGCGAGGCTGCCAACTCGATGGCCAATGGGATGCCGTCCAGGCGGCGGCAAATCTCCACGACCGCGACCGCCTCGTCAGGGTTCGCCAGCGAGAAGTCCGGGACCACACTGCGGGCGCGTTCGACGAACAGATCGACTGCGGCAGAGTCGATGCCCGCGCCGACATCCAGCGACGGCACCGGCCACAGTTGCTCGTCGGCGACCCCCAATCCCTCGCGGCTGGTCGCCAGGATCCGCACGGTCGAGGAGCGCGCGAGGATCGCTTCGATCAGATCGGCGGCAGCGTCTCGCACGTGCTCGGCGTTGTCGAACACCAGCAACCGCGCCCGGCCCTCTAACGCGGCGGCCACCGACTCGCTCACGGTCTTATCCGGCTGCTGAGTGATGCCCAGTACCGCCGCCACCGCGTCAGGCACCGCCGCCGGATCGGACACCGCAGCCAGCTCGAAAAACCAGACCCCATCCGGAAATTGATCGACGAGACGCGATGCGACCTCCACCGCCAGCCGGGTCTTGCCGACCCCGCCCACCCCGGTCAACGTCACCAATCGATGAGCCTTGACCGCCGCTTGCACCTCGTCGAGTTCGGACTCGCGTCCGATGAAGCTGGTGACTGGGGTCCGCAGGTTGCCCGGACTGGCATCCAACGCCTGCAGGGGTGGGAACTCTGTGCGCAGGCCGGGTGCGCAGACTTGAAACACCCCGACCGGTGTGGGTAGGTCGCGCAGTCGTCGCGGCCCCAAATCGACCAGGTCCACTCCGCTGAGCAGACTCGCCGTCGAATCGGCCAGCAGGATCTGGCCGCCGTGCCCGGCGGCCATCACCCGCGCAGCTCGGTTGAGCACCGCACCGAAGTAATCCCCCTCGCGCAGCTCGGCTTCCCCGGTCGCCAACCCCATCCGTACCGGCAACTGAAGCTCCGTCTGCGCGGCCACCGCCGCATCAACCGCAGCCCTGGGGGAGGCGAACGCGGCAAACACCCCGTCACCGGTGTGCTTGAACACGAAGCCGCCCTGCGCCTCGATCACCTGGCGCAACACCTCGTCATGGGCGGCCAGCGCGGCCCGCATCGCATCCGCGTCGGCCTCCCACCGACGGGTCGAACCCTCGACATCGGTGAACAAAAACGTCACCACTCCCGAAGGAGCAGCCGCCGTCATGGCATCGGCTCGGCCCAGGCGATATGCCCCTCGTAGCCAAGTGTTCTCGCCATGTCCCGGTAGCGATCCCGATAGTCGCGGTAGCCGGCCTCGTCGCCTTGGGCGCGGGCCAGCAGCGCGCGCAGCCGCAGCAGCCAGATCTCCCGTATCACCAGACCCTCATCGGCTGGCGCGGCCGCTAATCGCTCGATTGCGGCCTGGGCTTCGGCCACGTCACCCTCGGTCCCACGATCGAGCAGCATTTCCACCAAAACACCCGTCGCAGGAACGCCCCACGCCAGCAGGTGTTCGTGGCGAAACAGATGGTCGACGGCGGCGCGGATGAGCGGTATCGCGTCATCGCGATCTCCACACCGAGCCCTCGCACGCGCGGAGTAGACATCGACGATCGGCAATTCGGACAGGTTGTGGCCCCGGCGCCGAAACACTTCGCCGACGTCTGCCAGGATCTTCTGTCCGCGGTCACGCTGCGCAGCCATTGGATGGTGCACCAGCGCAGTGCCCAGCGTCATACGGGCTAAGGCCAACGCGAGGTCATCGCCGGATCGTTCGGCAATCCGTAGGGCATGCTCGATCTCGCGCACCGTCGGATCATCCACGGCCAGCACGCCAAACGGTATTCCCGCAAAGTAGACCCAGCCGACAACCGCGGCGAAGGAGAGGGAGTCGGCGCTGCGAGCCAGAGCCAGCCCGCGGTTCAGGTCGTCGCGCCATCCTGGACGACCCAGACAATACCGAGCCATAGCCCGGTTCGTATGGGCGATCGCTAACGGAGAGCCGAAAAGGAAGTTACCTTTGGCCGGGTCACCGTCGGCAAGGTCGATGACCCGTTCTGACCATTGCAGCGCGTGAGACCACTCGGCGCTCTCAACTTTGGCGTAGGTCGGCGCGAAGGACAGCCCCACCGTCAGCGTCGGATCGCCGACCGACTCGATGAGGGCCATGGCATCCGAGGCCAGCTGCGACGCCTCGCGCGGCCGGTCCCGATACACGTGATCCATCACCAGCCCTGCCATCGCGATGGCCAGTGACGCCTTGTCCCCGGTGGCGGTGCACAACTGCCGCAACTCATTAAAGGGGGCACCGGCGACGTTCAGTTGGACTCGAAAGGCGATCCCGCACAACATGGTCCGCGGCGTGATGCGCATGGCGGCCCGGCTGGGGTCGTCGGTGGGTAATGCGTCGGCGATGTTTCGGGCACGCTCCCAGCTCAGCCGTGCGGCGGCGATGTCGCGGTTGGTCGCCCAGGCGGCGGCCCGCATCTGCCAGCCGTAGGCGGCGTGCAAATCACCGGCGGCCTCCAGATGTTCGGCGATCAGCGCGGCATTTTCGTCAGCCGAGGCCGGGCTACGGGCTTCGATCACGGCGGCCAGGCGCCGGTGCAGCTCGGCACGATCCGACTTTAGTTGTGCTTCGTAGGCCACCGTGCGGATCAGCGGATGGTGGAACAGATACTCGGGTTCTTCGGTAGAGGTGATCTGGTCGATGAATTCGCCGCCCACCAAATCCTCGAGTACGGGCTCAATGCCCAGGGTTTCCAGCAGGCCCGGGTCGAACCGTGAGCCGATGACCGCCGCAGCGCTCAGGGTGCACTTGGCCGCCGGGTTAAGGCGGTCGATGCGGGCGGCAATGGCCGCCTGCACGGTGGCGGGCACGCTGACCTCGGCAGCACCGACCGCCGAAACGTAGGCGCTGCGGTTTCCGCGCAGGACCCCGCGTTCGGCCAGTTCGCGCACCATCTCCTCCACGAAAAACGGGTTACCGGCCGCCCTTTCGACGATCATGGTCGTCAACCCGGCGACCGAGGAGTCCGGCCCCAGCAGATCGGTGACCAGTGCTGTGGTCTCCGAATCGCTCAGCGGCGCAAGGGCGATGCTTTGAGCACCGGGCACCCGGCTCAATGCGCCCCGATATTCGGGGCGGCAGGTGATGAGCACCAGAAAGGGCGTCTGCGGGGTCACAGCCATAAAGTCGGCGAGCATGGATTCGCTGACCTCGTCGATCCAGTGCACGTCCTCAATGACATAGACGGCCGGGTCTTGGCGGGCCAGCGACGCGGCAGCGACGAGCGCGGTCAACCGTCGCCGCCGGGCATCCGGATCGATCTTGGGCAACTCCGCCTCGGGATCGGCGATGCCCAGCACGTCTTCGAAGAGCACCAAGTCCTCCGGATCGCCATCAGGCACCCGGGCCCGTACCTGCGTGCGGGCGACCGAGGCGTCCAGATCACCCACGCCGGTGGCTGCGCGCAGCAGCCGCGACACGGCGTAAAACGGGACATCGCTGGCGTGCGATTCGCAGAACGCGGTGAACACCTCGACACCTCGGGCTGCCGCTATCGCGGTGACCTCGCGCACCAGGCGGCTCTTGCCAATACCCGGTGATCCCCGCACCTCGACCACCGCGCCATCGCCGTCGATGGCACGCTCCAGCAAGCCCTCGACCGCGGCCATCTCCCAGCGCCGCCCGACCAGATGGGACTCAGCACGTGAAGCAACGCGATGCCGTTCACCCATGCCCAGCAGCCGACGGGCAGGCACCGGTTCCTCGGCACCTTTGACGCGCAACAACTCCGGCTCTCCCAGCACCGCTCCCGCGACTAGCCGCGCGGTGGACTCACTGAGTATCACCCCACCGGGTGGGGCAACCGATTCGATCCGCTGCGCTATCCCGACTTGCTCACCAACCGCGGTGTAACCCAAAGCACCCGAACCGATCTCACCGGCGATCACCTGGCCGGAATTGAGACCAACGCGCAACTGCAGATCTACACCGTCGCGGGCTTTGGCCTCCGCGGCCAGCCGGGCCGTCTCCTCCTGGATGCCCAGTGCCGCAAGACAAGCGCGGGTAGCGTGGTCTTCCAACGCCACCGGCGCGCCGAACACCGCCATGATCCCGTCGCCGGTGAACTTGTCCACCGTCCCGCCATAGCGCTGCACCACCGCCGCGCAGCGGTCGGCGAGGTCGGCCATGATCTCGCGCAGCCGCTCCGGCCCAACGGCAGAGGCGATGTCCATCGAACGAACGACATCCGCAAACAGCACCGTCACCTGCTTGTACTCCGCCGATCGGCTGACCTGCGTGACCGGTGCACCACACTCGTTACAGAACTTGGAGTTGGGTGGCAGTTCGGTGCCGCACGACCCGCACACCACGGTCGCTGTCGTCACGCGGCCACCCCACTGGCGCTCACATCAGTATCGTGTCACTTCTTGCCAGCCAACATGTGCCTTATCCCCGGTGCGATCCCTTGCGAGTAGCCCGCCGCGCAGTGCTTCGGGGCGTTGGTCCGGGGCCGGATTCCGCCGATCCACGAGGTAGGAACGTGTCGGTTGTGAGATTCTGCTGGGGTGTCCGCTACTGCGGCGGCTGCTCCTTCGGGGGTGGTGACGTTTTTGTTCACCGATGTGGAGGGTTCGACGCGTCGGTGGGAAGCCGACACGGAGGGCATCCGGGCGGCGCTGGCCGCCCACGACGAGGTGTTGCGTGCGGCGATCGAGGCTCACGGGGGCAGAAATGGCTTAGCAAGGAGATCGCATGGCAACTAAGGTTCCGACCCCGAGTCCGGCGCGGCCGCCGATTCGCCGCGGCCAAGGCGGATCACGATGAAGGCCATCGCCGTCACGATTTTTCACCGGATCGCCGACCCACAGGTTTTCGACGCGTGGGTTTGCGACGTGCGATCTGCCGCGGAGGCAACACCAGGATTCGTTGCGCTCGCCGCCTCGAACCGCCGTGACGCGCCGCTGGACTGGGCGATCGCGGTGACCTTCGAGTCGGAGAATTTGCTTCACGAGTGGCTCGACGGGGCGACCTGGAAGACCTTGGTGCGCCGGGGCGCAGAACGCGGATTGCTGCGGCTTTCTTCCGATTTGGTGATCATCGAGGGCGCGGTGCTGCCGACCGGTGTGGGAATCGTCTCCTCCAATGTGTCGGACGGCATGGAGGCTGACTTCCACGCCGCGCACGGACGGCTGAAGAAGGCCGCCTCCCAATTCCCCGGATATGAGGGCGCAGCCGTCTTCCCGCCGAGCGCGTCGGGGGAATGGCGGTCGCTGATCCGGTTTCGCACCGAACCCCAGTTGTCGGCATAGTTACAGTCGCCGCAGCGCAAGGAAGGCTTGCCGGCGGTGCGGTCGAGTCTGGCGCAGGATTTCTCGGTGTTCGCCCAGACCACCCCGCTGGGCACAACCGTCCGCAGAATGAACGGCAAGACCGCGATGACGCCGAGCTGGAAGACGGCGATGCTGCTGCTGATGGTGCTCTACCCGATGGCGATGCTGCAGTCAAAGTTTGTGGCACCGGTGATCGGCAAATTGGGAGCGGAGCCGTGGCTGTCAGTGTGGCTCGGCCAGGTGTTCAGCGTGGCATTGATGCAATGGTGGTTGATGCCGACGGTGTCGTCATGGTGCCGCCGCTGCCTCGACCCGGTCGACGGCGCCAGTCTGCGAATCAGCCTGCGCGGCGCCGCAGTCGCCGTGATCGTCTACGCCGCGTCGTTGACGGTCTTCGCTACGGTCGAGTGGCTCCAGTAGTTGGCCCTACACCCGGCCTAGTCCCGTTGCTTGCCCTAGTTGTCGTGTAAGCCACCCCCCACGGCCGGCGAATAGCGTGTGGTCGTCCTGGCAAATCCCTTCGCGGGTAGCGCCAGCCTGCCCTATTGTCCTGATATTGCGTTGACGAATTGTGCAGTCAGTCTAAGTAGGTACTCTGAATCTATTTCAAGATGGCATCGTGGATCGTCTCGACGAAATCGCCTTCGCCACAAGGGATGCGGCCCACCAAATCTCAGAGCGCATGCAGGGCGCGGAAAGTCAGCTGCGGCGAAATCGTGAACCGGCACACGTAGCCGCACAGTAGCCACCACGACAGCTGCAAGTCGGCTGCGGTTCAGGTACGGCTGGCCAGATGGGGTAGGCGCCGTGCCGGTCGCGGCACAGGGCGGCAACTTCACAGGGAACGGGTTCAGCGGGAAGCGGCCGGATGGGTGATGGTGACGCCGCTGAGGACGGCGCCGATGAAGAACACCGCCGCGCTGACCTGCAGTAGCCGGGTGAAGCTGGTATCGGTGAGCGTGCAGGCGGCGATCAGCCCCACGCAGGCCGTCGCGATCAGCGCAGAAGTCCGGCCCACGGCGTTTTGGATTGCTGCGGCGATTCCGCTATGTGTGGGCTCAACGGCAGACAAATTGACCGCGGTCAGCGGGGTGATGGTGGTGACCATGCCAGCGGCCAGCACGATCATCCCGGGCAGCAGCTGCGTGACGACGTTGAATCCGTGTGCGACGGGGTGGATGAGCAGCAGCCCAACGCCGGCCAGCACCGGGCCGGCCATCACGAACATGCGCGGGCCGATCCGTGCGGCCATGCCGCCGACGCGGCGGGCGAACAGAAACGACATCACCGGGCACGGCAAGGTGATCAAACCCGCGGCGGTGGCCGAGTAGCCGGCGACCTCCTGGGTATACAGGGAAATTCCCAGCGAACCCAACGTCAGGGCGCCGTAGACGAACGCGGTGCCCAGATTGGCGCCGGCAAAGTTGCGGATTGTGAACAACCCAAGCGGCACCATGGGGTGGGGAGCGCGGCGCTCCCATGCCACGAATGCCAGCAAGGCCGCGACGCCGACGACCATGGACGCGGCGACGACGGGGTCGTGCCATCCGTGCCGGTGAGACTCAATGAGGGCATACACCGTGGCGGCCAACCCGACCGCCGACAAGGCGGCGCCAGCCCTATCCACCCGGGCCCGCTTTGCCGGCGCGGGCATCGGACACAGCCAAAACGTCAACGCGAACCCGATCACCATCGGGATCGCCGACAGCGCGTAGATCCATCGCCAGCTCAGATAATCCACGGCCAGACCCCCCAGCAGCGGACCGAGCGCAAAGGCGGTGCCGGTCCAGGCGGTCCAGGAACCGATCGCTGCGGGTCGGGCGGCGCGGTCGAACGCAGAGTTGATCAGCGCCAGCGAACCGGGCACCAAAAACGCCCCACCCAACCCTTGGATCACGCGCCCGCTGATCAGCATCGCCGGCGCGGCCGCGGTGGCCGCCACCACCGAACCCGTACCGAAGGCCACCAACCCGAGGCGCATTACCGGTACTCGCCCGAACAGATCGGAGATGGAACCACCCGGCAGAATCGTGGCGGCCAGGGCCAGCAGGTAGCCGTCGATGACCCACTGTTGCAAAGCCAGGCCTCCGCCCAGGTCGCGCCCGGTGGCCGGCAGCGCCAGGTTCACGACGGTACTTTCGAGAAATGCGACCATCGACACCATGATCGCCACCACCATGACCCGGCTCGTCGGCGCGGCATCGCAGACTTTCGGGAGCTGTTTGTAGTTGACCCCTATTTGCGCGCGGAGGGCGTCGGCACCGGCGAAGGAGCGGGCCAGCAGCAGCGAGATTAGGTTGCGTCGAAACCACGCAACCCCCTCGGCCGAGTGATACCTGCTTGCCCTTCCCTCCGGGTCTGACGCATTCACCGTGCAGTACCAGCGGCCATAGTGTCCAAGTCGTGCTTCCGATCGCATAATTGATCTCATCTCTGTGCTGCCGGGCTCCTAGCAGAGTGGGTTGCAGAACGCCCGCCGTTACGCGCGGCGGTGTAACGGTTGGTTTGAGTTCGCGCACGAATGTTCGGAGAGCCCTGAGAGGAGTCCCGCGATGGCCGTTGCGCAACCCTGTATCCACCCAGGCGCCCTCGAGCTGTTCATCGCTACCCGCCAACAGCTGCACGGCATCGCTCTCCGTCGGGGTGGTCGGTTTCCCGAGGGCACCGAGTTGGTCTGGCCGCATGGCCGCGCGCAGCGCGCTGGACCACCCCGCCGAGCTCGCCGTGGCGTGCGGCGTCGACATTGGACCACCCGTCGGGAAGTACCACAGCTCGGTCCCGCTGTCGGTTGACGCGGTGCTCGAGCCCGACGCCGACGCGGTCGCGCATGTCCATCGCGGTCTGTGAGTTGGAGCGCAAGCCCTGACGGCCTTCGCCCCCGACCAAGAGCCGGTGTTGTGGCCGGAACACTTCGACGTCGCAGTCCCGCCTCCGAGGCGAATTACGGTGTTTCGGCCAGAGACTCGTATCACCCGCGGCCATACGCCGACGTCGGACCACACGGGGGCCCGACTACGACTTCACCAACCGCAACACCACATTCATGACCTGGAACCTGATGCATCCGGCACGGATGCTGCCGCTGCCGGTGGAGTTCCGGCCTACGGCAACATTCGTTCGGGATGGGATGCGGGCTGCCGTCATGATTTTGCCAATCCTGAGTATCGCTGAGCCGATACCATGGGTCTCGATGCCTGGGACCCTCAGAGGCGAGTCCGCGGACGAATCGGCGCTGATCGCGTCGTTGCGCGACGGTGACGAGACCGTGTTCGCCCGACTCGTCGACCGGTATACCCCCGCCATGCTGCGCGTGGCGCGCGGCTACGTGCCCAGTCACGAAATCGCCGAAGAAGTGGTCCAGGAAACCTGGATTGCGTTGATCAAAGGCATCTCAAAGTTTGAGTGCCGATCATCTTTGCGTACTTGGCTTTTCACGGTGATGATCAACATCGCCAAGCAACGCGGCGTGCGGGAACGCCGATCCGTCGACGCCGAGATCGCCGCCTTCACGTGCGGCACCGTTGACCCGGCGCTGTTCCGCGGCCCCAACGAGGAGTGGCCAGGAGACTGGAAGAACTGGAAGGAGTATCCCAGGGCTTTTCCCGAGACCCCTGAGGGCTCGGTGCTAGCTGACGAGCTCGTTGCCGTCGCCCGAGCGGAACTCGACCGACTACCCGACCGGCAGCGAATGGTCGTCGCGTTGCGCGACATTCTCGGCTTCGAGTCCAGTGAAGTCTGTGAAATGCTCGATATCAGCATCGCCAACCAGCGCGTCCTGTTACACCGTGGCCGTGCAGCCGTGCGCCAGGTGCTGGAGTCCTACCTGGGGGTCGGTCCGTGAACGACGACTCGATGACGTGCAAAGAACTGGTCGAACTGGTGACCGCGTACTTCGAAGACGCGCTCGACCCGCATACTCGTGCGCGGGTCGAAACGCACTTGAAGAAATGCGACGGCTGCAGAAACTACCTCGAACAATTCCGGGTCACAGTGCGAACCCTCGGCCGAATCCGCGACGAGCACCTCGACCCGGGCTTCCGCGAGAAGCTCCTCACAGCGTTTCGCGACTGGGGGTAGGTTGAACTCGCCTCGACCGACGGCCCTCGTCACTCCGCCGGTGCCACCCACAGGCTCGTAGACTTTGCCGAATCTTGCTGTGCGCCAACGGCTTTGCGGGTCCACACGAAGCTTTTGGACTTTTTTCCCGGCCCGTTTTCCGCGCTGATCACCCCGACCTGGAGATCACATCAGACGTGTCTGCATCTTCCCGCAGTTACGACAGCTCCGGGCCGATTGCCAGACAAGGTTGTGACGCTGAAACCACGGTGACCATTTACACCAGCGGTGAAAATGAACCATCTTGCCGATGACGCCGGAATGCTCACCCATCGTCCCTCACCCTCTCAGGGGCGATGTGCCAGATCCAGCTGCCGAAAAGGGGCCTGTCAAAGGCAAGAGCACCGAGGGGAGCGATGACGAAGATCGAGAGCAACGTCCATATCGTTGTGGCCATCAGTTACTGCTCTCCGCAACGGTTCGTGCTTTTGATCGGTCGCCGCAACGTGCCTGTTGTGAGACTGGTCATTTCTTCGCCCTCCTGTGCGATCCCTGGGCGCGGTGTCACCGTGCCAAGAACAGATTGGGCCAAAGGAGCGTCGATCACGATCCGACAGACACCCAAATTTGACTGGTGGTGCTGGCACCCCTACCTAGGCCGACACCTGATACCAGCCACCCCTGGGACGACCACGCGCCAACCTGGCGTCTTGACGGCCGCCCCGGCGACTTCGCCAACCCCGCGCGGGATGCTGAGATGCAACGGTGGCCCGTTTTCATCAATCTTGAAGCACGCCACCATGATTGGGGCGCACGCATGCCGGGCGCCAGCCAGGCTGCAGTGG
>Ga0318567_10000940_pt1 | contig 11672 bp, 15 predicted proteins | sample GRESIP088b5f20_FD_203691 | JGI IMG/M metagenome (GOLD analysis project Ga0318567, IMG submission 203691) | Tropical soil microbial communities from Luquillo Experimental Forest, Puerto Rico - GRE.SIPMG.088b5f20 | ecosystem: Environmental > Terrestrial > Soil > Tropical forest > Bulk soil...
CCAGCTGATCGACCGGACCACCGGCGAAGGGCGGGTCGGATCGGTCTGGGCGGACCAGGACTCGCTCGCCGCTTCACTGGCCCAGTCCGAACAACGCCGGGCCGCAGCACAAGACCGAGGAGTGGAGTTCGGCGAGGACCGGGTGCTAGAAGTTCTCTTCAGCGCGATGTAGGACAACGGAGCTGGATCGGTTGATCGCGGCTATCCGCGCAGGCATGGACCCAGCCGCAGACCCGCGAGATTCAGGGGCGCATTGCAGAGGCCAGGGCAAGACGGAACGGAAGCTGCGGCCGGGCGGGGAACTCATCCGCGCCCGGCTGCAGCTGTGTCGTGCCGGAGCCCGATTTCAACCTGCAGAACTGGGCGATCGGCGTGTCATTGGGGGCCTGGATTCGGCAGTCTTGCGGAGCAAAACAATCGGTGTTTCCGGCGTCCTACGCCTCATGTGTCAGCTCACATTGTGTGATCGGCGGTGGGCCCGGACCGGATCCAGGGCCGGCGACGTCGGTGCCGTGCCGGAGCGGCATGCCGGATCTGGGGTGCCGGTGGCCGCGGTCCGGAATCTCGGTGCCGGAGTCTGCGGTCAGGGTTTACCCTCGGGTTAGCTACTGGAGAGAAGGGGTCGCCATGTGCAGCGGAGATCGCCTGGTAGCGGACTTCATCGCCGGTACCGGCGCCCGGCCCGGCCTGCCCGAAGAACTCGACGAGCATCTGACCACGACCGTGAACGGGCTGTGGGTGGTGTGGGCCCACAAGCTGGCCCGGCAAAAGGGCGATCTGTTCGTCCCGCTGACGGGCGGTCCCGGCTACCCGGCTGACGCCAGGGCCGAGTGCCGGTTCCGGGGCGTCCGAAGCGCTCACGACGCCCCCGATCCGGGGTGTACGTGCGGCTTCCACGCCCTGTCAAGCCGGAGGTTTGCGGGGCTGCCCGCCGGCCGCCGCTTCACGGCGTTGACCGTGGCGCTGTCCGGACGGGTGCTGGCCTTGGAGTGGGCCGGCGGAGGAGTGCTGTGGCGGGCCGAGCGGCAGACCGTGGTTCGCATCGACCGGCCAGCCTCGTTCGATCGGACACCAGGAGTCCCGGTCAAGCGCCGCCATCCCGATGATCCCGACGGTCGCCTCGCTGTCGTCCCCGCCGCCGCACCTCGCGATGCGGGACCGGTCCGGCTGAACCTGCCCGTCCCCTGCCCGGTGCTGCCGGTGTGCCACGACGACGCCGGCTGGTGCGTGGGATCCAGCACGTTCGAGCACTCACCGGCATCTCTGGTCCTGACCTAGCGCGAGCGGTCTCGGCCGGAGGTCACTCACGCCGCCGAGCGGCTATCACGCCGCCTCACGATCGCTGGCCGCGGCCATCGCGCGGGATCCGCCTGATCGGCGCGGTTGTGTGGGCGGCCGGCCCTGCGGTCACGGTTGCGCAGATCGGAGCATTCGGTGCCGCTGCATGGAGGGGTAAGGTCTTGCTGGTGGACGGTATCCATGACCTGGGCGGCATGCAGGGCTGGGGGGCGGTAGGTCATACGCCGGCGGAACCGGTTTTTCATCATCGGTGGGAGGCGGTGGCCCGGGCGCTGCTGGTGGTTGTGGCTGGCGCGGTGCAGGCGAGCGGCGGGGAGTTCCGGCATTCGATCGAGCGTATGGAGCCGGGTCACTACCTGACGTCGAGCTATTACGAGCATTGGCTCACCGCGGCGGCCACCTTGGCCGTTGAGCACAGGCTGGTGACGGGCTCCGAGATTGAGGCACGCGCGGGCGGGCGGTTCCCGCTGAGCGGCCCGGTGCTGGCCCCGCCCGTGGTAGATGCCGGGCCGGATGTCGGCACGCCGCGCTTCGCCGTTGGAGACCGGGTCCGGGTGCGGGACTGGCATTCGCCCGGGCACACCCGCTGCCCTGGGTATGTGCGGGGCAAGACCGGGACGGTGGTGCGGTTGGATGGCATCCATTCGGTGCCCGATATCGAGGCCCACGGCGCTGCCCGGCGCCATGAGCCGACGTATTCGGTCCGGTTCGACGCCGCGGAGCTGTGGGGTGATGGCCAGCGTGGTGTGCGGGTGCACGTCGACTTGTGGGACAGCTACCTGGAGCCATCATGAGCAACAGCACGCACCACCCGGCTCCGATGTCGCCGGTTGAGCAGCGGGTTGCGGCGCTTGAGGTGTTGCTGACCGAACGAGGGCTGGTGCCTGAAGGATTCATCGAACAGATCACCCGTCGGTATGAGTCGGAGATCGGCCCGTTGAATGGGGCGAAGGTGGTGGCCCGGGCCTGGGCTGATCCTGAGTACAAAATGCGGCTGCTGGCTGACGGCACCGCCGGGATTGCCGAGCTCGGCTTTGGCGGGCCCGAGGGTGATCACATGGTGGTCGTGGAGAACACCTCCATCGTGCACAACGTGATCGTGTGCACGCTCTGCTCCTGCTATCCGTGGCCGGTGCTGGGGCTGCCACCGGCCTGGTACAAGGACCCGCCCTACCGCGCGCGGATGGTCCGCGAGCCCCGGGCCCTGCTAGCCGAGATAGGCTGCCCGCTGCCCGAGGAGGTGGAGATCCGGGTCTGGGACTCCTCCGCCGAGGTCCGCTATCTCGTCTTGCCCCAGCGCCCGCCCGCGACCGAGGGCATGACCGAGGCTGAGCTGGCCGCCCTGGTGACCCGGGACTCGATGATCGGCGTGGCCCGGCTGTGACCACCCCGCTGAGCCTGTCCGGCCTGGACCTGCCCCGCCGCAACGGCGAGCTGGCCTTCGACGCGCCCTGGCAAAGCACCGTGTTCGCGCTGGCGGCCGCGGTCATCGAGCACGCCTTCGGCGGCGACCGGGAACCGTTCCGGCACCAGCTCATCGAGGCCATCGCCGCCGAACCAGGCCGCCCCTACTGGGAGAGCTGGACCGCCGCGCTCGAAGCGCTCGTGCCCGCGCTGCCCGAACGATCCACGCCTGGCGGAACGTGACCGGGCACGCCGCAGCGCAACGCGTGCCGAGCCGCCTGAACGGTTTCCGCGATGGCCATCGTGCCGGTAGTGAGCGCCAGAAAGCGCGATCTGTATACGGGCTATGCGACTGACACGGCCAAGCGGCGCCCCGACTCTGGCTCCCGCGGGAGACTGGGGCTCTGCTGCCGGGAGGGTGCGGGGACGGCCGTTGACGAGCCCGGGGAAGGCGCGGATCGCTGCCGGTTTCTGCCCGGGCTAGCGCCACTACCTGACTGGTCGCGGGGCCGAGTCTGGCCGGTACCCGGGCCGTATGGTTTGAGCGTTGTTGGCGTCAAGCGTGAAGCGGTCGGCCCGGCGGGAAAGGAGGTCGGCGGAGCCAGTGCTCGCGAGCGGCACCGATGCGGCCTAGGGGCTGTTCGGGATGCTCGCGGGCCGCTGCCGGAATGCGGCCCAGGTGAACGGCTGGGCGGCGCCGGCGGGGGTGATGTGCTCCTCGCGGCTGTGGGCGACCAGCGCCCAGCTGCCGCCGAGCTGTGCTGCCAGCTGGCGCGGACCATAGCGGGCAACCGGCAGTCCTGAGCAGTATTCGGGCCCGTCCGGCGCGAAACAGCCGACTACCACGACCGCGCCTGTGGCGGCGGCCGCATTCAGGGTGTCCAGGTAGAGCCGCCGGTCGTTGCTGCCGGTCAGGAAGTGGAAGACCGCCCGGTCGTGCCAGACTTGATAGCGCCGCTCCGGGCGCCACGCCAGCACGTCTGCAACTACCCACCGTACCCGCGTTGCGTCCGGGCCGAGGACCCGCTGGGCGGACTGCAGCCCGGCCACGGAGATATCGAGTACGGTCACATCGGAAAAACCCCGGGCGAGCAGGGCGCCGGCCAGCGGAGCGGCGCCTCCGCCCACATCCAGCACGCTGTCGCCAGCGGACACCCCGGCCGCTTCCAGCATCCGCACCGACATCGTGGGCTCCGGCTGAAACCAACTGCGGGTGCTGGCACCCTGAGCGTAGGCGTGATCCCAGTGCCGAGCCGGATCGGGCGTGCTGGCCACCATCTCATCATCCTCCCGGCAGACCCAGACCGGCATCAGTGGGAGGATCGGCGCGGTCGTTCCGGTCATCGGCACGACCGCACGCCCATGGCGCCGCGAAGACGGCCTGATCCCCGGCGCCATCGCGCTGCCCCGCAATTCGCTGGAATGGCGCTGCGACCCTGCGTCACAGTGGAGGCATCCTGCCCTTGCTGGCCGGGACCTGCGCATCATCCTGGTCTGCGACCAGGGATACCAATCGAGCCTGGCAGCAGCCACCTTGCACCAATTCGGCCTCATCCATGCCACCGACCTGGACGGGGGATTCACCGCCTGGGCCGCCGCCGGCCTACCCGTGATTGCCCCGCTGCCAGCCGGCCAGGACCCATCCGGGATCGAGGCTGACAGGCCGGGGTCTCCGGACGGCTGAAGTGGTCGGGTCTTCGCCCGTCCGTCACGCGCATCAGGCTGTACTGGCCGTGGGAGGTTAGGCTCTCGGTATCGGAGGCTGGCATGGCTTATGACGAGGATCTGGCCGACCGGGTCAGGGTGGTGCTGCCGGCTGCGGAGGCGGTGACGGAGCGCCTGATGTTCGGTGGTCTTGCGTTCATGCTTGGCGGGCATATGTTCTGTGGCGTGGTCAAGGACACCCTGATGGTGCGACTCGGGGCTGAGGCCGCCGAGGAGGCGCTGGGTTGGCCGCACGTGCGGCCGATGGACTTCACCGGCCGGCCGATGAAGGGGATGGTCTTCGTCGAGCCGGGTGGCCTGCAGGGCGCGGCGTTGCGGCAGTGGGTCGAGGCGGCGACCGAGCACGCCCGGGGCCTGCCGCCCAAGCCATCGGCCCGGGCGCGGCCGTAGGCGCCAGTGACGGCAGGCCTCACTGCGACGGGGCGGAGGCCCAGAGCGGCTGGCGGCTGATGTTTCGCGGGGAGCGTGGCGGCGAAGGCGCATGCCTGCCTTCAGGCGCTGAGGTCCTGCCCGCACCCGGTGAGCCGGGCCCTGATCGAAGGCGATGACCGCTCCTGTTCTCTCGTGACGGCGGACGGCTGTGTTTCGGCGGCCGGGTCAGGCCATCTGACCGCAACTATCTCATTTATCAATCATCCTGTTGCGCAAATGGATTGTTGTAGTAGAGTTTGGCTGCCAGGCAGGTGATCGTCCCGGAAGGAGCCGCGATGGAACTGCTCACCGCGTTCGAGGGCGCGGTCGCCTCGACCGCCGAGATCGTCAAGTCCACCCCCGCTGACGCGATGGGCGCGCCGACGCCGTGCACCGAGTGGGACGTCCGCGCGCTGCTCAGCCACGTGATCGGCACCCTGTGGCTGGCCGAGGGCCTGTTCTCCGACCAGCCGCCCCGGTACCCGATGGCGCCGGGCGGCCTGCCGCCCGCCGACGTGGCCGGCGATGACCCGGCCGCGGCCTACGCCGAGGCGTCCGCCGCTGCGATCGCTGCGGCCGCCACGGGCGATGCGCTGACCCGGGTGCACGTCACTCCGCTGGGCGAGATGCCCGGTCCCGGGCTGGCCGGGTTCACCACTCTGGACATCTTGGTGCACGGCTGGGACCTGGCGAAGGCTACGGGGCAGCCGGCCGACCTGGACGGCCGCCTGGCCGCGCACGTGCTGGGCTTCGCCGCCCAGGCCCTCGCTACTCCCGACTCTAGGGCCGGGCGGATCGGCCCGGCCTTTCCTGCCGCTGCGGACGCCCCGGTCACCAGCCGGCTGGCCGCGTTCCTGGGCCGCCAGCCGTGAACCCGGACGCGGCGCTGAAGGCCCTCGCCGAGCCGAACCGCCGCGCCATCCTCACCCTCGTCGCCGACCAGGCGCGGCCGGTCGGCGATATCGCCGGCCACCTCGACATCACTGCACAGGCAGTGTCTCGGCACCTGAAGGTGCTGCGGGAGGCCGGGCTGGTCGACGAGCACCGCGAGGGCACCAGGCACCTGTTCGCGGTCAATCCTGACGGATTCGCGGCGGTGCAGGAGTTCCTGGCCGGTTTCTGGGCCGAGCACCTAAGCCGGCTCCGCGCCACGCTCAACGAGAACCCAGGGCCGGAGCCGGGAAAGGCGCCGTGACTGACCAGTTCGCTACCGAGATCGACCTGCCCGCCCCCGCCGAGGAGGTCTTCCGGCACCTGACCGACCCGGCCGCCATGATCCGGTGGATGGGCCAGCACGCCGTCCTCAAGCCGGTCCCCGGCGGGGCCTTCGAGGTCGACATCAACGGCGTCCCGGTCCGCGGCCATTACCTGGAGGTCGACCCACCGCGACGTGTGCTGGTCAGCTGGGGCGTGGCTGGCAATACCAGCATGCCGCCCGGCGCCACCGAGGTCGAGTTCACCCTCACCCCCATCCGGGACGGCACCCGGCTGCGCCTAGTCCACCGCAGCCTGCCGCCCGGCCAGGCACAACTCCACGCCACCGGATGGCAGCACTTCCTCCCTCGGCTGGCCAGTGCCGCCGCCGGCCACGACCCCGGTCCCGATCCCTGGCAGCAGCCACCCGCTCCCAGACCGTAAGCAAGCCACACGCAGCTGGACCAGTCCTGGACGAGACCGGCATCTAGGGCCTGATCCAGATCCGGGACGGCAACCCGCTCCTGCACTCGGGGCGGTCGGGCCAGTATCGAACGGTGCAACGCACCGGGCCGGGTTGATGAGGGCTCCGGGTGGACGGCAAGCTGCACTGGGTGCACTGCGTCCGCACCGGGCGCGCAGGCCGCCATTCCGGCGCGCCGGTGTCGGTGCGCGCTCGCCGGTGCTCTCAGATACCAGCCGTGGCTGACCCTGGAGTGCAGGCTCGAATTGATGCCAGGGCTGGGTCGCAACCAGATCCGGTTGCGCCCGGCGGCAGAAGCCCATCACCTGTTCGCCTGTGTTATGTCGCCTGCATTGCGGGCATCCCGGAGGCGTGCAGGCCAGGAAGTAGCCACGGGAACCAGATAGCCAACACGCCGATTGCTACCAACATCACCCCGACGGCCTGGCCGAATTGCTTGCCATGCCGCCAGAGCTTCTCGGCGAAGATGACCGCCGCCAGCGCCGCCATGACCGCCACGTTCATCACCCCGACCGCGACCAGCACGATCATCAGGCCCCAGCAGCACCCGGCGCATGTCGCTCCGTGATGCAGGCCGACCCGGGCATCGCGGCCGCGGCCACAGCCCGAGGAAGGGCAGTAGCGCCAGGCCCATTGTCCCGGGCCCGTTGCCCATGTCCCGGGCCAGCATGACTGTGACTACCCACGCCCCAGCCGCCAGCAGTCCGACCGCGATCCACGGCACGGCGAGCTGGCGCGGCGGCAGTGCCTGCACCGGCCGGGCGGCCGAGGCCGGGTCGGAGACGTCAGCCATGGCCGGGTCAGCCTTCGTACCGGAAATCGGTGACGAAGCTGTTGGTCCTGGAGAAATCAGCGCTCCAGGGGCCGTGATAGCTCACGAGCTGATCGCTGCTCATCGACAGAGCACCCGCGACCTCGGCATGCGGCGAGCCGTAGTCCCCTTCAACAAAGAAGCTCACATGGCCCTCCCCGCCGCTGGTTCCGGTCCGCTACGCGGAAGATCACCTATTTTCCGCCTTGTAGCACCGCCACCGCAGGCACGCAAGCCCATCTGCGAAAAGATCCGCCCGGGAACAGTTCCAGGTAACCGGTCGTCAATTAAGCAGCGGGCAACTGCGCCCGCCGTACCGTCACCCGGCCGACGGCATCTGCTCCGCTCCGTGCGAGCCCGCGTATCAGTCGCGGGAACTGTAGGCGAAGCCAGTGGCAAAGCCGCACCGACCGTGTAGGTCCCAGCCGAGCGGAGTGTCGTTGACGCGGAACGTGTCGGCGATGACCTCCTGCCCTGGCTGGGCGAAGCCAGGTATGCCGCAGGCCACCGGGGCGGGCGCCGCAACCGTTGTTCCGGCGTGCACAGTGAGATAGGCGTCCGCCCGAATAGACCAGCGGCGGGGCATGTGAGACAGCTCGATGCGGGCCTGCCGGACAGCATAACGGTACCGATAGCAGCCGCGAAATTGCGCAGCGTGGTGCCGCCCGCCCGGCCCAGGAAGATCGCGGCCAGCGCGGCGTGCTGCTCGCGGCTGGCCCGCTCATCGATGTACAGGCTGACCCGCCACGGTGAACCGGGCTCGTCGTCGTCATACCAGCCCGCCATAACCACAGCGAGGTCATCAAGCTGCAGCCCGTCGGCGCGGCCCTGGCTGATCTGCCAGGACAACGCGAACTGGCAGATGCCATAGCTGGATCGTCCGCCGGCGCGCTCACCGACTCTGCGGCAGGGACAGATGGCCTCACAGTTGCACGCCTCAAAATAGCTACCGCGAACCATCCACACCCGGGGCGGTTCCGCCTCTGCAGCCATGCCGCAGTCTAAGCTCGCCCCGCCGCGCAGATCCACTAGCGAATGACCCCTGCCTCCGAGAAATGCCGCCTTGCGCGTGTCATGGGCGTGTTGATCTTCGCCGGAGGTTGGCGCCGCGCTTGATGCTTGGCACCCGTTCGCGGCTTGGTGTTAGAGCTGGCGCGTCCTGGAGGCCTGCCGACCGCGGCGGCGGCGGATCAGGCGACTCGCCAGATGCGCCACAGTGCCGTGGGATCGGTGAGCGGGTCGCCGTGCACGAGGGAGAAGTCGGCGGGCCCGCCCTCCCTGATCACTCCGGCATCGGGCTCGCCGAGCAGGTCGCCGCCGCGCCAGGTTACCGCGGCCAGTGCCTCCCATGGCTCCAGCCCGGCCTCGACCAGGCATTCGACTTCCCAGGGCAGCTGGTTGGCGCGGGCCGAGCCGCCGCCGAAGTCGGTGCCGCCCACGATGGCCACGCCGGCCGCGCGGGCCAGCCGCACGCTGTGCCTGGCCTGGTCCAGACGGTCCAAGATCTTTGCCCGGCTGCCCGGCCCGGCGAACCTGGGTATCGCCGTGGTCGTGCCGAACGTGAGCCAGGACTTTAGCACCGTCATCGTGGTGACCAGCGCGACACGGCGTGCGGACATCAGCGCCGTGACGTCGGCGTCGAGCTCGAACCCGTGCTCGATCGAATCCACCCCTGCCTCGGCGCACACCCGCGCGCCGGACAGCCGCGTGGCATGCGCGGTCACCCTCGCGCCGCGCGCGTGCACCGCCCCGACGGCCCGGCCCACCTCGGCCGCGGTCCACGGCGCGGTTTCCGGGTCCGGCCCGTCCAGGTACAACTTGACGAAGTCCGCGCCGTCATCCAGCTGGCCGGTGGCTGCCGCCACGAGCTCGTCAGCGTCGCGGGCTTCCACCGACAGCCCGGCCGGCAGCATCCCCGCCGCCGTGATCCAGGTGCCCGCCGCGCGCACATAGGGCCGGTCACGGCGCCCCTGCCACCGGTCACGGACCCCGATGGCCACCGCGCGCTCGCCGCCGTCGTCCGCGCGGCGGGGAGAGCCGACATCGCGCGCCCAGCGGACCCCGGACCGGTACTGGAGCTCGCCGTTGGACTCGGCCACCGCTACCAGCGTCTCGGTCGGGTCCGCGCCCCGCTCGATCCAGTGCGAGCCACCGGGCAACGTCAGGTGACTGTGCCCATCCACCAGGCCCGGGATAATCGTCGTGCCGCCCGCGTCGACCACCTCGCACGCGGGCGGGCGCGCGCCCTCCTCCTCGCCGGCCGGCCGGATCCAGCTGACCCGGCCGTCCTCCGCCAGCACGCTGACCCCCACCTGCAGCCGGGGAGACCGGCCATCGGCCAGCGCGGCGTCACGGTACAAGGTGCTGCGCACAGCGCCACTCTAGGCCAGCAGTCCCGCCCGCATCGGCCTGACCGGAAGCCAGGCCTCAGGACCGGCAGGGAGCGGGCAAGCCCAAAGCGTCGCGCTGACGGCAGGCAAGCGCCGGTCGGTATCAGCCGGCCGCTGTTGCCGGGCACCGCGGGACTGTGCGGAGGCGGCGGTGCCGCCCTATGGCCCCCACTCTAGGAAGGAATCTTGACTAGAAAAGCAGCGCCGCCTACGGTTCTTGTAAGTAAGGAGAGCTAACTAGAAGGAGGGCCGCCGTGCCATCCCATCCCGTTCTTCCGACCGCCCCGCTGCCCGCATTGCCGCACTGGGAAGAGCCGCCAGCGGATCTCCCGGACGCGATCAGGCAGACGAAGGCGGCACTCCGGGCTCGTATCGCTGCGTCGGGCCGTACCGTCGAGGAAGTCTTCGCCGTCGTGGAGGACCAGATCACGGGGGAGGTCGGCGAGATCACCGCCGCGCGGGAGCGCGGTGAGACGATCTGGCCCGTCATCGACTACGCGGACATCGAGGCCGGGACAGTCACGGCCGAGGCGCAGGCCCGGCTGCGCCAGCGCGGCTGCCTGGTCGTGCGGGACCACTTCGACCGGGACCAGGCCCTGGGCTGGGACCGTGCCATCGTGGATTACGCCGAGAGCAACGGGTTCTTTGAGAATTACCGTGGCCCCGGCGATGACTTCTTCGGCAGCGTGGGCTCCAGGCCGGAGATCTACCCGATCTACTGGTCGCCCGCCCAGATGCAGGCCAGGCAAAGTGACCGGATGGCGCAGGTGCAGGCCTTCTTGAATAGCCAGTGGAAGCACGACTCCGGCGGCGTGCAGTGGTTCGACCCCGGCCGGGACTCGCTATACCCGGACCGCATCCGCCGCCGCCCGCCGGGCGCTGACTCCGCTGGCCTGGGCAGCCACCTCGACCCGGGCACCCTCGACCTGTGGATGACCCAGGCCTACCAGAAGGCCTTCCGTCATCTGTTCGACGGCGCCGTCGAACAGTATGACCCCTGGGACGCCGCCTACCGCACGACCGGGCCCCAGTACCCCGGCACGACAATGTGCTCGGCCTTCCGTACCTTCCAGGGCTGGACCGCGCTGTCCGACATGGCCCGCGACCAGGGCGTCCTGCACACCGTCCCGATCCCCGGCGCCATGGCCTACCTCATGCTGCGGCCGCTGCTCGCCGACGTACCCGACGTGGACATGTGCGGCGTCACCGTCAACCAGGTCTTCCCCGCCAGCCGGACGTGGCACTCCTTGCTCCTGCAGGCCCTCACCGGCATCCCCGACGTCCGCGCCGGAGACTCCGTCTGGTGGCACTGCGACATGATCCACAGCGTCGCCCCGGTTAAGAACCAGCAGGGCTGGGGCAACGTCATGTACATTCCCGCAGCTCCCTGGTGTCCCCGCAACGAGCAGTACGCCGCCAGCGTCCGGGACGCCTTCCTCACCGGCTCCAGCCCCAGCGACTTCCCTGCCGAACACTACGAAGGCAGCTGGGCCAACCGCTTCCAGCCCCGCGACCTCAACGACACCGGCCGACGCGGCCTCGGCATCGGCTAGGCGCCACCACCCCCCAGCCGACCAGCTCAGCGACATGCTGGATCCGTTCAGAATATCCCGCGACGCCGGACCTCGGCGAGCAAGGCTCGGCGGGGTCCTCACGCGGCACAGGAGCCGCCGCCGCGTTCTACGGCGCTCCGCCGGGCCGGTGCCCGGTTCTCGGTCACGGCGAAGATGGACCGAAGATCACCGCGGCCATCGCCGCCATCGGCTAGGCGTCTCGGGCGGGCTCGCCGTGGCTGGCGTTGGCGCGGCCGCGGCCCCAGTAAGCCTTGGGCGACATCTGGTCCTGGCCGAACCCTCGCCCGGCCAGGACCTCCCGCAGCCGGGACACGACCGTCGCCTCGCCGAATAGGTAGGCGTGGCCGCGGCCGGGCGGCAGCTCGATCTCGGCTGCCTCG
>Ga0318567_10000945_pt1 | contig 11665 bp, 6 predicted proteins | sample GRESIP088b5f20_FD_203691 | JGI IMG/M metagenome (GOLD analysis project Ga0318567, IMG submission 203691) | Tropical soil microbial communities from Luquillo Experimental Forest, Puerto Rico - GRE.SIPMG.088b5f20 | ecosystem: Environmental > Terrestrial > Soil > Tropical forest > Bulk soil...
TGTTTCCTTCAAACATACCTTCTTTGGCTTCAATGGTAAGAGCGTTGATGTTGATCTTAAGTTCACCGGAAATAAGATTGGTGATCTTATTGATAACACCCACATCATCAAGGCCGACGATTTTAACGCCGGTAAGGAATGAAATTTCTTTATTCTTGGCCCATTTGGTTTTTACAACCCTGTGGCCGTAGTTAGATAAAAGTTTAGCTGCATTTGGGCAGTTGGTACGGTGAATGGTTAACCCTTTGCCGGTGGTTACAAAGCCAAACACGTCATCGCCGGGAATTGGTTTACAGCAGTTTGCCAGTTGGTACACAATCTTGTCACTGCTTTCCCCGAAAATGATCAACTCTGTATCCTTCTTGTTCAGGGCGGCGTGCTGCGGCTGATCGAATTTGATTTCCTGTATTGTCTTCTGAGGTTTCGGCGCCTCAAGCTTGTCACCAAGAACATGAAAATCTTTCAGCTCTTTTAAATCGATTGATTTGGTAGCAACTTTATAGAACAGATCGAGTTGTGAGCTAAGTTTATAGAACGAAGTAAGTTCGTCGATATTTGTTTGGTTGAAATTTGCGCCCATGCCTTCCACCTTGCGCTGAACCGTGTATTTACCTTCCTCGGCGATCTTTCTTTTCTCTTCCTTCAGCGAATCTTTGATCTTGCTTTTCGCCTTGGCGGTAACTACAAAATTTAACCAGTCTTCATTAGGTTTTTGTTTGCTGGAAGTGATAATTTCCACCTGGTCGCCGCTTCTTAATTTATGGCTGATCGGCACCAGCTTATGGTTCACTTTGGCGCCTATACATTTGCTACCAACTGCACTGTGAATGGAAAAGGCAAAATCAAGCGCAGTCGAGTTTGTAGGCAACATTTTCACATCGCCTTTTGGCGTGTAAACGTATATTTCTTCCGCAAGGAAACTTGTTTTGAAGTCCTGCAGAAAGTCAACAGAATCAGTTTCCTGGTTGGCGATCACTTCGCGGATCTGCTGGAACCATTTTTCAAAACGTCCTTCATCACCGGAGCCTTCTTTATATTTCCAGTGAGCCGCCAAACCTTTCTCTGCAATCTCGTTCATGCGTCGTGTGCGGATCTGCACTTCTACCCATTTACCCTGCGGGCCCATCACGGTAGTGTGCAAAGCTTCGTATCCATTTGATTTTGGATTACTCAGCCAGTCACGCAAACGCTCTGGGGATGGCGTATACTCATCTGTGATCATTGAATATACTTTCCAGCATTCCTCTTTTTCTTTATCCTGTGGTGAATCAAGAATCACACGGATGGCAAAAAGATCATACACCTCTTCGAAGTCAACGCCCTTCTTGCGCATTTTGTTCCAGATAGAGTGTATGCTTTTCGGGCGACCGTAAATTTCAAATTTAAAGTCGGCCGCTTCCATCTTTTCTTTAAGGGGACGAATGAACTCATTGATGTAGCGTGTTCTTTCCCTTTTTGTTTCTGCTAATTTCTTTGCGATTTCTTTGTAAGTGCTGGGCTCCATGTATTTCATGGCCAGATCTTCCAATTCTGTCTTTATGCTGTACAGACCCATCCGGTGGGCCAAAGGCGCATATACATAGATGGTTTCTGAAGAAATCTTCAATTGCTTTTCACGCTTCATACTTTCCATCGTGCGCATATTATGCAGGCGGTCGGCCAGCTTAATAAGGATCACACGCGGATCGTCTGTAAGCGTCAATAATATTTTCTTGAAGTTCTCTGCCTGCTGCGATGCGTTTACATCAATTACGTTGGAAATTTTTGTAAGTCCATCTACAATGCGGGCTATCTCGGTGCCAAACTCTCGCTCAACATCGTCCAGCGTAATGTCGGTGTCTTCAACCGTATCGTGCAACAAAGCACAAATAGTGGAGCGCACACCGAGGCCAATTTCTTCAACGCAGATTTGCGCAACAGCCAGCGGATGCAAAATGTAAGGCTCGCCACTTTTACGGCGCATGGTTTTATGGGCATCGGCAGCCATTTCGAATGCATGGCGCACAAGTTCCTTATCCCCATGTTTCAGTTTGGGCTTCAATGATCTTAACAGGGCACGGTATTCTCGTAGAATAAGCTTCTTCTCCTGCTCATCACTAAGGTTATATTTCGATATCGTTTCTACAGTATCCATTCAATAGCTTATGGAACGAATTTAATGAAAAGACAAAAGTAAAAATTCAAAAATCAAAAACGATGCAAAGAATTTAAGCGGAGGCAGATAAAAATATTAAATGATAAAATATCTAATGATCAGAGGTCTATCCGGAGACATTTTTTTGACTTTAGCTTTTTAATTTTTACTTTTTTTTGTTTGTTCCACAAAAGCCCCCTACATTTGCGCTCCCAAATAACAGTTCTTGTTTTTAGCGCGGGTGTGGCGAAATTGGCAGACGCATCAGACTTAGGATCTGACGCCGCGAGGCGTGTAGGTTCGACTCCTATCACCCGCACTTTTTTTCTCTCTCTTAATTTTCCTTTTTAATTTTTTGTTTCAAACGATGATCGCTCTATAGCGACAAATTTTCTTGCAGGTGTATTGCAAAGCGAGCAGGAATAGTTTGACGGCAGGTCTTCAAACAAAGTTCCGGAGGCAATATTTTTATTTGCATCACCAACATTAGCATCGTATACCGTCATGCATGTTGGACACTGATGCAGAATATCCCTTGCCGCTTCTTCTATTTGCGATTCATACAAATTACAGGCAGAGTCTGGCTTCATGCTTTGCAATTCATAATAATATTTACAAAGCGAAATAAGGTAAGGACCCAATTGCTCCTTTGGCACATCGCCACGGAAATGAATATACTCTTTTGAATTGGGGTTAAAATTTGGCGTGTATAAAATTTCAAATTTATCAAGCGCCTTTACCTGGTTGCGAATCACACTCATTTGCCGCTTAATGATAATGGAACCAAATACACCGGATTTTGGATGCGTTTTTACCGCAAAGCATAAACCAAAAGTTCGCACATCATCTTTATCAAATTGTCGAATCACATGACGTTTTATGTTTAACCCATCTTCACTCACATCTTCTACCTGCCAGTTTAATTCGTTGGAAGCATGGCGCACGTTGATGCGGTATTTATTCAACAAACAATCCCACAGATCGCGGTGTTTGGGCTGGATATTTTTTATAATAATCGACTTCCAGGTAGTGGCATATATCTGGTTAATATTTGTAGCGATGCAAATGGCGCAGACGTTTTGCAAAAAGTCTATTGCAAACAATTCTTCGCGTCTGTAAATACCCAGCCATAGCCTGTCTCCGTAAATATTGAACCCTTCATAATAAGGCAATTTAAAATCTGGCAGCGCGAGACTTTCTTCCACAGGTTTTGAAATCACTGCAAACTCATCGCTGATGGTTTTATACAAAACGTTCCCATCGGCTTCGATGTTTTCGTAATACAGTGAGGTATTCTGAAAAATAACTTCCTCAATTTTTTTAGACAAGCGTGGAATATCATTAGTGTATATCAACTGGGGCCAATGGAAAAACATATTTGTTTTGGGAAAACGCAACACGAGGAACCAATAATGCGGCTGATTAGAAGCGATCCAGTTGATGTTGCCGGTAAACATCGGAGTAAAGGTCTGGTTATTGTCCACAATGTTTACCTTCAACTTCGGTTTGTAGTCAAACAGCGCAAAGATGTCTTTGTAAATATTTTCCTTCAGCCAGGTATCCCGGATGAATATTTCCTCCGCGGCATAGGAACTCAAAATATTTGGATAATCGTCGCGATTCACCTCATAGGAAACGCCTCTTTTGTTGAGCGCCGCAGCCATTCTATCGTAATCTTTATGTGAGGCATCGATGATCAACTGCTGGCGCAAGCCGAAGCGAACATAAGCAACCCCGGCTTCCCGGGCGGCAGACAGTAAATATTGTAAATACGCCGGGGAAATGATACCGGACGTAAAATTGATTTTAAATTGAAACGCGTGACGCATGCAGTTCTGTTTACCTGTTCAATTATTGTTTTTATCGGGTAGCAACCGGGTCTGACAGTTAGGGGAAACGAGCGAAATTCGTTCACATATATTATTTATTTACATAATAAATGTTATGCAATAGAAATTTAATAATAAAATAAGAATATCTACTATAATTTATCACAAAATATCTTCAAATCTATAAATTAATTATAACTGTGTGGCAAATTTTATTAAATTATTTATAATTATAATTTATTAAGAATTAATTTTTTGAGAAAACATGCAGGCATTTCATTTGTAACTTTATAAGCAAACGATGCATCATGAAAAGAATACTAATTGGAGTGGATTATTCCGAAAGCTCAAAAAACGCCGCGTTGTATGGAGTAATGCTTGCAAAATCATCGCAGGCAATGGTTATTTTACAGCACGTTTATTTATTGCCTACGCCTGTAAGTGAGGTTCCTTATCTGTTTACGCCTTTTGATGATATTCAGCATGAAAATGAAAAAGAACTTCAGAAAGAGGCTGAAAGATTATCAGGACTTGTGCCCGGAGTTGAAATTCAAACCATTGTGAGCGTTGGTCTCCCAGCCGCCACCATCATAGATACCGCGGAAGAAAACGGTGCCGACCTAATTGTTTTGGGCATGAAACAATATGCTTCAGGCATGGAAAAACTGATTGGCAGCACAGCCGACGAAGCGTCCAGGCTTTCAAAAATCCCGGTTTTAGCGGTGCCTCCCGGATCGTCTTTTGTGCCGATTCAAACGGTTACATATGCCACTGATTTTAGCTATAAACTAAATCCCATCGGCATCGAAACCTTAAAAACGCTCCTGACCGATTTCAACGCGAAGCTCCAGATTGTAAATATTAAGAAAGTAGAAGAGGAAGTTTCAACAGACGTTTATAATCAGTGTGTTAGCAAATTCAACACAGTTTTTGAAGGTGTAGATCACAATTTTTACACACACATCAGCAATAAGGTGGAGGAAGGCCTGATGACCTTTCTGCTTGACAATCACTCGCAAATACTCGTAATGGTGGCACACAAACACAACTTTTTCGCCCGCATTTTTAAAATCCAGCACACGAAGGAGATGTTGCACAGCACGTATATTCCTTTGCTGATACTCAACGACAAGTAATTAATAATTAGTATTTAGTAATTAACAAGGCGGCATTCATGCAAGAATATCGCCTTTTTTTCCGCTGCTACTCCCATTAATTCTTAATTATTACTTATTAATTGCTCAAACTCGCTCCCCTATTAATTATTCTTTATTAATTATTAATTATAACTACCTTTGCAGCCCAATTTAAAAATTTAAAATAAGTGCAATATGGCTACTGTTTCCAGGGAAAATATCGGTTTGCTGAATGACAAGATCACTGTTCAGGTGGAGAAAACCGACTATTTACCTTCTTTCGAGAAAGCTTTAAAAAACTACAGCAAACAGGCTAACATCCCAGGCTTCCGTAAAGGAATGGTTCCTGTAGGAATGGTTAAAAAAATGTATGGCCAGTCTGTATTTAATGAAGAAGTTCTTCGTTCTGTTGAAAAACAATTGACAGACTACATGGTAAATGAAAAGCTTGAGATTTTTGCACAACCTCTGCCTTTGCCAGAAAATGACGCCGCTAACCTGGATGTAAACAATCCAACTCCTTATACTTTCGCTTTTGAAGTAGGTCTGAAACCTGCGGTAAACACTGCAGATCTTGGTACTGCTAAAGTAAAACGCTATAATGTTGAGATCACTGATAAAATGATCAACGACGAAGTTGAGCGTTTGCAAACCCGCCACGGTAAAATGACAGATCCTGAAGCTGTAACTGGCGACGATAACGTGTTGAACGTTACATTCGTTGAAACTGATGCTGCAGGTAACGAATTGGAAGGTGGTGTTAAAAAAGACAATTCTCTTTTGGTAAAATACTTTGCTGAAGATTTCCGCAAAAACCTGATCGGTAAAAAAGCAAACGATACTGTTTCTTTACAATTGGGTAAAGCTTTCGGCGAAACAGAGAAAGACTGGATCCTTAATGATCTTGGTCTTGCGAAAGGTCAAACTGCTGATGAGAAACATTTCAAACTGTTGATCACTAAAGTTGGTTTGATTGAGAAAGCTGAATTCAACGAAGAATTCTTCAACGCTGCTTATCCTGGCAGAGAAGTTAAATCTGAAGCTGATCTTCGCAATACAATTAAAGAAGACATTCAAAAATACTGGGATGCGCAGGCTCGTAATCAAATTTACGATCAACTGTATCACTACCTGATCGATCAAACTAAAATGGAATTCCCTGAAGGTTTCTTGAAACGCTGGATGGAAACTGGCGGCGAAAAACCTAAAACTTCAGAAGAAGTTGCTGCTGAATATCCTTCTTTCGCTAACTCCTTGAAATGGACTTTGATCGTTGACCAATTGGTTAAACAACATAACATCGAAGTAAAACAAGATGATATCCGCGAAGCTGCAAAAGCACAATTGTTCAGCTACATGGGCAGCATGGGTGCTCCTATGGATCTTGATCAGCCTTGGGTAAATGATTATGTAGAAAGAATGATGAAGGATAGAAAATTTGTTGAAGATACTTTCCACAGAATCCAAACTGATAAAGTATTTGAAGCTGCTGAACAAAAAGTTGCAGCAACTGATACTCCAATCACACAGGAAGCTTTCGTAAAAATGACAGAAGAACATCATCACCATCACTAGTAGGTGAGATTGTAAAGTATATAAAGGCGCTCTTCGGAGCGCTTTTTTTATTTGCACCCGTAGAGACGCTTGAACGCGTCTCCTGTGCACCAAAAACATTTCTGCAGAAAAAGCAACCAGTCGCCACATAGGTGTTACAGGTTGCATAGCATGAGACGCGTTCAACGCGTCTCTACGGGTTACCTTACTTTTCATATCTTTCCAACTATGAAAAAATCATTGGCTCTTCTTCTTTTACTTTCCAACCATTTGTTTGCGCAGCACGACAAAATCGACGTGAAGCAATACCAGTTTGAGTTAAATGTAAATGACACTACAGATGTAATCAGAGGTAAAGCAACGATATGTTTTAAAGCACTGCAGCAAAGCGAGAACGTTCAATTCGATTTGGTTGGATTTGATCAGAAATCAGGAAAGGGGATGAAAGTGACAAGTGCGAAGGAAGGTAACAATGATTTGAAATTTCAATCGCAGACAGATAATATCATCATTAGTTTCCTAAAACAAGCTGAAGCCGGTCTTGAAAAAACAATCACCATCACTTATGAAGGCGTTCCCGCAGATGGATTGATCATCGCCAAAAATAAATTCGGTCACCGCACCATTTTCGCCGACAACTGGCCAAACCGAGCTCGCTACTGGATTCCCTGCAATGATGCCCCGGCCGATAAAGCGGCAGTGTCATTTACTGTTATCGCACCCGATCATTACCAGGTAATTTCCAACGGATTGGTGAAAGAAGAAACCAATTTGCCCAATCATCTTAAACTAACTCAATACGAAGAAACCGTCGAGCTACCAACAAAGGTTATGGTAATAGGCCTCGCAGATTTTGCTGTACAACACAGTGGTGATGTTGATTGTGTTCCTGTTTACAGTTGGATATATCCGGAGGACCGCGCCAAAGGCTTTTACGACTATGCCGTGGCAAAGGACATACTTACATGGTTCATCAGCAATATTGGTCCTTATAGCTATAAAAAGCTCGCCAACGTGCAATCCACAACACGCTTTGGAGGCATGGAAAATGCGAGCGCTATTTTTTATGGCGAAGGAACGCTTACCGGCAACGGCAGCAATGAACCATTACTCGCTCATGAAATCGCACACCAGTGGTTTGGCAATACCGTTACCGAAAAAAGTTTTGAGCACTTGTGGTTGAGCGAAGGGTTCGCTACTTATTTCACAGATTTATATCTTGAAGCAAAATATGGCAAAGCCAAATTTGACGAAAGATTGACAGATGAACGCAACAAAGCGATAAAATTTGCCAAGCGAACAAATGCTCCTGTTATCAATCCGACAACTGACTACGTGAATTTGCTGAACGCATTCTCCTATCAAAAAGGCGCATGGGTGTTGCATATGCTTCGCAGAAAACTAGGCGACGATATTTTCTGGAAAGGCATAAAAGAATATTACAGTGCTTATCGCGGCAAGAATGCGAATACAGATGATTTGCGAACTGTGTTTGAGAAAATCAGCGGTGCTGATTTAAAAGCATTTTTCCAGCAATGGTTGTACACAAAAGAACATCCCGTACTGGATGTTTCCTGGAAGTACGATCAAAAGAAAAAAGAAATTGCGATTACCGTTTTGCAACAACAGCAAAAAGCTTTTGATTTTCCATTGCAAGTGAAATTAGGATCAGAGGTTAAGCAACTTGATGTACATGAAGTGAAAACGGTCGTTACATTTCCTTGCAACGCAAAACCGAGTGCGATAATTCTTGACCCGGAAGTAAATTTATTTTTCGAAGGCATTTCCAAAGAAGTCAAGCAGTAAGAGTTACCCCAGTGGTAATCTTCGCTGTCCCGTGATCAGCTATTACCAAGCATCTATCCAAACCCAAATCATGACAAATCATCACAGTCATGATAATCTGCGTTCCGTTCTAAAAAGCAAAACCCTGTTTTAAACAAAACAGGGTTTATTCCAACTTCAACCTCGCCGGCCAACCTACTTAGCGCAGCGGCTGGCAAGTAAAAAATTTTAAAACAGTTGCTCCAGGACCAGGAACGGCGAGTGTGAATGTTGTTTGCTTACTTCTTCACATTTTGCCATGCTGTTAGCAGCTGTAGATTGTGAAGATGAATTAGGGTCAACTTGTGTGGTGCTTGTTTTAATGTTAATGGTACTGTCTACTTTGATATCTATTTTCTTTTTGTTGTTATGGTAGCGATAACCAGATGTATCTGTTGATGGTTTTTTGTCAGGGTGATTGTTGTTGCTTTTGCTGTTATTGTCATTGTCATCATCATCACCGCTTGCATTTATTTCAACTTTATCCTTGTCAATCTTCATGTTGAAATGACCACCTTTGTTGTTGTTCTTTTTGCTTCTTGCTGTCACTCTTTCAAGGCAGTTATCAGTCATTACATATTCCACATTGCTTTCCCATCTGCATGAGTTGTTTAAATCATCATCGTCAAAGTTTACGTTGATACCTCTTCTGCCTCTGCGTCTGTCGATGTTTACATTGAACCATTCATAATCGTCAATGCTTTCATCCAGTTCGATCCTTTTTCCAACAGGCACTTCTACGATCAATAACACCTGCTGGTTACGGAACTTATCATTTCTTTCTACGGCAAAGCCTTTTGGCAATGAAATGATGGAGTCTTGTTGGTTTATATCAAATCGAATATTGCTCGCCAGTTGTTTAGCTCTTTCCGTATTCGGGCTGCGGCTAAAGCGCACTTTGTAAATGTGATAAGATGAATCTTTGCTTTTAAGCACATTGATGCGCACTGTTCTAAACATAATTGAGTCATCTGACAATCCAAAGAAAGGTGAGTGGTTCATGTTTGCACCAAACCAATTATCGTCATAGTACGTGCCCGGTTTTACATTTGCCTGAATGAAAATTTTCCCACTGGTTGGCTGTGTAATATTCAATGTTTCATCAACTCCGGATCTTGATTTGAAATCATGTGCGAGATTGGCAACCAGGAATATTGCTGAGATCAAACCGATTGTCCACAACGTTCCGAAAACAAAACCAAGATAATGGCGGCGTGAACGAACACCCATGATGCGTCTGATCAACCATGTAATAATTGCAATCAAAGGCAATGCAAGGAAGAAAACAAGTACGATCCATGCGAGGAAGTTTTCCCAAAATCCTTCAAGGATAAAATTTTTCAAAGGGTAAACTGACATGCCGCCGAAAAGCAATCCAATCAATACGCCAAACAGTGATAGCGCAATAATTCCGGCAACAAAGAAGAAGAATATTTTAAACAGTGTTCCTATTACGGAGCCAAAGTCACTCCCTCTTTTTTTTAAAGTGGTGCCTGCTTCTGCCCCAAGGTCCTTGGCACGGCTGCCGGCTGTGGAACCAAATTCTTTCGCTTTTTCGCCTAAGTTCTGCGCTGCTTCTTTTACTTCGCTGCCAAATTTTTCGGCGCGTGTTTTCATGCTCGCGAGATCATCGTTCACTGTGTTGCGGATCGTATTAAGGTCCACTTTTTCGCCGCGCATTTCCAACTTCTCAGACGCTGTAGTTGCATAGGGAACAGCGATCCACAGGATGATGTATGTGATAAACAATGTGCTGCCAAGAGAATTGGTTATAATACGTGGGCCAAAATGCCAACCCCAGTTCCAATCCCAGAACAATGTGTGGAAACTGCTGGATACAATGCCGATGATGAATGGCAATGCGAAGATCAATCTTGGGATCCATGAATCGATATGAAAGTAAGACGCAAGGCCACCGCATACTCCACCAATTACTTTATCATCGGCGTTACGAAAAAGTCTTTTGGTGATATTAGATTGAACAGATTGTGAAGGCACAATCACCCACAATAAAATATACACCCAGAACAATACGCCAAACAATAAAGCGAAGATGATACGGACAATTACCGGATCGAGGTGCAAATAGTTAGCAATACCGCTACACACACCACCGATGATTTTATCATCTGCATTGCGGAAAAATCTTCCCCTGCTGTAAGGCATGGATGGAGCCTGTGGTTGATAAGCGCTTTGCTGTTGTTGATTTGTGTTTGCATTACCTGTAGCTGCAGGTTCTGCGTCAATCGCATCAAAATCTTCAGGGCGGCCAATACTGGCTATGATTGCGTTGATATCATCATCTGTTATGCAGTTTGCACCACGTTTCAAACGATCGCTGAACAATTCTGCAACGCGGCCCTCAATGTCGTTAATGATCTCATCACGTCCGTCTTCGTTAGCGAAGTATTTGCGCAGGCTATCTATATACTGCTTAAGAATATCATAGGCAGATTCCTCGATCGGTATTACCCGTCCCTGGAAATTTATATTGATAATCTTTTTCATCTTTTAGGTATTTTGTAGGTTGTTGATTAGTTGGTGTTGGTATTGTCCGGAACTGTAGGAAGCGATTCGTTTTTGTTGGTAAGTTTATTGACCCCGTTGGCCAACTCGTTCCATGTAGTTTCCAGTTCTTTATAAAAGGTCATCCCTTTTTCTGTGAGGCTGAAATATTTCCTCGGCGGTCCCGAGTTGCTTTCAACCCATCTGTACGTTAGCATTTCTGCGTTTTTCAATCGGGTGAGTAAGGGGTAAAGGGTTCCTTCCAGAATTTGAAGACCGGCCTCCCTCATTTCATCCACAATATCGCTGGGATAAGCTTCGCCCCGGCGAATGATGGAAAGGATGCAGAATTCTAATATGCCCTTTCTCATCTGGCTCTGTGTGTTTTCTATATTCATGATCTTCCTGTTTTGTACAAATAAAAATGGCGGGTCAGGATAAGGTTTTGTCGATAAGGTTCTATGTTCGACCGGCCATTCATATTTGCTTTGTGATCTTTGACAACACAAACATAGATAAACTTTAAGTACTATGCAACACATAGTACCATGTTTTTTTTAGTAATTCTCAATGGAAGGAAGTGTTTATAACATAAAACATTGATTATCTATAATTTAGATTTATAAAAAATTTTAAAATATTTTTTTCGAAATAATTCCCGGGATAACTTCGCGGTTTTTCCG
>Ga0318567_10000950_pt1 | contig 11646 bp, 8 predicted proteins | sample GRESIP088b5f20_FD_203691 | JGI IMG/M metagenome (GOLD analysis project Ga0318567, IMG submission 203691) | Tropical soil microbial communities from Luquillo Experimental Forest, Puerto Rico - GRE.SIPMG.088b5f20 | ecosystem: Environmental > Terrestrial > Soil > Tropical forest > Bulk soil...
ACCAGGAACTGCTGTGTGACCGGGTCGAGCTCGCCTAGCTGGTCGACCAGCCGCTGGGCGGCGCCGAGCAGTTCGCCGTAGACGTCCAGTTGGCGCTGGGTCCATGCGCCGTTGCCCACTCGCACGGGCCGGCTGGCCCGCCAGCCTGCCAGGTGCGGCAACTCCCGCTCGGAAAGATCGCGCTCGCCGCCGATCCCGAACATGATCTGAAGATCCGCCCCGCGCTGCAGCTGGGACGCCGCGGCATCGGCCAGGAAGCCGAAGAACTTGTTTGCCTCGTCGGGGCACGCGGCCACCCACAGCGCCTCCATGGTCAAGCTGGCGTCGCGGACCCAGGTGTAGCGGTAGTCCCAGTTCCGCGCGCCGCCGATCGTCTCTGGCAGCGAGGTGGTAGGTGCGGCGACGATGGCGCCGGTCGGCTGGAACGTGAGCGCCTGAAGCACCCGGCCGGAGTGGTGGACCAGGTCGCGCCAGGGGCCTTTGTAGGTCTGGTGGATGGCCGACCAACTGCGCCATCCTTCCACGGTGTCAGCCAGGCGGGCGTCGATCTGGTCGGTGTCCCAAGCGGCCAGCGGCGGCTCCCACATCGGCCTGTGCTGGAGCGCGAAGGCGACGGCCTGGCCGGTAACCAGGCGCAGGCGCGCGGTGGCGGCGGCTCCGTCGATCCGGAAGCCGGCCGGCCCGGAAAGCAGCAGCCGGCCGGCGCCGCCGCGGGCCGCCAGGCCACCGGGGACTTCTTCCAGAACCGGGTGAATCAGGCCGTATTCGGGACGTGGAGCATAGCTGACCTCCACGTCGATCTCCCCGTCTGTGCAGACCAACCGGCGCAGCAACACCCCTGGGGACCCCGCACCCAGGTCGTGACCGCGGTTGTTGCGGCCGATGGCCAGGGCGTCGGTCAGCACCCCAGTGCCGGTCACGGTCTGGAAACTGGTTTCCATGACCATGGTCTGGTCCACGTACGCGCGGCTGGCCCGGAACTCGCCGGCTGGCCGGATCGCGAAGTGCCCGCCACCGGGGTCAAGGACCCGGGCGAACACAGCGGGCGCGTCGAAACGCGGGAAACACAGCCAGTCCACCGAGCCGGCCCGGCTCACCAGTGCTGCCGAGCGGCAGTCCGACAGCAGGGCGTAGTCGCCAATCGGCAGGCCATCTATCGCATCCATCACGGGTTTCCTTCGGTCAGGGCTCACAGGCCGTAGGCCTCGAGCAGGTGAAGCCACACTTCGCTCACGGTCGGGAATGACGGCACCGCGTGCCACAGGCGGTCGACGGTCACGCCTCCGCAGATGGCAACCGTCGCGGAATGGAGCAGCTCCTGGAGTCCCGGGCCGGTGAAGGTGGCACCGGCCACGGTCCGGCTCTGGTCGTCGATCACCAGCTGGCTGGTGCCGCGGATGCCGTTGCCCTGGGTGTACGCGCCGGGGACCTGCCCGGTCGGTGTGCTGACCACGGTGACGTGCAGCCCGGCGGCGCGTGCCTGGGCGGCGGTGCGGCCGACGGCGCATACCTGCGGATCGGTGAACGTCACCCGGGGCACGACGCTGTGGGAGGCCACGTCGGCCGCCTCCCCGCCAAGGATCGCAGTGGCGGCAATACGGCCGTGGTACTTCCCCATGTGGGTGAGCAGAGCCAGTCCGTTGCAGTCACCGATCGCATATAGCCAGCCGCCCGGCACGCCGACCGCGCGCAGCGCCCGGTCCACGCGGACAGCCAGCCCCGGCTCCAGCCCGACATGCTCCAGGCCGAGGTCGGCGGTGGCGGGCCTGCGGCCCACTGCCACCAAGATCTCATCACCGGTGAACTTCCGCCCGTCCGCCACGGACGCCACCACTGGGCCGTCGCGGCCCAGCCGGCGGGCAGCGGTCATCCGGACTCCGGTGACCACGGTGATGCCCTCGTCCTCGAACGCCATCCGGAGCTCCTCGCCGGCGAACGGTTCTTCGCGCGCGAGCAGCCTGTCTGCGCCCTCGAGGATCACGACCTCTGCGCAGCCAAGGCGCTTGAACGCCTGCGCCATCTCCACGCCGACGGCGCCTCCGCCTAGCACAAGCAGCCGTCTGGGCAGGTCTTTCGCGCTCGTGACGGTGCGGTTATCCCACGGGCGGGCTTCATCCAGGCCGGGAACCGCGGGGATGACCGGGCCGCTGCCGGTGGCCAGTACCACCGCTTGGACCGCGACGAGCCGCCGGGTGGTGCCGTCGGCGGTCTCGACCTCGACCGTCCGCTCTCCGGTCAGGCGCCCGGTGCCGCGAATCAGCTCGATGCCCTTGCTGTCCAGCCAGCGGACCTGCCCGTCGTCACGCCAGTCCGAGGTCATGTAGTCGCGCTGCGCGAAGGCGGCGGAGACGTCAAGCTGGCCCGTAGCGGCTTCCGCGGCACCCGGCGCCCGCCGCGCCGCAGCCAGCACGTCGCCTGGCCGGATAAGCGTCTTGGACGGGATGCAACCCCAGTACGAGCATTCACCGCCGACCAGTTCTCGTTCCACCACGGCTACCCGCAGGCCGCCGTCTGCCAGGCGGCCAGCAGCATGTTCGCCGGCCGGCCCGGCGCCGATCACCAGCACGTCGTATGTGTCGGCCACGGGTGATCCCTCCTCGGCATCACGATCGTTGTCGTTACTCAGACGACCAGGTCGTCTCGAATGAGGGGGACAAAGTCAGGCCGCCGTCGACGAACAGCGTCTGGCCGGTGATGTACGCGGTGACGAGCGCCACCTTGTCCTGCAGCCCCTTCACGATGTCCTCCTCGTTACCGTCATGCCTGTTCCGTCTCGCCGGGAGCGCAGGCGTTACGAGGTAGGAAGCACCACGGTTCGTTCAGTGAAAATCTCTTACTCCGAACGAGCCCGCGGTTCTCCGGCTCGGGCCGCGCTGGCGTACCAGAGCGGGCGCGCCCGGATTTCTCACCGGGGTGAGACGGGGGTTAGGGGGGAGGCGCATCGCCGGGCTCTCGGGTGAGGCTGCACTCATCCGAGACCGGGAGGCGACCGTGATGCCGCAGTCCACTTATTCACCAGGCTCGCAGACCGACGACATTACCTGCACCGAAGCGGACCTCCTCGCCCTGCTACGGGCCGGGGACGAGACCGCGATTGCCCAGCTGGTGGATCAGTGGTCACCGTTCATGCTCCGCGTCGCGCGGTCTTTCGTGGACAGCCCGCAGTCCGCCGAGGACGTCGTCCAGGATGCCTGGCTCGGGATGCTCAGCGGGCTAGCCAAGTTTGAAGGCCGCTCGTCGCTGCGCACCTGGATGTTCTCGATCCTGGTCAACCGGGCGAGAACTCGCGGCGCCCGCGAGGCACGAACGCTGCCCCAGTCGCCGCTGGCCACCCGGGATGAGTCGGCTGCCGGCGACTGGCCGGCCGGTCCGGGCGGTGAGCCTGCGCGGACCTGGTCCTCGATTGATGCCCTGTCCCGGTGGGACACCGCCCCGGAAAGCGTGGTGCTGTCCAGGGAAATCCTGCGCCAGCTGGACCGGGCCGTGTCGGCGCTGCCGCCGCGACAGCGGCAGGTGGTCACCATGCGCGATGTCTGCGGGATGTCGACCGAGGAGGTATGCGCCGCCCTGGAGATCTCACCGGCGAATCAGCGGGTGCTGCTGCATCGTGCCCGTGCCGTCCTGCGCGAGGCCCTGGCCGAGTACTACCGTGGATGACAGCTGCCCCAGGCGTCAGCCGAGGGGTGGCGGAAACCCTGCGGCCTGGGGAGGGACATATGGCCGCTGATCTATCCGGGCACGCCGCGCTGATTACCGGTGCTGCCTCGGGGATCGGCCGGGCCAGCGCGGTCGCCTTCTCATCCGCCGGAGCGCGGGTGGCGCTCCTGGACATCGACGCCGAAGGCCTGGCGGACACCGCGGCCGCCGTACAGGCGGCGGGGTCGCGCGCCGAAGTGCTGGTGGCAGACGTCAGGGATCTCCGGGCGGTCACCGCCGCAGTTGGCAGGGCGGTGGAGGTCTTCGGCAGGCTCGACGCCGCGCACAACAACGCCGGCGTGCCCGGGCCGTACGTCCCGCTGGATGAGTACTCCGAGGAGGATTTCATGCGCGTCCTCCAGGTGGACCTGGCCGGCGTCTGGCGGTGCATGCGGGCCGAGATCCGGCACATGCGGAGCCAGCGGTCGGGCGCCATCGTCAATACATCCTCGATGCTCGGCGCCGCCGCGATGCCGGACAACGGCGCCTACGTCGCGGCCAAGCACGGGGTGCACGGCCTGACCCGCGCGGCGGCCCTCGAACTCGGCGGCACGGGGATCCGGGTCAACGCCGTCGCACCGGGGGTGACCCGGACCGGCATGACCTCGGCGGTCAGCGATGAGCTGCTCCGCGCGGTGCCGCTGGGCCGCATCGCGGAACCGGAGGAGATCGCCGCCGCCGCGGTATGGCTGTGCTCCCCCGAAGCCTCGTACATTACCGGGTCTGTGCTGGTCGCCGACGGCGGCTGGCTCGCCGGGTAGACGCGATCGCGGACGGAGCCCGCCCATGAACAGCAGTGCCCAGCAGCGCTCAGCTGAGTCAGCCTCTCAGCCGGCCTTGCGCCGTGAGCTTCGCTTCACCGAGACCGCGGCGGTCTCGGTCGGCGTCATGGCCCCCACCCTCGCCATGTCCATCACCGGGGTGGCGGCCGCCAGCGAACTGGGCCGGGCGGCCCCGATGGCCTTCGCCGTCGCTGCCCTGGGGGTCGGGTTCGTGGCCTACGGATTTGTCCGGCTGGCCGGCGAGTTCAGCCACGCCGGGTCGGTCTACGCCTTCGTGGGCAACACGCTCGGCCCGCGGGCCGGGTTTCTGGCCGGATGGGCGCTGCTCGGCACCTACCTGGTGTTTCCGCCGGTATCGATCATGGGTGTGGTCATCTTCGGCCGGGCCTTCCTGAACACCACGGGGCTGGTTCACGACGCCGACTGGTACCCGCTCGCGCTCGCCGCATGGGTGGTCATCGGGGTGCTCGCGGCCCGCGGGATCCGGCCCACGACACGGTCGCTGCTCGTGTTCGAGGTCGTGTCCGTCGGTCTCATTCTGGTGCTCATGGGCGCGATCTACTGGCGGATAGCGGCCGGGAGCGCCCCGAGCGGACAGCGCCTGTCCGGTGAGGTCTTCGTGTTCCCGCCCGGAGTGGGCCTGTCTGCCCTGGCGCTGGCCGCGACGTCGGGCTTCCTGGCCTTCGCCGGCTTTGAGTCAGCCGGCTCGCTGGGCGAGGAGTCCCTGGTGCCGACCAGGATGATCCCCCGGGCCATCATCACCGCGGTCGCCTTCGGCGCTGTGTTCTATGTGGCCTGTATCGTCACTCAGACGCTCGGGTTCGGCACCGGTGCGGCCGGGGTATCGGCTTTCCGGCACGCTGACGCACCACTGGGCGAGCTGGCCCGGCGATATGTGGGCACCCCCCTGGCTGCCCTGCTCGATCTGGGCGCGATGCTCAGCGCGCTCGGCGCCGGGCTGGGCGGGGTGATCGTCGCGGCCCGCATGATGTTCGCCTTCGGCCGAGATGGCCTGGCCTCCCGCCGCCTCGGCGGCGTGTCCGCGGCTACCGGCGTGCCGCAGCGGGCGCTGGCGCTGGAGATGCTCGTCGGCCTGGTCTTGCTCACCGCCTTCCGGCTGGCCGGAACTTCGGCGCTCAACGTGTTCTTCTACCTGGCGACCATCGGGACCTTGTCCCTGCTGGTCATGTACGTGCTCACCAACGTGGCCGCGGCTCGCCATCTCGGCCGCCGTTCCGCCGGCCAGGTCGTGGCTCCGGCTGTCGGCGTGCTCATCGCGGGATTCGTGCTGTATTACAACGTCTGGCCGGTACCTCCCGCGCCGTATGACATCTTCCCCTACCTGGTGCTGGGATGGCTGCTGGCCGGACTGCTCATCACCGCCGTGATCCGGGGTTTCTCCGTGAAGGTGGGCGACGGTCTCGAGCGGGTGGCGGAAACCTCTAGATGAGGTCACGCTCATGGGCCCGGATAACCGCTTCCTCCCGGGATTCAACGCCGAGCTTGCGGTAGATGGCCCGCAGATGAGTCTTCATGGTGTTGGGCGTGACGAACAGCGCCGATGCGATCTCGCGCAGCGGGGTCGGTGCGGGCAACAGCCGCAGGATCGTGAGTTCCCGGTCGGTCAGCGGCTCGATCAATCCGTCCTGCCGGGTACGCACCGCCTCGGCGTGTTGTTCCTCGGCCAGCCATGTGCTGACCAGCGGGCCGGGATCGGCGCAGTGCCGCAGGATGCCGCGTGCCTCTCCGATCAGGGCCCCCGGATCGATGACGACAGGGGCGGCGTCGGCGGCGGCCAGGTCGGCATGGTTCCGGCGATCCGCTGCGGCGAGCGGCGGGCAGGTTCGGCCGACCGCCGCCGCGGTGAGCAGTGCCGCCGCGAGTTCGACCCGGCCGGCGCCGCGGCGGCCCAGTTCCACCGCCGCCGCGGCCGCGCGCCGCGCCCCGGCCCAGTCCGCGCGCTTGAGGCTGAGACGGGCCCCGGCCAGGGCCGGGAACATGACCACGAAGTGCGAGTCGCTGAGCGTCTGGCCCACGGCGGATTCTGCATCGAGCATCAGCGAGCCCGCGAGGGCAAGGTCTCCCCGGTTCACCGCGAGCAGCGCCAGGCACCCCTCAGCGTAGATGTAGGCCAGGCCGTTTCCGTCACCTTCGGCCCGCCGGGCCGCCTCGGCGAGCAGTTCTCCGGCCCGGTCAGCGTCCCCCAGCCACATGGACGCGATGCCCTGAACGAGCCGGTGGACGGTCGCCACGAACGGGTCATCGGCGCTGAGAGCGATCTCCCGGAGCCGGCCTGCGGCACCGCCCACGTCTCCGGTCTTGTACAGGTGCAGCGCGCGCAGCACCATGAGGTGGGTATCGGGCTGGCCCGAGGTCTCGGCCGCATCGAGCGCGGCGGCGACCTCCTCGAGCCGGCCCGTGTCGAGGGCCACCCAGGCCCGCGCCGCCGACAGGGACGCGTCCGCGGCGACGAGTTCGGCAGGCAGGGCGTCGAGCCACATGCGCACCGTCTCCAGCTGGCCGGCGTTGAAGGGCTGGCGCCAGTGCGCCGCCACCAGCCGCCTGCTGAGCGAATCGTCGCCCGAGGCGAAAGCGTGCCCGATCGCCTCGGCGGCGTCGCCGTGGTCCGCGTACCACTGCGCCGCCCGCCGATGCAGCACCGCGGGTCGCTCCGGGGCCGTGCGAGCTAGCTCATGGCGCAGCAGGCCGCCGAACAGGTGGTGATACCGGAACCAGCGGCGCTCGTCGTCCAGCGGGATGAGGAACAGGTTGGCGCGATGGATCTCGCTGATCAGCTCCGCGGCGTCGGCCCGCCCCGTGAGCGCGTCGCACAGCGGCGCGCACATCCGGTTCAGGACCGAGGTCACCAGCAGGAAGTCGCGCACGAGGGGGGTCTGGCTGGTCAGCACCTCCTCGCCGAGGTAGTTAACGATATGCCAGTCCGCGCCGGTGAAACGCTCGATGAAGGCCGACGGGTCCGCTCGGTCGCGCAACTGCAGGGCCGCGAGTTGCAGGCCGGCGGCCCATCCCTCGGTCCGTGCCAGGAGCCGGAGCACGTCTTGTTCTGACAGCTGGGTCCCGAGCCGGTCGCTGAAGAACTCCAGTGCCTCCGCGGGGCTGAACCGGAGATCTTCGGCCCGCACCTCGGCGAGGTCCCCTCGGACCCGGAGCCTGCTGAGCGGCAGCGGCGGGTCGGCCCGCGTGATCAGCGTGAGGTGCAGCTGCGGCGGGGACCGGTCCAGCAGCGTCGCGACCGACGCGTGTACCTGTGCGCTGGTCACGAGGTGGTAATCATCCAGCACGAGCACCAGCGGAGCCTCCGCTGACGTCAGCTCGTTGACGAAGGTCGGGAGCACGTCGCGCAGCACGTCGGAGCCAGCCGCATCCAGCCGCCGCAGGGCGGCGGCGCCTGCGGCGGAGCCGGCCTGGTCGGCGGCGAGGAGAAGATACCGCCAGAAGCGCTTGGGGTCGTCATCGCCGCTGTCGAGCGACACCCAGCCCGCGGTGACCTGGTCGTGCGCGAGCCAGCCGGCGACGAGGGTGCTCTTGCCCCAGCCGGCCGGCGCGACGATCATGGTCAGGGGCAGCGTGCGCCCGAGGCGCAGCAGGTGATGCAGGCGCGTGCGCTCCACGGTGCGGTGCCGGGGATTCGGCCTGAACAACTTGGTCGCGATCACGACCTCGGTAGTGCCGGCTGTCACCCCCCACCACCCACTGGCTAGACCGGATTCGCTAACGACTCTAGCCTGCGACTACCTGGGACGGTAGGGCCGCGGGCGCGGACACCTGCCCGTTCACATCAGATGTGGCTCCGGGGCGGGCTGTGTCACGGCCGAGGCCGCGGCCGGGGCGGGGGCCATCCTGCGCAGGTTCGCGAGCGCGAGGAGCGGGAAGATCAGCACCGACAGCAGCCCGGCGCAGACCAGCGCGGCGGCGGTCACCGGGGTGATCTTGCCCAGGGCCACGCCGATCTGCGTGATGGTCACGATAAACGGCAGCGACGTGGCCTGGAGCAGCCCGAGGGCCAGCGTCGCCCGGGGTCCGTTGGCGCGCAGGCCGAGCAGCGCGGGCACCCCGCGCGCCACCAGCAGCGCGAGCAGGAACACCGGGACCCGGACCAGCGCGGACGGGCTGTGCAGCAGCCCGGTCAGGTCGAGGCGGATCCCGCTGCTGACGAAGAACACCGGTACCAGGAAGCCGTAGCCGATCGCCTCCAGCTTGATCCGGAAGTTGGGGTGTGAGGCGGAGTCGCGGTCGACCAGGCCGACGATCGCGCCGGCCAGGAAGGCGCCCAGGATGGATTCCAGGCCGAACCGCTGGGCCAGGACGGTGAACGCCACCAGCAGCAGGACGGCACATCGGACCCTGATCTCCGCGGTGGTGTCCTGCAGCCGGATCAGCACCTGGCCGAGCCGCATGGACCGGGCGGCGCCGGACACGACCAGGGCGGTGACGGCGACGAGCCCGGCGAACGCGCCCAGCACCACGACCCTGGCGCCGGTGCTGCCGCCCGAGGAGGAGAAGAACAGCGACAGCAGGACGACCGCCGCGAAGTCGGCGACGCTGGCGGCCGCCAGCGCGGTCTGCCCCACCTCGCTGCGCAACTGGCCAGCGTCCTTGAGCACCGGCACCACCAGGCCGAGCGCGGTGGCTGACAGCGTGATCGCCATCAGCAGCGGCTGCGACACCCACCCGGCCGCCCGGAAGGACTCACCGGCGCCATAGGCCAGGACCAGGCCCATCAGGTAACCGAGCACGGCGAAGCGGAGCAGACGTCCCCGCAGGCGGTGCACGTCGATCTCCAGCCCGGCCAGGAAGAGCAAGAACGCCAGGCCGAACAGGGCCAGGATCGCCACCGGCAGGTCAACGTGGACCCAGCCGAGCCCGGACGGCCCGATGATGATGCCGCCGATGATCTCGAGCACGACCGCGGGGATGCGCAGCCGCGGCGCGAAGCCGACCGTAAGCGGGGCAAGGACGGCGACGGCGGCGACCACCAGCAGGTTGGTGAACGAAACGTCGGGCATGGCCGCTCAGCCCGGAGTTAGCTGGGCCGCGTTGGCCGCCATCCAGGTGGCCCGGGCCCGCTCGGTGGTGGGGTCGAAGTCGTCCTTGGTGCGGCGCAGCAGGTCCTGCAGGTCCTCCCAGAGCTGGAACGGGGAGGGCCGGCCCCAGAACCAGTACCCGACGTATACCTTGTCCACGACCAGGCCCGGTGCCACCACCAGGGTGTGCGGCACGGTCGCGTGGTGATGCGGGTCGGTGTACTCCTCGATCTCGAATGCGCGCTGCACCCCGAGGTCCATGTCGGCCAGGTACGGCCAGTGCGCCCCGGTTGAGATCCGCATCTTGTACACGTCGTGCAGGTCGTTGGGCAAGACGGTGACCAGTTGCGTGAACGCCACCGGGCACCACTGGTGGAACCGCACCATCTCCCGCTGGTGCTGCCGTTCCCGCGGGCAGTGCTCGCCACGGCCCAGCATCAGGATCATCGCGTCGTCGCCCTGAAGTTCCGACAGGCGGTGCATCGCCCCGTTCTCATCGGGCAGCGTGAAATCGGGGAGCACATGCCCCGGGGTGAGTCCCTTGCTCATCGTGTCCTCCTTGAGCTAGTGGGGCCGGACGCCGGGTATGGCCAGCCGGATCCGGTAAATGCTGGTCAGAGCCGTGATGTAGAGAGTGCGGGCGTCCTCGTCGCCCCAGGCGAGGTTGTGCGGGGTCTCCGGCAGCCGCAAGGTGCCCAGGTGCTCGCCGCCGGGGGACAGCAGCCAGATGCCGGACGGACCGCACACGTACAGGTGGCCGGCCGTGTCGACCTTGAGCCCGTCGATGGCGTCCTCGCCCTCGGCGCCGGTCATGTCGAAGAACACCTCGCCACCGGTTACGGAGTCGGCGGTGCCGAGCGTGTACCTCATGACGACTTTGTTGCCGGGGTCCCAGTTGCCGACGTACAGATGGCGCTCATCCGGGGACAGCGCGATCCCGTTCGGCCCGGCCAGCTCCGCCGTGACCAGCGACACTTCGCCATTGCGGACGGCGAAGACGCCGCTGAACGGCAGCTCCTTCTTCGGGTCTGCGAACAGCCCGGGCAGGCCGAACGGCGGGTCGGTGAAGTACAGGGTGCCGTCCGAGGCGTACACGAGGTCGTTGGGGCTGTTCAGCCGCTTGCCGTCATACCGGTCGGCGAGGATGGTGATGTTGCCGTGCGGCTCGACGCGGATCACCCGCCGGTTTCCGTGCTGGCAGATGGTCAGCCGCCCGTCGGCGTCGAAGGTGAGCCCGTTCGAGCCGGGCTGGGTGTAGCGGCCGATGTCGGCGCCGGTGTATCCGCTCTTCGGGCGGAAGACGTTGACCGTGCCGGCCGGCGTCCACCGGTAGATCGTGTTGGTGTTGGGCGAGCTGAACAGCAGCGCGCCGTCACGGGCCCACACCGGTCCCTCGGTGAACTCAAAGCCGCCTGCCACCCGTTCCGCGCGTGCGCCCGGCGGGACGATCGAGCTGAGCCCGGCCCGCCCCGCCTCCGCCGCTACGATCTCGGCGGTGACCTCTTCGGCCGTGCCTGAGCGATCCGGCGCGTAGAAGTCCAGGGTGGCGGTCCGCAGCCAGATGTAATTGGCCGGCGCCGCGGAGATCGGGCCGTTGACACCGAACACCGCGATCGTGAACCGCTGGCCCGGGTGCGCGGCCCGGGTGAGCACCACGCGGTTGGGGGCGTTGAAGCCGGCCACGACCTGTCCGCCGACCACGCCCAGCGCCAGCGGCTGCTGGCCGTTGACCCAGATCTCGGCGTAGTCGTCGACGACGGTCTCGAACACCACGGTGCAGCCGGCGGGGTCGAGATCACCGACTCGCTCCGGGATCGTCACGGTGATCCGGTACCAGTTGAAGCACACCCGCCCGGTGGACAGCCGCTGGGTGTCGGCCGGCGCCAGCACCGTCCAGGCGCTGTCGTCGAAGTCCGCGGCCTGCGCGTGCGGGACCACCTCGTAGGTCCGGTTGGCCGGGCCGCTCGGCCCGAGGTCCGGGCCCACTGACACGAAGCCGGCCTCGCACACCTGGGTGTCGCTGTAACGCCACTGACCATCGGCCAGGGCGGCGCCCTCGGCGGTTTGCAGGTCGATGATGGCGTCCGGGCAGCCAGGCAGCAGCTCGGGCGGGCCCGGTATTC
>Ga0318567_10000951_pt1 | contig 11645 bp, 7 predicted proteins | sample GRESIP088b5f20_FD_203691 | JGI IMG/M metagenome (GOLD analysis project Ga0318567, IMG submission 203691) | Tropical soil microbial communities from Luquillo Experimental Forest, Puerto Rico - GRE.SIPMG.088b5f20 | ecosystem: Environmental > Terrestrial > Soil > Tropical forest > Bulk soil...
GTTCTTCCCCGTCGTCGTCAACACCTATGTCGGGGCCGCCAATATCGAGACGATCTACTGGGACGTGGCGAAGAATTACGGCGCAAGCCAGACCGTGATGTTCACCCGCATCGTGTTCTTCGGCGCGCTGCCGACGATCTTCGCGGGGCTGCGCATCGCGCTCGCGGTCTCGTTCATCGTGCTGGTCGCGTCCGAGTTCGTCGCCACCAAGAGCGGCATCGGCTACCTGATCTGGAACTCCTGGGAGCTGCTTCAGGTCGACGTCATGTTCGTGGGGATCGTGACCATCGGCATCCTTGGGCTGATCACCTCGGTGCTGTTCCAGGAAATCGAGCGCAAAGCCATTCCGTGGAAGACGGAGTGAGCGAAACGCTACAACCCCGCGAGCGGATAGCGCGAGAAGTCGTAGCCTTCCTTGACGACGATCTCCAACAGGAACGGCGCACCCGATTCGGTGACGCGCACGGCGTCCTTGATCGCCGGCGCGATATGAGCCGGCTTCTCCACGCGCGCCGCCGCCACGTTGAGCCCCTCGGCCACCTTGGCGTAATTGCCGCCGACGGTCAGCGCTCCGTATTTCTTGGTCGAGAGCTCGAGCACGTCGCGCTCGGCCGCCATGACGCCGTTGTTGAACACGACGGTGAGGATGGCGATGCGGTTGCGCGCCGCGGTCTCGATGTCCATGCCGGTCATGCCGATGGCCGCGTCGCCCATGATGTTGACGCAAAGCTTGTCCGGCGCCGCGAGCTTCGCGCCCATGGTGATGCCGAGCCCGTAGCCGAGCTGGGTTGACTTGCCCCACCCCATATACGAGCCGGGCGCGGTCGTTTCCCAGAACGGGATGAGCTGTTCGCGCGGACTGCCGGAATCGTGGGTGATGATGACGTTGTCGCGGTCCACCGTGCACATGAGATCGCGGATCACGCGGTACTGGTTGATGGGCACTTCCTCGGAGTCGAGATGTTTTCCCCATTCCGCGAGCCATCCCTTCTTGGCCGCCGCGACTTCCTCCTTGAGCGCGGCGAGCGCATTGGCGCCGCCCGCCCCCTTTTGGCGGCCGACCTCGGCTATGACCGCATCGAGCACCAGCGCCGCGTCGCCGACCACGGCGTGATCGACGCGGTACTCCTTGTTGATGTCGGCGGCGTCGTTGGTGGAATGGATGATGGTCTTGCCGGCCGGCACGCCGGGCCCGAACGGGGTGCGGGTGAGGCTCGAGCCGATGGCCAGCACGAGATCGGCTTTGGCCATGAACTCGGTGAACATCTTCGGCCGCGAGCGCGTGGACGCCCCGAGGGCGAGCGGATGGCTTTCGGGAATGGCGCTCTTGCCCGGATTGGTGGTGACCACCGGCGCGGGAATGAGCTCGGCCAAGGCGCTGAGCCGGTCGCTCGCTTGCGCATAGAGCACGCCCTGCCCGGCGAGCAGCAGCGGATTTTTCGCCTTGAGCAGCATGCGCACCGCGGTCTTGACCGCATCGGGATCGGGGGCCGCGCGCTGGACCTGGACCGCGGCGTAATCAAGCTCGCCCTCGTACTCGGCCTCCCATACCTCGGCCGGAATCTCGATAAGGACGGGCCCGCCCTTGCCGCTGCGCATGGCGTGGTAGGCGCGGCGCATCAGGTCGGGGAGCTCCTGCACCGAATGCGCGAGCGCGGACCACTTGGTGACGGGCCGGTAGACATCGGCGGCGCGGAATACCGGCCGGACATATTGCCGCGCCAACGGCAGCCCGGCCGGAATGACCAACAGCGGAACGTTCTCGGAAAAGGCCTGGGCAACGCCGGGAAAGGCGTTCTCGATGCCGGGTCCGGCCTGGGCGGCGAATACGCCGTTGCGCTTGCCGCGCTTGATGCGGGTATAGCCGTCCGCCAGGCCGACGCCGACGCGCTCTTGCCGGCATAGAATCGGACGGATGTCGAGCGCGGCGCAGGCCTCGATCAGCGGGTTGCGGGGGTAGCAGGGGAGAAACTGCGTTCCCTCGCGCCTGAGGATTTCGGCGATGACGGCGGCACCGTTCATGGGCGTATCCCGCCTTTGTATATCTGTTCGCAGTCGCTTGCTGTCGTACGGGACTGTCCGTTTTGTGTTTGTATCACAATGGGTTAGAGTCCATGGCCGTTCAGGTCGGTGCGTCGGGTCCCGCCGAATGCCAGCAAACTTGTTGCGACAGCGTTGCGACGGACGGAACAAAAGAGGGGTAGCAAATGGCTTGTGGCTCGGGACTGACGCGGGGAACGGTATCGCTCACGCATCGTTCGGTCGAGGCCTTGCGGCCGGCGGAGACCCCGTATCGGGTGTCCGATCAGCGCTGCATCGGGCTGGCGGTCCGCGTGGCGCCGAGTGGCGTCAAGACGTGGGATTTGGCCTACCGCATTCGCGGATCGGGGAAGGTGCGACGGCTCTCACTCGGCCGCGTGACCGATGTGAGCCTCGAAAAGGCACGCGAGCGCGCGAATGAGTTGACCAGCGCGGCAAAAGCCGGCCGTGATCTGATCGCCGAGGAAGAGGAAAGCCGAGCAGCGGCGGCTTCGCGGCTCACGGTCGAAAAGCTGATCGAACTTTACGTGCGGCGCCGGGTTACTGGCCGCCTGCGGACGGCAAAGGAAATCGAGAGCCGTTTGCGGCGGGCGCTTGCTCCGATCCTGCCCCGCTACGCCGACGATGTTCGCCGACGCGACGTTCGGGAATTGCTGGACGCGGTGGCTGACCAGGGGATCGAGCGGGAAGCCGAGAAGCGCCGGCAAACTGTCGGCGCCATGTTCCGGTGGGCCTTGTCACAGGACATCGTGGAGACCGACGCCACCGCCGGATTGAAGGCTTACGACCCCGGCACTCCGTGTGATCGCGTGCTCACCGTGGAGGAAATCGAAGCGCTCTGGAAATGGCTCGATTCCGGCGCCCTCCCATCCGAGCCGGCGAACATCATGAAGCTCGAGCTTTTGACGGGTGCCCGTTGTGGCGAAATCAGCGGCCTCTGCGCCGAGGAAATTGATCGCGACGAATGGACCTGGACGCTACCTGCCGCGCGCTCGAAAAACAAACGGCCGCGCGTGACACCGCTCGTTGGGCTGGCACGACAAATCATTGAGGCACGGCTTTCCGTGGTCCAAGCCGGACCGTTGTTCACGGCCGAGACAGGTACCGTTCTGACCGCGGCCCACATCGGTCATTACCTGCTGGCGCGTCGGGACAAGCTGCCGATCGACAAGTTCACCACGCACGACCTGCGGCGCACGGTTGCGACTATGCTGGCGGAGATGGGCATTGGCCTCGATCTTGTTGCCGCGGTGGTCGGCCATGAGGCGGGCAGCAAGGAAACCCGTACTCTGGTCCGTCATTATGTCCGCACCGATCTGATCGAGCGCAAGGTCCACGTGTTGCGCACTTGGGATGAGCGGTTCCAGAACATCGTGGCGGGCCGCGAGGCCCGCAAGGTCGAGCGCCTTCTGAGGGCGGGCTGATCGGCCGCCGACCCTGCCCAAGTTTTGCGACCAGTGGGCACATCCTGCCTTGTCTTGCGCGCGATCGGCTTAGCTGGTGATGGCTCTCCACGCAGTCGCAAGGGGGAGCCAGAGGGTGAAGGAGCACCAAGCAAGAGCAACGAGGGATAAGGGTCGGGGTCAGCCCCTATCCCCGACGGATCGCTAAGTTGGAAGTTTGAGACAACATCTTCGTCGGTTTCTCAAAGTGCAAAGGTACCAGTGCCATGCTTCGTCACTTGAAATATACTTCGCCGGCAGCCGTGACGGACTTCACGGCGAGAGGGTGAGAGGGCATCGCAGGGTTCCACAGCAGCGGTTGGTACAGATGCACGTGAAAACGTTACGATCTCTAGATGTTTGAGGCCGATTCGTGAGCAAAGATTCCGACCGAACTCCCGTCGCTCCCGAAGGCAGCGGATATATGCCGCTCACGCAGGCCGCTTACTGGATTGCCACAAACGGAGGGATCAAGTCTGTTGACGTGAACGACCAAGCCGCTTGGAAACATGCGTTTGACGAACTACTGCCCCATATTGCCTCGAACGACGTCCAGATTATCGGCCAAAGTAGCGGCGGAATGAATGAAAAAATTGATGGTCTTCTCTTCGCAGGAGTGCGCGTTTCATACCCCTATCACGACACACCGAGCGAACTCTTGTTCGGTTCAGAGCCGCACATCGAAAGTTTTCCATTCATCGATGATGAACATTGGCGGAAGGGCTTTAATGACAAGCTTGTGCCACCGCGCGGCGGAAAGCGACGGTGGTCCCGACTACAAGTTAAAAAGGAAGACGTAAGGCGAATCTGGAGATCTGCAGGCGACCCAGGCGCAAGCATGGCAGGATCGAATAGCCATTTGGCTAGACCGAACAGGCGTCGCGGCCGCCGTCCGAAAATTGAGTGGGATAGGGTAAGAGACTTCGTTCACACAAAATTAGAATATCATGGTTTGCCTCAATCGGGTGATCCAGAGTGGAGCTGCCAGGCCGATGTGGAGCGCGCTGTGGCCGAATTCATCGAGAAGCGCTTTGACATTCATCGGGCTGTCAGCACCATCCGAGCAAGGACTGCTAAATTCATTGCTGAATGGCAGGCCGGAAAAGCCGATAATTAATTATCGGCCTTTTCCGGCGTTTCCGGCCGACTTTTACGCTTCGGGGCATTAAGCAAGCCGCCGGCATTCGCGATTGTCGCGGATGTGGTTGCCGGAACCATCCCGGCCAACGGCGGAAAGATTTATACTCATGAACTCGCCGCTTGCCTACAGCATCGCTGAAGCGTGCTCCGTCGCGCGTGCCGGTCGGACGGCCCTTTATGAGGCGATTCGTTCCGGCGCACTGCGTGCCGTGAAACGCAGACGCCGCACACTCGTCCTTGCGGACGATCTGCGCCGCTATCTCGAAAGCCTCCCGGCAATCGAGCCGAAGCGAGACCGAAGCAATCAGCCAGCGCGCACTAATCGACATTTTGCGCGGCCGACTTGACGCTCTCCTACCATAGACGCTGCCGCGCGTTTTAGCACGTGAGGCGCGTCAATGGCGACACCTAACCAAATTGTTGAGGTCCGCTCCATGATTGCCGATCTCCGCTCACTCGCCCGCGCAGTTGGTGGTGAAATTTCGGGCCGCCAAGTCCTAGCGCTCGGTCTCGGTCATAGGCCGCAGGACCGATCACTTTCGATCCGTATTGAGCCGGGCGCGCCAGATGGCTTCATCGTCTACTCTTTCCGGGCGACGAACCCGTTCGCCTGCAAGATTATGTGCGCGAACGTCTCGGCCTACCTGAATGGGAGCCCGGCGACGAGCAAGACCGGCGCGTCGAGCCATTGCGGCGAGCGCGGTTCGACCGCACGACGATCGACCGTGAAGCAACGAAGCGGCCGCGCACCCCCCGTTTTACTAAGAAGCAGTGGAGCGAGAGGGCCAGACCCACACCGGCCCTCTTGTCTGTTTTGTCATGCAACTTCCGTCAATTAATGACATTGCTTTGACTCTTGGCGGCAATGTGGTCAACAGCGAAGCGCTCGTACCGGGACCGGGACATAGCGCCGAGGACCGCTCGCTCTCGATAAAGCTCGACGGTAAGGCACGGGACGGTTTCATAGTCCACAGTTTTGCCGATGACGATCCAGGCGTGTGCCGCGATTATGTGCGACGCAAACTTGGATTACCGGAATTCAAACCGAGGAAAACGAAGACCAGCGGCGGCGCTAGGCCCTTCTCGCCCACGGTTGCGAAGTATGTTTATCGCCTAGCGGACAGCACACCCTATCTGCAAGTCCACCGCCTCGCCGACAAGTCCGGCTTTCCGCAATACCATTGGGACGGCGAGAAGTGGATTGCCGGAAAGCCGGGGGGACCGAAGGTCCCTTACATGCTGCCGCAACTAATCGCAGCTGCAGCCGCGACGCCGATCTATATCGTCGAAGGCGAGAAGGATTGCGACAATCTCGCTAAAGTCGGCTTCGTGGCCACGTGCAATTCCGAAGGCGCCGACGGCGGCAGCGGCAAGAAGTGGACCTCTGATCTGAACCAACATTTCAAGGATCGCCACGTCTACATCATCCCGGACAACGATGCGCAAGGCCACAAGCATGCGGAGCACGTTGCTCGCAATCTCAAGCCCATCGCGAAGAGCGTGCGCATCGTCGAACTGCCCAGCTTGCCGCCCAAGGGCGATGTGTCGAATTGGCTCGAAAGCGACAGCGCAGGCGTGAAGCTCGCCAAGCTGGCTGCAGCAGCACCATTGTGGGAACCGACGCCCGCGTCGGAGCCGCCGGAAGCAGAAGCCGAGGATGAAGCGAAGCCGGTTAGCGCGCTATTGCCGTCGCCGAATATGCCGATGGCGGTGGCCCGGCTATTCGTCGCCGAACGCTGTCTAGATGACGGCGTGCTCACGCTGCATCACTGGCGCGGAGGCTGGTGGCAGTGGCGACGTTCGCATTGGGCTGAGGTCGAAGACCGCGAGGTGCGTTCGCTGCTCTACGCCTTCACCGAGAATGCGCGTTATCGCGACGCCGAGGGCAACATGATGCCGTGGGCGCCGACCCGCAAAAAGATCGGCGATCTATTGGAGGCACTCGCTGCCATCACCATCCTGGTCGCCGACATCGATCAGCCGACATGGCTTGATGGCCGATCGACCGGCATCATCGTCGCCGTTGCCAATGGTCTGCTGGAAGTCGAAACCCGGCACCTCCTCCCGCACAGTCCGCAATTCTTCAATCAGACCGCAGTGCCGTTCGATTACGACAAGAACGCACCAGAGCCGAAACGCTGGTACGATTTTCTCGACGCATTATGGCCCGGCGAACCGACCGCCATCGACATGCTCGGCGAGTGGTTCGGATACGTGATCAGTGGGCGGCTCGACCTGCACAAGATCTTTGTCATGGTCGGGCCAACGCGTGGCGGCAAAGGCGTGATCGCGCGCATCCTCACCGCATTGATAGGCAAGCAGAACGTCGCGGGGCCAACGCTGAGTTCACTCGGAACCGAGTTCGGGCTGGCTCCGCTGCTTGGCAAGAGCTTGGCCATCATCAGCGATGCGCGTTCCGGCGGCGGCAAGAATTCGCCCGCCGTGGTCGGCGCCTGCTTTCGATCTCGGGCGAGGATACGCTGACGGTCAATCGCAAATACCGCGAGCAATGGACCGGCAAGCTCCCTGATCGGCTGCACATTATTTCCAATGAGCTGCCTCGCCTTGGGGACGCGTCGAGCGCGATCGTTGGTCGCCTTGTGCTGTTGCTGACGACGCGCTCATGGCTGGGCAAAGAAGATTACGAACTGGAGAGGAACCTTCGCGACGAGCTGAGCGGCATTCTCAACTTTGCGCTCGATGGCTTGCAGCGGCTCACCCACGATAACGAGAACCGTTTCACCCGTTTCGCGGCCGCCGAGGAAGCAATCACAATAATGCGCGACCTCGCGTCGCCGGTGGGCGCTTTCGTTCGTGAGAAGTGCAAGCTCGACGCTAACGCGGAGATTCCGGTCGATGTGCTTTACCCCGCCTACAAGGATTGGTGCCAAATTTGCGAGTACCCGAAATCTCCCAAGGCTCATTTCGGCCGCGACCTGCGGGCCGCCTGCCCCTCGGTCAGAAAGACCCGGCCGAGAGATGGAACCAATCGTCAACATGTCTATGCAGGCATCCGCCTGCGCACGGAGAAAGATGAGGCGGATGAAGAGGTTGAGGCGGCGGAACCATCGCCCTTTAGTACACCCAACAATCCGCCGGTCACTGTGACCACTATGACCAGCAGCCGGGCGCGGTCACGGTCGGGTCACGGTGGTCACAGTGACCAGCTAAATGTAGCTCCCAATACGGAAGGCGGCTCTAGCCCCGCGCGCGAAAGAGAGCCGGGCACCGATCGCGGCAAGTCCGATGACTTCCACTATCGCGGGCCGATAATCGATGTGCCGGATCTCGGGCCGGACGCCCTCGACGAGCACGGCGCGCCGCGGGCGGCCACCCTGACTCAGGGCCGCATCCGTGAGCTCGCCGCTTGGTATCTCAGCGAGGCGGCGGCCCGGCAGGAGGCGAGCGAGACCCGCGACCCGGACCAGGCAGGGCTGAACACCGAGCTGCGGGCGATCCTGCGCCAGGAAGTATCGTCCCCGGAGCAAGTCGAGATCGAGTTCAACAGGGTGACGGCGGAGGTGTTCGCAGTGTCGTTTTAGGGCGCCGCCGCGGGGGGCGTCGGTGGAGGAGCAGGAACTCAATGCCATGGGCATTCGAGCATGAGGACATAGCGAATGAACACGAAGAAGCCTCCCAAGGCTGAGGAGAAGCCGCCCAAGTCTGAGCCCGAGGTGCACGTCCATGATGTGTCAAAATTGCGTGGGCACCTGAAGGTCATCGGGGGTTCGATGTCCGACGACTGGAACAACCTTGTCGCTAACCAGACAACTCGGACGCTTTGGTTTTTTGCAGATTCAGACCCGCAAGAAAGCCGGCGGGAACGCCATGCGGCGGTCGATGCGTTGATGGGCATCAAGCCAGGGGATGAACTCGAAGGCATGATCGCGGCGCAGCTTATCGCATGCCATAACGCGTCGATGGAATGCTACCGGAGGGCCATGATCCGCGACCAAATCTTCGAGGGCCGACGGGAAGCTTTGAGCCAAGCGAACAAGCTCTCCCGCACCTATGCGGCTTTGCTCGATGCGCTCAATCGCCACCGCGGCAAAGGCCAGCAGAAGGTCACGGTGGAGCACGTCCACGTCCACGAGGGCGGTCAGGCCATCGTCGGCAACGTCGAGAGCCGGGGGGAGGGTTCGCATCGAAAGCGAAGGAACAACCCCATGCACTTACCCATGCACCAGGCGCCACGATGCCGGGCGCGGACGCGCCGCGGCAGCCCCTGCCAGTCGCCCGCGATGAAGAACGGTCGCTGCCGGATGCACGGGGGGCCGTCGCCGGGCGCACCGAAAGGTAACAAGAACGCCTTAAAGCACGGCCGCTACACGGCGCAGGCTATGGAGCGTCGTCGGGAGATTGCAGCACTGCTGCGTGCAATGAGAGCCGCTGTACAAAGCCAGTGACTTCTGGGCGACTGCACTCTGGGCGACTGCACTGGCTGTGTGCGAGCGGTGGCAACGCTTACCCCCCCAAAAAAACTCCCCAATGGCCCGTGGCGATCGCGCACTTGGCCGGGTGCGCGCGGCGCCTGTTTGGCCCTGATGTTGCGACCGCGTTGCGACAATGGAGCGCGGACCGGCACCATTTCACCTAGCCCCTTGAACGCTCGGCCGAAATGCGTTCCAGCGCCGGGGATGTACCAGCCTTTGTGCGTGGCCCCGGCGCTCGCAGTTCGACGCCGCCGGACCATCCTAGCGGTCATTCAGAGGCGGCCCGCTGCATTAACGGATCGTTAACCGCAGCTTCGTAACACCGCCCCGTCGGTCAAAGCCGACTACCATTTTTGGTGCCGTTCCGACGCTCCGCCGCTCGGCACGTCACCGGGCGGCCCTGGAACCAAATGAGAGCGTGACGAATTGAGAAATCGGCGGGGTCAGAGAGCATTCCCCGCCAACGGAGGAACGTCCGAAAGGCCCCGTCATCCGAGACGGGGCCTTTTGCATTGCCCGGGCGAGCGCAAAAAAAGCCCCGCGTGAGCGGGGCTGAAGTAGGAGGAACGTCGGACGAACCGCATAATGCGGTACGATCGACAAATAGGGACTAGCTCGGCCGATCAGAGAGATGTGTGAGCTACCTCACACTTCGCTGGTTGTCCAAAAAAATTGCACCTGCGCACACCGTCGCCACCAGGGCGCGCGATCTGCGCGTTAATGAGCAGACGTCCCAGCCTAATAGCTCCCACGGCGAACTCGCCCTAAAGCCACCGCCATGGTTTCGGTGCCATTTCGCCAGCAGACTAGGGTCCCATTGCTAGCTGATTGCGGGTCCCAATTTCCTCAGGAGTTGGGTCAAGAACTTAATCCAATCAATGGGCGGAAATGGCCTTGGCCCTCAAAACCTTCCACAAACGCCTCGCCGCCGCCGACAAAAAATCCAAGGTCATCATCGTCGCCGTCATGCGAAAAATGATCACAACCCTCAACGCCATGCTCCGCGATAGTGCTGCATGGCAGCCGCGATCCGCCTGAGCCAACAACACAGTTGCTACCTAGAAACTGAATCCGAGTTGTCATGCGGCAGCCCTGATTTCGACTTGATAACCGAGGTTTCGGATGCGGTTTGCGAGCCTGGCTGCGGCTTTGGCCGGGTTGCGACGGGCGAAGTATTCGGGGCCGAGGTCTTGGTAGTAAGTGCCGTCGCGCAGCATGTGGTAGACCGTGGTCAAGATCGACGCGGCCACCGCGATGGCCGCCTTCTTGGCACCGCGGCGTGCTTTGAGACGCAGGAATTGAGCCTGCAAATAGCTATTCTTCTTGCGCGCTGCGCCCCAGGCGGATTGCAGCAATACAGGCTTGAGCCATGGCGCGCCCTTTTTGATCCGCGTCGAGCGGCGCTTGCCGGCACTCTCGTCAAGGCGCGGAACGAATCCGGCCCATGAGAGAAGATGGCCGGCGCTCGGGAACTGGCTCATGTCGATCCCGATCTCGGCGATCACGGTCTCAACGGCGGTCGCACCAAGCCCCGGCACCTCATTCAGCCGCTCGACAACGTCATGAAATGGCAGAAGCGCGGCCTCAATGCGGGCGTCGAAGGCTGCAATGCTGTCCTCCAACTGCTCAATCGTCCGTAGATGCTGCTCGAGCAGGAACCGATGATGCTCCCGGACACAGCCGGTGAGAACCTGCACCAGCTCAGCCCGCGTGCAGCCGAGGCGCTCGTGGCCAAGCGCGGCGAGCTTTTCGGCATCCGTCTCGCCGGCGATCATGGCCTTCAACATGCGGCGTCCGCTGGCGCCCATGATGTCCGTGATCACCGAACACAGTTTGATGTTCGCCTCCTCCAGAACTGCTTGGATGCGTTGTACGTGCTGCACAATCTCGCGCGTCAATTGCTTCCGCGTCCGGGTCAGATCGCGCAACTCCTGGATCGCTGGTGGCGGCACGAAGCTTGACTGGATCAGGCCATGCGCCATCAGGTCCGCAAGCCAAGTCGCATCATTCACGTCGCTCTTGCGGCCAGGCACGTTCTTCACATGCGCGGCATTCGCCAGGATCAGCGCGAACCGCCCTTCCAGAATGTGCCAGACCGGCTTCCAGTACACGCCCGTCGCTTCCATCGCTACGTGCGTGCATCCCGCACTTTCCAGCCACTCGGCAAGCGCCAATAATCCCTGTGTCGTCGTCGGGAAACGGCGCACCTCCCGCTCCACCTTGCGCTTGCTGATAAGGCGCAGACAGGCCACCACCTCCACCTTGTGCACGTCGAGACCCGCGCACCGCTTATGCAACGTCTTCATCGCCACCTCCCTCGGGCGCGGCCGGCGTGAAGCCCTTGCTCATCGAATTCTACCTACCGTGTTCCAGGATCTGCGCTCCCAACTTGGGCAGCCGCATCCATTGACGACAATAACGGGTGCTCGAAGGGCCTCCGGTCAAACTCATTCACGGGCTCGCTCGCACCAAGCAACACCGACCTCCGTGCCGACCGCACCACATCCTAACCCGTTTCATCCATCCGGGTGCGCACAGGCGCATGCAAACTCATTCGATCACCTCGTCGGCGGCGACGAGTAGCGTCGGC
>Ga0318567_10000955_pt1 | contig 11615 bp, 10 predicted proteins | sample GRESIP088b5f20_FD_203691 | JGI IMG/M metagenome (GOLD analysis project Ga0318567, IMG submission 203691) | Tropical soil microbial communities from Luquillo Experimental Forest, Puerto Rico - GRE.SIPMG.088b5f20 | ecosystem: Environmental > Terrestrial > Soil > Tropical forest > Bulk soil...
GTTGAAGAATTGAATGACTCATCGCTTAACAAGTTCAGTTATTCAGTTATTCTCTTGGCGCTTTTAATATTTATATCTTTATAAAATGACTCTAGACTCCTGGCGCGATAAAGTGTTTGTTAACGCGTTATGTTTGCTTGCCTTTGTTATTCCATTTCCATACCCCTTTGGAGCCACTTCTGTTTGGGTATTGGTGCTTGCATGGTTGATCCAGGGTGGCTTCGCTAACAAGTTTAAGCGCCTTTCCAAACCCGGCTACCTGGTTTGGATTGCGTATTTTATCCTGTTTGCACTGAGCTATTTTTATAGTAAGAACAAAGAAGCGTCTTTGCTTGATCTCACGACCAAATTAACTTTTGTCATCTTTCCCATACTTATTGGTACCGTTGAAATTGACAGAAAAACACTGGAAAAAATATTCAATAGCTTTATCGCGGGCCTCTGTGCAATAGCATTCTTCTGCATCCTCTATGCATTTTGCATTTTTCAAAAAACGGGCGATGCGAGTCAATTTTTCTATCACGCCCTAGTGGACATTCTGGATGCTGCGAATGCCGTGTACATGTCGTTTTACGTCATTTTTGCTCTTTTTTTGTTTATAACATTCCGGTTTTCATCCGTTTTCACTAAGGAAAGAAAACCATTCAAATGGTCCGTGTTTGGGTTTTTGTTTGCCTTTTTTATCATGCTTGCATGCAGGCTGCTAATATTTTTGTTCCTGGTGTATCTGGGTATAATTGCTGTAAAATTTTTGTTAAGGAACCCCAAAAAATACGTGCTGAAAATAGTCACGCTTGCATTTGTGGTACTGACATTTTGTGGCTTTATCCTGTTCACAAAAAATCCCATAAAAGAAAGATACTTGCTGGTGGCAAAGGGAAACATGGATTGGGTGCGTCAAAAAGACTTCTCAAATAAAAACTTTGTTTTAGATAATGTGAATGTCAGGCTGCTTATTTGGAGAGTGGCCATTGAAAACATTGAAGAAAGAAATTTGTGGTGGAAAGGCTGTGGCAACGGAGACATAAATGACATTCAAAATGAAAAGTTTGTACAGCTTAACGTTCCCGGATTCAGGAAAGACGATCGTTACGAGTCTCCTTTGCACAGCATTTACATTCACAACATGTACCTGCAGTCGCTTGAAATGATAGGCATTCCGGGACTTTTATGTCTTCTTTTAATCTTGATCCTGCCGTTTTTTTCAATTAAATATGTTAAAAATAAAGGAACGTTTTACATTTTTCAGAGCACCGCCATTTTGTTTATGATGCAAGAGTCTGTTCTTCAAATCCAAGCGGGCATTATCTATTTCACATTCTTTTCAATAGTCTTCTGGAGTTTCTGTTATTCTCAAAAAAATCAGAAAGAAATGCCACGACGTGCAACGGTTTAGTTTTAACAATTGTCAGCTAAGTGTTTTCACATATGTTGACGTGACCCTACCTCTTTATGGTATTGTTATTGTTATGTAATAGGATATATTTGCGACGATTGTTGCCATTATCCTGATTGACCACATGTAAACCTTATCTGATATCATGAACAGTGCACAAATAGAAACTGGAAAAGTCGTTAGACGGGAATTGTCAACAGTTAATACTAATAGAAAACCGGCTCCTTATGCACGTATTAAAAAGAAGCATCTGGTTGCTAAAAGAATTTTTGACATCGCGTTTTCATTAGTGGTTATAACATGTTTATTATCATGGCTGTTGCCAATTTGTTTCATTTTAATTAGGCTGGACTCAAAGGGCCCTGTTTTCTTCAGGCAGAAACGGGTGGGCTACCGGGGAAGACTCTTCACCTGCTGGAAGCTGCGTACGATGGTAGTTAATAACCTGGCGGATATTAAGCAGGCAAGTGATGACGATTCAAGGATCACAAAAATTGGCCGGATCTTTAGAAATACTAACATTGACGAGTTACCTCAGTTTTTTAATGTTTTATTAGGCGACATGAGCATTGTTGGCCCAAGGCCGCATATGACCAAGGATTGCCAGGACTTTGCAAACGTGGTAGCAAGCTATGATTTAAGGCATTCGGTTAAACCCGGCATAACAGGAATGGCGCAGATCAAAGGATTTCGCGGTCCAACCAACGATTTGGACAGCATCGTTTTGAGATACCAATGGGATATTTTCTACGTTCGCAATATTAGCTTTTTCCTTGATTTGAGATTAATTGGGTATACTTTGCAGCAAACGGTCAATGCCATTTTGTACAAAAGCATTGAAGCAGACGAGCCCGAAAGCAAACTCACTATCTCTCCAAAACCTGAAATAGCAAGGGTTAGAGAGGTTAACAAGAAAATGGTGGTCTGATTCTCTACATAGATTTTAACTTTTTTATCAAAGTCCGCTTTTAAAGGGTAGTACGCAAAAAATAAACGATTATTTTTGCACACTCGTTTGAAAGCGGGCTTTTTTTATGAATACACATTTGTCAGAACAGGAAATCATTCGCAGGGAGAAATTGGCGAAGCTGCAAGCCGCGGGAATAGACCCGTATCCGGCGCCATTATATCCGGTAACTCATTTTTCAACGGATATAAAAAACGATTTTACTGAAGAGAATAAGGAGAAGTACAGCTCAGTGTGCGTTGCCGGTAGAATCATGAGTATTAACGACAAAGGCAAGGTTTTCTTTATCAAAATACAAGACAGCAAAGGCATTATTCAATTATATGTAAAGCGTGACGAGATTTGTCCTGGTGAGGATAAATCTTTCTTTGATAACGTAGTAAAACACGGTCTGGACCTTGGTGATATCATTGGATCGACTGGTTATGTATTTATTACAAAAACTGGTGAAACATCGATCCACGCTCAAACAATCACTTTACTTACAAAATCACTGAAACCTCTTCCGGTAGTTAAACGCGATGAAGAAGGTAATGTGTTTGATGAAGTAACGGACCCTGAATTCCGTTACCGCCAGCGTTATGCAGACCTGATCGTCAATCCTTCTGTAAAAGATACGTTCGTTAAAAGAACGGTTTTGATGAACACGATCCGTGAATTCCTTAACGCACAAGGGGCGCTTGAAGTAGACACTCCTGTATTGCAAAGCATTCCGGGCGGTGCTGCTGCTAAGCCTTTCATTACACACCACAATGCGCTGGACATGCCTTTGTACCTGCGTATTGCAAACGAGCTTTACCTGAAAAGACTTATCGTTGGTGGCTTTGACTGGGTATACGAGTTCAGCCGCAACTTCCGTAACGAGGGTATGGATAGAACGCACAATCCAGAGTTTACAGTACTTGAATGGTATACTGCGTACAAAGATTATTTCTGGATGATGGAAATAACAGAACAGCTTTTTGAAAAGATCGCACTTGCTTTACATGGTACAACAGATGTACAGGTAGGCGATAAGATCATCAGCTTCAAAGCGCCGTTCAAACGTATTTCTATTTATGATGCGATAAAAGAACATACCGGCATTGACGTAAGCGAAATGGATGAAGAAGGTTTACGCGGCGCTTGCAAACAACTTGGCCTGCACGCAGATCCAAAATTTGGTAAAGGCAAATTGATTGATGAGATCTTCGGCGAAAAATGCGAAGGCACTTACATACAGCCAACGTTCATAATCGACTACCCTGTTGAGATGAGTCCACTTACCAAGAAACATCGCAGCAAAGCCGGGCTGGTAGAGCGTTTTGAGTTAATGATCAACGGAAAAGAATTGGCAAACGCTTACAGCGAATTGAACGATCCTATCGACCAGCGTGAACGTTTCGAGGACCAGGTGAAATTGATGGAGCGCGGCGACGATGAAGCAATGTACATTGATTACGATTTCTTAAGAGCACTTGAATATGGCATGCCGCCTACAAGTGGTATTGGTATTGGTATCGACAGGCTTGTAATGTTGATGACTAACCAGCCGTCAATTCAGGATGTATTGTTCTTCCCGCAAATGCGTCAGGAGAAGAGCGAATAACAAGATGTTAGTTTATAGCTGTTAGTTGTTAGGACAGAATGTTCAATCATAAGCCTAATAACTAACAACTATAAACCAACAACTTTCCTACAAAATTCTTCTGCTCTCAAAGTCTCTTGAAATAGCTACCACTCCTGGTATTTTGCCTTTTTCAAAGCTTCCCAATTTGCTCGATAGTTGTAGCGCTTCGGCGCCATTTACATTCCCCATTTGTAAGAGAGTGGCTAAAGGAATTTCAGGAAAAGCCTCATGCAATGTTTTTATTTCTTTGGCAATATTCAGTTGCCAGTTGCTGCTGTAACTATCAGTTCCCAGAACCATTCGGCAATTATGTTTTATAAAAAGATCCAACTGTGGCAATGTGTTTTCAATGTATCTGTTTGCATTCGGGCAAAAACAATACACAAGTTGCAATCCATTTTGCGCAGCATAATTATTGGCGAACACAATGTCCTCCTCCTTCATGTACGTGTTATGCACAAGAAAAATCGTTTGTCCGTTATTGAAATGCGGCAAATAAGATTGGATCGTGGATTTGCCTGTTATAGGAAACGGCGATTTTTCAACACCAAAATTTTTATACAGTTTCAGAAAATCACCCTCCCCCGTTTTATACAAAACATCTTCAGCAACGCTTTCCTGGTTGTGTATGGAAATGATCTGATCCTTCGTTGCAGCGTTAATCATTTCAAAAGTTTTCGGGCTGATGCTGTACGGCGAATGTGGCGCCAGTGAGCTTTTGCCGCTTAATGCATGCTGAAATGTCTGCAGAATATTGTTGTAGTTCATCATGTTTTCTTCTGCACGTGCATCAGAAAAACTGAGGACCTCAATAAAATTTTGCCAGTAAATTTTGCTTTGTTGTTTCGTTGCAATGGCATCTGTTGTATTTCCAATATCGCCAACAGCAACAGTTCCGTTGTTATACATTTCCCGTTCGGCTTTTGTAATCGCTTCTTCAATTACTTCTTTCTCAAAACCACGTTTTTGTATAACCGAAATTAAAAAATTGACAAGACCGGTGTGTGGCGGAATAGCATCTTTCAAATGGCTCAACTCCAGGTGGCAATGACAGTTTACAAATCCCGGCGCTAAAGTGCCTTCAAAAACCTGGATATCATCGCCTGCTTCGCTTAAAGAAACGATATCCTGCACCTCACCTTTTTCGCTGATTATCAATACCTGATCGCCTGGTAACATTTCTTTTCCTGTAAATAAAAAATCCCCTTTGAATTTTTGATAACGCATGCTTTAATTGAATTAATTTTGCAAACCTTTAAATAAGGTTGAACGGTTGAAGTTGGCTGGGCAAAGCTATGATGCGAACAGCATTACTTCTGCGGTTTCAAAATAATATTACAATATGTTAGACAGATTAGAAGCCATTAAAGCAAAGTTTACGGACCTGGGTGTTGCGCTTACAAACCCCGAGATTGTGAGTGACAACAAGAAGTTCAGCGCGATGAGTAAAGAATACCGCAGCCTGGAGAAAATTGTAATGGCTTACGATGCATACAAAAGATTACTCGACGATATCGATTTTAATCGTGAGGCCTTGATGGGCGATGATGAAGAATTGAGAGATCTGGCCAAACTTGAAACAGCAGATCTTGAAGAGCGTAAACAGAAAATGGAGGCGGAGATCCGTCAATTGCTGATCCCTAAAGATCCGCAGGATGAGAAGAATGCCATTCTTGAAATTCGTGCAGGAACCGGTGGCGATGAGGCTAGTTTATTCGCGGGCAACTTGTTGGACATGTACCTGCGTTATTGCGCCAAAAAAGGCTGGAAAACTGCCATTGTAAGCGAAAGTGAAGGTACGGCTGGAGGCTATAAAGAGGTGAACGTGGAAGTAGTGGGTGATGACGTTTACGGAACGCTGAAATTTGAAAGCGGTGTGCACCGCGTGCAGCGTGTACCTGCTACTGAAGCCAGCGGACGCGTGCATACAAGCGCGGCAACCGTGGCAGTTATGCCGGAAGCGGAAGAAGTGGATTTCGAACTGAGAGAAAGTGATGTGAAAATGGAAACTGCGCGAAGTGGTGGTGCGGGTGGACAGAACGTTAACAAGGTGGAAACCAAAGTAATGCTGACCCACATACCTACCGGAACAGTGGTGATTTGTCAAACTGAACGTTCACAGTTGGGCAACAGGGAAAAAGCAATGAATATGTTGCGCACTCGCTTATATGAAGAACAAGTGCGTAAACAGGAAGAAGAAATTTCCCGCCATCGAAAAAGTTTGGTAAGTACGGGCGACAGAAGTGCGAAGATCAGAACGTACAACTATCCTCAGGGTCGTGTGACTGACCATAGGATTGGTTTAACGGTATATAACCTTGATGCTGTAATGAACGGAGATGTGGACGAATTCATTGATGCTCTGCAGTTTGCGGAGAATGCTGAAAAGATGACGGCCCAACAGCAGTAAACGGGTAAGAACTTCTACAAATCCCGAATGTAAAGGATTACGTAGTAATACGTGAAAAACCACCGATAAACACCGCGTTTTTACCGTAAACTGCTTAAAATCAGTCTTTGTAGTGTTAAAATTTTGAAAACCTGACGAAAAGCACTTGCAGATTACAATGTTATTGCGTTGCTTTGTGATGTGAAAATGATGTTGAAAAAGTGAGACGAGGAGTCTAAAAGTTCTTTAAGAATACATTAACAAAGGAAATTAAACCGAAGGCATCAGTTTTGCATCTTACATATATAGATTCGGTTTTACAAAATAGTCTTTCTATTGACTTACACAAAAGCAGTCAATTTTCTCATAAGCAGTTAGTTTTGGTTACGGCCCTTGTTTCTACAAGGGCCTTTTTATTTCTAGACAATATGTTTTTATTAAATGCTGCGTGATTTTGAAAAATAAATGAAAGAAAATAAATAACCTGCTGCAGCTCCACAGGCATCTGCTACAATATCATATAAATCAAAGCTTCTATTCGGTATATAATATTTCTGCACGAACTCCAGTGCAATACCATTTGCTGTAGAAATCAAAAATAGTAGCAACAGAAAATTTGTGAGCTTTTTGGAGTACATATAGTTTCTGTTGAGAAACAATGCCCACGTAAATACAAGTCCGCCAAACAATATTACATGTACAATCTTGTCTATATGAATTGCATCCAGCCAATTGCTTTGTGGTATGGCGGAGCCGGGCAGACATAATAAAACCTGGATCAAGAGCGTCCAGAAAACAGGTACGAGTGGTGTTTTGAAAAGAAATTTTAGCACTGGAAATAATAAATAGTGTGAAGATTAGACGGTTCCCATAACATACATGGCACTCATGTCAGGAGTTGGACTGCCTCCTTTTTTTTCTAAAGTAACCGCGAATGCCGTAGCCGAAGGTATGTTTTTCATTTTTACAACCATATTGTCTTGGTCCATGTCGAGCATTCCTGCATCTACAGGTTTGCCGTCAACCATTGCCCACAATTGGTATTGCATACCATCTGCAGGTTTGGGCAAGCTATTTACCATCAAATACACATCTTTTGTTTGCATGTCCCAGTAAACGGTACACATGCTGGAAGGGTTTGCCGAAACACCTGGAAGCTTTACAGCCTTCATTCTCGGGTTTCTTATATGCTCGAAATTAGCCTCGTAATCCTGCAGTTTTGTTTGCATCGATTGGTTATCGTTCACCAGTTGAGACTGTTGAATAACCAACGCATTATAGACGCTAGCAAGTTTTTTGTTTTCCTTATAGAAATAGAAATTCAATAAAGTACTTGCACCCAGTAAAATAATTGCAGCTGCAGCAGCGGAGCGAAGGGAAAATAATTTTCTTATAATGAGCGGTTGGTCTTCATCCAGGTAATCATTTTCCGTCGTGGCGTAACGAGTCCTAACTTCATCAGTTTGCTCGCCGGCAACAGCATTGCGTATTTTATCTTTTAAAAATGTGGGTGGTGTAACAGCACTAGACATGGCAAGATGTTCCAATGAAAGTTCAAACGCTTCCCTGGCTTCAGCAACTTCAGGATAAGCAGCACAGATGCTCTCAAACTCAAGCCGCTCTTCTTCCGAAGCAAGCCCGAGCACATAGCTCTCTATGGCGCCACTTTGTATGTATTCCTGTATGTTCATTTCTATTTCATGAATGTTCTCAATTGTTGCAGAGCCGCTCTGATCCTCGTTTTCACAGTGCCCAAAGGAATACCTTCTATTTCCGCAATTTCCGCGTGGGTGTATCCTACAAAATAAGCCAGTTCTATCAACGAGCGTTGTTCTGGTTTTAATTTATCAACCAATTTCCTCAAACCGATATTGTCAATGTCCAATTGCGTGCTTTGCAAATTGTCTGTACCGCTGTCAAGTGAAATGCTTCTGTTACTGTTGCGATAGTTTTTCGAGCGAATCATATCTATCGCGGCATTGCGTGCAATGTTGTGCATCCATGTAAACAGACGTCCTTTCACTTCATCGTAGCTTTCTATCTTCTTCCAGATGTTTACAAAAACTTCCTGCAACACATCGCCTGCAATACTTTCATTCTGCACGATCTGTAATACGACGCTATACAAAGCTCCTGAATAATGTTCATACAGATAATTGTACGAGCCATTATCCCGTCGCTTTAAAAGTGTTACAAGCTCTGCTTCGGTATATGTTTGTTTAAGTGACAATAACGATGAAAGTGATACTAATATAACAAAAAAAGAGCGCCGAAGCACTCTTTATATACGTCAAAATAGGTCGTTTAGATTAACCTACGATTGCTTTATAACCAGCCGCATCCAGCAAAGCATCCACTTCAGCAGGGTTGCTTACAGTCATTTTGACCATCCAGCCATCGCCATATGGATCTGTGTTAACCAATTCAGGACTTCCAGCCAAAGCAGGGTTCAATTCAGTGATGGTTCCTGCTACAGGCAAAAACAGGTCGCTTACAGTTTTTACTGCTTCTACTGTACCAAAAATTTCTCCGGTACCCAAAGCTTTACCCACCGTTTCTACTTCTACAAATACGATATCACCCAATTCGCTCTGTGCGAAATCTGTAATGCCAACTGTTGCAACATTGCCGTTCAGGCTAACCCATTCGTGGTCCTTCGTATAACGCAGATTATCTGGAAAGTTCATGATACGTTTTTTTAGTTTTTAGAGCAGCAAAGATGCTTTTTTTTTGAGAAAAAGAAAAAAAGTTGTTGGGTGATTGTTGTTAGTTGTTAACGGTGGTCGCAGTTACGGGTCTGAAGTCGTCGGTGGACATTTTGTTCGGAATACCGGATTGTCCTCATTTTGAAAGGAATGATACGAGAAACACAATCGTTCAGCAACCTGATACTGTCCTTCATTTTCATTTTAACTTTCAATTTCCCACTATCTAAAATCCGGTTTGCTGAAAATACATCAACACATGGTCCTTCAAAAAATCTTCCTGATCCTTTAGATTGTATTTAGGTAACTCCTTTAGCTGCCGGAAATGTGGCCAGCCATCGGCGTCTACGCCTTCCATTTCATAATAGCCACTTGGAGTTAGCACGGTACAAACCGCTATATGCATGAGGTCTTGCTTCTGTTCTTTGGAAAATTTCTTTCTTATATCGCCCAGCTCCTGGATGCCTATCATGAAAAGGATGGTTTCCATATCGGGCTTTTTGCCAAAGCGCTCCACCAATTTCGCTTCCAGTTGCCACCAGCGGCTTTGTAAATCGTCTTGAATATTCATGGTGCAAAGGTAAGAGAGAGACGGGAACACAGATTTTCATGATAGTCATGATTTGAGAAGATTTTTTTGGCACACAGATGACACTGATTGAACTGATTTGCACAGATTTTAACCGCAAAGGGCGCAGAGGGTGCGCAAAGGAAGCGAAGGTTTTAAACTACACGATGATAAAAAGGATAGAAGAAGGTAAATAGGTTTCGGAATCTTTCAAAACCTATTTCTAATCAATCTTTCACCAAAATTAGCTGCAGCCCTGAATATCGATATCCTTTGTTTCCTTTGCGCCACCTTTGCGCCCTTTGCGGTAAAAAAATCTTCTCAAATCATGACTATCATGAAAATCTGCGTTCCTTCGCTCTCATCTTGAAGTATAAAATGAATCCCACCACTACCATCGCAATTTGCATAAATGCCCAAAACATTGCACTGATATCCCGGGCCATTTTACCTCCAAAATCCATGAAATGATGCATGTGAAGCCATGAAAAACTGTAGCTTTCTGCCAGTTGCTTATCAGTTGTTTTCAGGGCCAACGCCCCGGTAGTAGTTTCCACAAAATATTTTTCATGGTTGCCCGTTTCGTACTGCACTTTCCAAACCGGAAGGCGCCTGTTCATCATGCTGTACTCCTCCGTAAACTTTGTTACCAGCTCCGTTGCAACAATTTTGTTGCTGCTTTCGCTGTACATATTTGCGAGGTGCTGTGCATAAAGTTGTTCTCCCGCATTAGCAACTTCGTAATTAATGTTGCTCACATATTTCACTTGAGGCGGATCAACTTTGTGATCCATCATATCGTGTTGCGAATTGTGTTTTGCGGTAGTTGTTGCATATAATTGCCAGTATATATTTCCATCAATGTCTGCCAGCCCAATATTACCAAGTCTTTCGCCGGGCGATAATTTTTGTAATGCAGCGTTCAGGTCCAAATGGAGTTCGCTTGTAGCAAAAGCAGCATCGTTTGCGATTTGTTGGGAGCTGTCTTTTGTCAACTTAGCGAATGTGTGATACAACCCACTGAACGCAAACAGCAAAGTAAACAATGCGGCTACAATTGAAATGATTCGGTGATTGTTTTTTGCGCTGTTTGTACCATTGCCATTTTTCTTCGTTTTTGTAGTGAAGAAAATATAGATGCCCAAAATTGTGTTGAAGAATATAACAGCTGTGACTAAACTTAACACCCATAATCTCCCCTGACCCAAACCATCCAGCCAAGACCAATTGTGAAACAGCGAAAATATCTTATCGAACACAAGACGTTTTTTGTCCATCGCAAATGCAAACCTATCCTGCGTGGTTTCAACGTAAATTCTTATGTTATCATCTCTCTTGAAATTTACTTTGTAAACCGGCAATAAGCGATTATTGTATTTATATTCTTCATTGAAACTCGTGAGTTTTTCAATGCCCGAAATGGTAGCAGTCGCTCCGCCTTTCATATTCATATTTTCGCAGCAGTCGGTTGCACTGCTGCTTTTGGTGCGGTCCAGTTTGGTAGAAGCCAGCAACACGTTTCTGTTCACCGGATTACCGCAACATTCAGATACGCTTGCATCCGTTTTCGAACTACCAGAAAGAAAAATTGCTGCCAGTTGCTTCGCATAAATTTCGTCGCCGTTTGCGAGCGATTTTCCGGATTCGGCGCTAATGTACTGCACACCTTTTTGATCAGGTAATTCTATTTGATAAAACAGATGCTTGTTGATGTGAACGAATCTTACATTCTTAACCGAATCAATTTTGTTTGTAAGCAATGCTTGCGACAAAGGCACTACAATTTGATTGGTATCGATTGGTGAAGCGTTGATTGTTTGTTGCGCCACTTTTGGGCGAAAATTCATTGACAGCGGATGCAGGAAACCACTCGCGGCCCAGAGTAGCATAGGGATTCCCGTTATAAGGCTAACCACGCGGTGCCATTTCAACATTCGCTGGCGGATATATTTTTTTAGGGACATTCTCTACTTTTTATTAT
>Ga0318567_10000969_pt1 | contig 11545 bp, 6 predicted proteins | sample GRESIP088b5f20_FD_203691 | JGI IMG/M metagenome (GOLD analysis project Ga0318567, IMG submission 203691) | Tropical soil microbial communities from Luquillo Experimental Forest, Puerto Rico - GRE.SIPMG.088b5f20 | ecosystem: Environmental > Terrestrial > Soil > Tropical forest > Bulk soil...
ATTCAGATTGATGTAGTAATGAATATTGCAATGTCAATACTTCTGATGGTTCACTGTTTGCAACAACTCAAATTAATTGCACTTTATGTTGATTTGTTGTAAATGATATATTAGGAATTCAAGTGTTTCAATGAACTGAAAATTGTTGAAATTTTTTTTTGTCTGGACAAACCTATGTGTTAAATGCCTGAAAGTTCGCTTGAGAAAATGACAGGAATGCTAATATTATGAAAAGAAAATTACTACTTCTGTTCATTATAATATTTACCGTTGTTTTGAGTCCTTTTAGGAAAGGGACTTTAATGGCTTCGCCAAATTTTTCGTTGGTTGCCTTTTCCAATTTCAATAGTGCTGCAACTACGGAAGCCGCCGCTGTCATTGTTGTGATCGGTCCGTTAAAAGATGCTAATGATGACGCGGTTACAACTACTGAAGACAATCCGATAACAATTCCTGTTTTGGCTAATGATGGTTATACCGGGACGAATCATGCAGTTACGAGTAACAGTGATCCGGTTAATGGCAATGCTGCAATCAATCCCGACGGTACGATCACCTATACTCCGAATCAAGATTTTAATGGGATTGACACGTTCACCTACACAGTTACTATTACCAATCCCGATGGTACTTTAAGTACAGAAACTGCCACCGTTACCGTTACTGTTACTCCGGTAAAAGATGCCAAGAATGATGCTGTTACAACTGCGGAAGATACTTCAATTAGAATTTTTGTTTTGGCTAATGATGGTTATGCGGGAACGAACCACGCCATTACAAACTGTAGTAATCCGGGTAATGGCAGCACTGTAATGAATCTTGATGGAACGATTTTGTATACTCCTAATAAGAATTTCAATGGTACTGATATCTTTACATACACGGTTACCGTTACTAATGTTGATGGTACAGTCACCACTGAAACTGCCACTGTAACTGTTACAGTCACTCCGGTAAATGACTCGCCGGTTGGTAAAGATGTTTCCATATCGGTGGCAGAAAATACACCTTATAGTGACAGCGTAGTAGCAACCGATGTGGATGGGGATATTCTTACCTATAGCAAAGATGTGCTTCCGAAAAACGGAGAAGTCGTTGTAAATTCCAATGGAGTCTACGTTTACACTCCAAACTTGAATTATGTTGGAGTTGATTTGTTTAAAATTATTGCACGCGATGGGAATGGCGGTTCTGTTGTAATTGTTATAAATGTTGTCGTTACTCCGGTCAATCAAGCTCCTGTAGCTGTTGATGATAATTATACAGTGTTGGAAAACAGGATTTTGAATGGGGATGTTTTTAGTAACGATAGTGATCCTGAGAATAATCCGTTAACATTGAAAGACTTTACTGTAAATGGGATGACGCAATATTCAGGGGCGTACGTCACAGTGCCAAATATCGGAACCATTGCCATGTTTTCCAATGGCAGTTTTACATTTACTCCCGAAAAAAATTACTATGGAACTTTACCCACAATTGCTTATACGGTAAATGATGGAGTTTTGTCAGCTACGGGTAATGTAAAGATTAAAGTGCTTCCATTGCCTGAAATCTATAAAAGTGCAAGCAAACCGGTTATAAATAGTGACGGTACATTCTTGATTACATATAAAATCAGATTGATTAATGGTACTAATCGTACAGTCGATTCTATTCAGGTAGAGGATAATCTGGATGAAGTGTTTTTGAATAAAGGTTGTTCGTACCATGTTACAAGTGTGCTTGGGTCTGGCAATTTAATTGCAAAGGGGACTTATTCCGGATCAAATGAAATCCGAACATTGACCGGGATGGATTCTTTGAGAGTAAATGCGGTAGACTCAATAATGATAGAAGTGAACGTGGATACTCACGGTCAGGCCGATTCTGTCATTGTGTTTAATCAGGCGATATTTACTGGGAGAATGTATAATTCCAAAGTGTCAGTCCTTTCGGACGATATTAATATTCCTGGTTCACAGGATTCTACGAAGACTGTTTTGCCTCTTGCCAGTATGTTTATTCCAGATGCATTTTCCCCAAATGGAGATGGAACAAATGATAAATTCATAATTATACACCCCGCTCAGACGAGTATTCAAATAGAAATTATTAATCGTTGGAATAATCCAGTTTATAAAAGTGACGATTATCAGAATGATTGGGATGGTCGGGGATCGGACAATTTCTTGGGACGTAATCTTCCAGATGGAACTTATTATTGTATTTATAAAGTAATTAATAAATTGAGTGGTGAAGTAATGGGTAAAGGTGTAAAATGCTTAACTCTACATCGCTAATGTTATTTAAGACTATATTCATGCTAAACTTATCAAGAGCTCAGCTCTTCCTTATTTTTTGTTTGTTGCTTCTCGGTAGTTCGATAAAAGCACAGCAAGAATCGATGTATTCACAGTATATGTTCAATATGTTGAATGTCAATCCTGCGTATGCCGGTAATCGAACAGTGGATAATATTTCACTTTTGTATAGGAAGCAGTGGCTGAATATTGCAGGTGCTCCTTCCACCGGAACTATATCCTGGGATAAGCGCAAGGAGGAAACAAACGTTGGATATGGATTACAAATTTATAATGATCGGCTTGGAATTGAAACGACTACGGGTTTTCAGGCTTATTATTCATATAGAATTTCATTTCCAGAGTCATTTTTATCATTTGGATTGAGCGCGGGTGCTTTAAATTATCGGGCAGCATACCTTACAGGTACAAATCCCATTATTGGTAGTGGGGCTGATCATGCATTCGACGAAGATGTAAATAAATGGTTACCCACGATTGGGATTGGACTTTTATATGCCAATGATAAATGGTATGCCGGGCTTTCGGTGCCAGCATTATTGAGAACTAAAGTGAATTTGTATAAGCAAGGAGTAGTAGGAGTCAATAACCATTATTTTTTGACAGGAGGCTACATTTTTAATGCATCAGAATTACTGAAAATTAAGCCATCGATAATGATTAAAGCTGTATCTGGTGCTCCAGTTCAAACGGATTTTAATTTAAATGGGTGGTTTAACGATGCGATTGGAGTAGGGTTGAGTTATAGAACGAATGATGCATTGGTAGGAATGTTTGAGTTGCAAATTTCACCCAGGCTACGGATTGGATATGCTTATGATTACCTTATTTCAAACCTGAAAGCTTATACGCAAGGGACTCATGAGCTGATGTTAAGGTTCGAATTTAGCAGCATTCGAAAAAATCAGCTGATTTTATCTCCACGTTATTATTAAAGCTTTATTATAAGTAAAACCATTTATATAGACATTAAAGATGAAATGCTCAATCGTTAAACATATATTTTTTGGCATATTCTTGTTGTCCTGTTTTATAGGGGCGGTGGGGTCACTTCATGCAGAGAATAGTGAAACGAGTAAGAAAGAGCAAGCCTCGATTCTTAAAAAAGCAGATTTAGATTATGATAATCAAAATTATTCTTTAGCTGCTGTTTATTATGAAATTTACCTGACAAATGATGAAAATTCAAACTTGGTACTCACAAAATTAGCTGACTGTTATTGGAAGCTGAGGGAATACGATGATGCGTTTCGGATTTATTCGCTTTTGTTTCCCAATGGAGGCGAAAAAGCGACTCGTCAACAACGACTTCGAATAGGCGAGCTGTATGCCAGATTTGGGAAATATGAGGTAGCTTCACAATGGCTTAAAAAGGTGAATGGTTATGAGCACAAAGCAGACACGTACAATGATAAACTCAAACTGGATGGAATGAGAAAAGATTCTGTCAATTGGAAGTTAGGTTTTCTTGATATAAATACACCTCATCGTGAATTTTCTCCATTTTTAGCAGATAGTATTTTGTTTTTTAGCAGTAATAGACCTTTGAATAAGAAGAATAAAGCTTCTGATTGGGATGGTGATAACTATACTCGTTTGTGGAAGGTTCCGGTTTCGAGCCTGCATGATCAAACAGAGGATGAAATTAAAGTGTCGCAGATGAAAATAAAACCTCAACTAAAAAACGGCAAGTTAAAATCGTTGGCAGGAGTATATGAATGCGCAGACAATAAGCCTTTATTGTCAGATGGAAAAAATATTAAACTAAACGTAGGAGAAAGAAATAATACGGCAGCTACATTGGTGCAAGGATTAGATGAGCAAAGATATAATGCAGGTGCTGTATGTATGGATAAAAAATCACATTTTTATTTTTCGTCTAATTACCCAAAGTCAGAAAATGGTGTAAACCGTATTCGTTTAATGGAAGGTATTTATACCGCTTCGGGTATTAAAAAGAAACACGCATTACCTTTTGGCAACCCAAAATCGTATTCAGTGATGCACCCGGCTGTCAATCAGGATGGAACGATATTGGTTTTCAGTAGTGATAAGGCTGATGGCAAAGGTGGTTTTGATCTATATTATTCCCAACGTTCAGATGTTAATCAGTCTTGGGGGGCATTCAAGATATTTAACGAAAAAATAAATACGCTTGGGAATGAGGTGTTTCCAAGTATAACGCCGGATGACGTTTTATATTTCAGCAGTGATTTGCTTCCAGGTTTGGGAGGATTGGATATTTTTCGAATACCATTAAAAGATGCAATTGACGGGACGGGTGAAGTGGAGCATTTGGATTATCCGGTAAATAGTTCTGGAGATGATTTCGGGTGGGCGCAAGACAGTACCGGCACCAAAGGTTATTTTGCTTCAGATAGAAGAAACTCTAACGATAATTTATATAGTTTTTTCTATAAAGTTGATGGCGTGAGTGTCAGTGAAATTGCTTCTGATGGCAAAGTTGTAGATAAGAAAACAAGCAACGGTAAAAACCTGAAATCGTATGTTGAAGGTTATGTGTTAGATAAGCTGACAATGAAACCAATTAAAGGTGCTACTGTTTTCTTGTTGAATAAGCAGGATGGTAAAGTTCTCATTGCTAAGACAGATGGAACTGGGAAATACAATTTTGTAATTTCGGCAAATAATGATCTGACAATTAAAGCGATAAGTAATGGATATGTAAATGATTGCTACGCATTAGATGCAACAGATATGTTACAGCCTGATGAAGCCCTGAAAAAAGTGCCTCAGGATTTATTGTTAAGTAAATATATAATTGGCAAGAAATGGAAATTAAATAATATCCACTATGACTTTAATAAGTTTAATATTCGTCCGGATGCAAGGCCAATTCTGGATAGTTTGATCGATATTTTAAAAACCTATCCAATTACAGCCGAACTGGGATCGCATACAGATAGTCGCGGTTCATTTGGATACAACGAGAAACTTTCTCAAAAGCGTGCAGATGCTGCTGTAGCTTATTTGGTTGAACATGGGATTGATAAGGGTCGAATCACTGCTAAAGGTTATGGCGAAACCCAATTGTTGAATAAATGTGCAGATGGAGTTCGTTGTAGCGAAGCAGTTCATCAGGCAAACAGGCGCACTGAAGTTAAGGTTACTGGCTATGTTTTATCAGATGTGGATTCGGAACTAGTGAATCCTGATATTTATGAAGATGGAGAAGAAATTAATAAAGAAGAATTGCCAGGTAATTTTTTCGAAACATGTAACAAAGAATCAAAACAGTTGACAGAATTGGCTCGGCAAACACCCGAACTGACGGAAAACCGAACTGCCGTAGAGCAAATGTCTGCAAATAAGTCTAATTTTAAACAAGTTGATGAATTGGCTATTGCTGAAACAACGAACAAAGATTGTCTTGCATATGAAACAATGGCACGAGGTGGCAGATTAGCTCTTCTTGCCAAGCAGTATTATGGAAGTAGGGATTTCTGGTGTTATATTTATTTGGCTAACAAAGATATGCTTTCTAGTCCGAACAATGTTCCAGTAGGTACGGTCATTCGGATTCCAAAACTAAGAGCAAGTTTAATAGATAAAAATGATGCCGAATGTATTCGTAAGGCCAAAGAATTAAATGATAAATGTTTGCGCAACGAATAGCAGATGTATTGTGATGACTCAGGTTTAAATCTGCAACTGTTTATATCGGAGCAAGGTTGCATAAAAAGGCGGATAATATTGTTCGCCTTTTTTTGTGCTGGATATTGTTTCGAAAACTAGATTTAACGTGATCTTAATAATAATCCTTTGCATTCTATGGTTACAAACATTATCTTTGTAATAACAACTTAAAGGAATAACCGCCTTGTTGATCTATGATTGAACACGAAACCGATATAATTTCTCAACTAGTAGAAGGGAAAGATAGCGCATATCGCCACCTTTATGACCATTACTATGTGCGTTTGTGCCGAGTAGCCAAGATGTATGTAGGGGATGCTTTTGTTGCCGAAAATATTGTTGGTGACCTGATTTTTTATCTTTGGGAGCATCATGATACCTTGGAGATTCACACTTCTCTTAATTCTTACCTCTTTACAGCTGTTCGTAACCGATGCTTTAACTATTTGCAGCAAGCAAGTGTCACCCGTGAAGCAAGGTTGTCAACATCTTCCGATGAACTTTTAGATATAAGCTTACAATATTCTGATTGTTCCCCACTTGGCGAAATTATTGAAAAAGAGCTTGAAACACATATCGAAAAGTCAATTGCCAATCTTCCGGATGAATGTAGGACGGTGTTTCAGATGAGTCGTCAAAATGAACTTTCGTATGAGGAAATTTCACAATTATTGGGTATCTCTGTCAATACAGTTCGCTACCACATTAAAAATGCACTGGCTAAGTTGCGGAGTAATTTAAAAGAATATATGACTATGTTTCTTTAAATTCTGTGTTCACAAACACTCCGATATAATAAATATTCATTTTATCTTGATTATTTAACTTTTTTAGACTACCCAAAGTCTTTTTTAGCTTGTCGTAACAATAGACCCCCATAGTATGAATAAAATGCAATCACAAAGAGAACAGATCGATTTGCTCATTATTAACTGTTTGAGCAAAGAGATAAGTCCGGACGAACTAAATATCCTTCGTGCATGGATATCGGAATCGGAAGAGAACCGAAATTATTTTATGCAATTGCAAGATATTTGGAATAGTGCTTCGACTAAAGCCAATACAGAGTTCAATAGTGAGTTAGCATATCAGTATTTTTTGTCCCGCATTTCTGCACATAAAAAAGAAACTTCAAAAACACGGAAATTATTCTTCACTCGTCCTCCTTTCCAATGGGCAGTTGCAGCATGTGTGGCATTTCTGTTAGGCGGTTTGAGTTTCTCCCTCTATAATTCGAAAATTAGCGAAAATAAATTTTACAGCGTATCTGTACCATTTGGTGCCAAATCAAAAATTGAGTTACCGGATAAAAGTGTTGTGTGGTTAAATGCTGGTAGTACCTTGCGTTATCAACAAAACTTTGGTCAAAAGACCCGTCAGGTCTCATTGATTGGTGAAGGCTATTTTGAAATTGCTAAAAATGCAGCTATGCCATTTGTAGTAAAGGCGAATGAAGTTTCAGTAAAAGTGTTGGGGACTAAGTTTGATGTGAAAGCTTATCCGGAGGACAAGCAGCTCGATGTGACTCTTTTGCAAGGTTCAATAGGTTTATCTACTATATATAAACCGGATAGCTCTTTATTATTAGTCCCGAATCAACGTGCCATTTTGAATAAAGCTAACCATAATGTTAGTATCTCCCGTTTTCAGGCCAGTAACGCAGCAGCTTGGACGAAAGGTGAAATTATTTTTGATGAAGAATTGTTTGGGCAGATTGTTCGCCGCTTGGAACGGGAATACAATGTTACGATTAATGTAAAAGATGAATCCATCAATAAATTATGCTTCTATGGCGATTTCAGGAATGCACAATCGATAGAAGAAATTTTTAATATTATGACAGCCAATAATGAATTTCATTATAAAATGAAGACGAGTGTCATTACTGTCTATAAATGATAAATTAAACTATTCATTATTATAACCCAACAAATCTAATCAATAAAATTATATGAAAAATACTACGTAATATACTTCTTTCCTAGAATGAAAAAAACCGAAAAATGTTGCAGCATTTTCCGGTTCAAGATTCAGACAAACGATTGGTCCTCCGTGTTATCTAAATAATTCCGCAAAGTTACAATAAATTCTTGGAATTTAGATCAACATCGATTTATGTTATTTTTTGTTGAATTAATCTGGCAGAAAAGAACATTCCTCCACCTCCCAAAGCGCAAACTGCTTTCATTGGTGATTATATTATTATATCTATATTTAATACAATAATTGATAAATCATGAAAAAAATCAAGTATTTATTGTTCTTGTTGGTACTTTGTATAACAACTTCTGCTTTCGGCCAACAGAAAAAAGTGACACTCTTACTTAAAAATGTAACGGTAAAGGTAGCATTAGAAGAGTTGAAAGCGCAAAGTGGCATTTCTTATTGGCTTGATGCCAATGATGTCAATATGCAAAAAGTTATTTCTGTGAATCTTAAAGATAGATCTGTCGAAGATGCCTTAAAAGTTATTTTACAAGGACAGAATGTTCGTTACGAAATCAAAAATGATCATATTGTTATCTCTAAAACAGCTGCTGTATCAGAAAAACAGGCAGTAAGTTCTGAAGTCCGAAACGTATCAGGGAAAGTGTCTGACGAAAAAGGCTTAGGGTCTCCCGGAGTAACTGTGAAAATCAAGGGAACTGCTGTAGGAACTATTACTGACATAAACGGACACTACGAATTAAATAAAGTTCCGGCAGGTGCCGTACTTGTTTTCTCTTATATAGGAATGGAATCTGCTTCGGTCGAAGTCAGAAATCAGGATGTTGTCAATATATCTTTAAAAGAAGCCTCAACCGGATTGAACGAGGTCGTAGTAGTCGGTTACGGTATAACAAACAAAAAGGGTTTAGTATCTTCTGTTGTTTCAGTCAAACCAGAAGATTTAAATAAAGGTGCCATTACCGATGTCGGTCAGTTATTACAGGGTAAAGCGGCTGGTTTGAATATTACTGTCAGTGGTGACCCAACCCGTAAATCGAGTGTTATACTTCGTGGAGCTTCCACGTTGAATAGCTCAATGGAACCATTCTATGTAATTGACGGTATTCCAGGTGGAGATATTTCGCTTATTGCTCCCGATGATATTGAATCTATTGATGTGTTGAAAGATGCATCAGCAACCTCTATTTATGGTAACCGAGGGGCAAATGGTGTTATTATGGTTACGACGAAAAAAGGTAAAAAGGGGAAAACACATATTTCATACAATGGTTATGCTGGAATTGAAAACGTGTCCAACAGTTTGAAACTGATGAATGCAACTCAGCTACGTGCTTTTGCTACAAGTACTAGTCAGAATCTTACAGAAGATACTGGTGCAGATACCGATTGGCAAAAAGAAATTCAACGAGGTACAGCATTTTCGACTAACCATAACCTGTCATTCAACGGTGGGTCAGAACATAGTACATACAGTGCTAGTATCAACTATACAAACAAACAAGGTATTATTAAAGAAAGTAATCAGAATAAGATTATTGCCCGTTTGACATTTGATCAAATGGCCTTTAATGATAAAGTTAAATTTGGATTATCTGTAGCTAATGCCAAAGTTACTTCGGATTATGTACCTCAGCTTGGAGAAGTTCTTTTACAAGCAGCTAGCCATTTACCCACATCTCCAGTAAAAAATACGGATGGTACATATTTTGAAAACTATACAAAATCAGGCTATTTCAATCCTGCTGCTATCATCAATTATGGACAGGATCAAACTAAGAACAGCAACCTTATGGCTTCATTTACAACGAATGTGAAATTGCCGTTTGGTCTAACCTATGATTTGAGCCTTTCTTATCAAAATTACAACTCTCTTCATGGGGAATATTATGACTCATACTTATACAACTACAACGGTTCGGTGTTCTATAATAACCCAGAACCTCCAGCAACCAAGTCTATTGTGACTTTTGGTAAAGGGGGTACTGCTTTACGTAACACTTATCAAACAACCAATCAGGTGTTGGAAAATTGGTTCACTTGGAATCGAACTTTTGGTGCTCATTCTGTCAATGCAGTTTTAGGTTATTCTTATCAAGATAATGTGTATGGTGATGGATTTCAAGCCACAAATATTAATTTTCCAGTAAATACAGTTGGGTTTAATAATCTAGCACTGGGTAATTATTCGGCTATTTCTGGGGCAAAAGTTGATTTCGGCTCGGATCAAATGTATTCAAAAACCAGAATGATCTCATATTTCTCTCGTTTAAATTATAACTTCAGTGATAAGTATTATTTACAAGCTTCGATTCGCCGAGATGGAGGGTCTGTATTTGGTAAAAATAATCAATGGGGATATTTCCCATCGGTAGGTTTGTCGTGGCGTGCCAGTCAGGAAAAATTTATTCGATATTTGAATATATTTGAAGACCTGAAAGTTCGTGCTAGTTATGGAGTAACGGGAAATTCAACAGGCTTTAATGCTTATACAGCTCAATTTCTTTCAGGATCTATGGGTAATTTTTATGCCAATGGAAGTTCTGTTATGTCTTATGGACCTAACAAAGCTGCAAACTCTGATTTAAAGTGGGAAAAAACAGCTACTTCAAATATTGGTTTAGACGCATCGGTATTGAAAGGAAGACTTAGTTTTACTTTCGACTTATACAACAAAAATACCACTGATATGATTTATTGGTATGATGCTGATATACTATTAGTTCCAGCAGGAGGTTTGTATGCTAATGGAGGTAGTATGAATAATAAGGGGCTTGAGTTAAGTGTTACGGCTATACCAGTAAGAACAAAAGATTTTACGTGGAAAACCAGTTTTAATATCGCTCATAACAAGAACACAATTACGAGTCTTTCTAATCCGTATTTTGCAGGTGGTGATTCAATTCGCTATACTCAGCCTGATGGAGCCGGACAAACAGCCAGTACGCTTCAAATCAGACAAAAAGGTCATCCGCTAGGTCAGTTCTTTACGCTTATCTATGAGGGTAAAAACTCAGCAGGAGTTTCACAATACTTGGCTAAAGATGGAACAATGACTACAAGTCCAACTGCAGCTGATTATCGTTATGCTGGTAGCCCCCAACCCAAACTTAACTACGGTTGGTCTAATACATTTACTTATAAGAGCTTTGATTTGAGTGTTTTCTTCCGTGGTGTGTATGGTAATAAAATTTTTAATGCTACTCGTGCCGACCTATTTAGACCGTCTACTGTAGCCTTTACCAATATATTGGTTGATGCTGGAAATGAATCTGTAAAAGACTATAATGCTTATAAATATTCTTCACGCTTTATAGAAGATGGCAGTTATCTTCGTTTGGAGAATATGACATTAGGTTACACGCTCAAGAGCCCTATTAAATATATTGAAAGTCTTCGTCTCTATGGAACAGTAAATAATCTTTTTGTCATTACCAAATATACAGGAGTAGATCCGGAAGTAAATCAGGGTGGTATGGCTCCGGGTATTGATTCAAATAATTTCTATCCTAAAACTGATCTGCCCCCAAAAAGTTGGACGGATTAATAAATAAAAATTAATAGGACTGAGTTCGGAACATAACCGGACTTAGTCCTTTTAGTTTAGCTTTGATTCTTTGATTGTTGTAGTAATAAAT
>Ga0318567_10000975_pt1 | contig 11500 bp, 10 predicted proteins | sample GRESIP088b5f20_FD_203691 | JGI IMG/M metagenome (GOLD analysis project Ga0318567, IMG submission 203691) | Tropical soil microbial communities from Luquillo Experimental Forest, Puerto Rico - GRE.SIPMG.088b5f20 | ecosystem: Environmental > Terrestrial > Soil > Tropical forest > Bulk soil...
CATAAATGCTACACGTTGCCAATTCTGCTGTCGAAAAAGAAGAGTGTTGCTGTTTTAACAGCGCCAACTCTGATGCGGTAATGGTGTATGCAATATTCTCAACCGCATTTGTATGCGATGAAAAATCAAACAGGGGAATGTACAACAATGGAAATACCATCGACACGATGACTGTGAACAACAAATAAAATCTGTTCCACTGGTGAAATAATTTGTTTTGCAAACAGGCATAATAATAACCAGTTAATATGCCAGAGCAAATAAGCATTTTGAGCAAGTAGTAGGCAATCGCTGTCATAGATTCTATCACTTTTGTTTTTTCAATTGCTGTAACAGAAGTTCGAGGCCCTTCACATCTATTTCGTTTTCTTTTACCAGGAAAGAAAGGACGTTGTTAACCGAGCCATCAAAGTATCCCTGCACAAGCTGCTTCATGGATTGAGCAGAATAATTTTCTTTACTTATCAGTGGATAATAACTGTGTTGGCGGCCAAAAACTTCGATGCCCACAAACTCTTTTTCCACTAGTATCTTAAGAATGGTAGCAACAGTATTTGAATGCGGTTTGGGTTCAGGCATGGCTTCCACAACATCTTTCAGGAAACCTTTCTCCAGTTTCCACAATACCTGCATTACCTGTTCTTCTGCTTTTGTGAGTGACTTATTCATATAAAATTTTCATTCCATAAAGATATAAACTAATTTTTTAGTTATACAACTATTTTTTTAGTTTTATTTTGAAGTGAGCACGCAGATGACGCAGATTGGACTGATTAACGCAGATTTTTTTTGTGGGTGGAAAAATGATCCCGAATATCAACTACCGAGGATTTCTCGATAGTTCAACCGTCAAGAATTATTTCATATAGTTCGAAGGGCTCCATTTGCCAGAGACTAAGACCTGACAGGTTTTTGAAACCTTCCAGGTCTGGTTCCCGACGTCTTCAAAATCGCTGTCGGCGCAGATATGCGGCGCGGCCAATGCTGCCAAGCGTATCTGTGCCCGCATTCCTGCTGCCGACAAAAAAAACGGAAAGCTCTCGCCTTCCGTTTCCACATTTATTCTTTAATGATCTTACTTCGTAATGCCTTCCGCACCAAAATACTGATGCAGCGCCTTCGGCAAATTGATGCCATTTTCTGTTTGATTGTTTTCCAACAAACAAGCCACAATTCTTGGCAGCGCCAAAGAGCTTCCGTTCAAAGTATGCACCAATTGAGATTTTCCGTTAGCATCTTTAAAGCGGCATTTCATTCTGTTTGCCTGGAAGCTTTCGAAGTTACTTACAGAACTTACTTCCAGCCATTTTTCCTGTGCAGCGCTGTACACTTCAAAGTCGTAAGTCAATGCGCTTGCAAAGCCCATGTCACCGCCACAAAGCGCAAGAATGCGATAAGGCAGTTCAAGCGATTGCAAAAGTTTTTCCACGTGCGCCACCATTTCTAAATGCACATCGTAGCTTTTCTCTGGGTTTACAATTTGTACAATTTCTACTTTGTCAAACTGGTGAACACGATTTAAGCCACGAACATCTTTACCAAAACTTCCTGCTTCTCTTCTGAAACATGCAGAGAAGGCGGTCATCTTAATTGGCAACTGAGATTCTTTTAGCATTTCATCTCGGTAAATATTTGTAACCGGCACTTCAGATGTTGGGATCAGGAACAAGTTATCTTCTGTAGCATGATACATTTGTCCTTCTTTGTCCGGCAATTGTCCGGTACCGTAAGCAGATGCTTCGTTTACCAGCAATGGCGGCAAATATTCTGTGTAGCCCGCAGCTGTGTTGAAGTCAAGGAAATACTGCACCAGTGCACGTTGCAGTTTTGCACCCTTGCCTTTATATAATGGGAAACCGCTTCCTGTAATTTTTGCGCCTGTTTCAAAATCTACCAGGTCATATGTTTTAATAAGATCCCAGTGTGGAACGGCACCTTTAAACAATTCGGGTTTGCTGCCGCCTTCTCTTACCACAACATTATCTTCAGGGGTTCTTCCCGGAGGAACTTTTTCTGATGGCAGGTTCGGTAGCTGATAAAGAATTTTTTCAATTTCTTTTTCTGCTTCCACCAATTTCGAGTTGTCTTGAGAAGTCTTCAGTTGTGCTACTTCCTGTTTTTTGGCTTCTGCTTTTTCCTTTTCGCCCTTGGCCATCAACTGACCAATTTCTTTGGAAGCAGCGTTTACTTTCGCCAAAGCTTCATCTAACTCAAATTGATACTTTTTTCTTTTTTCATCCCATTGCAACAACTCATCCACCAGTTCCGGCTGCTTAAAATTCTTTACTGCCAGTCTTTGCTTTACCAGTTCTGCATTTTGACGAATAAAATTAACCTGTAACATCTCCAAAAAATTTGTGGCAAAGATAATCAGGGCGCACTAATAATTAAATTGATAATTAATAAATTGACGCAGGCTCTTAAATCAGACCTACTGTTCAAGCTACTTTGAGTTGAGCGAAAAATCATTTTCTGAAGCAAACTTCCGCTGGGCGGTCTGCAACTTAACAATCTCTTTCTTAATGCCGTTTATAATGGTCATCATTTTGGCTTGCTCTTCATGTCTGTCAGCATCCGTTTTTGCTTCACCGATTTTTATATACGCTACATATACTCCTTTCATGAATTGGAAATAGGCCAGATAGGTTTTTTTGAAAGTCTCTACTCCAACGGCAGAGGGCATGCGCGCAGCATCTATTTCCGCAATTTTTTTATCCATAATCGCGACCAGTTCCTTGGATGCAACCGCAACGCTGTCGAATTGATTTTTGCCCGAATAAGACTTGATCTCTTTATTGATCCGCTCTATGTCAGGACTAAGGCTGTTCTCTTTTTCCACCATCATATTGTTGTAAAGCATGGCGGATTGGGAATTACAGGCCGCAAGAAACATAACCGAAATTGCGATGAAGATGAGTAACCGGAGAGTTTTCATAGATAAAATTTTCCGCAAAAAAAGCTATTTCCGGTACATAAGCAAACTTCAATCTGCTGTAAATCAGCCCGTACCCGGTCTTTTTCAAATTTTCCCTCTTTTGCTCAACTGCACATTAATTATATTGCACTCCATTTCAATTCTAAAAGGAGATTTTCCATGATACAATTCGATCGTTTTTCACTGGCCAATGGGCTTAGAGTGTTGGTGCACGAAGATCATTCTACCCCAATGGCAGTGGTTAATGTATTATATGATGTGGGCGCAAAAGATGAGAACGAAAACAAAACCGGATTTGCCCATTTGTTTGAACACCTGATGTTTGGTGGCAGCATTAACGTTCCCAGTTATGATGATCCGTTACAACTGGCCGGTGGCGAAAACAATGCTTTTACTACAAATGACCTTACGAATTATTATTGCCAGCTTCCTGCTCAAAATATTGAAACGGCTTTTTGGCTGGAAAGCGACCGGATGCTGAGCCTTGCTTTCAGCAAAAAAAGCCTCGAAGTGCAGCGTAAAGTTGTTTGCGAAGAATTTAAAGAGCATTATATCAATAAGCCGTATGGAGATGTTTGGTTCAAAATGCGTGAGCTGGCTTACAAAGTGCATCCTTACAAATGGCAAACGATTGGTAAGGAGCTTAGCCATATCGAAAATGCAAAGATTGAGGACGTAAAGAATTTCTTCTTCAAGCATTACCGTCCGTCGAATGCAATTCTTGTTGTAGCGGGCGATGTTACCACTGCACAGGTAAAAGAACTCGCGGAAAAATGGTTCGGCGATATTCCCGCCGGAGAAAAGTACGAGAGAAATTTGCCGCAGGAACCAAAACAAACAGAACCACGCAGGCTTGAAATAAAAGCAGATGTTCCGCTGGATGCTTTCTACAAATGCTGGCACGTAGGTTCAAGGCTCGACAGCACTTACTACGCCATGGACCTGATCACTGAAATTCTTGGTGGTGGCGGTTCTTCGAGATTGTACCAGGCATTGGTAAAAGAAAAGAAATTGTTCAGCAATATCGACTGTTATCATTTCGGCTCTACAGATGCAGGTCTGCTGGCTATCGAAGGCAAGCTGGTGAAAGGCGTAGATATAAAAGACGCTGAAAAAGCTGTTGAAGAAGAGCTGACGAAAATTAAAAACGAAAAAGTGTCGGAAAGCGAGTTGGAAAAAGTGAAGAACAAAACAGAAAGTGCAATCGCTTTTGAAGACATGAGCGTTATGAACCGCGCCAGCAGCATTGCTATGTACGAATTGCTTGGCGACGCGCAGTTGATGAACACAGAGCTTTCAAAATACCAACAGGTAACGGTAGCCGAAATTCAAAAACTGAGCAACGAAATTTTCGACGAGAATAATTCAAATACTTTATACTATTACGCGAATTAGGTTTTGAGTAATGAGTTATGAGTAGTGAGTTGGCCCTGCGGATGAAACTCACTACCCATAACTCAAAACTCAGTACTCAAAACTCACAACTATATTTATGGCAAACAGAACGATAGCCCCTAAAATAATTGATCCGGTTGAATTTGACCTGCATTTAAAACCTTACGAGAAGAAGACGCTTGATAACGGGATTGAAGTGTATGCCATCGATGCAGGAGCAGAAGAGGTTCTACAAATAGAATGGGTGTTTTTTGCGGGCAACTGGTATGAGCAGCAAAACATGATCGCTGCTACTACGAACTTTTTACTTAAGAACGGAACGTCTTCTAAAACAGCTTTCCAAATTAATGAGCACTTTGAATATTATGGCGCCTATTTAAATCGCGGCTGTTATAATGAAACGTCAACCATCACGCTCCATTGCTTAAACAAACATATTGACCAGCTTTTGCCTGTGGTGCAGGAGTTGATTACCGAAGCGACTTTCCCGGAAGATGAGCTAAAGCTTTACAAGCAAAATAATAAACAGCGTCTTTCTGTTAACCTGAAGAAATGCGATTTTGTTGCGAACAGGCACATTGATGAATATCTTTTTGGTATTGATCACCCTTATGGGAAATACAGTTCTGCTGAAGCTTATGATGCTGTGGACCGGGATCAGCTGAATTCATTTTACGAACAGTTTTACCGCCATGGCAAATGCATTTTGTTTGTTGCCGGTAAAATTCCTGCGAACTTGTTTACGCAACTAAACAAATACTTTGGCAACCTGCCGCTTAATAATAAAGCGCTGCCTGAAGTTGCGCATCCAATTGTGCAATCACCAAATATCGGTTCGCCTATTCGTTTATCAAATGACCCGAACGGCGTGCAAGGTGCGGTGCGTATCGCAAGACCTTTCCCTAACCGCCACCATCCCGACTTTTTGAAGGTGCAGGTATTGAATACTTTGTTCGGTGGCTTCTTCGGTTCCAGACTGATGAACAACATCCGTGAGGACAAAGGTTACACATATGGCATTCACAGCTATTTGCAGAACCACATTCATTCTTCTGCATGGATGGTCACCACCGAAGCGGGAAAAGATGTGTGCGATGCTACGGTAAAAGAAGTGTACAAGGAAATGAAAAAACTTCGTGAAAAGCTGGTTGACAACGAAGAATTGTTGCTGGTAAAAAACTTCATGATGGGTTCCATCCTGGGAGATCTTGATGGTCCTTTCCATATCATCGGAAGATGGAAAAATATTATTCTCAATGGCCTTGATGAAAGCTATTTCTATAATTCCATCCGTGCTATCAAATCTATTACGCCGGAAGAATTGCAGGAGCTGGCGAATAAATATTTACAGCCAAAGGATTTTTACGAATTAGTGGTTGTGTAGAGACGCATGATAATGCGTCTGTATTACAGAACCGCTGCGTCTCCGCGGAACGCGGTGATCGAATTTCGATCACCGTTTTTTTTGCGGCGCCTTGCTGGTGCAGGGAGACACATTATCATGCGTCTCTACGGATGGCCGATGGGAAATTTTTAACCATATTGATTTTCGCTTTTGTTCATTGATTTTTTACTTTTATAAAAAACTCCCATGAACTTAATTCTGAGAATCATTATCAGTGCGGTCGTAGCTTTTGGTTTGTCTTATATTTTATCCGGAGTACATATCGACAAATTCACCACGGCACTATTAGTGGCTGTCGTTTTGGGAATCCTGAATGCCATTATAAAACCAATCATTATCATCCTCACATTACCGATAACCATTTTTACGTTCGGTTTATTTTTATTTGTGATCAATGCAGCCATTATTTTAATTGCGGCGAAATTTGTTCCCGGTTTTAAAGTCGATGGTTTTTGGTGGGCATTGTTGTTTAGCTTACTGCTTTCCCTTATCACCTCTATATTTTACAAGCCTTCGAGAGAGCAGTAATCGCGAAACGCCAATTGTGACCGTAATTGATGGTTCGGTTAATTTTCCACCATCAGAAACCTGCCATTCACGATTGACCATTCACCATTCACGCCTAAAGCCTCGCCATCACATCAAAACATTCCGTCATGCATTTCCATAGAAAAGATCTCTCCAACGAGCAACTGATCAGTTTTTACAAAAGCATTTTACTTCCGCGAATGATCGAGGAGAAGATGTTGCTTTTGCTGCGCCAGGGAAAAATCAGCAAGTGGTTCAGTGGCATTGGACAGGAAGCAATTGCCGTTGGCGCTGGGCTTGCCTTGCAGCAAGACGAATGGATCATGCCGCTGCATAGAAATCTGGGTGTTTTTACTACGCGAAATATGCCGCTGCATAGACTGTTTATGCAATGGCAGGGAAATAAAGAAGGATATAGCAACGGCCGCGAACGAAGCTTTCATTTCGGCAGCAAGGAACATCATATATGCGGAATGATCTCACATCTGGGGCCGCAGCTTGCAGTTGCGGACGGTGTGGCATTGGCGCATATTTTGAAAAATGAAAACAAAGTGGCGCTTGCTTTCAGTGGCGAAGGAGGAACAAGCGAAGGAGATTTTCATGAAGCATTGAATGTAGCCGCTGTGTGGGATTTGCCCGTAATTTTTTTGGTAGAAAACAATGGCTACGGGCTAAGCACGCCGGTGGAAGAGCAGTTCCGTTGCCAAAGTATTGTTGATAAAGCGAAGGGTTATGGAATGGAAGGCGTGCAGATTGACGGTAATAATTTACTAACTGTTTATGACACCATTAAAGGCGTTCGGGAATATTGCATTCAAAACAAAAAGCCCTACCTGATAGAATGCGTGACCTTTCGCATGCGCGGGCACGAAGAGGCTAGCGGCGTTAAGTACGTGCCACCACATTTGCTGGAAGAATGGGCACAAAAAGATCCGGTGAAAAAGTATGAAGAATATCTTGTGTTGGATGATATCCTGACCTACTCACAAATAGAAGCGATAAAAAAAGAAACGAAAGAGCATATTGAAGAGGAGTTGCACAAAACAGAGTCGGGCGAAGCTTTTAAAATTGATGCTGCGGTTGAGTTGAACGATGTATATGCGCCAACAATTCCTGACAACGATGTTCCTGTTTTGGAAAAAAATTCAACAGAAGAAGATCAATCAAAAGAAGTTCGTTTTATAGATGCTATTCACACTGCATTGGAGCAAAACCTTGAGAAACATGAGAACCTTGTAATCATGGGACAGGACATTGCAGAGTATGGCGGCGCTTTTAAAATCACTGAAGGCTTTGTAGAGAAATTTGGCAAAGCGAGGATACGCAATACTCCTATTTGCGAAAGCGCCATTGTAGGAGCCGCATTGGGATTGAGTTTGGAAGGCTATAAAGCTGTCGTGGAAATGCAGTTTGCCGATTTTGTTACCATGGCATTCAACCAAATCGTAAACAATCTTGCCAAAATCTATTATCGCTGGCAGCAAAATGCGGACGTTGTTATCCGCATGCCGACAGGCGCCGGTGTTGGCGCCGGTCCGTTTCATTCGCAAAGCAACGAAGCGTGGTTCACGCATGTGCCCGGGTTGAAAGTTGTTTACCCTTCCAACCCGTTTGATGCGAAAGGATTACTAACAGCAGCGATCAACGACCCGAACCCAGTTCTATTTTTCGAGCACAAAGCTTTGTACAGAAGCATTTCAGGCAAAGTGCCGGAAGAATATTATGAAGTTGAAATAGGCAAAGCCTTTCACGCGCAGGAAGGCGACGACCTTAGCATTATCACTTACGGCCTGGGCGTACACTGGGCAACGGAGTACGCTGCGCAAACTCATTTGTCAATAGACATTACCGACCTGAGAACCTTGCTGCCACTTGATTACGATGCCATTCGCAATGCAGTCAAAAAGACCGGAAAAGTGTTGATACTGCATGAAGATACTTTGACCGGCGGCATCGGCGGGGAAATTGCCGCGTGGATAGCGGAGCATTGTTTCGAATGGCTCGATGCGCCTGTGATGCGTTGTGCTTCGCTTGATACACCCATTCCTTTTAATAAAGAACTGGAAAATAATTTCCTCGCAAAATCCAGGCTGGACGAGGCTGTGCAGAAGTTGATGATGTTTTAGAGAAGGAACGCTGATCATCATGATTGTCATGATTTATCAAGATTTTTTGATTTGAGATTTGACATTAAAGGAGGTGTGATTCTCTACCGTAAAGCAGTCCACAAAAAAAATTTCAAATATCCAATCATAACAAATCTTGACAATCTTGAAAATCTGCGTTCCATTCTCTAGTTTTATATTGTCAACATAAAGTTCAAATTCCCCTTTATCCATTTCTACTTTACCTTGGCTCCGTACAGGAATATTTTTATTCATTTCTAAATTCCTGTTTATGTACGTAGTTCGTGATGTTTTCCGCTTGCGATTCGGACATTACAAAGATGTCAAAGCTTTACTAAAAGAAGTTCAGGGAAAGGACTTCATACCAAACGCCAAATCAATGAGGATGCTGACCGACTTCACCGGCGATTCTTACCGGCTCGTATTTGAAGCCGAATTTGATTCTCTTGCTTCGTATGAAAAAGGACTTCAATCCGGCATGGGTGAAAAAGACTGGCAAAAATGGTACGAACAATTCAAACAACATGTGCTAAGCTCGTACCGCGAGATTCTGAAAATCGAAGCGTAGAGAACGAACGCAGATTTTTTAGCACACAGATGACACGGATTAGACCGATTTACACGGATCGTTCGCCGATAGTGAATAGCAGATTACTACTCATTTGAGTTGCAGGACGAATAGTTGGCAAGTTTCATACTTAGGAAAAAATCCGTGTAAATCGGTCTAATCCGTGTCATCTGTGTGCCATTAAATCTCTAATTGCGTTCTGCAAGTTCATTTTGCCTCACAAAGCTTCCTTTGAACTTAAAGAAACATTTGTCGCCTTTTACTAACTCTGCCTGAAGCGAGTATTGATCGTTTTCGGGAAGGGAATATTTTATTTTTACCTGTAATGATTTTGTTTCAAGCGGATTGATCACCAGCAAGAATTTCAAATCGAGCGCTTTGGATAAATTGGTGGCAATGTCAAGCGCATCTTCCAACACTTCTTTTACCATCTGCATCATGCAAACGCCCGGCACAACAGGCTGTCCTGGAAAATGCCCCTCGAATATCCTATGTTGTGGATTAAGCTCGATATCGGCGGTTATCAATTCCTGCTCTGTCTGCAAATGTTGTATCGCAAAAAAATCGTTCAGTAAGATCATTGCTGTGTCGTTTGTGCGGTAAAGATAGCTTTAATGATTTTTGAAACGGCATACCTATGCTAACGGACTTTTTTTGAACAGGCCTCAGTTGTTTCATTTTACATTAATGCGCCCGTTGACTAAAGCCAAACGGCAATGAAATACGCTTAGTTTTCCAAAGCGCCGTTGAAAAGTCCGTAAGGCAAGGTTTTAATTTTTCGAACTAGACAGAAATCAAAAACATCAAAGCACAATTCATTGCGTTCGGCTTCAGCCAACGGAAATAAAAAAGCGGCAATCCCTAACCAACCGACATTGAAATTCAAAACTGTGAAAAATTTCCAAATATCGCGAACCTACCGGCTTCTGGCTGCCGGTCACCGGCTACCAGTTTCTTTTTTTCTTACCTTGCAACAAAGTGTACAATCTACATGCAGTTATATAGTGAATCGCTGACTTCTTATAAAAGGCTGGCCACAAGAGAAGTGAAGATCGGAGATCTTGTGCTGGGAAATTTTCATCCAATTCGTGTGCAAACCATGACCACCACCGATACCATGGACACCATGGCTACGGTGGAGCAAAGCATCCGCTGCATTGAAGCCGGTGCAGAAATGGTTCGCATCACCGCCCCCAGCAAAAAAGAGGCAGAAAACTTACTGAACATTAAGAACGAATTGCGCAAACGCGGCTACAATACACCACTCATTGCCGACATCCACTTTACACCAAATGCGGCAGAAATTGCCGCGAGAATTGTAGAGAAAGTAAGGGTGAACCCGGGCAATTATGTTGACAAAAAGAAATTCGAACAACTGGAGTATACCGATGCAGAATACGCCGAAGAAATCGAACGCATCCGCACAAGGTTTACGCCTTTGGTGAAAACTTGTAAAGAACATGGAACGGCCATGCGCATCGGGACCAACCACGGTTCTTTAAGCGATCGTATCATGAGTCGTTACGGCGATACGCCCATCGGCATGGTGGAAAGCGCGATGGAGTTTTTGCGCATCGCCCGTGATGAGGATTATCACAATATTATATTAAGCATGAAATCCAGCAACCCGCAGGTAATGGTGCATGCTTACCGACTTCTGATCAAGCAAATGATGGACGAATTCAATGAATGTTATCCGCTTCATTTGGGCGTTACAGAAGCTGGCGATGGGGAAGATGGGAGAATTAAATCTGCCATCGGTATCGGTACATTGCTCGAAGATGGTATCGGCGACACGATCCGCGTTTCTTTAACGGAAGATCCTGAATTCGAAATCCCGGTTTGCAAGGACCTGGTGAAAAGATATGATCATCAAACAGAACGCATCGAAGCTCCGGCTGAAAAAATCAAACTTCCTTATTCTCCTTTTGAATATAAAAAGCGTGAGACTTTCGAGGTTTCTAATATTGGCGGGAAACAGGTGCCTGTTGTAGTGGCGGATTTCAGTAAACACGCTGCTATTTCTCCCGCTGATCTTGAAAATATCGGTTACAAATATGATGAGCCGAGCGATAAATGGACCATCGGCGATGCAGCGGCGGATTATATTTTCACCGGCAATAACCTCATTCATTTTGCGCTGCCCGGCACATTGAAAGTTGTGATGAATGCACACGCATGGCAAAAGGAAAACCTCGATGCAAACGTGAATGGCCGCGATAAATTTTTGCCGATATTTTCCGACGAGCAATTCATCAACGCCTCTGTAAAACACAATACCCTCAATTTTGTAAAGGTTGATTGTTTCAGCAGTGTAGGAAATAATGGAACAATATACATGGACGAACTGGCGAAAGATAACACCGTTGTTCTTTGCCTCAGTTCTACCAATAAAAATGCAATGCAATCAGTTCGCGAAATGTTTGTGGAGCTGATGAACAGAAGTATTAAGAACCCTGCGATATTAATCTGCGACAGTCCGCACCACACTATTGACGAGCATTTGATCCATCTCGCCACAGAAACCGGTGCGCTGTTTTTAG
>Ga0318567_10000985_pt1 | contig 11467 bp, 11 predicted proteins | sample GRESIP088b5f20_FD_203691 | JGI IMG/M metagenome (GOLD analysis project Ga0318567, IMG submission 203691) | Tropical soil microbial communities from Luquillo Experimental Forest, Puerto Rico - GRE.SIPMG.088b5f20 | ecosystem: Environmental > Terrestrial > Soil > Tropical forest > Bulk soil...
CGCCTTGGGCGAGCCGATGTAAGGCTGCCCGAGCCGGCTGAACAGGATGCGCAGCATCGCGTTGGCGTCGGTGACGGTGCCGACCGTGGACCGGGGGTCGGCACCCAGCCGCTGCTGGTCGACGATGATCGCGGTGGTCAGCCCTTCCAGGACGTCGACCTCGGGCCGCGCCTGCGTCGGCATGAAGCCCTGCACGAAGGCGCTGTAGGTCTCGTTGATGAGCCGCTGGGACTCGGCGGCGATCGTGTCGAACACCAGGGAGCTCTTGCCGGAGCCGGAGACGCCGGTGAACACCGTCAGCCGGCGCTTCGGGATCTCGACGCTGACGTCCTTGAGGTTGTTCTCGCGCGCGCCGTGCACGCGGATCAGATCCTGGCGGTCGGCAAGGTGCAGCGCAGGTGACTGCGTGTCCGTCCTGGTGGCCATGCTCATCCTGTCTTTGTCCGCGCCGGCTGGGAGCGTGGCCGGCGCCTCCTGGTCCTGACTCAGCCTGGGTCCTGGATCAGCCCGAGGACGTTGCCGTCGGGGTCGGTGAAGCTGGCCACCAGGCGGCCGCCGCCGACGTTCCGCGGAGACTCCTTGACGGTGCCGCCGGCGGCCGTTACCTCGGCCAGTTTCGCCTCGATGTCCGCCACGTGCCAGTAGGCCACCGGCGAGGTCATCCCCTGCGCTGCACCGCCCGGCACCAGCCCGATCTGCTGGCCTTCGGCCTCGAAGCCGACGTAGTAATCCGAGTCTGCCATCGGCGCGACACCAAGCAGGGCGGTGTATACCGCCTTTGCCTTCGCCAGGTCGGATACGGGGTGCAGGACGGTCTTGATTCCCTGGGTGGAAGAGCCGGTCATGGTCACTCCTGACGTCGTGGGTCGCAGCTACCCGATGTGTGTTGCTCAGGAGCCAGGCTAGTTGCGGCGCCGGGACCCGCGCTTCTCCGTTCCTGACCGGTCTGGGCGCGGGCAGCCGCACTGGCCTGCCCCAGGGACTCCCCCGCCGTTCACTCCGCGATCAGGCTCGTGACATTCAGTAATACAAATGTAACTTATTGTACGCAGCGACATCCGGGCGCGCCCGGGCGGCGCGCCGGCCCTCCCCCGCGGCGCGCCGGCCCTCCCCCGCGGCGGCGATCTTGCCACCGGGGCGACTGACCACCCGGCCGGCCGTGGTAGGCATGGCGCATGACCGAACTCATCCCCCGGCGGGTCCTCTTCGGCAACCCCGACCGCGCCCGGCCCATGATCAGCCCCGATGGCAGCACGCTGGCCTGGATTGCGCCGCGGGACGGGGTGCTCAACGTCTGGACGGCCCCGCTGGGGGCGGCGGGGGCCGACTGGTCCGCGGCTCGGGTGGTGACCGATGACACCGACCGCGGGATCCGGTTCTACGCCTGGGCCCACGACGGGCGCCACCTGCTGTACCTGCAGGACACCGGCGGGGACGAGAACTGGCGGCTGCATGACGTGGACCTGACAACCCTGCAGCGGCGCGACCTGACCCCATTCGAGGGGGTGCATGCGCAGATCATCGCGATCGAGAAGAAGTTCCCCACCGAGGTGCTGGTCGGGCTGAACCGGGACAACCCGCAGCTGCACGATGTCTACCGGCTCGACCTGGTCACCGGTGAGCTGGTGAAGGAGGTGGAGAACCCGGGGTTCATCGGCTGGATGGCATGGTGCTGATGGTCCGGGATGGGGCGGGCGGCGACTGGCGGCCGCTGCAGGCCATCGCCGCCGAGGACGCGATGACCAGCGAGCCGATCGCGGTCAGCGCGGACGGCGCCTCGCTGCTGGCCACCAGCTCGGTGGGCGCTAACACCGCCCGGCTGGTCCGGATGGATCTGGCCACCGGGGCGGCACGGGTACTGGCCGAGGACCCGGAGGCCGACGTCACCGCGGTCCGGCTGCACCCGGATACCCGCGAACCGCAGATCGTCACCATCCTCCGGGAGCGGTCGCATTACCTGGCGCTGGACCCGGCGGTGGCCGACGACCTCGCCGCTATCCGGGCCCTGCACCCGGGCGACCCGGGGATCGGGGATGGGGACGACGACGACAGGCTGTGGGTGGTGGGCTTCACCACCGACACCGGTGCGGTGCCCTTCTACCTGTACGACCGGCAGCACCGGGCGGGCCACTTCCTGTTCGAGCACCAGCCGGAGCTGTCGCGCTATCAGCTGGCGCCGATGGAGCCGGTGGAGTTCACCGCCCGGGACGGGCTCACCATCCACGGGTACGCCACCTTCCCGCCCGGCGGCGGCCGCAGCGGGCTGCCCATGGTGCTGAATGTGCACGGCGGGCCCTGGGCGCGGGACGTCTGGGGCTTCGACCCCGAGGCGCAGTGGCTGGCCAACCGCGGCTACCTGTGCCTGCAGGTCAATTTCCGTGGCTCGACCGGTTACGGCAAGGCATTCGTCAACGCCGGTGACCGCGAGTGGGGCGGCAAGATGCAGGACGACCTGCTGGACGCGGTCGGCTACGCGGTCGGCCAGGGCTGGGCCGACCCGGCCCGGGTGGCGATCTACGGCGGCTCGTACGGCGGGTACGCGGCCCTCGCCGGGGTCGCCTTCACCCCGGACGAGTTCCGCTGTGCGGTCGACATCGTCGGCCCGTCCAACCTGAAGACCCTGATCGAGACCATCCCGCCGTACTGGGCACCGATGATCGCCATGTTCCACACCCGGGTCGGCGACCCGGAGAAGGACGCCGATTTCCTGTGGTCGCGGTCCCCGCTGTCCCGGGCGGCCAGCATCCGCACTCCCCTGCTCATTGCCCAGGGCGCCAACGATCCCCGGGTCAAGCAGGCCGAGTCCGAGCAGATCGTGGCCGCGCTGAAGGCGGCCGGAATCGACCACGAATACATGCTGTTCCCTGACGAGGGCCACGGTTTCGCCAAGCCGGAGAACCGGCTGCTGTTCTACGCCGCCGCGGAACAGTTCCTGGCCCGTCACCTGGGCGGCCGGGCCGAGGAGTAACCGCGATGGTGGAGCTCAAGAGCGATGCCGCGGTGGCCGCGATGCGCGAGGCGGGCCGGGTGGTCGCGCACGCGCTCGCCGCGGTCAGGGACCGCGCCGCGGTCGGGACGTCGCTGCTGGAACTGGACGAGGTCGCGCACGACGTGCTGCGTGCTGCCGGTGCCAGCTCCCCGTTCCTGAACTACCGGCCGAGCTTCGCGCCTACCCCGTTCCCGGCGGTGATCTGTGCCTCGGTCAACGACGTGATCGTGCACGGCATCCCGGACCGTTACCGGCTGCGGGACGGCGACCTGGTGAGCATCGACTGTGGTGCGGAACTGGATGGCTGGACCGGGGACGCGGCCATCAGCTTCACGGTGGGCACCGCTGATGAGGCCGACCTGGTGCTGGTCGAAACGGCCGAGAAGGCGCTCGCCGCCGGGGTGGCGGCAGCCGTGGCCGGGAACCGGATCGGCGACATCTCCGCGGCCATCGGCGCGGTCTGCCACGCAGCCGGGTATGGCATCCCGGCCGGGTTCGGCGGGCACGGCATCGGCCGCCGGATGCACGAGGATCCGCATGTCCCCAACGACGGGCGGCCGGGCCGTGGCATGCGCCTGCGGCCGGGGCTGGTGCTGGCCATCGAGCCGATGGTGATGGCCGGCGGCGGTGAGGATTTCGGGGTGGCACCCGACGGCTGGGCGCTGCATACCGTTGATGGCAGCCGGGCCGCGCACGCCGAGCACAGCGTCGCGATCACCGACAGCGGGCCGCGTATCCTCACCCTGCCCTGAGCCGGTGGGCCCCGCAGCGCGGGATCTCAGCCGCGGGCCTCGTCCATCAGGGCGGCCAGGCCGGGCTCGGGCTGGAGAACGTAAAGACCGCCAGTGCGCCGGTCGGTGACCCAGATGAGACCGTTTGCATCCACGAACAGGTCGTTGATCTGCGGGACGGCCTGGCCAGCGGGTGGCTCCGGGACCCAGTGCGCGGCCTCCACCGGGTGGCCGGGATCAGCCAGGTCGTAGACCCGCACCCCGGCGCTGAAATAGCTGGCGAACACGAGCCGCTCGCTGCGGTAAGCGCCGGGCTGGTTCTCGTGCAGGTTGTGCGCGCCAAACCGGAGCGGCAGGCCATCGAAGCCGGCCGGGTGCGGGCACTCCGCGAGCACCGCCGGGGTGGCGGCGGCCACATCGATCACCCGGACCGAGCGGCGGGGTGCCTGCGGGCCGTCGGTCACCTGCTCGTCGGTGGCGACCACCAGGCCGCGCCCGGGCAGCGGCAGGCAGGTATGGATGGAGCCGCCGCCATCCCACCTCAGGTGCGCCACCTGCCGGGGGCGGGTGAAGTCGGCCACGTCCAGCACCACCATCCCGGCGTCGTCGTAGCCGAGGTAGGCGCGGTGGCCGCCGGTCAGGGCGTGGTGCGCAGCGTATCGCTGCCCGGCCGGCCAGGCCGGTTCCTCGTCCTCCCGCTGGCCCGGCCACCACCACCGGGCGGCTGCCACCGGCCGGGCCGGGTCGGCCAGATCCAGCACCATCCAGATCCGGTCGCGGAACCCATCGGGGGTGGCCGAGAAGTGCGCGTACCGCCCGCCGGTCCACACCACCCGGTGCACTCCCCGGCCACCGCTGGGCCAGAAGGCGATCTGCTCGGGCCGCAGCGGGTCGGCCAGCCGGTAGATGGCCAGCCCGGCCGAGAACGGCCCCGGCGCCGCGCGGTAGGGGAACTGCTCGTGGTTGACCAGCAGCAGGCCAGCTGCCACCTGCACCTTGTGGGTGTGGGTACCCGCGGGCGCGGGCCACTGGGCCGCCAGCCGGGGCCGGGCGGGATCGGCGACATCCAGCACCGTGGTGCCCATCCCGGTGGTGCCGGTGTGCCCGACGTACAGCGCATCGCCGTGCCTGATCACCTGCATGCCATCGCCGTACCCGCCGAGGCCGTGCTGGGCGAGCAGGCGCAGCCCGGAGGCGCCGGCGGTGAGCGCCCCGCTGGTCATGCCCGGGCGGCCGGTGCCCGGCTGACCTGGCCGCCGAGCTTGTCCGCAGCCCAGTCAGCGGCGGCGTAGCGGTGAAACGGGGCCAGGTTGGCGCAGCCGTGGTTGCCCTTCTCCAGCAGCAGCAGTTCTGCCGGGCCGCCCGCCTCGTCGACCAGGCGCTGCGCCTGCTGCCACGGGATCAGCCGGTCGAGCTTGCCCATGACGGCCAGCAGCGGGCACCGGATCAGTTCCGCCCGCCCGGCCAGCGACAGCGTATCCGCCCTGGCCCGGGCAGTGTCCAGGTCCGGTGACCCGGACCGGATCCGGAACGCCTCCCGGGTGAGGATCGGCAGGTTGTCCCAGTTGGCGGCGAAGGTGTAGGGGCCGGCCAGCGCGATGCAGGCCTTGACCCGGCTGTCGCCGCTGGCCACCCGGGGTGCGTAGTAGCCGCCCAGGCTGACCCCCCAGACACCCACCCGGTCCGGGTCGAGGCTGGGCAGGCCAGCCAGGTGGTCGATGATCGCCCCACCGGGTACTTCCCAGTCTCCCCGGATGGCCAGCTGGTACTCGGCCTCCCCCTGGCCCGGGCCATCGACGCTGAACGTGGCCAGCCCGCGGGCCAGGAACAGTTCCTCGGTGCTGCGCAGTTCCTCCTTGGTCGAGTCCAGCCCCGGGATCATGATCATCACCGGGTGCGGGCCCGGCCCGGGCGGCTCCCGCAGCACGCCCACCATCTGCGCGCCGTCGAAGGGGATCTCGATCCGGCGGCCGGGCGGGTCCAGGTAGGGCAGTGCGTCGTTGAGGCAGCTGACCGCCTTCAGGTGGGCGGCGCGCATCTGGCCGAGGTCGTTGACGAACAGGAACTTGGCGAAGTGGTAGTACACCGCCGCCTGCGCCAGATGTGCACCCGCGGACAGGTCCCGGCCCGCGGCGAGCGCGTCCCGGCCCAGCCGTTCGTGCTCCGCCGCCACCGCGCTCCACCCGGCACACCAATCGTCCCAGGAGTCCAGCCCGCTGGTGATCCGCTCGAAATCACCAGCGGTCACGCCATTCATCGTGAACCGCGGTGCCCAGTGGGAGATGGCCATGGCCACCCGGTCGTCCATGGTGCCTTCCTTCCCGACTCGCTGGCGAAATTCTGCAAACGAATGCATACTCTGCCAGGTAGGCACGGTCAAGCCTGAGGGGTAATCAGCCCAGCCGGTGCCGCCCGGGCCGGCCCGCCCGGCCGATGGCAGCGACGGCGAGGGGAGACCATGGACCAGCACGAACTGCACGTGACCGTGAATGGCGAGAGCCACCTGCTGAGCTGCCAGCCGGACGCCCCGCTGCTCGACGTGCTCCGCCATGAGCTGGGCCTGTCCGGCCCCCGGTTCGGCTGCGGGCTCGGGCTGTGCGGCGCGTGCTTCGTGCTCATCGACGGCGAGCCCCGCTCGTCCTGTGACTTCCCCGCCTGGGCCGCCGATGGCCGGCAGGTGACCACCGTCGAGGGGCTGCTGGACGGTGACACCCTGGACGCGGTCCAGCAGGCCTTTCTCGACGAGCAGGCCGCCCAGTGCGGGTACTGCACCTCCGGCATGGTGGTCAGCGCGGTGGCCCTGCTGCGCGGGAACCCCTCCCCCACCGAGCAGGAGGTGCGGGAGGCGCTGGACGGCAATCTGTGCCGCTGCGGCGCGCACCGCCGGGTCATCGGCGCGGTCATGAAGGCGGCCAGCGAAGCCGCTGGCCGGGCCGCCGGATGAGCGAGTCACTGCCGGCCACCCTGGCCGCGAACCCGCTGCTGGCGGTCTGGCTCGACTTCACCGAGCCTGGCGTGGTGACGATCAGATCGGGCAAGGTCGAGTACGGCCAGGGCGTGTGGACCGCGCTCTGCCAGATTGCCGCCGAGGAACTGGACGTCGAGCTGGCCCGGGTCCGGATCGCCCCGGTGAGCACCGCCACCAGCCCCGACGAGGGGATCACCTCCGGCAGCAGGTCGATCGAGGAGTCGGGGTCCGCGCTCCGGCAGGCATGTGCGCAAGCACGGTCCGCCTTCCTGTCCACCGCCTCAGATCTGCTCGGCACCGACCTGTCCGCATTGGCGGTGGCCGACGGCGAGATCACCGATGGCGGCGCCAGGACCGGGCTCAGCTACTGGTCGATGTCCGGCCGGGGCCTGCTCGACCGGGCGGCGGGTGAGCCACGGCCAGCCAAGGCGCCCGCCCGCTGGTCGGTCGCGGGCCGCAGCGTCCCCCGGATCGACCTGCCGGACAAGGTGACCGGCCGCCCGCGGTTCCTGCACGACCTGGTCCTGCCGGGCATGCGGTACGGCCGGGTGGTCCGGCCGCCGGGGCCGGCGGCGGTGCTGCTCTCCCCCGGTGACCCGCCACTGCCGGCCGGTGTGCTGGTGGTTCGGGACGGCTCCTTCCTCGGCGCCGTCGCTCCCACCGACCGGATGGCGCTGGCCGCGGCGGCGGCGCTGGCGAAGGCGGCGAGCTGGCAGCTGACCGCGTCCCTGCCAGATGAGCACGACCTGCGAGGCTTCCTGCTGGCCGGGCCGGCCCAGACGGTGATCGTGGACGAGCAGCACGACCAGCGCGCGGCCGCCGCGGTCACCCGCACCCTGACCGCGGAATTCACCCGGCCCTTCCTGGCGCATGCGTCGATGGCCCCCAGCTGCGGGATCGCCTGCTGGGATGAGGGGCAGGTCACCGTCTGGAGCCATACCCAGGGACCGTTCGCGCTGCGCGGGGCGATCGCCACCGGGCTGGGCCTGGCGCCCGGCCGGGTCACGGTCAACCACGTGGAAGGCGCCGGTGCCTACGGGCATAACGGCGCCGACGACGCGGCCATGGACGCGGTGCTGCTGGCCCGCGCGGTGCCCGGCCATCCGGTGCGGGTGCTGTGGCGGCGCGAGGACGAGATGAGCTGGGCCCCGCTCGGGCCTGCCATGCTGGCCCGGGTGTCGGCCGGGCTTGACGCCGGTGGCCGGATCGCCAGCTGGCGGCAGGATGTCTGGAGCAACGGCTTCATCGGCCGTCCCGGCACGGGCGGTGAGCCGCGGCTGCTGGCGCTGGCCCACCGGGCCGGCGGCCAGCCGATCAGCCCGTCCGCGGATGGCCCGCCGACCGGCGCGATGGGCTCCACCCGCAACGCCGTGCCCGGATACGACATCGCCGACCGGGTGGTTGTCCGGCACCGGCTGCTCACCATGCCGATCCGCACCTCGTCCCTGCGCTCGCTCGGTGCCTTCCTCAACGTCTTCGCCATCGAGTCGGTCATGGACGAGCTGGCGGCGGTGGCCGGGGCTGACCCGCTGGCGTTCCGGCTGGCTCACCTGTCCGACCCGCGCGGCCGCCGGGTGCTCGAGCAGGCGGCCGAGCTGGCCGGCTGGGCCACCCGCCCGGCCGGCGCCGACGGCACCGGATACGGCCTGGGCTACGCGCGTTACAAGGGCACCTCCGGCTACTGCGCGGCGGTGGCCCGGGTCGAGGCGGAGACCGAGGTGCGGCTCACCCACCTGTGGCTGGCGGTGGACGTCGGCCGGATTATCAACCCCGATGGGGTCATCAACCAGGTCGAGGGCGGCGCCATCCAGAGCGCCAGCTGGGCGCTGCGCGAGCGGGTGCGCTTCGACCGGACCCGGATCACCTCGGTGAACTGGGACAGCTACCCCATCCTCCGGTTTACCGACGTGCCCCAGGTGGAGGTGCGGCTGGTGGACGCCCCGGGCGAGCGGGAGACCGGCGCGGGCGAGGTCGCGCAGGGCCCGGTGGCCGGCGCGATCGGCAACGCCGTGGCGGACGCGGTGGGGGCGCGGGTCCGGGACCTGCCGCTCAGCCGGGACCAGGTGGCCCGGGCAATCGCGGACAGCTGAGCCGCCCGCTGCCCAGTGCTACCCGGACTCGCCCGGCCACTCCCCCGTCCGCCGCCGGGCCAGTTCCTGCCCAGCGGCGCGCAGCCAGCGCGCCGGGGCGGCCAGCGCGGGTCTGGTCCCGCCGGCCAGGGCGGCCAGGGTGAGGACGGCAACCCCGGCCGGCGCGACGCCGCTCAGCTGCCCGGCCACGATCGCGGCCGGTACCCCTGCCGCGGCCGCGGCCGTCAGCGCCAGGCCGGCCGCCTTCCCGGTCAGTGAGGTGGGGTCAAACTGGCCCTCGCCAGTGATCACCAGGTCGGCAGCCATGATCGCCTGGTCCAGGCCCGCCCGCCGGGCGAGTTCGGGACCGCCTGGGGTGATGACCGCGCCCCAGCCCGCCGCCAGCCCGTAGCCGGTGCCGCCCGCGGCTCCCGCCCCGGGCGCACCGGGGTCACCACCCAGCAGGTCCGCCAGCCGGGCCAGGCCCGCCTCCAGCCGGGCCACCTGGCCGGGGGTGGCGCCCTTCTGCGGGCCGAACACGGTGGCCGCGCCGGTGGGCCCGAGCAGCGGTGCGGTGACGTCGCTGAGGCAGACGACCGAGGCGGGCGGTGGCCGCAGGCCGGAGGTGTCGACCGCGGCCAGCCGGGCCAGCGCCCCGCCGCCGGGCAGCAGCGGGCGGCCATCGGCGTCGAGAAACCGGGCGCCCAGTGCGGCCAGCGCCCCAGTGCCGCCGTCGGTGGCAGCAGAGCCGCCGAGCCCGATCAGCAGGTGGCGGGCGCCTTCATCCAGCGCCATGCCGAGCACTTCCCCCACCCCGGTGGTCTGCGCCCGCATCGGGTCGGGGCGGGCCAGCAGCGGCAGCCCGCTGGCCCGGGCCAGCTCCACCGCCGCGGCCCCGCCGGGCAGCTGCAGCCAGTCGCACGTCACTGGCCCGCCGGCGGGACCGGTCACCTGGGCATCGCGCCAGCGTGCTGCCGCCACCCCGGCGGCCAGCACCTCCAGCGTGCCCTCGCCGCCGTCGGCGAGCGGCAGGCAGGTCACCAGGTCGGCCGGGCGGGCGGCCCGCCAGCCCGCCGCCAGCGCTGCGGCGGCCGCGGTGGCGGAGATGCTCCCCTTGAACGAGTCGGGCGCGATCACCACCCGCACCGGGTGCCCCTAGTCGCCGGCGGGCTGGTACCGCGGCAGGCCCAGCTTCTCGCGGATGGCCTGCTGGATCTCGTCCTTGCCGGGCTGGGCGTCCACCGTGGCCACATACTCCTTCCGGCGGAACAACTCCAGCACCGGGTTGGTCTTCTCGTGATAGTCGCGCAGCCGGACCGCCAGCGCCTCCTCGGTGTCGTCCTCGCGGGTGACCAGCGTGCCACCGCAGACATCACATGTACCCTCCACCGCCGGGCGGCCGGCGATCAGGTTGTAGTCCATGCCGCAGCCCGAGCACAGCCGGCGGGCGAGCACCCGCCGGCGCACCTCGGAGTCGGGCAGGTCCAGCTGGATCACGCCGTCGATGTCGTAGCTCTCCAGGAAGAACTCCGCCTGCCGCCGGTTGCGCGGGAAACCATCGATGACGAACCCGTAGTTCCAGTCGTGCTGGGCGAGCCGCTCGGCGGTCACCGCCTCGGCCAGGTCGTCACCTACCAGCTCGCCGCCCGCCATGGTGCGCCGTACCTGGGCACCGAGCTTGGTGTGCTGCTGCACATGCCAGCGGAAGATGTCGCCGACGCTGATGTGGACCAGGTCCAGGTCGGCGCAGAGCAGTGCGGCCTGGGTGCTCTTCCCGCTGCCCTGGACGCCCATGATGACGTATTTGCGCATAGCGCCAACCTTCGCATACCGGTGCCAGGCAGGCTGGGTCTGGCCGCGGGCCGGCCGCGGCCAGCGCGCCGCTCTCCCGGGGCCGCTCAGGCGTAATAGCGGAAGACTGTCTGGGCCGCGCACGCGGGCTTCTCGCTGCCCGCAAGCTCCACGGTGACGTCCACCACTGCCTGCACGGCGTTGACCCCGGCGTCCTCGACCGCACCGACCTGGGCGGCCAGCCTGACCTTCGAGCCGACCGGCACCGGAGCGGGGAACCGGACCTTGTTCAGCCCGTAGTTGATCCCCATGCTCACGCCCCGAACATCCAGCAGCTCGTTCATCAGGTGAACCACCAGGGACAGGGTCAGGTAACCGTGCGCGATCGTGCCGCCGAACGGCCCGGCGGCCGCCTTCTCGGCGTCGACATGAATCCACTGGTGATCGCTGGTCGCGTCGGCAAAGGCGTTCACCCGGTCCTGGGTGATCTCCAGCCAGCCGGTGTGGCCCAGGTCGGCGCCGGCCAGGGCCTTGAGCTCGTCGAGCCCATTCGCGGTGAGGGCCATCTGGATCCTCCTGTGGTGCAGTGGCGGGCGGCGGGGACGCCTGGCCGGGCCGGCTGTCAGCCGTCCAGCCGCAGGCGGCGTTCGCAGCTCCGGCGCACTTTCGGGTCGAGCGAGTCCCGCAGCAGCGGCCAGTCCTCCCGCAGCAGCCGGGCGTTGACGAACCGGGCCATGTCGTTGCGCCGTCCCTGGGTGATCACAATGCCGTACAGGCTGCGGCGCAGCTGGTCGTCGGACAGGTCGAACTCACGCAGTCCGGGCCAGGCCAGGTGACGTGGCAGCACCACGACTCCCTGGGCCGGCCCGTGCAGTTCGTCCAGGCTGGCCGGCAGCCGGCCGGCCCGGGCCGCGCGGCC
>Ga0318567_10000998_pt1 | contig 11402 bp, 9 predicted proteins | sample GRESIP088b5f20_FD_203691 | JGI IMG/M metagenome (GOLD analysis project Ga0318567, IMG submission 203691) | Tropical soil microbial communities from Luquillo Experimental Forest, Puerto Rico - GRE.SIPMG.088b5f20 | ecosystem: Environmental > Terrestrial > Soil > Tropical forest > Bulk soil...
CCGACGATGCCTCCCACGCTCAACGCCTTTATGACGCCATGTCGAAGCTGTGGTTCATGCCGGCTACGCCCATTCTCTCCAACGGCGGCACCACCCGCGGCCTGCCGATTTCCTGCTTCCTGAACACCGTACCCGACAGCCTGGACGGCATCGTCTCGACCTGGAACGAGAACGTGCATCTGGCCTCGAACGGCGGCGGCATCGGCACCTATTGGGGCAGCGTGCGCTCCATCGGCGAGACGGTGCGGGGGAATGGCGAGACCTCGGGCATCATTCCCTTCATCCGCGTCATGGACAGCCTGACCCTGGCGATTTCCCAAGGCTCGCTGCGGCGCGGTTCGGCGGCGGTCTATCTCGACGTTCACCATCCCGAGATTGAGGAGTTCCTGGAAATCCGCAAAGCCTCCGGCGACTTCAACCGCAAGAGTCTGAACCTGCATCATGCCGTCAACATCACCGACGACTTCATGGAAGCGGTGCGCCTCGACCGCCCCTTTGGTCTGAAGAGCCCCAAGAGCGGCGAGATCTTGCGCGAGATCAGCGCCCGCCAGCTGTGGCAGAAGATTCTGGAGATCCGCCTGCAGACCGGCGAACCCTATCTGCTGTTCTCCGACACCGTCAATCGCGCATTGCCCAAGCATCAGCGCGACCTGGGGCTGAAGGTGTCATCCTCGAACCTCTGCGCCGAGATCACCCTGCCGACGGGGCGCGATCATCTGGGCAACGAGCGCACCGCCGTCTGCTGCCTGTCCTCGCTGAACATCGAGACATGGGACGAATGGCACGAGGCCCCCGGCTTCATCGAAGACGTGCTGCGCTTCCTCGACAATGTGCTGACCCATTTCATCGAGGAAGCCCCCGATGGTATGGAGAAAGCCGCCTATGCCGCCATGCGCGAACGTTCGGTGGGGCTGGGCGTGATGGGCTTCCACTCTTTCCTGCAGGCCCGCAACATTCCGTTCGAGAGTGCGTTGGCCAAGGCCTGGAACCTGAAGATTTTTCGCAAAATCCGCCGCGACGCCGACGCCGCCTCGGTCGATCTGGCCGAGGAGCGCGGAGCCTGCCCCGACGCCGCCGAGCGGGGCATGCAGGCCCGGTTCAGCCATAAGCTGGCGATCGCCCCCACCGCCAGCATCAGCATCATCTGCGGCGGCGCCAGCGCCTGCATCGAGCCGATCCCGGCCAACGTCTATACCCACAAGACCCTGTCGGGCTCGTTCTCTGTGCGCAATCCCTCCCTGGCCCGCCTGCTGGCGGAAAAAGGAGCCGACACCGCCGAGACCTGGCAGTCGATCATCGAGCATGAAGGCTCGGTGCAGCATCTCGACTGCCTGACCGACGATGAGAAGTCGGTCTTCCGCACCGCCTTCGAGATCGACCAGCGCTGGATCATCGACTTCGCCGCCGACCGCGCCCCCTTCATCTGCCAGGGCCAGTCCATCAACCTCTATCTGCCCAGCGACGTCGATAAGTGGGATCTGCACATGCTGCATTGGAGCGCCTGGGAGAAAGGACTGAAGAGCCTCTACTACTGCCGCTCCAAATCGGTGCAGCGGGCAGCCTTCGTCGGCAAGGACCGCAAGGCCAAGGCCGAAACTTCCGGCCAACGCACCGATTACGACGAATGCCTGGCCTGCCAGTGAGGGGATAAGACATGGATATCGGACATCTTAACCCCCTCTCGCTGATCAACAGCGGCAAGGTCGGATTGCTGCAGGGCTCTGGCGCTTATAACGTCGAGCGCTATCCCTGGGCCTACGAGTTTTGGAAGAAGCAGCAGCAAGTCCATTGGATGGGCGAGGAAATCCCGCTGGGCGAAGACCTCAAGGATTGGGCCTCGGACCGGGTCTCCGAGGAGGAACGCAATCTGCTGACCCAGATCTTCCGCTTCTTCACCCAGTCGGACGTCGAGGTCAGCGACAATTATCTGAAGCGCTATATGCCGATTTTCCAGCCGCTGGAAATTCAGATGATGATGGCGGCCTTCACCAATATCGAGACCATCCATATCGACGCCTATGCTCTGCTGTTGACCACGCTGGGCATGCCGCAGACCGAGTTCTCGGCCTTCCGCGACTATGCCGCCATGCGCGACAAAGCCGACTACATGCACAGCTTCGGCGTCGGCACTGTGGCCGACGTTTCTCGTACCCTGGCGATGTTCGGAGCCTTCACCGAGGGCATGGCCCTGTTCGCCAGTTTCGCCATGCTGCTGAATTTCCCCCGTCACAACAAGATGAAGGGCATGGGCCAGGTGGTGACCTGGTCGGTGCGCGACGAGAGTCTGCATTGCGAAGGCATCATCCGCCTGTTCCATGAATGGAACCGCGAAACCGGGGCCCTGACCAAGGCGGTGCGCGACGATATCCTGGATGTGGCGAAAACCATGGTCGGGCTGGAGGAACGCTTCGTTGAACTGGCTTTCGAACTGGGTGCCGTCAAGGGCATGACACCCGAGGACATCAAGGCCTATGTCCATTATGTCGCCGACTGGCGTCTGACCCAGCTGCGCCTGCCGATCCTTTACGGCCATTTCCGCGAGACGGAAACCGGCTACGAGCAGATCAAGCCACATCCGTTGCCTTGGCTGGTGGAAATCCTGAACGGCGTTGAACACGCCAATTTCTTCGAGCAGCGGGCAACCGAATATTCCAAGGGTGCCACCCAGGGTAACTGGGAAGGCGCCGAAGGGGTGTGGGCGGCGTTCGACAAGCTGAAATCCGAAGTTTAAGGACACCACGATGCAAAGCGAAAGCCGTCTGATCGACCTGGTTTTTCCAGGCGAAACGAACCACCATGGCACCTTGTTCGGCGGCTCGGCGCTGTCCTACATGGACAAGCTGGCCTATATCATCGCCACCCGCCATGGTCATTGCGACTTCGTCACCGCCTCGTGCGAGAAGATCGACTTCGCGGCCCCGGCGCGTCTCAGCCAGATCGTCGAGGTCACGGGCCGCATCCTGCGCGCCGGCCGCCGCTCGCTGAACGTGGAAATCGACCTGATGGCTGAGGACGTTCTGACTGGCGAACGCCATCTATGCAGCCGGGGCGGCTTCAACATGGTGACAGCCGATCCCACCCAAACGGTACCGCCCCTGCCGCCGGCTCCACCGCAGGCACCGGCGGACGGTGCCGTCCGCATGATCGAACTGGTCTTTCCCGATCAGAGCAGCCACCGGCAAGTGCTGTTCGGCGGTTATGCCCTGGCGGTCATGGGCAAGGCAGCCTTCGTCGCCGCCACCCGCCTGTGCCGCAAGACGGTGGTGATGGCGGCCTCCAGCCGAATGAACTTCACCGCCCCGGTCCATGTCGGCGAAATCATGGAGCTGATCGCCGCCGTCAGCACAGTCGGACGCTCGTCTATGACCGTTTCCGTCACCGCCTGGGGCGAGAATCTTCAGACCGGAGAACGCTGGCCTGCCGCTAATGGCAGCTTCGTCATGGTGGCGGTGGATGGCGAGGGGAAAGCCATACATATCGGCCACCGCTCATAAAAAAGAGGACGGAGTTTTCACTCCGTCCTCAGTTGCTCCCGGCTTAGAGCGGGAACACATCATCGGCTTCCCGCCAGGCGGCAATCACTTCGGGCGCGGACTTCAGAGAGACGACGCGCTCGACCGCATAGACGGGCAACATGATTGTGCGTCCTCGGTGGATCGGAGCCGTTCCCGAATGAGGCAGGCGCCCGTCCTTGGTCCAGCGAAGGCGCTCTTGAGAGGAAATGCCGAGCAGTTCCTCTGTCACCCGACCAGAAAACGGCTGTGTCGCCATTGTGGCGAGAACAGCCTCGACTTCGATGACAAGAGATTTGAAACTCGACCGGCTTACTGCGATCACATCGATTTGGAAGTTTTGAGGCGCATTTCCTCGTATCAGCGGCCCCAGCCGCTTCAATCGTGAGCGGATCAGCCGGTTAACCTCTATTTTTCTGACCTGCAAACTGAGATTTTCGGCGAACGCCCTCTGGTGAGACAGAGTCAGGATGCCGTCGACCAGGGTCAAATCAAGGTACCGGCCTTTCCAATTCATGCCCCCACCTGCCGTTTTCTATCGAACAGAGACATCGCCCCGCATGCCGGCCTCGTAGTGACCGGGCATGTTGCAATCAAATTCGAAGCTGCCGGGAACCGAGAAGGTCCAGATCAGAACCCTTGTCTTGCCGGCAGGAACGAAGATCGCATGGGCATCGCTGTGATTGGCATGAGCGGCGGCGATGTCCGTCATCTCCGCCATTTCCTTGCGGTGCTCCTGCTGGGTCATCTCGTCGCCCAAAGTGAAGTCGTGGTCGGCATCATCCAGGTTGGTGACGATAAACCTGATGCTTTCCCCCTGTTTCACGGCGACGTGATCCGGGGAGAAGCGCATATCGCGCATGGTGATTCGGACGGTGCGCGTCAGCAACGCAAAATCGCCGGGCTCGCCGAACAGATAGACCTGCGGGCCTGAACGCGGAGCGCCGCAATAGCTGTGCGCCGCAGCCGGCGACAGGTAAGCCGCCACCATCACAGCACTCACCAGAACGGTGCCGCAGAGGCGAAAAAGGGAATGCAACATGATGGAATCTTGCGGGAAGTCTGGGACGCGATGCTCCCAGACTTCCTTTTGCAGGTTAATGGGCGGCCACAGCGGCCTGCGACCCATGTCCGGTCAGCCCCAGGCTACGCTCGGTCAGATAGCCGAACAGCAGGCCGATTCCGGACCACAGCACCAGCTGAATGCCCAAGGAGGCCAGACGGAAACGCCACAGCACGACGGCGGGGAATTCCGCAGGCACCTCGTTGATCTCGGGCAGCAGAGCCTGGACCACGGCGACCACGATGATGAACACCGCGCCGGCTAGCAGCGTCGCATTCCATTTGCCCAAACGAGCCGACAGATGCCGGCCAATGGTGACGGCGATGCCCGCCGCCACGATCGTGAAGGCGACCATGAAGAAATACAGTCCGGTTCGGTATCCGATGGTTTCAGGAATGCCAACGGACGGTGGATTGGCGGGGTATTTCAGTGCCGGGATCAGATACACGGCCACAAAGGCCGCGAGAGCCAACAGCGCGGAAACGGCGCGAGGACGAAGGTGTCCGACACGACCGTAAACCACGGCGAAAGCCATGGCGAACAAGCCGCCAAGCCCCGTGCTGTAGACAACAACGCCCGTAGCCAGCCCGACTGTGCTTTGCACTTCACGGCTCACCAGCTCGGGGTCGGGAGTTTCACCCTTTTCCTCAGCCAGATGTTCCTCGAACGCGATGGCCCGATCAACCATAGGCTCCCCGAAGACCTTCGCGAAGCCAAACGCCAGCAATCCCGCGACAATGCCTACCAGCATGCCGCGCAGCAGCAAACGACCAATCATGTGAATATCCTCGACGGTTAGTGGCAGGGGAAGCCCAGAAGATGGCGACCGTCATGCACGAATTCGTGCACGTACATTCCGTCGAAAATCGAGGTCGCGCCCTGTTCTGCACCGACGAAATAGACCATCAGGAGGAACATGATGCCTCCGAAGATAGCCCAGGGGATCAAATCCTTGAGGGGAATAGCGACGGGTTCAAAGGTAGGGCGGGAAATAGCCTGAGGCATGACAAAACTCCGTGGGATAAAGCGTCCCGTTCGAGTGGGTATGCGCAAAGGAAGCAGGTCTGACTCTCGCTCATCCCGAAGGCTGAAACGATTACAGCGGCGCCACCGTGTCGGAATTCCACCGACTTCCGCCCTTTGCAATCAACGGGCAATCGTACAGACTTGGATTGACCATCGTCAACATTTTCCTGGACCGAGTCCGCATTCATGACCATTCGCCTAAGCTTGATCAGCCATGCCTCGACCGAAGCCGTACGAGCGGCACGCTTTGCCCGAGACGAATCCTTGGATAGCTTCGGTATGACGGCTGCAAAGGCCATGGGCCGTCAGCTTCGTTCCGTCGATCAAAGCTGGACGGCTCCGGAGCGGCGTACCATCGAAACCGCCGAGGCGCTTGGCTTGGCGGCGTCTCGATCCGATTTGATCCGGGATTGGGATTGCGGAAGATGGGCGGGGCTGTCTTTTGACGAGATCCAAGAACAAGAGCCTTCCGCGCTTGGCGAATGGCTCGGCGACCCCAGCGCCGCACCGCATGGAGGTGAGTCGCTCCTGGAACTTTTGGCAAGGGTCAGCGGCTGGCTTGAGGGCCTGCAGGCGGGTGCCATTGTCGCGGTCACCCATCCTGCGGTCATCCGCGCCGCCATCGTGTCCGCCCTGGGCGTGAGCCCCGCCGCTTTTTGGCGCATCGATATCGCGCCGCTTTCCTGCGTGGACCTGACGGGCCACAATGGCCGGTGGAACCTCGGAGAGATTCGTCGGCATGGAAAAGCCGGAGATGGCTTGTAACCCATCTCCAAGCTGTCGCCCTTAAGCGGCTTCAGTATCGTAGCCGAATCTTTGATTGAGCTTCCGGATCAGCCCTTCTGCGGCCTCGCTGATCACCGTGCCGGGCGGGAAGATCGCCGAAGCTCCGGCGGCATAAAGAGCATCCCAGTCCTGCGGCGGGATGACGCCGCCGACGACGATCATCATGTCCTCGGCTCCCAGCTTGGCCAGTTCTTCCTTCAACTGCGGCACCAGGGTCAGATGACCGGCGGCCAGGGAACTGGCGCCGATGATATGGCAGTCGTTTTCCACCGCCTGGCGGGCGGCCTCGGCCGGGGTCTGGAACAAAGGCCCGACATCCACATCGAAACCCAAATCGGCGAAGGCGGTGGCGATCACCTTCTGGCCACGGTCGTGACCATCCTGCCCCATCTTGGCGACCATGATACGGGGGCGGCGGCCATCATGGCGGCGGAAGTCCTCGATCATCGCCTGCACCTTGACTACCCGGTCCGAGGCCCGGCTGACCTCGCTGGCATAGACGCCCGAGATGGTGCGGATTTCGGCCTTGTGGCGGCCATAGACCTTTTCCAGGGCATAGGAGATTTCACCGACGGTGGCGCGGGTGCGGATGGCCTCCACCGACAGGGCCAGCAGGTTGCCTTCGCCGGTCTCCGCCGCTTTGGTCAAGGCATCCAGAGTCTGCTGGCAGCGAACCGCGTCGCGCTCGGTTCGTATCTTCTCCAACTGAGCGATCTGCTGGGCGCGCACGGCGGTATTGTCCACCTTCAGCACGTCGATGGGCTGCTCGTCCTCGACCTTGTACTTGTTGACGCCGACCACCGTCTGACGCCCGGAATCGATGCGAGCCTGAGTGCGGGCGGCGGCTTCCTCGATGCGCATCTTGGGGATGCCGGTCTCGATGGCCTTGGCCATGCCGCCGCTCTGTTCCACTTCCTGGATATGCTCCCAGGCACGGGCGGCCAGTTCGCGGGTCAGGCGCTCGACATAGTAGCTGCCGCCCCAGGGATCGATGACCCGGCAGGTGCCGCTTTCCTGCTGCAGGAACAGCTGGGTGTTGCGGGCGATGCGGGCCGAGAAGTCGGTGGGCAGGGCCAGCGCCTCGTCCAGCGCATTGGTGTGCAGCGACTGGGTATGCCCCTGGGTCGAGGCCATGGCCTCGATGCAGGTGCGGGTGACGTTGTTGAAGACATCCTGCGCCGTCAGGCTCCAGCCCGAGGTCTGGGAATGCGTGCGCAGGGACAGCGACTTGTCGCTCTTCGGCTCGAATTGCTTGATCAGCTTGGCCCACAGCATGCGCCCGGCCCGCATTTTGGCGACTTCCATGAAGAAGTTCATGCCGATGGCCCAGAAGAACGACAGACGCGGCGCGAACTGGTCGATGGTCATGCCGGTGGCCAGACCGGCGCGGGCATATTCGACGCCGTCAGCCAGGGTGTAAGCCAACTCCAGATCGGCGGTGGCTCCGGCTTCCTGTAGATGGTAGCCCGAGATCGAGATGCTGTTGAATTTCGGCATATGCTGCGCTGTGAAGGCGAAGATGTCCGAAATGATCTTCATGCTCGGCTTCGGCGGATAGATATAGGTGTTGCGGACCATGAACTCCTTGAGGATGTCGTTCTGGATGGTCCCCGACAACTTATCGGGCGAAACGCCCTGCTCCTCGGCGGCGACGATATAGCCGGCCAGAACGGGCAACACCGCACCGTTCATGGTCATGGATACGGACATCTGATCCAGCGGGATGCCATCGAACAGCGTCTTCATGTCCAGGATGGAATCGATTGCCACACCCGCCATGCCGACGTCGCCGGGCACGCGCGGGTGGTCGGAATCATAGCCGCGATGTGTCGCCAGATCGAAGGCCACCGACAGACCCTTCTGGCCCGCCGCCAGATTGCGGCGGTAGAAGGCATTGGATTCCTGAGCGGTGGAGAAGCCGGCATATTGGCGCACCGTCCAGGGCTGGTTGACATACATGGTGGGATAGGGACCACGCAGGAAGGGCGGCAGCCCCGGCAGGGTTTCGAGATGATCCAGCCCGGCCAAATCCGCCGCCGTATAGAGCGGCTTGACGTCCAGCATCTCCGGCGTCTGCCACAGCGCCTGGGCAGGCACCTGCCCCAGCGCGGCGGCGAAGTCGTGCTGCCAACGGCCGAGGTCGGCGGCGGCGGAGTCTCCGTTCAGGGATAGCTTGGTGAAGTCGGGAAAGGCGGTCATCACAGGTCAACTCCCAAACGGCCCAGAGTGGCGCGCAGCACGGACAGCACATCGGCGCCCACGGAAATGAAGGCGTCGATGCCGGCGGCCTGATAGGCCTCCTTGTGCTCTCCGGGATTGCCAGCCAGGAACAGATAGTCGGCACCCGCCGCTTTCAGCGCCTTGGCGAAGGGCTCGGCCATGCTCTCATACTGCAGATCAGCGCCACACAGCACGGAGATGCGGGCACCGCTGGCCTTGAAGGCTTCGGCGCAGGTCTCGGCGGACGCGAAGCCGCTGTTGGGCAGGGTCTGGATGCCGCCGGCCTCGAAGAAATTCTTTGCGTAGGTAGCTCGCCCCGTATGCTGCGCCACCTTGCCCAGATTGGCGAGGAACAGCACCGGCCACGATCCAGTGCGGTCCTTGTAACGGTCGGCGGCGTCGCGCAAAGCCTCGAAGGACTCCGGCAGGCGATGGCGCGGCAGCGGTGGAATGGAAACGCCTTCCCCATCGGCCAGGGATGATGCCAGTGCTGCGATGGAATAGCCCTGTTCCGCCGCCTCGACCCGATCGTCTTGGCTGGAGAGGCCGGGCAATGGCGGCAGTTCTCTCCGCGCTGGCGCCAACCGCTCGGCTGCCGCCTGACGCAGCGCCGCGAAATCGGGAGCCGGACGTTCCACCGGCTGTTCCAGAATATTGGGAAACTCGTTGATGCCGGTCAGCGGCACCCGGCGTCGGGCGATGTCGGCCTCGCGCTTGCTCCAGGCCTCGGCGATCTCGGCGGCGAAACTGCCGTCCAGCAAGACAGCCGCCATGCCGCCGCGCCGCTCGATCTCCTGGAAGGCGGCCCAAGCCACCTCGGCCAGTTCGGTGGTCAGGTGCTCGACATACCAGGAGCCGCCTGCCGGATCGATGACCTTGGACAGGGACGACTCCTCCAACAGAAGAATCTGCGTGTTGCGGGCAATACGACGGGCGAAATCGTCGGACGGACCCAGCACATGATCGAAGGGCAGCACCGCCACGCTGTCGGCTCCGCCCAGACCGGCGGCAAAACCGGCCACGGTGGTCCGCAGCATATTCACCCAAGGATCACGCTGCGACATCATTCGCCGGGCGGTGCGGGCGTGGATGCGCATGGCTCGCGCCGGCTCGGTGGCGCCGCAAGCCTCGGTGATACGGGCCCACAGCCTACGCGCCGCCCTGAGCTTGGCGATGGACAGGAATTGGTCGCAGCCGACCGAGAAGGTGAAGCGAATCTGACGACAGGCGGTGTCGATGCCCAACCCGGCGGCGGTCAGCGCCCGCAAATAAGCCAACCCGGTGGAGATCGCCGCCGCCAGATCCTGACTTTCAGTCGCACCGGCGTCGGAATAGGCGCTGGTATCCACGCCCATCGCCACCGCGGCCGGCCAATGTTCGGCAGTCCAGCACGCCAGTTCGGCGGCTTGGCGCAGCGAACTGTTCAGAGTGGCGGGTAGATGCCCATCGGCAGCCAGCGTTCCCAGCGGATCGGCATTGAAGAAGCCCCGAGCCTGCGCCGGCTGAATGCCGCGCGCCCGCCAGATCCCGGCCAGCATGGCGGCAGCCGTGGCGGTTTGCGTTCCCGCCTCCAGAGAGATCGGCACGAGGTCCAGAAACACGTCTTTGAAAGCGAGGTCCAGGTCATCGATGGAATAGATCATGGTGCCGTCCCGGCCTGCCAAGTCGGCGGCAGCGGCAGCGTCTCCGTCGAGACCGGCCCTGGCAGCGGCGTCGAAGCGGATCAGAACGGAGGTCGCTCCACGATACAGATCTTCGAGGATTGCGGCGTTAACAACCTTCGCTTCCGCCGCCTGCTGCTCGGTGCAGACCTCCCACCCCTGATCCCGACCGGCGACAGCGCCCCGGGTGAAGGGCATCTGCCCCGGCAGACCGGAAACGTCAGAGGGCTCACCTCCCTCCGCCTTCGTGTAGATCGGCTGAACGGCAATGCCTTCATAGAGGCGCGTCACCAGTTTCTTGTCGAAGGGAGCCCCCTTCAAAGCCTTATCCACCAACCCAAGCCATTGATCCCGAGAGGGAGCGGGAAACTCTCCGCCAAGCGCTAAGGTGGGTTCGGTCATGGTGTCGCCCTCGTTCGCAATCATCTTCGCAATATACGCAGAGTGGAGAGGCGAATCAGGCGGAAAAGGGCGAATATTGGCGATGCAGAAAAGCGTATTTTGCGAAGATTGCGAAGCTCGGTTGAGGGCGATGGCCGATCTTGACTTGGGCAAGCGGCCTCCCTTACCGTTGCATCAGGTTACGGTTCCCCGGACATCCGGGGCTAAGAGGGAAGCCGGTGTGATGCCGGCGCTGCCCCCGCAACTGTAAGCGGTGAGTTGCCTTGCCATCTCAGCCACTGACGCCTCGGCGTCGGGAAGGCCGGCAAAGCGATTATGACCCGTGAGCCAGGAGACCTGCCGAAACCTGTGTAACGATCTCGGGCGGGGTGTCCCGACAGGTTGCCGGTCGGGCTTACCTCCCTGCCTGCTATCCGTCTTTGCAACCCGCAGTCTCGAACCAAGGGACCGCGCATGCCTGCTTTCCGGCGTTTTTATCCGACCAAGCTTCCAATGGTGGAGCCTCGGCAATGAGCGGGGAAATCATCCACCTGAAGTTCCCGGTCAGGGCCATGTCCGAACAAAAGTCGGCACGACCGATCTCCTTCACCCTGGAGGGAAAAGCGGGACAGTGGTCGCTAAGGCCCGATAGCGCGCCACTCAGTCCCGCGGAACTCGTGGTGATCGCCGATAGCCTTCGTGAGATCGCCCGCAGCCTCACCGAACAAGCGCATGCTCTGGCGGGCATAAAAG
>Ga0318567_10000999_pt1 | contig 11397 bp, 8 predicted proteins | sample GRESIP088b5f20_FD_203691 | JGI IMG/M metagenome (GOLD analysis project Ga0318567, IMG submission 203691) | Tropical soil microbial communities from Luquillo Experimental Forest, Puerto Rico - GRE.SIPMG.088b5f20 | ecosystem: Environmental > Terrestrial > Soil > Tropical forest > Bulk soil...
GGCATTCCGTATAGAGGGCGCCTGGTAGCCGGAGTCCCTGCGGCGCTCATAAAAGGCGCGGCCCCCAGGCTTTTATAATCGATGAGGAAGCCGGACGCGCCACCTGCCTGTTCCCTTCCCGCACAAATTTCTTTCAACCCGGGCCAGAGGCCCGCCAGGAGCAAGCTGCCGTATGTCTGAGAGCAAGAAGCCAGTTAACGTGGAGGCGCTGAAGGCGCTGGTGCGCACCGTGCCGGATTTCCCCAAGCCGGGAATCCTGTTTTACGACATCACGACGCTGCTGAAGGACCGCACCGGCTTTGCGCAGCTGATCGATGCGCTTGCCGCGCACTACATCGAGGAGCGTATCGACCTGGTGCTGGGAATCGAAGCACGCGGCTTCATCTTTGGGCCGGCGCTGGCTTACAGGCTCAATGCGGGCTTCGTGCCAGTTCGCAAACCGCGCAAGCTGCCTGCGGCAGTGGCGCGCGTGACGTACGATCTTGAATATGGCTCGGACACGCTGGAGATCCATACGGACGCAATCAAGCCAGGGCAGCGCATCGTGCTCGTCGATGATCTGCTCGCAACCGGCGGCACCATGGAAGCCACGGTCAAGCTGGTAAAGCAGCTTGGCGGCGAGATCGCAGGCCTGGGCTTTGCCGTTGAACTCGACTTCCTTAAAGGGCGCGACCGCTTCCCCGACTACGACGTATTCAGCCTGCTGCACTACGACGAGTAGCACTGCCAACCGATCGACTCTTGAATTTGCAAATGGAAAACGCCCCCGCACTGGGGGCGTTTTCACGTTCGTGGGTAGACAATTCAACCCGGCTGCAAACTAATCGAGTTGCTCGGGCAGAAGCACTTCTTTCTCGCCGCCGCGATTGGCGTTCTCCTGCGCTTCTGCGAGCATCTGCGCGTCTGCAAAACGATAGCCGACATACACATCCGTCAGCAGATAGGTCGGATTCGAAGGATCGTCTTCGATCTTCTTGCGAAGCTGACGAATGAAGGTGCGCAGATACTCAACCTCCTCGCGGCAGTCGGCTCCCCAAACCGCAGTGAGCAGCTTCGAGTAGGTGATCACGCGGCCTGCGCGGCTCATCAGGCAGTACAGAATGTCGTACTCCTTGCGTGTGAGGTGCACGGGCTGGCTACGCTTCGTCACAGTGCGTCGGGCTGGCGTGAGACGGATATCGCCGATCTCGATTGGCGCATCTTCAAGCCGTGTGGGCGCATGGACGCGACGGTGCGCAGTGCGTACGCGAGCAATGAGCTCACGGATGCTGAAGGGCTTGGTGATGTAATCGTCGGCGCCCTGCTCGAGTGCGGCGACCTTTTCCTCTTCCGCATCGCGCACTGTGACCATAAGCACGGGCAGCCGCGGAGCGAATGCGCGGATGCGGCGCAACGTTTCGATACCGCCAATTCCCGGCATATTGATGTCGAGCAGAACAACATCGACGGGCGTGGAGTGGAGCAGCTGAAGGGCCTCTTCTCCGCGCGACGCTTCATGGACCTGGAAGCCCAACTCAACGAGAGGCGGCCGCAATGCGCGGCGGATGGCGGTTTCATCGTCAACTACGAGAACGCGAATCGCTGGCTGATTCATTCAATCTTCCTCTTTTGAACTGGCGCGGGAATGGCCGCATAGAATGTGGTGCCTTCTTCTTCGTCGCTGGTCACCCATACGTAGCCGCCGTGAATGACGGCAACGCGCTTGGCAACTGCAAGGCCGATGCCTGTCCCGGATGCACGGCTGGCGGAGTTCGTCGCGCGATAGTAGCGATCGAAGATCCGCTCGCGATCGGCCATGGGAATAACAGGACCGAAGCTTTGCACGGAGAACAAAACCTCAGCCTTTGCGCGCACAGCACCGATCGTAATTGCCGAGCCGAAGTTTGAGTACTTGCAGGCATTGTCAACATACTGCGTCAACAGCGTGATCATTAGCTGGCGATCGCAGCAGATTTCGAGCGCGACTTCAGAGACCCTGACGATCACTTTCGAGCTCGCAATACGATCACCGAGGCTCGCGAGAACCTCTTCAATCAGCGATGCTGCAGTAGTAGAAACCGCATTGACCGACACCTCGCCGGCATCGAGACGCGCGGTGGTCAGCAGGCGTGCCGTCAGATCGCTCAGTTGATTCGCCTGTTCGTCGATAAGCGCGACCAGCTCTGCCTGCGCAGGCGACAGGCGCCCCATCTCGCTCAGGCCCGTCGAAGCAGCGCGAATGGCAGTCAACGGAGTTTTGTAGGCATGCGCAAGTGAGTCAAGCACGGTGGCACGAAGCTGCTCGGTGCGGCGCTCAGTCTCGATGCGGCTCTCATTCGCAAAGGCGCGATAGCGATCGAAGGTGATAGCGATCAGCGAAGCGATAGCGTTGTTCGTCAGTGGGCTCGTATCCCCGCGCACCACTAACGAGCCAACGGGCACATTGCCAAGCCGCACCACGCGACGTGCGATGCCGGTTTCCGAATCGTCGTCAGAGGTTTCAAAGTGATAGACATTCTGCGCGAGCTCCTGCGGGTCATCGTTCCAGAAGCCTGCCTGATATGTCTCGTGCAGGTCTGCATCGTAGACGGCAACGGCCTCGAGAGAAAAGATCTCGTGAACCAGCTCTGCCAGCTGCGCACCGGGCTCGACATGCGGATTCATCTGCAGGGTGCGGCGCGTGAACTCGTACAGATCGCGCATCTGGCCACCCCACGACTCCGACTCCTGCGCATGCTCCGTGACGCGTGCAGAAAGGCGGCTCACGAGCAGTGCCGTCAGCACGAACGCGAGCAGCGTAACAGTGTTGGCAGGGTCGCGCGCAGGATTGAACTCTGCGTGGCGCGCGCTCAGATAGCTCTGCACCAGAACCGCGAACAACGAAACGACGACCGACTGCCAGAAGCCGCAGAGCAACGCGATGGGTACAACCACCAGCAGGAAAAGAAGCGCAGTAACCGGAATGATCCACAGGAACCAGTGCGCCAGCAGTCCAATCAGCACCACCGCAGCGCTGCCGAATGCGCACTCGAGCGCGAAGAGTAACGCGAGCGAACTGCCGCTACGCGGTCTACGGCCGGCAAGCGCAGTGCGAAGTGGGATGTAAGAGCTCGACAACTCTGCAGTCCTTTCCTGATAGCGGGGCGGCAACTGGCAACAAGGGTGTAGAGGCACGCCAGAAAAGACTGCATTCGCAAGCCCTGGAAACAACAAGCCTCAACTCAAGAAAAGCAGCTTCGCAGCATTCCGGTTCGGGTGAAGCGGCAGCGCGCATGCAACGAAGGAAGTGTGAGACAGATTTTAGCAGCTTCTTCATGTTCTCCTTATGCAAATCGATGTACTGGAATCCGCTAACTGGAAGCGGTCAAATCGCGTGATTTGACGGCATAAGGAAATCTTTTGATGGTCTTCATTCTTTCTTTATGTAGTGTTTGCGTTACTGTTACCAATCCGCAACGACGGACAAATTCGGGGGCAGGGATGGGACTACTGACTGCATCCGACATAGAACCTCCACACGGAAGATCGGTGAGCTAACCGAGCAGCCGTCCAGGGTGGAGTATGCGCCAAACACAGAGGAAGGGCGCAGCTTTAGGGCAGATTCAACTTTTGCTGATCGATTCTTGAGCATTACGAAAATCCACCACCTTGCATTGGAGGAATTGTGGCGACTCTCCTGAACCGCCTTCTTTACACCGTATCCGGCGCAGCGCTGGCCATGGCCGTGACTGCAACCGCGCAAACCCCGGCTCCTGCAGAGCCTGCGCAAACACCAGCTCCAGCTGCAGCGCCGGCAGCAGCTCCAGCCGCGGCGCCCACGTGGAGCGTTGGGCCGATGGACATCAGCGGCCTGATCGACGGCTATTACACCTACAACGCCAACCGGCCCGCCTACGACTTCAACGGTCAGGTGAACGACCTGTACAACTTCAACGACAAGACTGATCAGTTCAACCTGAGCGAACTCCGGCTGACGCTGAATCACGATCCCGATCCGGTCGGCGCGCATGTCGACCTGTTCTACGGCCGTACCAACACGCTGGTCAACGGCTCCTCGCACGACAATGGCGACTACGTGGAGCAGGCCTTTGTCAGCTTGAAGCCGCCGAAGGCAAAGGGCCTCGAGCTCGACTTCGGCAAGTTCGTGACCTCGGCCGGCGCGGAAGTGATTGAAGCCAAGGACAACTGGAACTACTCGCGCTCGGTCCTGTTCGCGTGGGCCATTCCCTACTTCCACTTCGGCCTGCGCTCGTCAATGCCTGTATCCAAGACCGACACGATCGGCGTGCAGCTTGTGAATGGCTGGAACAACGTCACGTCGAACAACGGTGGCATTACCGTGGGCCTGACCAATGCGCTGGTAAAGACCAAGTACTCGTGGTTCCTCAACTACTACGGTGGCCCATCGAACTACTCGACACAGAAGGGGTATCGCAACCTGATCGATACCAACCTGGTGCTCACGCCTAACGCCAAGTTCAACGCGTACATCAACTACGACTACGGTCAGAATCGCAACCACCTCAGTACGGGCGAAAGCATCGACACCTCGCTGAATCACTGGCAGGGCATCGCCGTTGCCGCTCGCGAACAGATCACCGGCACCTCGGCGCTGGTGGGCCGCTTCGAATTCTTCCACGACAACAACGGCTACTCGACCGGTACCGCCCAGGAGATCAAGGAGTTCACCGGTACTTACGAGTACAAGTGGGCAGAGGGTCTGCTGAGCCGCGTGGAAGTGCGCCGCGACTGGTCGGATGAGGCCTTCTTCCATAAGGGCAACTCTTCATTCGTCGACGCGCAGACCACTGCAACTGTCAGCTTCATCGCCTTCTTTGGCCCGAAGCGCTAACCGAAAAAGCGACATTCCGCACCGCCGTTTCCACGACGGCGGATATCAGGGCCACGCAACACAAAGCAAATTGTGTGGCCCTGATTCCATCTTTATCTGAGCCGTACTAGCTTGGTACGTATTCCACCCACTCTTCGCACATCGCCCCACATGCAATCCAAAGATGGACGAGTGCACATGACCCCACCGGGACCCTACCTCACACTCCCGGCCTCAACTTCTCAAACTCCAGGAGAATGCTCATGGCAGAACAAAAAGCACCCCAGATGCAGGCCACGCTTGGCCTGACCGGGCTAACCAGTAACGCAATGGCGCTCATTGCACCGGGCGCATTCCTATGGCTCACGTTCTTCCTTCAGGCAACAGCAGGTGTGGCCGGACAACCATCCACGGCACCAGCGATGTGGATGGGAATCTTTGCCGCACTGCTGCTGTGCCTGGCAACAGCGGTCTCATACGCGGAGATCTCCAAGCTCTACCCCGGCACGGGATCGAGCTACTACTACGCGGAACAGGCGCTATTGTCGAAAGACAAGGCCTTCAAGTATGCGCGCATTGCGAAGTTCGTCGTAGGCTGGGGTTCGCACCTCTACTACTGGGTCTATCCAGGCGTCATGGTGGCCACGACGGGCATCTTCGTTGGCTACGTGGTGGGCTTCCTGTATCCGAACTTCATCAGCGGCTCGAACCCGGGTCCGGTGTTCATGGCGCTGGTGGCGATCGTCTTCTCGTTCTTCGTGGCGTGGATTGCGCAGAAGGGCGCAGGCGCTTCAACGGCAGTAAACCTGGCAATCAACATTGTTCAGATCTCGGCCTTGCTAGTCTTCAGCGTGCTGGCTCTGGGCTACCGCGTCAACCATCCTGCCGGTTCGCCTGCCTTCCAGTACGATGCGCAGACGCTCTCGACCTATACCTATCAGTTTGCAACCAACGCAAAGGATGGCTCCACGCTACGCGATGCAAGCGGCGCTCCGTTGCCGCTGCTCGACAAGAGCGGCAAGCCGGTACCGTTCACGATTGATTATCCGGCGGCGGACGCAAGCGGCAACATCCTGGCACACCCCACGGCAGCATCCGTGGTCTCGCCGCACAAATTCAGTTGGGTGTTCATCCAGGCTACGGTGGCTATTCTCATCCTGGTCGGCTTCGAATCGGTAACTGCGATGGGAGGCGAAGCTAAAAATCCAACGAAGCATATTCCCATCGCCGTTATTGCATCGCTGCTCATTCAAGGCCTGCTCTGTTATCTGATCGAGTACTTTGCAGCCAACTACTTCCTGAACTCCGGGTACACGATGCAAAGTGCCGCCGGTTCGGCAGCGCCGATCGGTGACATGATGATCATCGTGGGCGATGCACTGCTAGGTCAGGGACACGGCAAGTACTTCATGCTCGCTGAAGCGCTGACCGTATTCCTCGCACTCATCGGCACCACGCTGAGCTGCATGAACACCGGCGCACGCGTGACCTATGCGATGGGCAAGGACGACGAAGCTCCCGAGCACTTTGGCCTGCTGCACGCCGAGTCGCTCACGCCTCGGCGTGCCATCTGGACTCTGGCCGTGATCTCGGCGGTTCTGGGAACACTTGCCGTAACGCTCGTCTTCGCCGATGCCAGCTCACCCACTGACGCCACCATCGCCGCATTGCCGCACGGCATACTCTCCAGCTTCGGGTACTCAACGCACGACAAGCTGGCTGCATTGCCGAACTCGCTGCTGACAATTACGCTGACCTCGAACTTCGGTACGTTTATCCTGTATGCACTGAGCTGCTTCCTGTGCATCGTCGCCTACCACAAGCGCCCGGACCACAACTTCCTGGTACACACACTGATTCCAGGTTTCGGTCTGCTCGCAAACCTGCTATGCATGGCCTTCTATGTGATCGGGCCGTTCTTTAACCTCGGCACCAAGATGGAACCTCTGCTCGCGCTGGGTATCTCGGCGGTGTGGGGCCTCTACGGAGCCATTTACTTCCTTCGCGCTTCGAAGGCGAAGGGCAAAGCGGTCCTTCTCGACACGAAGGGAGCAGTCAGCTAGCGCTGCTCTCAAGCCGAAACCCGTAACGCTGGGTGGACCTCCCAGACGCAGTCCCATCATCGGGCAACGCCGTCGGAGGTTCACCCAGCAGTGTTTTGCTCAGCCGTCTTAACTCAAACCTCCCGCAACCGCGGCAAATCCCCAGGCAGCGAAGCCCATGTTAGATGTACAGTTCGGCCAGTCGAGCGATCCCGGAAAGGTCCGCACGAATAACGAAGACTCCATGGCTTCGTTTATTCCCGCCTCGCGGCAACAGGCGCGCTCGCATGGATATCTCTTCGCGGTTGCCGATGGTGTAGGCGGACTGGATCTCGGTGAGGTCGCCTCTGCGACTGCCGTTAAAGTACTCACCGAGGAGTTCTCCAAAGCGCAGTCAGGAGCCATGCTGATCAGCCTTCTTCCGCGGCTGGTGGCATCGGCTAACTCCGCAGTACACGACCGCACGCTCGAAGCCGAGTACCGCGGCAGGAAGATGGCAACCACGCTCGTTGCCTGCGCGCTTCGTTATGACCAGGCCGTGATCTCGCATGTCGGCGATTCGCGCTGCTACCTTGTGCGCAACGGGCATGCTCGACAGATTACACAAGACCACACCTGGGTAAACGAGCAGCGCAAGCTCGGCCTCATCACAGAAGAAGAGATTGCGGAATCGGAGAAGCGCCACGTACTGATCCGCTCGATCGGGCCGGAGATGTTTGTCTCTGCCGATACCACTGCGCTCACGCTCCTGCCCGGAGACGTTCTGGTGTTGTGCACCGATGGCGTACACGACGAGATGAGCGCTGCAATGATCGCGCAGGTCGCCTCGCAGCACAAGACGGCGGCAGAACTCGCGCAGGATCTGGTCCATCGCGCCGTAGAAGTCGACGGCCACGACAATACGACGGCACAAGTGATCCGCGTGCGATCAGTCGAGCAGGTGGGCATGTATCGCGGCAGGCCATACCGGCTGCCGGGCTAACCCCCACGATCTTGAGAAAAGCCTTACGAAACCCTTGCGGCTTATTGGCATTTTCCCGATAGAGTAAGTGGGGAGCACTCTGGAGAAATAGCGCACGATGGGGTTTCTGGACAGTATCGAGCCCGGAACGCAGATTGATTCTTATCGCGTAATTGAGCCTGTAGCTCGCAGCGGAATGGCATCCATCTTTCGCGCCGTGGACACGCGCAACGATAGACAGGTCGCGCTCAAGATTCCCCATCCCGACATGGAGGCTGACCCGATCCTGTTTGACCGCTTTCAGCGCGAAGCGGGGATCGGTGAACGGCTGAATCATCCCAACGTGATGCGTGTATACGGCGGCGAAAAACGCTCGCGCGTGTACATGGTCATGGAGTGGTGCCAGGGGCGTCTGCTGCGCACGATCCTGCACGAGGGCCGGATCACCCAGGACCGTGCTATTCAAATCACCATTGCGGTATTAAACGCGCTTGAATACATCCACGAGAACGGTGTAGTCCACCGCGACCTGAAGCCGGAAAACATCATGGTCGACGAAGACGATCACATCAAGCTGATCGACTTCGGCATCGCCGGCGATAGCCAGGCGCGACGGCTCACCTACGCCAACTTCACGGCAACGCTGGGCACTGCGGACTACATCTCCCCCGAGCAGGTCAAGGGCAAGCGAGGCGATGGAAGATCCGATGTCTACGCGGCCGGCATCATCCTGTACGAGATGCTGACGGGGCGCTTGCCGTTCTCCGGCAGCTCGCCGATGGAAGTGATGAACGACCGGCTGCTCAACTTCCCCACTCCGCCGAGCGTGGCGGAGCCGAGTATCTCTCCTCAGCTACAGGAGGTGCTTTATCGCGCATTGGAGCGTGACCCGAAGAACCGCTACGCTCATGCACGGGACTTCAAACACGATCTCGAGCATCTTGAGACCGTCGGCATTGAGGATCGTGAGGAGTTGCGCGACTGGCAGAAGCGAAAATCCCACCTTTCGCGCCAGATCCTCTATTACGCAGCACTTGCGCTGATCCCGGTCGTCTTGCTTCTCATCATGGTTCTCGCCGCACGACACTAAGTCATCGACTGCAACTTTGTGCTGTATTACGGATCACGGTTTTCGTCTCTCCTGCCTGCCGATCCTCACGTCATCTTTACGGCTTAGCCTCTACGATCAATTTGAAATCTCACAAAAGATCCTGCCTGAAGGAGATCCATGGCTAAGTACAAGCTGGAATACATTTGGCTGGACGGCAAACAGCCGATTCCGGAACTGCGCGGAAAGACCACCCTTAAGTCCTTTGATAAGGTACCTACACTGGCCGACATGCCCGTCTGGGGCTTCGACGGAAGCTCGACGATGCAGGCCGAAGGCAAGAGCTCGGACTGTCTGCTCAAGCCCGTGGCGCTGTACCCTGACGCAAGCCGCAAAGATGCCTTCATCGTGCTGAGTGAAGTGCTGCATCCGGACGGCACGCCGCACTCGACCAATGTGCGCGCCAAGATCGCCGACGATCCGGACTTCTGGGCCGGTTTCGAGCAGGAGTACTTCCTCTACAAGGACGGCCGCCCGCTCGGCTTCCCGAAGGAAGGCTACCCCGGTCCGCAGGGCCCCTACTACTGCGGTGTCGGCTACAAGTACATGGGCTCCGTGGCTCGTTCCATCGTGGAAGAGCATCTCGAGCTCTGCCTGGCTGCCGGCATCAACCACGAGGGCATCAACGCCGAAGTGGCGAAAGGCCAGTGGGAGTTCCAGATTTTCGGTAAGGGCTCCAAGAAGGCCGCCGATGACGTTTGGGTGGCTCGCTACCTGATGATGCGCCTCTGCGAGAAGTACGAGGTTGACGTCGAGTGGCACTGCAAGCCGATCAAGGGTGACTGGAACGGCTCGGGCATGCACACCAACTTCTCCACCAAGTTCATCCGTGAGACCGGTGGCAAGGAGTACTTCGAGGCCTTGATGGTTGCCTTTGACGAGAACAAGGCGGAGCACATCGCGGTCTACGGTCCGGACAACGAACAGCGCCTCACCGGCCACCACGAGACTCAGTCGATCCACAAATTCAGCTACGGACTCTCGGATCGCGGCGCCTCCATCCGCATGCCGGTGAACTTCATCAAGAACGGCTACACGGGCTACCTGGAAGATCGCCGCCCGAACTCCTCCGCCGATCCGTACCAGATCGTGGAGCAGATCCTTAAGACGATCAACGGCGTCAGCGTAGCAGCAGCCGTGTAATATTGCCGGTCCGGCGGATCTCCCGGACTGGCAATACGGCAGGAAGCACACAATTTAGTGCAGAACCGGCGGAAGCGCAGGCCTGAAAGGGCCGGCGTTTCTGCCCATTTTTTGGAACTGTTTGCACCGCTTTCGAGCGGTTTGGTAGATTTTGGACAAGGTCGCGAACAGCCGATCCAAAGGAGCGCCATGTCTGACTATCGCAATTTTCTGGCTCTGTCCTATGACGAGCTTGAGGAACTGAACCTGCAGGCGAAGGCCGACCGCACTAATCGCGTGTCGGCGGACGAGATTCGTGAGAAGCGGATCAAGTACCTGACTGATCAGAAGCACATCAAGGCGGTCACGGTCCTGTTCTCTGATCTTGAAGGCCGTCTGCACCTGCTCGACTACGACAAGAAGTTCCTGCTCGGCGCGTACGAGAACCTGACCTTCGATGGTTCGTCGATTCGCGGATTCACTGCACAGAAGGAGAGTGATCTTCGCCTGGGCATCGATTGGAGCGCCTTCTACTGGGTGCCGGTCGACGTGTTCGGCACGGGCAAGGTGCTGGTCTTCGGCACAGTCATCGACAAGGACGGCACCCCCTACTCCGGCGATCTGCGCGGCGTGCTGAAGCGTTATTCGGACCAGCTCTATGCGGAGAAGGGCTACACGCTGAACGCCGCGAATGAGATTGAGGGCTTCCTCTTCGCAGGCCGCGACGCAGAGCAGCGCTTCCACGAGACGGGCAAGTTCGAGTTTGTGAACACTGGTGGCTACTACCACGTTCTGCCGCTGGACCCGCTCCGCCAGTTCATCGACACCGCCGCTGAAGTGCAGCGCGCAATGGGCTTCCAGAACGAGAAGGACCATCCAGAGGTGGCCCCCTCGCAGTTCGAGATCAACTATGGCTACGGCGAAGTCGTTGCCGCCGCCGACCAGATCCAGCTCTACAAGCTGCTCTGCCGTCAGATTGCCAACAACATGGGCTTCACGGCCAGCTTCCTGCCCAAGCCCGTTGTCGGCGTCAACGGTTCCGGCATGCACACCAACGTCTCCATCTCCAAGGACAAGGTCAACCTGTTCTGGGATGAGAAGGGCCAGGAGCAGCTTTCAGGAGCGGGCTGGGATTTCATCGACCGCATTCTATCCAGCGCGCTCGATGTCTGCCTGATCCTGAACCCGAGCGTCAATGCCTACCGCCGCCTCGATCCGCACTTCGAAGCGCCGAACCAGATCAAGGCTTCGGCCACTGATCGCGGTTCAATGGTCCGTGTTCCCATCGGCAATCACCGCTCGATGCGCGTCGAAGTTCGCTCGGTCGCACCGGACGCCAATCCCTATCTCACCC